>Ga0164309_10000052_pt1 | contig 61634 bp, 57 predicted proteins | sample Whisoiple_247_MG_FD_109984 | JGI IMG/M metagenome (GOLD analysis project Ga0164309, IMG submission 109984) | Soil microbial communities amended with fresh organic matter from upstate New York, USA - Whitman soil sample_247_MG | ecosystem: Environmental > Terrestrial > Soil > Unclassified >... | reverse complement strand
TCTTTGACAGACCCGGCTCGTGAAAGTACATGTCGCGGCCCTCACCGCGGGAGTAACTCAGTGGTAGAGTGCAACCTTGCCAAGGTTGACGTCGAGGGTTCGAATCCCTTCTCCCGCTCCGAAAAACCTAAGCGATATGAACCGGTTAGAGGCGACGCCCTAGCCGGTTTTTTCGTTTAGGGGGCCACCAAAGCCTTCGAGGGGGCCACCAAGGGGGCCACTAACCCGTCGGCCGACGACTTCGCTCCGCCGTGTCCGAAGAGCTGGATGACCTTGCCGATGCTCGCTCGCTGCTCGTCGGGTGAGACCGTCGAGTAGTGGTGCTGCATCGCCTCTGTGGCGTGCCCAGAGATGGATCGGGTGACGAGGTCGAGTACTCCCGCGGCGCGTGCCAGGTCGTTGTACGTGCGGCGCATGCCTCGCTGAGTGAACTTGGGGAACCCAAGTTCCTCGGCGATGTCGGCGAACGGCTCGTTGAGCACGGTCGGAGCGCGGAAGCCGCCCGTCGTGCTCGGGAAGAGCAGATCCGAGTCCTGCTGCTGGGGTGTCCAGAGCATTTGTTCGACGTGCCACTTCAGAACGTCGATCACGGCCTTCGGCAGATCGATGGCGTACCGCGTGCGCTGCTTGGTCATGTTCATGACCTCCTGGCCCCGCGTCTGGGAGCGGCGAATCAAGAGCCGGTTTCTCTCCCATTGCACGTCCGCGTCAGGTCCACGCCGCCGAAGCGGACGAAGACTCGACGGCCGAAGCCCCGTTGCGAACCCCAAGTACGCCATCGCGTAGAACTGCGGGTAGAGCTCGCGCAGGAGCCCCAGGAACCGCGGCACTTGTTCGGTGGTGAGCGAGTTGGGTTCTTCTTCGGAGTAAGTGATCCAATCCGAGGTATCGAAATCGGTCACGTCTTCGGTAGCCAAGTGCGAGAGCCCGTACTTGCGCTTTGCCGCTCGCATGACGACTCGCAAAATCGCGAGCCAGCCGTTGGCCGTCGTCGGAGAGTAGTCGCTGGCTTTGATCAGTCCGGCAACACCAAGCTTCCACGCTTCGACGTGCGAGACATGGATCTTGTCGATGTACATGTCGCCGAATGCCGGCACGTACAGCTCCGACTCCCCCGTGGTTCCCGAGATCAGATGCTCTAGGGTGCACGTCCAGCGCGTGCGCCCAGCGGAAGACTTAATCTCGCGCGTTGCGAGCTTATCTTCCAGAAGCTGCGCCGCGAATTCGGAGAAGCGCGGCTTCACTCTCTGGGGTAAGAGCGTGCCGCTTCGGACTCGGTCGACTTCCGCCTGTAGCCATTGGAACGCCTCGAGCGGATCCTTGGTTTGCAGTGTCTTCTTGATGGAGACGAGCTTGTCCGTGGTCGGGTCGGTGACCCGGGCTCGTACGTAGTGACCTCCTGTTGGGGTGACGAACACGTTTTGAAACTTCGTTTTCTTCAGTTTGGCGTGACTGGTCATGCAGTGCCTCGTTGCGTTGAGGCGCCACCTGACGATCCGCCTCTGAAGGTACAGGGCGACCACCCCGGAGAAAAGCGTCCAGTTCTTCGAGCGAAAACAGCAGCGTTCCGCGGCCGCCGCGTCGCGAGACTGGTCTGAGGCGACCGTCGTGAACGAGCTTGCGAATCGCGCCCGCGGTCTTGAACGCGCAATACGACGCCGCCTGCGCGGTGGTGAACAGGCGCGACGCGGGAATGCGGTCGCCTGCGAGCAGCGGGTGTTGCTGGCGCATTACGGCTTCCCGTCGTTGACGCACTTCGAGGTCGTCTGGTGCGCGCTGGGGGGTGAGATCGGGAGGAGCTCGGCGAACAACTTGATCTCGACGAGTGATTCAATGGTTCGGCCGCTGTTGCACGACGGAGCCATCGTGCCGGGCGTTGTCGCCGTCGACAGCTGCCTTGCCCGTCGCAAACGCTCGCGGTGCTTGCGCACGCGTTGGGTCGACGGCTTGACGGATCCGGGAACAGGAAGGCGCGCCTTCGTTCGCACGAAAACCGACGTCGCGTCAGCCGAAAGGATGCCCTTTTTCACCAACAACGCTAGAGCGTCGCGCACCGCGTCAGTTTCACTCGAATGAGGCCCGAGTGCGCGGAGAAGCTCCTCGAGTGCATCAAGGCGATTTCTGATTAGCGCTCCGTCGTCCTCTGCGACCCGAGTCAGGTATTGCCGCAGCGCTCGAGCGATGACTGGCCAACTGAGCTCCTCGAGAGATTCTCGGAAATGTTGATCGCACTCGGGTCCCATCGAACTCTCCTTCATGATTCACAAACCGCGGCCATTGTGGGGATTCTGGGAATTGTGGGTATGCGGATTCACTTTGAACGAGCGGCTCGGTTTGCGACCTTGACCCGGGCGTTCGTGTGGCTGTTCTTCGGCGAGGTAGCCGTGTTCGATCAGCAACAAGAGCGGGGCATCCAGCTCGGACGCCCTCTTGAAGCGTCCTCGTGTGGCCTGCCACGCATCACGCTTGGTGAACGTCGATACCCGGCGCTCCACGATCCAGCTCAGCAGCTGTTTGGCATTCTCGATTTCTGGGTCTGTACCCATGAACGCGAATGCTGCCCGGGCGTGAGTCAGCAGGTAGTCCCCGATCAGGATCGATCGCTCGACGGTCTCCATCTCGATCTCGATTTTCCGATCTGTTCCAGGATCCCCACAATGCGCCGCTCCCTCTTCGCTCGTAGATTTATCGGAGCTCCCACAATTCCCAGAATACCCACAATTGCCGGGAGAATTGACGAGGTGCAACATTGCGGCCACTCGAGCGATGCCACCAGCGAGCTTGTTTGCCCAGTCGCAGATCGGCCCAAGCTCACTGCCTGCTGACAGGCGCGGCTCCAGATCTTCAGAAAACCGTTCGAGGCGCCCGCACGCTTCCGGTGAGAAGTAGATCGGGAACGGCACCACCTCGCCGTCAGTCCGACGCTCAGCGATGCGCAGCAGTAGCGTGCACAATCGGTGGTAGCGCTGAGAGATCGCATCGGGCATCGGCGGAGGGCAGGCGATGCGTCGACCGACCGTGCTTTCGGGAAGCGAATAGAAGAACCGCGCCAAGAGTCCTGAGCCACGGAACGCGGGCTTCCGAGCGAGCTCTCGGATCACTGCCGGCTGGACTGCGATGCCAAGCGTGAGCGCGGGGTGCCTCACGTGCACCGGACTGCGTCCGATCCGATCGACGCGCAGGTCGTCGCCAGGGTGACCCTTGAGCAAGACATCCAGGTTTGGGACGCCGTCGGAGTACCGTCCCCCGGCGACCTCGAAGAGCCCGCCTTCGGCGCTCAGAAGAGCAAGGCGCCCGCCCTGCTCGGCGAGCATCGCCGCCAACCGCTCGGGCGTCACGTCATCGACGACTAACCGGGGAATCACTGGAATGCGCTGGGCCTCGAGCTCGATCGCTAGCTCCGCCGCGCATTGTCGGTCTGTCGGCGAGCGAGAGCGTGCGGCCAGGTCGATCGCTCACTTCAGCTCCCGCTGCTTAATTTCGCGCGCGACCATGGCTGCTTGGACCTGATCTCGGAGCGCGTCTGATACCTCCCGCTCGTAGTCGTGAAGCGGGCGAACCGCGTCTCGGAAGACGGCACTCTTTCGATTGCCAGGCTCAAGAGCCACGAGCCAATACGTGTTCAGCGGCTCGCGCCAACCCGGTCGAATCTCGACCTCGAACTTCTTCGCGACGCACGCCGAAATCGTGGCCAGCACGACGACCGCGGCAAGATCAGGCGGAGTCTGTGTAGCCGTGGCCTCAGCCTCGACCCATTCACGCAACGCTTCGCCGAGCGCGTGCGTTGGGAAGCGCGCCGCGCCCCGGTGCTCGCTAAGGGCAAGCGGACGATTCCACTGTGCGGGCGCGGCCGCTCCTGCACTCGGCGCCGACCGCCGAGAATGCTCCAGTGAAAACCATTGGCAGATCCGCTCTGCAGCGGCCACGGGCGACAGGCGTTCGTGCTGTGCCACCAGGTCGACGTTGAGCCGCAAACCCGGGAAGTTCGCGGGACCGATCGCGCTGCAGCGCGCATGTAGGCACTTGATCCCGCCGCTCCGACAGATCAGGGCCCCCGCTTCACCACAGCCCGGGCAGCGTGCAAACCTCTGATCGTGCTCGATGCCGCAGCGGTCCAAAACGAGCGCGGTATCGACCGCATTCGCGCGAGCAAACACGCTATCCGTCTCCCGCAATCGCAGCGGGCGCGTCGATTCGAGCGCGGGCCCGCGGCCGAGCGCTTCGCCGAGGGCGTCAATGACTGTTGCCAACGACACTCTCCAGCGCCACCCGACGCACGCTGCCGCTGCATGAAAACGAGCTCTGACGATGAGGGCGCTCGGGCGTGTTCTCGCCCTTGCGCTTCCAAGTACCAACCGCCGGCATGAGACGCGCGGCGTTTCCGACGGAAGTGTCAATCTTGACCCGGTCCGTGTCGTACGCAGCCGCCAGCCGCTTGAGGAGCTCGCGGATCCGAGCCGTGCTCTCCGGCGAAATCGGCGTGGGCTCGATGGCGATCAGAATGAAGTAGCCGTTTCCGCTGTCTCCGTGCCCCAGAACGCACTCGTCTTGCAGAACGCTGAGGAGTAGCTCTTCAACCCGAGAGCAGACGTCGCGCGCAGCGCGTTTTTCGCCGTCGGTGGCACTGATCCCCTTCGGTCGAATCGGATCGATATCAATGTAGACCGCACGCCGAAGCTCGATGTCGCTGTCACCGACACGACCGTTCCACGCCGGATGGATCCGGTTCGATTGGTACCGGGCGAATATGGCTGGATTGATCGGGCCATTGACCAACTGATAGGCGCCGTTAAAGCCTGGGAGCCTTTCGCCTTCCCGAAGCAGCCTCACGTGACCGCGCGCATTGGCGGCGTGTGCCAGATGAACGCGCCCACGGACAAAGAACGTCACTTCGGTGGGCTCCTGGTCTGGAACGCCGAGGAAGCGGCGAAGCGCCAGAGTGCAGTTCTCGACTTCACCGCGGTCGTGGACCAGCCGCAGGCGACAATCGGTAGAGCTCATTCTGTCCCCGCTCCGTCAGCATCGGTGGCTTGCCGCTCGGTGCGCCCATCGCGGGCTAGGAAGCGCTCCAACTCGACGCGTCGGACCAATCGACGCCTGCCCGGCTTCACGCTCGGCAAGCGACCCGAGCGTAACCAACCTCGAACCGAATCGATCGACGTCCGCGCAATTTCAGCGACTTCACTCAGCAGCAAGTAGTCGTGCATGGTTTTGCTCCGTGCACATGAGTTTGGCGAGCGATCGCCAAGCGACAAGGGGCCCCCCTTTCACGCTCTTGACCTGCTGCGAGTCCGTGCTTGCGCAGCCCGCTCGGGCACGGCCGGCTCGTAGCCCGCGGCGCGGAGCCGTTTTCGAACGCTTCGCTCGAGTGTCCGCCATCCGGAAAGCGTCACTTCGACCTCGGGAAGCGCCGGGATCATCACTTGAAACGCTTCGTGCACGGCGGCCAACGTTCGCCGGGCCAGTTCGATGTGCTTGATTGCTCGGGATGCCAGGAATTTGGTGTGCGTCAGCGTGTCGTTCAGCACCTCTGCATTGAACCCCCTGAGCTTGGCGCGTTGCACCTTCCTGATCGCGACCCGGCGGATCAATCGCTTCAAGTGTGCAAGCTTTGGGTCGAACGCTCGAATCGCCTTGTCGGTCTCGACTTCAGGGCCGTCATCGTAGAGCAGGCTCTTGGCGTCGTCGCTCAGCGGCTCGAGGCGTTGAGCCCGAACCGCAGAAGCACGCCTCTGCGCCGCAACGAGGAACATCTCCAGCTCGTATAGGCACTGCCCAACAACGTTTTCCAAGCAGTCTTCATCGGGATACTTCCCGAGCACACGAAGACTCGTTTTCAGCGCACCATCTTTCGGCGCTGCCAGGTTCCGACCAACGAGCCAGCCGCAAAGCTCGTCGCTGCAGTCGATCACCTCGTCGCAGGGAACCTCCTTCGGTTTGGTTGCCATGAGTCATAGCGTGGCATCAGTCGTCGACATGCGCAGTCCGCGTGCAGGGTCCGTCAGAAACGAGCGCAACCGGTGGTGACGGTGGGCTGGGGGGCCGTTGGCGCGGACGAACCAGTTTGAAAAACGCTAGTCCCGCGGTTGCACGGCAGGCGGCTCGAGCTCACTCTGAAGGTGTCGCGGCGGCCGCCAACCTCGACACTTGGCGAGAAAAAGCCTCGAAAATGACCGAAATTGCCGACTCAGATGCTCCCGACGAAGCCGAAATTGTCGACACTGCCAAGCTGGCAGGCGCCTCTGGCAGGCTTCTGACACGCGGACAGGTGGCCCGGCGGCTCGGTACAAGCCTGAGCACCGTGCGCCGCATGGAAGGCGCGCAGCTCAAACCGATCATCGGACCTCGCGGAGTCCACTACTTCGAGGAAACCGAGATCCAAGCGGTGTTCGTCCGCGTGCGACGGGCCAGCATGCTCAACAATGAGCGCGCGGACGGTGCACTGGCGGCCGTGGCATTCGCACTTTTTGAGCGCGGTACCGACGCGGTCGCGGTCGTCAAAGAGCTCCGTGAAACTCCCGAGAAAGTTGAGCGCTTGCTCGAACACTGGAATCGATTGCGCGGCACCGTCTTGCTCGACGCCAAGAGCCTCGCTGCAATCGCGAGCGACTTGAACGCCGACACGCTGAGCGACGAGAACGCTGTGCTATCGGCAATCGCCGAATTCAAGAAGCATAGTGCGCAATGCTGCGTTCTGTGCGAGCGCGAGACCGCCTATTGGTGTCGCAACTGTGCTCAAGATGCGGGGCGCGCGCACGCTGAGGAACACGATGCTCGCAAGCTCTTTTGATCACGCAAGCCAATGACCGAAACAGCACTCACCCGGTCGCGTGCCATCGCGAGGATCGACGAAGCAGCGTACGAGGGCGATGTTGCGGCGAACGTGTTCGAGCGGTTCGACCGTGGCGCAACGCCGAACGAGGTAGTCATCGAGCTGGTCCTCGCTGTCGACACCGTCGAATACCTCTGGCGAACATGGGCGAGACTTCGCGGCTCAGTGCCGCTCTCGCCCGAGGCCGTGCGCGCGCTGCGCGAGGCCCTGTTCGCAAACCGACCGATACGTAGCGGCGCCGATGGCGCGGCCGATGTTCGGCGATTCGTCAATCGGCCACCGAAGAAATGCACGCGATGCAAGCGCGGGTTCCCAGAATACTGCACCACGTGCCCGGCTCTGGAAGCTCGCAAGGCACGGAAGCGGATACGGGGCACTCGCGACAAGCGAAACGGCACTGAGTCGCGCACACAAAGTCTTGAGAATGAGCTGCTTGAGGCGGCACTGCATGAAGCGGTGGCCCGTCGACGTGACCCTTCGCTGTAGGCTGATGAAGTGGGTGTGATGGTCGGGACCAAGATCGCGGCTCTGCTCTACTTCGCTCCTGCCAGGTCGGGGATGTTAAGTGACACTGTCGAGCGTCGCAGAGGAGGGCGGTTTCCGTCAGCGCTCGGCACCACAGAATACGCTTGCCCATGGAAAATTTGGTAATACATTATCTTCCATCCCATGGTCGACCTAACCACCACCGTCTGCGTCAAATTTCCGCCCGACGATCTGGAGCTTCTCGAAGCGCTCGAACAGTTCGAACGACTCAAGCGTTCGGACATCGTGCGGCGCGCCGTGCGCGCGTATGCGGCGCAACTAGGTGTTGAGGTTGAGCAGGGGCCGAAACCCAAGCGACCTAAACCAAAAAAGTAACCACAGAGGTGGGGCCCGCGCTGCGCTAACAGCCGGACCCCGGCCACGGAAGGAGTTAGCTTCCATGACAAATGCGACGCTATCGTTGAATACGGACTCGATCCATCATCAGGTGCGGAAAACAGCTGGGGAGCTGTACGCAGGCGCGGAAAACGTGCGGCTGATCGCCGCCGCATTGGGCGACCGAGTAGGGGAACTACCCGCCACAGCGGGACCGGAGGCCCTGCGGCAGGTGGCTGCGATCGTGAAGACTCACTCCGCCGGCGTGCTGGCCAGCATGGCCGGGCTTGCAAGCAAAGCGGAGCGGCTCGAGTGCATCGCGGACATACGCGATGCGTGTGGGCCGGCGCCGATCGCGGAAGAGTAGAAAATGGACTCCGAGCGGATCTGAGCGAGCACAGGGGATCAGTCTTGCGTTGCACCCTGATCCGCCCGGGCTCGGTCGTCTCTCTCCTTAGAAAAGAGCATTCGGGGCGCCGCGGCCTGTGTTGGTCGTGGCGTCAACATCCAAGTGCGTCGAGGGGCACCACATGGTTCACTCACGCGACAGCCCGGCAGGTGTCTCCAAACAAGATTGGGCGTCCTCGGCATTGGGCGCCCCATTCGCCCCAAGATTCGCGCCGCCCGGGGTTGAGGCTCCCACTCGCTCTGGCCGTTTCGCCGCGGGTGGTGCATCCTTTCGGTATGAATGCGCGCACACCTGAGCCTGGTCCGCCGATCCCGTGCGCTCCGTTCGACGACCTCGACCTCGACAAACCCGAGGACGAGTCGGAGTGGGATCGCCGAGTGATGGCGCTCGCCGCGGCTCGCATTGCGGCGGAGCGCGTCCGCCTGGAACGGCTCGGCATCATCGGTACAGACGGCGAGCTAATCTCGCGCGCTCTGCCGCCGGATATGCTCCCTGAGTCGGACACAACGCTCGAGACCGGCTGACGCACGATGGCGCGCCCGCGCATGATCGTGGTCGCCGGGCCTCCGGGCAGCGGCAAGACGAGGAACTTTCCGGTTAGTGCCTTCGGCGTCGATGCGTTCAATATCGACGACCGCTGTGCTCAGATTCTTGGCAGCTACCGTGCGATCCCACGCGATGTGCGCCGCGCAGTAGCGAAAGAGTGCGAGCGATTCGTCCTGGATCATATTGAGCAATCACGATCTTTTGCGGTCGAAACTACGCTTCGCACGACCGCTGCAACCGACCAAGCGGTGCTTGCGAAGCGGAGAGGATTTGTCGCGGACATGCACTTCGTGGCGACAGACTCGATCGCAGAAAACGTTGCTCGCGTCATCCAGCGCGCGCAGGCCGGTGGCCACGGCGCGTCCGAACGAGAGATCCGCGCGATCCATCAAGCGAGCATCGCGAACCTTGCGACGGCGATTGACTTGTTTGACCGCGTTCGAATCTATGACTCGACGGCACGGTGGACGCCTCCGCGGCTCGTCGCGGTTGCACACGTAGGGCGCGTCGTTCGTTACGGCACTACGCCCGGCTGGCTCGAGGTTGTGCTTGGGCGAGGTGAGCGCTAACCAGCAACGCGGAGCCGCTTGGCATCTCGCGCCCCATCCGTTCATTTGGAATTTTCGCCCGCGCCTTCTCGGCGCCACTAGCTATCAACCTCCTTCGCACCAGGTGCCGGCGCAGGATGCATCGAGCTTTCGTTGAAGCTGCCGTCTTGGTTGAACACAAAGCTGTACCTGGCCTCGCGCACACGCGCTCGCACCCACTTCTCGTTTGGCATGCCCTTGAGCAAATGATCGAGGCAATATTCGAGTAGCGAACCTCGCACCGCGTTACCCGGCTCGGAAACCGTGGGCCGTTTGGGCACGTCTGCGACGATCTCGGTTTTGCCGTCGGGAGTGGTTGTTGTGCTGAACGTAGGGCGCTGAGCAAGGCAGGCATTGCAGTAAGCAATCTGCGCCATGATCTCTCGCATCTGAATCGGAGTGAGGTTCCCCCGCAAACGCTCAAACCAGTCCCTCGCCAGGTTCAGGGCACCGCATGAGTCGTTCAGAACCGCAATGATGCACACACTGCCGGTTCTCACGAAAACAGTCTGATAATCGTAGAGATCCCCGTAGTCAAAGTCTTGAAAATAGGGCGCCTGCTGAGCCGGAAGGACAAGAACGGTTCCCAACGCGGTTTCGCTAAGTGCCGTGTGGGTGTACGCAAGTCGTGCGATGGCGTGAGCGTGGTGCAGACTCGCCCAGTCGTAAATGTCCCCTAGTTTCAGCTTCTCGGCGCTCTTGCGATTCAAAGAGAGCCCGCCGTCCTTGAGATGGGTTTTCACGTAAAGCAATGCCATCCATGAGAAAAGCAGCGTGATCGTCTCGAACGAGAGTCGCGACCTGATTTCCGAGTAGTCGCCGGTCAACAGCGCGCTAACGCGTTGTTCGACGGATTTGCCCAACAGCGAGTTGCAGGACACGCAGCACGGGACCTTGTAGGCGCCGTATTTGTACGTCGTAAGATTGGGTAAGGTAATTTTCTGCTCGTGCAGCTTGTGGCGTCGGAGCAGCCAATCCGGCACCACATGTTCATTGTTGAACGGCACGCTGCCTCGTGCCGCACCGCAGACGAAGCAAGCGCCGTCGAAACATATGTCTCGCACGAAACGACGGCTGCTGAAATGCAGCACCTTACCACCCTCACCGATCACCGAACCGTCAGGCGTCTCCACAGGCACGAGACCATTTAGTCATGCCCGTCGTTTGCATTGAACATTGAAATCGTCCGGACATGGTTTCCCGCCCCCGCACGGCCACCACGCAAGCGCGCGGCTCGGGTGCAGAACTGATGGGGCGGAGACGTCGCTGGCTACTCACAAGCGCTTCGTCGCAGGGCGGCTGACCGCCGCACTGCGGCTCCCGCGCCAGGCAAGGCGTCGCACCATACACGGTGGCTGGACGCTGCCAGCCTTCCGGAGGCGCTGGCATCGCTTGCGAGCCTCTCGCCCGCCAACGTTCCCGGCGATTCCCGGCCCGGCGATAAGCGCCGCCGCATCATGCCCCCCGGACCCTGGTGGTGGTACCCAGGTGCTGTAGCGTTACGCTTTGGCGATTTTGATCGACTACGGCTTTTTCTTGTCGCCCCGACTGTTCTCGGGAGAGGCCGCGAATGCAGGTGAAGGTTCCCAAAATGAGAAATAGCCGTCCCCCCGGCCGACGCTGGGACCAGCCTGCTGCGAGAGCCGAGATGCTGGCTGCCGTCTGTTCACTTGATTCGGCAGCCCGCGTCAACCGCCTTGCGGTTGCCCACGACAAGACCGGTCACATCGACGACGAGGTCGTCGTCACACTTTTGCTGGATGCAAGAGCCGAAGACCGAAATGCGGACGAGAGCACTTACGCCAGCGTCTTGCTCCGTCGCGTTACAAAGCACGTGAAGGCGCACGTACGACGGAATCCCGCGTGGCAAAAGCTAGGCGGCGGAGCCGAAGCGGTAGCGGATGATTTCTGCAGCGAAGTAATTGTGAACATTTTGAAGGACACGAAGGTGCCCTGCCATGCGGAAGTCGCATTCGGCGACTACGTGTCTAAACGCTGTCTCGACCAATACGGCAAACTAAGCGCGAGAAAGCACAGCGCTGGTCAGTCGCTCGACGGCGACGGGTCTGCCGATTCCAATGCCGAGTTATCGGGTGTTCGTTCTTTCGATTCCGCAGCGACATCGCGTTCGCCCGAACAGACACTGATTGAGATCCAGGAATTTCGTGCAACCGAAGAGACGCTGAACAAGGTCCGACGTATCCTGCAGGACGAATCGTTGCCGGAAAAGCCGAGGCAGGCCTTTGCTTATCGTTATCTCAAGGGCCTAAAGATCGAGTCGAAAGACACCGGCGAGATCACCGTGACGAGCCTAATGAAGGTCACCGAAAAGACGGCAACCAAATACATCAACACCGCCAAAGAAATTATCAGACAGAGGCTAGGCAATGACGAATAGCAAGCGCACTGCGAGTCTCGACGAAGTTCTCGTCGACTATGAGCGTGCATCGCAAGCGTTCGATGCAAAAGTACTCCAGACTTTCGTCAACGAGTACCCACAGTACGCTGATTCGCTGCGACGGTACGCTCATGTTCAGCTCACCTTCGTGCCCGCCACGGCCGAAGAAATCGAGCGCGAGTCGCTCTCGGACAACGAAATGCTCCCTCGCCAGAGCAAGCTGCTGCAGCGCTTGCAGCAGCTGAGGGACACTCCGTCGGCGTGGGATACTTCCGAGGCTCTTAGCGGCCTCGCGTCTATTTCCGGAGAGAACGCTATCCAAGCGGCCGCTAGTGCCGTGTTCGGGTCTTCTGGCCACGGAGAAGACATGCTTCTGCTATGCGTTGTTGACTCGCCTTCCGAAGTTCAAGACGTACCCGATTGGTTTTTTGAGAACCTCGGCGAACACATTCACGTAAGTCCAGCGGCAGTAGTGGCTGCGATAGCGATGAAGAGGCAGCAGAGCCACCACCCGCTGCGATTTAGCACCCAAAGCAAACCGGATGCGCCCAACTCGCGCACGTGGAGCGAGGTCCTTCGGGAGTGCATTACCGACGATACAATGCAGAGCACCATCCTTACGCGCGGCTCGCGCTCGTGAACTTGGCGGCAGGACGAAAACGTGAACCCATTCGAGTCTGCACGTAACGCGGCGAGAAGCCTGCGTGAGCAACTCGAAAGTACGGGCGTAGATCTCGAGCAGAATGGCCTGACACTGGTTGCCTTGGCATGCAACTTCCTAGACGTCGCCCTAAGGTCCGTGAACGCCAAGTTCTCGTTGCTCAACGGCGCCGACGCGACGATCAACGTCGAGCGCAAGTGGGCTCTCGTGCGCAATGACGTGACCGATGACGTCAAAGCGTTCTTAATCGCGCACGAACTAGGCCATTTACAGCTGCATCCGACAACGCAAGGAACGGTAGCGGTCTCCTTCGATACGCAAGCGGCTGGGACGGAAACGAATGGTGCGCGCGAAGTAGAAGCCTACGGCGCTCGAGAGCGCCAAGAACTCCAGGCAAATGTATTTGCGCGGGAGTTTTTGTTGCCCCAAAGCGTTGCTCGTCAAAAATTTCTCGCTGAGAACAGCAGTGCCTCCCAGTTGGCCGCATCCTATGGAATCCCGCTTGAGCTGGTACGCCTTCAGCTCTACGACGCCGTCCTGCTCCCACGCGTTGAGCGGTCCGCGAAGCGCTTCAGTCTTCCGGATGGACCGACCGCCGCTCAGGCGCCGGCGGTCGAGAGCGATGCGAAAGTTAGTCTCGTAGAGGCGGGCCCTGGCACCGGCAAGACCACTACCTTGCTGCTTCGCCTCCGAAGACTGATCGCTTCAGGCGCGGCGCCGGAGCACATCGTAGTCCTCACGTTTTCGAACAAGGCTGCCCGAGAACTCGTGGAACGTGCCCGCGCTGGCGGCATACCGCGCGCCGACCGGGTGTGGATCGGAACCTTTCATGCGTTCGGATTGGAGTTCCTGCGCAAGTTTGGCCATCTTCATGGGCTCGACTCGCGTTTCCCGGTACTGGACAAGCTCGCCACGCTGGCGATGCTCGACGACGATGTCACAAGCGCTGATTTGGAAGCGTTTGATCCGCTTTCGAACCCGTGGTGGTTGGAGGGTGTTGTTGACGCGATCCGGCGCGCTAAGGACGAAGTCTTCGACGCTGCAAGGTTTCGTACCTCCGTCGCGGCTCGCTCCACGGGGGATCCGGAGGTCCATGCCAAGCGGCGCGATACTGCCACCATCTTCGAGCGCTACGAACTACTGCTCTCCGTTCGCAAAGCCGTGGATCTCACCGACCTACTATGTCTACCCGTCCGGCTGATGCAACTGGGCGATCCAGCGGTCGAGCGGTTCCTTGCAGGCATTCATCACCTCATGGTTGATGAATACCAAGACGTGAACCGGGCCAGCGCCCTGCTGGTGAAAGAACTCGCACGAGCGACTCAGTCTCTTTGGGTCGTCGGGGATGCGAACCAAGCCATCTACGCTTTCATGGGTGCGTCGTCCAGCAACCTCGAGAACTTCCAGATCGACTTTCCAGGCGCGGTGAGCATTCCTTTGGCGATGAATCACCGCAGTTCGCAGGAGATAGTCGACCTCTTCGGTCAGGTGGCGTCGCGCAATCCTGCCGGCCGTCAAACGATCTCACTGACGGCGGATCGTGGCTACACGGGCGAAGCTCCATTCATCGTCACGACCTCCGATCCGACGGAAGAAGTGGCGGCACTGGCGTGGCGGATCCGGCAACTAGAGACGGGAGGCACTCCGCTCGCCGAACAATCCGTCATCGTCTACAAGAATGCCGACGCTGCCGCGATCGCGCTCGGCCTGGAGCGAGCGGGCGTTCCGGTTCTCTACCTCGGGAACATCTTTGACCGCCCAGAGATCAAGGACCTGATTTGTCTTCTGCAGCTCGCCATAGATTTATATGGCGTCAACCTGGTGCGCCAATGGCAGTCGCCTCTACTGGCCCTCTCTCGGCAAGGCGCCGACGAGCTCTTTGCGCAGGTCCGCGTACAAGAAAAAAGTTGGCGCGACGTCACGGGTGAAGGATTGTCTCCATCCGATTACGACGCTTGGGAAAATCTGCGCCGTTTGTCCTCACTCGCCAGCGGTAGCGCCGCACCCTGGGAGGCGCTGTCAGCGCTCCTTCTGGAGGATGGTGCGTGGCTTCGTGAAATGTGCGAGCGCACCGGGCAGTCCGCCGCGAACGCGCTCATGGCAATTTGGCAATTTGTTCATTTTTGTCGCTCGCCCGATGGCACGGGTCGTTGGTCCACCGTGAAGAACCTTCCGCAGCGCATTCGAGATCGTGTCCGTCTCGGCGAAGACCGCAGCATGCGCATGCCGCCTCCTGAGGCGGACGGCATGGACGCAGTTCGGATTTTGACGGCTCACGGCAGCAAGGGGCTCGAGTTCAACGCGGTGCATTTCCTTGGCGTTACAAAGGACACTTACGAGCAACCCACTGCGCACACCAACAAGCTGTTGCCTGACGACGTGCTAGACGCTGGCAAGACGCTCGATGTTCTCAGGAACGAACGACATAACCTCCTTTACGTGGCGGTCTCGCGGCCACGCTTTCACCTGACCGTGTACTCGTCAGCGGACGACGAACTTCCTTCCGCGCTACGAGGCCTGCAGATCGGCACCGGCGGCGAATGGCCTGCCCGCAATCAAGCGCCCACGCCGGTGACGACGACCAAACCTGCGCAGACCCAAGTGTCGCTCGATGACTATCTCCAATACCTCAAATGTCCGCAGCGTCACGAGATGGCTAAGCGTGCGGGGCGATCACAACGCGAAGAGCTGAAGCTGCATCGAGCTGTCGACGTTGCCACCCGCCGGGCGATGGCAGCGCTTATGGCAGACCACTCGCTGCTCGCGGACGAACGATGGCGTGACGTCATCGATTCGGCGCTTGAAGGCCTGGGCGTGACGGAGCACTCCGCAGCGCAAGTCATCCGACTGCGAGTTGAAGAGCGTGTCCTCAGGGGGCGGAATCTCATGGCTCAAGGAGGATTGGAGCCAGCCAAGGTCGCAATCGACATTGGCGCTCTGTCCGTTGAAGTTCAACCGGATCAGGTTTTCCTCGACGGCGCGCAGGAGCGGTGGCGGGTGATTCGTGCAAACAAGAGTAGTCGCGACCAGATGAAGCAGCCCTTGGCGGCGTTGGTCGATGCGCACAATCAAGGCAACGCGCGAAAGATTGACATCGAGATAGCGACGCTCTCGGATGGAACGGTCGCCTCCGTCGGCAAGATTCAGAAGCCAACTCGGGCCAGATACCTGGGCGTCGCGTCTGAACTGTGCGCACAGAGCTTTCCCACGTCTCCGGCCAGCGCACGCGACTGCCATTTTTGCCCGTACATGTTCCCGTGCACGAAACGGGTCTCCGACTGACCAACCGCGCTTTACGGGTTTTTCTCGTTGTCCCGATTGATCTTGATGAGGTCGGCATTCAGCTGACCCTGAAAGGATCAACTCATGCACAAGCGCATCATTGTCCAGGCCGCTTTCGCGAAAGACGGCTTGATCATCAAAGTCGAAGAAGATCTCGTTGCTGAGCCGCTGAACGCGGCGGTCTTGGCGGCGGTCCCGTCCGAACACACATCAGCGGAGCTGCTCGTATTTGACGAGGCCGATGACGATCCGGAAACTCGGCAGTTCGCAGAGGACGAGCAGCTTCAGCACGGTCGCGTTGTTCACGTCACTCGTTGCCGTCAGGTTGAGGTCGTCGTCCGATACGCTGGGCGCAAAGTCGAGCGCCGGTTTGCGCCGGCCACACGCGTCGGTCGCGTCAAGCGCTGGGCGGCGCACGCTCTCGGCATCAACGCCAGCGATGCTAACGAGTTGTTGCTGCAGGTCGCCGGAACGAGCATTCAGCCGACGCGCGACCAACACGTCGGCAACTTCGTCGAACACAGCACGTGTAACGTCGTTTTCGATCTTGTTCGTTCGTACACCGTCAACGGTGATGCGACGGTGTCTGCGGACCACACCAAGCTGCTCGAACACCTCGATCAAGCACCTTTCCTGATGGGCGAGATGAATGGCCGCTGGCGGTTGCGGGATATCTCATGGCCGATTGCGTTCATCGACATTCGAGCGCGAGATCACCGTGAGTACACGCTGCGTCTGCAGTGTGACGGCTACCCGGGCATGCCGACCGGCGCCTTTTGGGATCCAGAGAGCGGAACGTGGTTGCCCGCGCATCGCTGGCCACGCGCCGGTGCGCGGTTCGGCGCGGCACTGCGTACGGACTGGCAGGGTGGCACGGCACTGTACATTCCGTGTGACCGGACCAGCATCGCAGGGCACGAAGCCTGGCTTCAGTTGCACCCTGCGTGGACCTGGGATCCGAACATCGGCATCGCGCGCTACCTCCAGGTCGTCTGGACAATGCTCAACGGGGAGGACTATGTCGCGCCCGCTGCTTGAGATACCTCGCGCAACCTACGACGCGCTGATCGCTGATCTCGCCAGGTCCGGGCGCGGCGTGAAGGAGTCGGGCGCCTTCCTTCTCGGACGCACCGGTCCCACAGTTCGGTTCGTCTCCGACTACCTCATGTACGACGTCGCCGCGCCGGTCAGCAGCCAAAAGCACGCCTACGTCGTGCTGACCGGGGAGGAGATGGCCCGGGCCTGGCAGCACTGCTACGCGACGGGTTTGGAGGTGGTCGCCGACGTCCACACGCATCCGATGGGGCCAATGCAAAGCGATACGGATCAAGCTCACCCCATCGTCGCCGTTCCGGGACATGTCGCTCTGATCGTGCCTCACTTTGCGTTACGCGATCCAGAACCTATCGATCTCGGTGTGCACGTTTTCGAAGGCGCGAATGAGTGGCGCTCGTTGTTGCGTCAAGCTGCGCAAGATGCGATCCGTCTTACCTAGGAACCAGCATGGAACTGCTCGAAACGCTCAATCGAACGATGAAGCTCGCAATGGATGAAGGGCGCGTCAGCTCCTACGAAGAAGCGCAGGCGCTCTTCCGTTCCTTCCGCCTCAGAATCAGCGTGAGCGCTGGGTTCACGGCGGCGCCCGCGACAGAAGCTGCCGTCCTGACGCTGCTCAATGCTGCGCCAAGAACCTTTCTTGGCGGCGTAGAGCTCGTGGGCGCGCTGCAAGAGCGCTGCACAAGAGCCTGGTTCGCGGGCGAGCCACTCGGCCGGGTGGCAGAGACCTTCGGTGTAACTGTCGCTCAAGATGCATCGGATGGCATCCCCACGATTCATGTCGGGGAGGGCGTTGCGACGGGTGACCAGTTTTGGCTTGGCCTTCAGGTAACACCGGGTGGTTTCGTTCTATCGCCAGATCAAAGCGCATCGTCTAGCGTGGATGGCCCGATCGAAGCCGGCGTTGCGGGCGCGGGCGCCGCTCTGAGCGAAGCCTTCTTGGCAGCGTACCGCCACGCGCCGTTGGCCGGACAGCGGACGATCCGATGGAAGCTGCCTGTTACTAACCACGCATGGGCGCCCGAAAGCATTTGGCTTGTTGGGTTGGGACACCTTGGGCAGGCATTTCTTTGGACGATGGCATTGGGGGGGATTGGCGGTCGTCTTCCTCGAGCCGTTCGGCTTACGGACGACGACGACGTGTCTTCGTCCAGTCTGAGCACCTGCCTGCTGGTCAAGGCGACTGATGTTGGCCGAAAAAAAGTTGACGCCGTGACCGACGCTCTCGAGGCACTCGGACTTGAGGTTCAACGCGACTACGCTCGCCTGAACCTTGACATGGCCGTTGTGCGACCAGTGCAAAGCTTGGCCGTAATCGCAGTCGACAACATGGCGTTGCGACGTTCACTTGATCGGCTGCGTACGGACAGGGTGCTTGAGGCTGGCATCGGCGACGGCGCGAGTGCCTTCACGCACGTGCAAGTGCACGCTTTCCCCGGGTCGCGCCAAGCGAGAGACATATGGATCGGCGACGACCCTGCTACCGCTCAGACCCCCGATCTATCGAAGCCCGCATATCAGGCGCTTCTCGCCCGGAGCGGTGATCAATGCGGCACGACACTGGTCGCGGGTCGCGCCGTTGCCACACCGTTCGTCGGTGCATTTGCAGGCGCGCTATTGACCGCCCTATCCGCGCAGTCACATGGCAGCGTCGATGCGTGGAACTACGATCTGGCCAGTTTATAGCGCAACTGCTCTGCCGCCGCGACGAGCCCGGCGGGCTCCGAGCTCACCCCTTGTAAGTTCGGACCGAGATTTGAGTCTGGGGCCGCAATGGCACCAGTCGGTTCGCGTACGCACGGACCACACGGTTGTAGAGATCCTTCACTTTCGGAGCCTTGAGGCTGACGACGAACGCGTACGGTATTGGTTGTGGATCAGCGACCTTCGTGCCGCTCTCACGGTGATGGTAGTAGATGTCGAAGCACGGCTCCGACAACGACGTGGAGCGCAGCTTTTCTTCATGATGCAAGCACGGCTCCCACTTGTGGCCATCCTCTCGCAAGACCGATTCGGATTTGCCGTAGAGGTTTGCAGGCGAAAAGAACGACCTGGTCTTCGCATGTTTAGCCTGCTTGCCCCCTTCCTTCGGCTTCGTGTACCTGCCGCTGTGCGGACGGAACGCAACTTCAAGACCGCTGCGCGTGTACGTGGCCGGGTGCTCGGGATCCACTTCAGGGGAAATCACCAGGCTCGCAGAAAGGAAGACATCGCCTTGCAGCGTGACGTTGGTGATCGGAATTGGGGCGCGAAGATGCTCCCCGACCGGCAGGTCGCCCTGGAAGACCACGAGCGTCTCGTCATCGTCGCAAGTGATCAGCTGAAGCGGGTCGGATTCGAATTTGCCCCAGCCAACGTGCTTCAGTTCGTGGTGTTCCTCGGTTCGCGCTCGATGGATCAGAAGGGCGCGAATGGCGAGCGGGCCGAGTCGGTTGCCCAACTGCGCTCCAATCGATGCCGCGGAGCGGAGGGCAAATGGCGCGGCAAAACTTGTCCCGTGGATATGGCCACCGCGGAGCCGTGGCGTAAGCACACCGAAGGGCTCCTCGAGCGAGCCACCGAAGGCGAGACCGTCCGGTTTTACGATCCCGGGACTACGACCGGGTCCAATGCACGAATAGGACGCTCGCTGCCACCCGTCATCCTGCTTATCTGCAGCGCCCACAGACAGCACATTCACGCCGTCGGCTGGCGGTTGGATTCTATTTAGACCAGTGGCTTCGTCCAGCTCACCATCGTTGCCGGCTGCAACGGTTGCAACGCAATTTCCGTGCGCGAAGCGCTTGTCCAAAGCAGCAGTCCATAGAGTGACCTCGTCGTCGTCGACCGCTAGCGATGGCCCCAAGCTAAGGTTCACGTACGAGTAGAGCGCCGGGTTCTTGTCCAGGTGACTCACGATGCGATCGAGTACATCGAAGTAATCAGGGTCGTTCGAAGTACCGGTCTTGTCATCCAGCACGCGAACGTGATCGACCGAACAGAGCGGAGCAGCCGGCGCTTCGCCGGACACTAGCGGACCAAAAAGAAACGCGGTGGTGACGCCGAGACCGTGCTGCTCGAAGGTTGGCACAGAGGGCCCCAAACCGGCAGGCTCAACAAGCGTCACCCAAGAATCGAGCGCCGTCCTGGTCGGCGCGGGGATGCCGCCATCAAAGATGACGGCACGTGCACCGCCGTCGACGGGAGCACCCTTCGGCAACGTCACCTTGAACCCCTGCGCTTCGCGTAGGATACCCGGGCGGAAAGGGCGCAACGTCGGCATCCCGCGCGCAACACGGACGAACGAGAAGCGAGCGATGTCCTCGGCACGCTTCGGATCGACGCGGACAGGGAGGAACGTTAGCCCTTGGACATCTCGGCGTCGGGCGATCAGCGGCTCGGCATCGTATGCTTTCGCGTACTTAATGAAATCGAGCACGATCGAATCTCTCCGGGAATTGTGCAGCACCACTTCGAGAAGGACTCGCTTGCCCTCGGGTATGCCGCGCAGCTTCGTCTTGGCTTCGAATGCAGTGAGGTCCTCAATATGACTCAGTGACGTGGCGCCCTTGGTGTCTTCGGTCCACCGCTTCACTGACGTCGTCCAACGCTCAAAAGCGCTTTTCGCACCTGCAACGAAGATCTCTTCGGTAACAGCGTTTTCACCGTGCTTTTCGATGCCCCATTTCTCCGGCGTGATGGTGCGCGACCGGCTACCGATGGCGCGCAGACCTACGGCGGAGAACAATTCACTCGGATAGTCGCTCTTTGAGAGAAAGCGCGGATGTAACGTAACGACCGCGACAGCTTCGCCGCGCGGACAAGCGCTATCCGGAAGCTGAGTAATTTGCGTACCAAATCGGGCGAGGCGCTCCGCGATTCTCGTCTTCGCTGTTCGAAGGTCGTATGGCGGGTTCTTGTCGCCTCCGGCCTTCGGGACCTGCACGTTCGTAACGAGACGTTCGCCTTGACCGAGCAAAAAGTTGTGTTTGCGTGCCATTCGCACCCCTAGCGATGATTATTTGCCTTCGAACTCTTCGCGCGCTTTGAAACTGAAGCCGACGTGCCGCCAATGTGCTTGCGCAGGGTGTCTCGCGAGAGCCCTGTGAGAGAGGCGACCTCGCGCTGGGATTTCCCCGACGAGTCGAGCCACGCCGCAACGCGAAGCTTCGTTTCAAGATCAGCCTTCTCGGAAAGCTCCGAGACGAGGCGGTCCAGTGCCTCGATCGTCGATATCCCGTTCACGACAGCAGCCCTGCGTGCAGCCGTCACTCCGCGCGCGACATCGGCGAAGGAACGTCCTTGAAGCAGCGTAGCGAGAAGCGAAATTGTGTGGTCCGGGAGCCGATTCGGACTAACGAGCAAACGCACCACTGCGCCGATTTCGTCGACGTTTGGGTGCGGGAATTCGACCACCCGGTCAAACCGGCGCCACACCGCCGGATCCAAAAGCTCTGGATGGTTGGTTGCGGCAACGAGGATGCCACTCGTTGGCCAGTCATCAACTGCTTGAAGCAGCACCGTAACGAGCCTCTTGAGCTCCCCGACCTCCGTGGTGTCATCGCGCCGCTTTGCGATCGCATCGAATTCGTCGAGCAGTAGCACCGATGGTGTCCGCCGCGCAAAATCGAGTACCACTCGGATGTTGTTACCGGTGCGGCCGAGAAAACTGCTCATCACTGCCGCGAGATCTAAAGTAAGAAGCGGGCGTCCTGTCTGGGCGGCAAGCCAACGAGCAGCCAATGTCTTGCCGACGCCTGGCGGTCCGACGAAGAGAAGCGAGCGCGTCGGCGCGATACCGGCGTCCGCTAACTTCGCCTCATGCTCACGCTCGCGAACTACGGCTGACAACTCTTCGCCAACTGCTACAGGCCACGTCGGCTCTGCAGCCAGCTCCGGTGCGTCCTCACGACGAAGCAGTTCGAGTCGGCTGTCAAAATCCACGGGCAGCGGCAGCGGAACGCTGCGCGTTGGACCAGCGGCGACCGTCTCTGCCAAGGTGCTCACCATCGACGCCAGGTCAGGCCGCCGGGCAGCGACCGCACGCAGCATGCGTCGCGACAGAGCGGCCACGTCGTTAGGCCTTCCTTCGACGGCTAGTCGAACCAAGTGGACTACATCTTTTTCAAAATCGCTCATCTAGGCCGATCAAAAATACCATATTTGTGCGCACTTTTGCATGGTGTGGACTACCAGTCAACTCTAGCAGAAAACTTAGTCCACATAAGTCCGTACACTTCAGTGGAGAAGTGTAGGGTGGACGAGGAGACACGTCCCGTCATCCCTGCCGGTGCGCCGGAGATCAGGAGCGACACCCCTCCCCAAGCTGACATAGTGGAAGAGCAGCCTGCCGCCCGCAACTACACGCCATTCGCGAATCTGGCACCCATGGGGCCGGACGGCTTATTTAGCGCCGCGCAGCTCGACTATCTCGTCGAGGTCCCGCATCAGGTCGAGGCGGCGGCCCTGGGCGGATAGCTGTGTGCGCGGAAAATGTGGGGAAGGTGCCCCGCCTTTCCAAGGTACGCCGTGAGTTCGGCACCGTGCAGGTGGTGGCCTGCAACCCCGATTGCGATCCGCCCATCATACCTCGCCCGAAGGGGGTGAAGGGTGCGATGCCGATTGCTGCGGCTCTGACGCGGGTTGCTGCGGTTGTTCAGGCTGTTCGGGAGGCGCTGAAGCACTGGCGCTTGCTGGAAATCGGCGATTTTTGAGCGTTCCTGTCTTGCCCGGCTGGCGCGATGGAGGCGGTGGTTTCGGAGCTCGACGCTCGACGTGCCGGCTGAACGCAGCGGTGAGCACGAACAGTGACCAAATGATCGCTCTGCTGAATTCAACGGCGTCGATCGCGTCTTCACGTTCAATCTCATATTCCGGATCGTGAGCGCCTTCATTTCCGAGGCGACGCAAGACCTGGTCTGCCCACTGATACATCCGTTCGTCGAGGATGAGTTTGGTTTTCAGGTCTTTCAGCATCGCCCATAAGCTGTTGCCGTCCGCATTCTGATCCTTGCAGATGAGCTCCACGGTTCGACGACACATGAGCGCCGCGGCGGTGTAATTATGACCCCTGAGGCACCGCTTAGCTTCGAGGTAGCTTTTCGCGATTGTCGTTGGCACCGCGTCGTCAATCGCCTCATCTACCTGAGGAAGAACTTGCTCGGGCAATGTCCAACAATCGTCGCTCACGTAGCCGAAGTCGTCTTCAGCAGGTGAAGAGCTCTTCACCACGAACGGACTGCGGCAGCCGGCGCACTCCATCAACGTGTATTCGACGGCCCAATAAGAGCCGCCGGGTGACATCTCCGAGTATGAGCCACGGGGTATCCCCGCTCGCGGACTCTGACACTGTTCGCATTGAAGCACCGCTCGCGTTTCGCCTTCAGCCATAACCGAAGACCGTACACGAGCCGGATCGCCTCGTCATCCACGCAGTGTTGGGTCGCTCGACCCGAACGTCCCTGCCGATCGACGACGGGCTGCGGTCGGTGGTGCATTCGCCGTCGCCAGGCGACGGAGGCCTAGATGACAAGTGCGCTTGGCAAGACTTTGCTTTGTCGGAGCTTCAAATACCCGAACAATCCAAGATGGACCAGCCGCACCGCGTGCGCAGCACCACACGAAGGCGGTGCTGATGATCGGGCGGCGGTGTGACCAACGTCCGGCCGCAAGAAGAATGGCGGGCCCGCCGTGGTGGTGCAGGTTCATCACCGCGCTCTTCGAGTTACCAAGAAATGACTACGGCGTTCGAGTTCGGGCTTGGTTACCATTACCGGATGGGCGAGTGGGTGCTCAAGCGTCTCAACACGCTGTTTCCAGGTCTTGTGATGGCGGTTGCCGCTCTCGAAACTGTTTGGAAGTGGGTTGAGGACGACGACATGGGCCTTCTGGGGACCATGATCTTGAGCTTGGCGTATATGTCTGGGTTGCTGGTAACATTTGGGACAAGTTGTTAATTGATCCCTTATTGTCAGTCCCTGACGACGCCTTGCCGAGGCGGTGGAGACTTGGTGGTGCTTTATGCGGCCACTGCGCGCATGGATCAAAGCCGACAAGGGTCTGCAAGAGAAACGGACTGCAGCGGCAAATGCGTTCATCGGCGCTCGTAGCAACAAGGTCGCTGTCGAACATGCTGAACGCGAGGATGCTGACAAAGAAGAGAAAACGGAAGAAATAGACTATCGCGGGCTCTACAGGACCGCGAAGCACATATGCGAGGCAACAGCTGAATGGGAAGAAAAGGTTTCGCCGTGGCTGGATGGATCAAAGTTCCTGCGGTCACTCACTCTTCCGTTCTTTATGTTGGGTTTGTGGTTGCTCGTTTCGCCATCGGATTCGCCGTTTGAGGCTAGGTGGACAGGGGCGATCTGGAACTGCGGGACGGCGTTTCTCGCCTGTCTTCTCGCACTTTGCGGGATGGTCTATCTGCGGAAACGACACATCGTTGTGCTTTATGAGCAATTCGTGGGCTCCTCGGACGAGGACCCCTCGATAAGGATCACGAGGACCAAGAGAGGACGAGTACGCTTTTCGATAGCGGCTCGCGGTGAGTTGCCCTTCCTGAAGATTGCACCTTCCTCGAAGTCGACGACAACTGTTGACGTAGATTTGAGGTGACGACCGAACCTACCGCTGCGATCCGACGAGCTTCATAGCCGCCGTGCCGAACAAATGACCATAGCCGCCAGCGCGCGGGCGCTGGTTGGTTGTGGGATGCCCGAACTCAAGCCCCTGACTCAATGGTACTGCGATTGCTGCGGCAACATTATCAAGAACATCAAGGACGCTTGGGTCGAGTGGATCGTCGATCTGTCTACCAAGCCGATGACGTACGGCGACTTCCGGATCGTGCATCACCTGAGCGCTCTGCCCGAGGATACTCCATTTCCGGGCTGCCAGCGGGGGCGGGTCGCCGGCCTTGGGGACCTGCCGATGGAAAGTTTCATCGGAAGCTATGGTCAGGCGCACCTGCTTTCATGGATCGATCCCGGCGAGATTGTCGATCCTTCGGGCAAAGAGATCGGCAAAGGCTTGGTCCGCAACCTTCGTGAGTGGACGACGTTGTTCCGTCGCATCCACATGCCCTATTACGAGGAGGCCCGCCTCTACATGGCCAGGGCATCGGCGAACGGGAGATACAACGGTTACAACCAAGCGCTACCGTTCAAGGAGTCGGAACTCCTCGCCGTGATCGAGAGCGAGGGGGCCGACGAAGATTGAGCAAGCCGCCGCGCAACGCCGGCTGTGTCACCCGCGCTTCGCAACTCGTTGTTGCTATCAAAGTTAATATATGGCCTTGCGGCACAGCACACGCTATCACTAAAGATTGGAGATGATCATCAAGGACGCCGTCCGCACGTCTTCGACCGCGACCACTATACCGAGCAAGCGATCGGCTTCGCCGGTAGGAGTGTGTTGCAAGAATGATCTCGAAGTCCTCGTCGCGTAGCACCACGAAGAAATCCTTCGCTAAACGGGAGGAGCGCTCGGCTTACGAACGGTCGAGCACGCCGGCCATCGCATTCTCGCTCAATCGTGGTCGAACCGGCCTGAACGTTACCGCGCACGGAGCCACGGCGTTGATTCTCGCCGTGGCTCCGGGAGCTGGCGCCGTCGGCATTGTGGTCCTGATCGCGCTGCGGGTGATCCACTAGAACCAGGTGTTCTCAGACATTTGCTCGAGCTGACCGTCGGCCCCTGCTGAGCCATAAAGTGCGGCAGGGGCCGTAGTCGACGAGTCGACGCCGTTGTACTCGAAACCAAGCGTGGATTTCTGCGAACGCCGTCGTGAACGCTGCCGGCCGTCGTGGGCTGAAACGTACAGGGACCCGCTTCTCAAGAAAAGGACGAGTTGCGGTGACCGAGCGGAGCCTCGGGTTGCACTGGTTGTACTGGGTCGACCTGAGGTGGCCCAGGCGGGGCCGGATCGACCTGCGGTGACGTCTCGCCGTTTGGAGCAGGCCCCCTAGGCGACGCCTTGTCTCCGTTAGCGGAGGTCCGCGTGCTACCCAGTATGTAGCCCGCGATCGCCGCCAGTAGCGTTGCCGTGTGTTCTTTGCTGAGACCATCGGCCAGGGCGAGCACCAAGATCACCGCGAACAAGATAACAACGGTCGGAAACTGAATCAATTGGCCCGATTGCACTAGTTGCATCAACACCGGCTCAGGAATGATCCGCGCAGCGAGAAACAGAAGTCCCCCGAAAGCAAGGATGATTGCCATCGCCAGCGGTAGGTACTTCACGACGACGAGCTTTGGTCCTTCCGCAACTCGCTCCTGTCGAAGCGCGAGCTCCTTCTGCAACTTGTCAGAGCGCTGCTTGAGTTCCGCAATCTTGCTCTGGTTATCTGTTCTTTGTCGCTCCAAGCGCTGCTTGACGCGGACGAGAGGGGCGACGATCGGCGACGACTCGACGTTCACTAGTGAGCGATGCGCCTCCAACACCTTGCAGGTATCCGCCGCATTCGGCGGCGGTTGGGTTGTGGTTCCCCACGGCGACCGCGTCATGCTTTGGGCACGATTTGAAAGATCTTCGATTTCACTGCGCGCTACAGCGGTGGATGGATCGATTGGCCCGCCATATGGGCTCTGTGTACCGTTCGAATACCGTTGCTCGAGAGCAAAATACTCCCTTTGTACCTTGTAAATGCTCGCCTGCACGTCCTGCCAACGCGGATCCACGAACGTGAGGGGTGCCTGCGCCACGTCAGAGGCCCGCCGCGTACTAGTCTGCGGTGAGTCCGGCGAGGTAGGCTGCGCGGTCTGCGCGGGTGCACACGCTTTTTTGACCTCCGCGCTCACGTTCGCGAGGGTGGTCTTCAGTGTCGCGATGTCCTGCTCCAGCTCCGTGCTCGTCCCGTCGTCACCTTTGCTCGATAGATCCGTGATCTGCTGTTGGACTGCGCGATCCTCCGCCAACACCTCTGCCAAATTCTCGCTACTCGTGAAGTTGACGAGCTTGGAAGAGTTGGCAAACTTGTCGAGCGCGAGGTAGAGGACGAGCGCGCTGAACAGCCCAATCGCCAGCCCAGAGATCCAAGATTTCCACATTAGAATAACCAGCGTCTTGCTTTTCAGGCAAATACGGCCACGGCGGCCGCGATCTCTACCGCCTTGGTCACGATCTCTTCGACCAGACTGATAATCTGGGCGGCCTTCTTTTTCGCCGCGGCGTCGTCGTGAACTTGAACTGCAAGCGCAATCAAGGCGTGCACTTTTTCGGGTGACACGATGTCACTGAAATCCCCCACTGCCTCCAAGAGCAAGCCTGCTCGCTTAGCGGTTAGGTCGGCAATCTTTTCGTTGGTGGCCTCGACAGGCGCACCAATGATGATCGCGTCTTGGAGTCCCTGGATTTGATCCGTGATCGATTGAATCGTATCGTCTCGAACCTTGCTCGCGCCGCGGGCGAGTTGAGATTCTCCCCTGGCAGCGAGCGCAGCGAGGGCTTGGAGTGCCTGGGATTGTGCGTCCGAAATGCTGCCGGTGCCGAGCGCCGCCAGCTGCGCTTTGAGCGACGTGGCATTGCTGCCTACGGTTTTGAATAGCGATAGCGCACCCTGAATATCTGAATTTGCCATGGGTAATTACTTCTTGAGGTTGTTGAGGGCTTCGAGTGCGGCCTGAATCGCGTCCTTCGTCTTCTCGACGCGGTCAGTTGCCTTTTCCGTTTGGGTCGCGAGCGCTTGCAAACGCGCGTCGCTCGACGTGGCAAGTTCGGCACTCAACGCCTTCGACTCCTTTAAGGTCTCGTCGATGACTGCCGCGATTTGGCTGCCCTTCGGCTGGTTGACGTATTCGAGAACGATCTTCTCGTTCGTAATCACGCTACTGAGGACTGTCCCCAACTTCTGGTAGCTATCAGTGATCTTCTGTCGCCGCGCATTACGCTCGGTCTGTTCAGCCTCGAAAAGCGCTCGCTGCTGACCGAGCAGCTCGTACAAATGAAAAAGTATGACTGCACGTTGCGTCGTTTGTAGCGATGCCGATGGGGCAGCCCAGGGCGCCTTCATACTTTCGAGTAGCTTCGCCTCTGCTATCGCGGTGAGCGTCTTCTCTCGTTCTTCGTGAGCGTATTGTCGGTCGATGGTCCGCAAGTCCAAGATCAGCTGCTCCACAGCCGCGCTGTTATCGTCGACGCGCTTCGCAACAGCCGCCGTGTAATCTGTTTCCGCCTTCGTAAGCTCTCGTACAGAGGCGGAGGAACAGCCACTAACGAGCAGCACCGCACAAACTAGCAATTGGCGTTTGATCATTGCTTCACCGATGCCTTCGGGAACTTTTGCGCGACCGTTTCGATAATTTTCGCCACATCATCACCCTTCACGGTGACGTCCGTTTGGATCCATTGGTCGACCTGAGCGTGCAAGGCGGCAATGGCGGCGACGTGCTGGTTCAGCTCGTCGAGCAAGCCCGCTTTCGCCCGTATCTCCATCTGCCGCAGACGCAAGAGAGTCCGGACCTGCGTCTCAGTGACACCCAGCTGCCCGAGTACGTCGGGTGCTGGCGAGACGGCAGGCGTCGCAGCTGCCCCTGGGGTTGGACTCAAGGTTGCAGCAAGCCAGTCGGACACTTTTACGGTGTCCAGGTTCTCCGGGAGTTTTGCGGTCGAGATTCGGTCGACAAACAGCTCGCCTCGCGCCTGAGCATCGGAGATCTCCTTGGAAAGGCCGATTAGATTTCCCTTTGTCTCGAGGTCATCGGCAATGGCCCCGATTTTTCTGTATACGATTCCTGCCACTATCGCGCGCGCCACTTGAGCCCGTGTCTGCTCGAGCTCTGCCAGCACGGCGTCGTTGAAGTCTTTCTCCGCGCCTCGCACATTCTCCAATGTCTTGGTTACCTCTGTGGAGGCGGTCTTGACGTCCTGATTGGCGACGCAGCCCGTGGTCGCCACGACGGCCAAGATTATGGTTGACCCTGCCGATCCGACTGATTTCCACTTGCAATCTCTCATTCTGTTCCTTGTTCTCATAGACGCTCTCCCCGGCGCATGCTGCGCCGCAGCTCTCGAGTTCAAAACATATCTAGTGGGTCAACCCACAGTGTCGAATGGTCGTTCCTTTCGTCATCCAGTCCACACACGAGCTCTCCCTTGGGAGATCGGCCGCGTCTTGCTGCGTCAATTCGTTCTCGTTTGCTGCGTACTGTTGCCTGATAGACAACGAACGAAACTCGCTCATGCCCGATATGCCCACCTTGCGAAAGGCAGAAGCGACCTGGTTGGCGATGGTCCTCGGCGATGTATGACGCAGCCGTGCCACCGTTGCTTGATCGCGCCCGGTTAGCAAAAGATGGGTAACTTCTGCTTCTGCCGGTGAGAGCGAAGATCGAAAGAGGGTGGGAAACCCTGCACTGACGAGCTTGAGGGTTTCCGAGGCGCCGTCGATGCGGCCCGTGATGCTCATGTTCGTCGCGCTCGCGTGGGCGGCGACAACCAACAGCAGCGGAGCTCGTAGAACCCCGCGTCCAATGGATATTGCCGCCAGCGCGTCGCCGCAGGTTTGGGCGATGTTCGGGACACTGACTCCCATCGAACTGGCAACGATCTTCTGACTTTCGCCCCGCAGCACGCGTCGCAAGATCGTCGCAGCATCATTGCGAATCGCCGGCTGTTGGCATGTTAGGAGCGCGGCGTAACAGCGCTCTGATGAATGAAGGGCGCGTACGATTCGCAATCGCCCGTCAATCAGCTCATCCCACACGACGCCTAGGTCGATTGCTTCGCCACAACAGTTCTTCCGCGCAATGCAATCTGTTCGGATCGATTGCGAAGCGATGCAGTCAAGTGGCGGAGTTGGCTCTTTCGCGCGCATCATGCTCATCCCTGTCCGCTAAAAATCGGCGGTCATGTCTCTCATGGCTCAAGCAAGCTGCGTTGAGCTAATTGGACACTGCCTACAAAGACTCGTGAGTGCCATTACACCCTATATCAAATGTCGCATCGTGAGCGGTCGCCGAGCACGGATAAGCGCGCGGAAACGACTTTTGCGCAGCGTGGTGCGCCATTGCTCGTGGGAGCTCGCTGATTGGTCGGCTCATACAGTCGAGACCGTCGTCTTCGTCTCGCTGCTCGCCAGCGCACGTCTTGACGGGCCATGGCCATACTCAGAGGCCTTGCTCTACCCTGGCCTCAGCGGCGCCCGCACAAGCTTGCGCCTGCCCATCAGCAGAAGGCAGTAGGCTCCTGGGGCCGCCGAAGCTCACAACAAAAGCGGATAAGCTGGTCTCCGGCTGCCAACGGTGTTCCGCCTTTCGTACCGCGCATCGTCACGAAATCTTTGGGGCGCGGGCGCTGATAGAAAAATGCGTCCGCTTGTGGTCGGTCGTGTTCGTTGAAATGCCGTGTGATGGCTACGCGGTGCTCAAGGTTCTAACTGTGTGCCAAGAGGCGCATCAATGCTCATCCACCCGGAGATCTTCGACGCCAATTCTCAACTGACCGAGTGTGGGGCGCCGTTCAACGACGCGCTGCGAGAGCTCAACGTCTATCTGCTGAAGATGCTTTCTTATTCTCCATATCCAGACGTTGATCTGTTCGGCGGTCGTTTTCAGCATGCCTGCCAAGTCGTTCGTCTGGAGCCAGCCGCACTCGGTGGAAGGCAGCCGACCAGCGCGCTGGTCGGAGAGCCGTTCGCGCGCCAGCAGCAGCAGCAAATAGAAATAGGTCCTGTGAGCGAAGACATGCCGCCGCCCGCCGAGAACGAGCGCGAGCTCGACGTGCTCTTCGCTCGGATTGACCTTGAATCTCATTCCAACGCTGACGCCACCGACCAAAGACGTCTGTGCTTGGTCAGCGTGCTCGCCGAGCGGAAGCTCAAGTCGCCAAGCATCGGTTTTGAGTTGAATTGTCTCACCGTCCTTGACTGCGCGGATCTTACCGTCGCACTCCAAGAACCATTCGCCGCCTTCGCAAGACAAATACGCTTCGGTGTCGACCTTGCCCGGAGGAAGCAAGCTGAGCGCTCCGAGGTCTACCTGTACTCCCTGACTGGATATGGCCCGCGCAGTCGGGGCCCCTGCCTCGGTCAATCGCCACTCATCACCCTCGGAACCGAAACGCAGGACGGCGCTCTCCTCAACGGTGGCGCACCCTTGCACGGGAACGCCGTTCAGGATGGTTCCGTTCTTGGAAGACAGGTCACGAATTCTCCATGCGCCGTCAAAGAACATCACGGCGTGCTCGCGAGACGCCCCTGTCGAAGTCAGAATAAGGTGGCAATGGGCGCCGCGCCCTATGAGGCACCTGGTCGCCGGCCTGACGCGCCTGCCTCCCCTCAGGTCGAGAAGAATGGCCATCCGCGTATTGTCATACACGGGGCGTTGGGCGGGGTCATTCTCAAAATCCGCCATCGCACTGAGAAAGTCGCCGCCCCGTCGGGTTTCCGCAGTGTTTTAATTGATAGGAGGAGGCCTTCCCTCAGCGCAAAGGGCGCCAGCATCTCGAGGCTTAGGGGTAGAGAACCGGGGGGCTTCCGTGACCGATTCTCTTGACACCCACAGGTCCGGAACACGGAATTGCGATTCGTGCTTTGTGCACTGGACATGGAGGCTGAGTGACGGCTTTCGTCCACCTTTCCGGCCGACCGACGGCGATCTTGACTCCATGTCGCCTCAAGCCGAGCGTTTGCCTGGAGGAAGAGTGGACACCGAGCAGGCAACCAACGAGCAGTCTCTAATCGGACCGTATCAACCTATTGCCCCCCTCGGACGGGGCGGCATGGGTCTCGTCTACCGTGCGCGACACACGACTTCAAATCGAGAAGTAGCGTTGAAGATTGTGAAGGACCTATCGCCTGCTTTGCAGGATAGCGTTCGGCGCGAGATTCTTGTCCTCACGGCCCTTCGTCATCCGGGCGTCGTGCGGATTCACGACTACGGGATGAATCATGGTCGCACATGGTACGCGATGGACCTTCTGGAGGGCGAGAATCTTCGACTCTATTGCACGCGTTTGTGGGCAGGTAGTAGCCCCTCGAGGCCACGGGGAGCCGAACAATCGACCGAGACCCTAAGGGGGAGGAGCGATGCAGCTCCGCGGCGAGAGGATGCGGTACCGGATAAGCGAACGGCATCTGTTCCCGCGGCCGCTGGCGAATTGCCTTTTGTGCTCGAGCTCATCTGCAAACTATGCAGGACACTTGCATTTCTCCATGGCGAAGGATTTATCAATTGCGATCTGAAGCCAGAGAACATCCTCCTTGTGGGTAGGGAGCCGGTACTCATCGATTTCGGGCTCTATTCTCGCCACTCGCTTAAGAGCGGTCGTGAATCTCCTGACGCACAGCTCGTTAGTGGGGGAACGCGCGCGTACATGTCTCCCGAGCAGATTCGGGGCGAGCTCCTAGACGCTCGAAGCGATCTCTATTCGCTCGGATGCATACTTTACGAGTTGATCGCTGGCAGACCACCATTTGTGGGAGAGGCGCGAATTGTTCTTGCTCAGCACTTGTCGATGCCTCCCGCGCCGATGTCACAGTGGGTCCGCGGTGTCGAGCCCGAGCTCGAGGAACTTGTGGGGCGTCTGTTGAGCAAGTCGCCGGTGGACCGTTACGCGTACGCAGACGATGTCGGTCGCACGTTGTCACGTTTGGTGGGCTTTCGCCCAGACGACGACGTGCCAGCGCCCCAGCCATATTTCTATCGCGCGTCTCTCGTGGGGCGCGACTCGCATATGGCGCAGATGTTACTGATCCGTGATCGGGCCACCGATGGTCGTGGCGCCCTCGTCCTCGTGGGCGGCGAAAGCGGAGTCGGAAAGACCCGGTTCGCAATCGAGCTGACCCGTCGCGTCGGCGCAATGCGCGTCGTTACGGGTGAGAACGCACCACTTCCGCTGGACTCGTCTGGGTCGGCATTTTCAAAGCCGCTTCATTCACTTCGCCCGCTATTGCGGGCAGTCGCGTACGCTTGCATCAAGGGCGGGGATGCTGTCACACGGGCGTTGCTCGGGCATCGCCATTCGGTCCTCGCTCAATACGAGCCTCTTCTTCGCGAGGTCTCTGCCGCCGAACCGACTGCCGCACCGGTTGCACTCGGACTGCTCGCTTCGCGTCACCGGCTCTTTGCTTACTTGGCAGAGACGCTTGCCGCATTCGCGACATTGGAGCCTGTCTTGCTGGTCTTGGACGACGTGGGCTGGGCGGACGAGCTAACCCTTGCGTTTCTCGCGTGGCTAGCTCCGGAAGTGATTTCGGCCATGCCCGTACTGATTCTAGGCACCTACCGTGCGGAGGAGGCGTCTGCAACGTTGCTTGCGCTTACCGAAGCTCTGCACACGAAGCACTTCTTCCTTCAACGGTTGGGCGCCGCGGACGTTGAGCGCATGCTGGGTGAGATGTTGGCGTGGCGCCACGGGTCCCCAGACTTCGCGCAGCGCGTCGTCGCGGCGTCGGAGGGGATACCGTTCTTCGTCGTCGAATATCTGCGAATTGCTGTGCGCGATGGAATCTTGCGTCGAGACGGCACGCGATCTTGGCAACCCGATGACCGTGCCGAGTACGTGCAGGCATTCGAAGCCTCGTCTTCGCTAAGGGAGCTCGTCGAACGCCGTATCGACGCGTTGCCAGCGTTGAGTCGCAAGTTGGTTTTGGCGGCTGCCGTACTCGGCCGAGAAGCAGAGCTCGCGCTACTGACTCGCATGACGGGGTTCGACGAAGAAACCCTCGCCGTCACCCTAGCGCAGTTGGTCCAACAGAGTATTTTCGAACCGCCTGACTTCGCGCGTGTTCGCTTCTGTCACGACAAATTTCGCGAGATCTCCTATTCCCTAGCGTCTGCGGCAGAGCGTCTCTTCCTTCACCGCGTTGCGGCAGAAGCGATAGAAGCACGCCTGCCTTCTTCTCCTTTGGCAAGCGAGTCTTGGGCAATGCTGGGGCATCACTTCTCGACGGCAGGCATGCGCGAGCGAGCCGTCCGATATCTTTCCCTGGCGGCGCAACATGCCCGATCTATCCTTGCCAACAGCGAAGCGCTCTCTCTGTACGAGCAGGCCATCTCGCTGGAAGCGGCCCAAGAATCGCCGGAGTCCGGTGCTCTGCTCGGCATGTTGGAGGACCAAGCGGATCTGCTCGCTCTCCTTGGACAACGCGAGCGCGCGCGCGAACGTTTTCGGCAAGCGCTTTGCCACGCGACTGAGCCGCCGGTGTGCGCTCGATTGGAACGCAAGATCGGCTGCGTATGGGATTCAGCGCATGAACATTCGAAGGCGCTTGAGCAATTCGCACAAGCGAGAACCGCATTGCGCTCAGCCACCGACTCGGAGGCACACAGTGAAGAGTTCGTTCGCATCGCATTCGATGAGCTGAGAACTTACTATTGGCTTGGGTTGGTGCCTAAGATGGATCTCGTGCTCCGGGAGCTGGAGCCGTTCATGTCGCGAACGATATCTCATGTACAGCGCTCTCGGTTCTTTATCGCTCAACTTGATCGCAATCTTCGCTGCGACCGCTACATCATTTCCGAGAAGACATTGGCGCTGGCGCGGTCAGGATTAGATTCAGCCTTGGCTAGCCTTGACGAGTCGGAAATTGCCGCGACGCGGTTCGCCCTCGGCTTCAGTCTGCTTTTTGCCGGGCAACCCAGCGACGCGGAAGAGCAGCTTTCGGAAGCACTCGCAAGTGCCCGAAGGCACGGCGACCTCGCGTTGCAAACACGGTGCCTTACTTACCTTACGATCGCGGCACGAATGCGCGGTGTTGACAGCGTCGTTGTTGAATACGTCGAGCTAAGCGAGCAGTCGGCGCAACGAGCGCACCTAGCGGACTACATCGCGTGCGCGAAAGCGAACCGGGCGTGGCTTGCACTGGCGCGAGGAGACTTTGACGAAGCGGAGCACCTCGCAAATGTGGCGCTAGATCACTGGCGGTCACTGAGTTTGGTCTACGCACTTCAGCGCCTCGCGTTGCTTCCGCTGCTGCAGGTGGCGCTAGTTCGGCGCGATTCGAGTCTCGCAACCTCCTCGTGCTGCTCGCTTTTAGCCGCCGAGCAGCAGCCGCTGCCTGGAACCGCCGCCGACTTTTTGACCTTAGCCATTCGGCAGCTCGCTTCAGAAGACACAATTACTGCCTGGTCAAATTTGGAATCTGCGCTCACGTATCTCCATCAACACGATTTTCTATGAGGCCGACGTGACAACTCCACAAATCTTTCTCTTTGATGATATCGCAGTAGCTGAAGCCGATGATCTGGCCTTTCGCGACGCGCTGAGGCGGTTTCTGGTCTACCAGGACCAGCCGACCGATCGACCCTTCAGGCGATACGGTGAACAGTATAGCCAACAGCTAATAGGCGCGTTTCGGACACTGAAGACCGTACCGTACGTGAGCGCATACAGCGATCAAGCCGGTGTGTCGTCGTTCAGGACGTCCGACAAGGGTGCGAAAGTCGGAGATCCTGTTTACCGATACGCTCACCTCTGGCGAATCCCCGAGGGGGCTTTCCCGACCGCCGAGCTGATGCGAGCCGTTTGCGACGACGAAGACTACATGCGCATCAATGGTCGAGTGCTCGACGAAAAGCAGAATTTCTTGTCCAGAGTCGACTGGCTTCCGAACGAGCAAGCGGAAAGCGCTAGCAAGAGGTTTCTCAGGCTCCAGCGCCACATCAAACCGGGTGCGATGGGGACATACCTATTCAACCTCGGTGCCCTAGTTCCGCTCTTCAACCTTACGGGATGGCACACTCTGGGAACGCTTCAAAATATCACGGGCGCATTGAATACCGTGTTGGGCTTCTGGCACGTCGAGGACAACGTAACCGATCCGTTCGACATGGAATCGGCGCTAGCTCAAATCGAAGAGCAGTACCCATCATTGGTCGAGGCCTTCGAGAATTCCGATGACGCAGAGCTACGCGTCCTTTATGGGGTCCCGGATTACTTCATCTGGCCGGTGCTGCCGATATGAATACAAATGCATCTTCTACTGTTTTGCTGGTCGGTTCGACGGGCTTGTTGGGGCGTGAGGTTGCGAAACGACTCCGAGCCACAGGTAGCCATGTTCGGGCACTAGTCCGAGAGACTGCCGATCCCGCAAAACTCGACGAGCTGCGAGATCTTGGGTTGGAGGTCGTATTCGGCGATTTGAAGAACCCGAATTCTCTCGCCGCGGCATGTTCCGCTGCGTCCGTCGTGATTTCAACCGCGACGGCAACAACCTCCAGACAAGCCGGAGACAGCATCGAGTCTGTCGATCGGCACGGGACACTTGCGCTAGTGGATGCGGCTTCGGACGCAGGCGTTGGATCCTTCGTCTTTGTATCCATGTTTGCCACTCCGTTTGACTTTGAACTTCAGCGGGCAAAGCGTGCTGTTGAGCAACGGCTCGTGAATTCAAAGTTAGATTTCTCCATCCTTCAGCCGGCGAAGTTCATGGAGGTGTGGTTGGGAAAGGCGCTCGGATTCGATCCGGTGGGAGGTGCTGTTCAGATACTGGGGGACGGAAATCAAGCGGTGAGCTGGATCTCATATGTAGATGTTGCGCGAATCGCGGTTGCCTGTGCGACGGGCGGCGAAGCGGCGCGGAGAGTCATACCTCTGGGTGGACCGGACGCACTTACCCAGCTGGAGGTGCTCCAAATTTTCGAGGAAGTGGGATCACCCGCTGCCGTGCCAACGTTTGTGTCTGAAGTTGCCTTGATGAGCGCGCTTACCTCCGCAAACGATTCGTTGGCGGAAGCTTACGCGGCGTTGATGCTTGCGGGGGCCCGAGGAGAAATCGTGCCGTCTGGAGACGCTGCGGCGTTGACACCCGGCCGAATGATTACCGTGCGCGACTACGCGAGAACAATGATCGCGATGTCTCAAAATTCAACAAAAGGAAGTGGCGATGTCTGACAATCAGAATCTGATCTTGATCGATGACCTTGGGAACGTCTACAAAGTGGCTGAGGGTGAATGGCACAACGAAGCTCACCGGCTGAAGCCCGACGATCCAGGTAACGCAACTGCGCTTGGCATTGTCAATCAGCTGAGTCAGTGGGGGACGTACCTGGCATCCGTGCCAAACCTGGGGGTTGGTACCGGACAGATTTGTGTGGTTGTTAACGTTGGGGCTGCTGTGAAAGGGCAGCCAAGCCAAGCTGCGATGGCCGCATTGCGTCGATCAGTTTCTGAAGAGGAGCCGTGAAAGCGTGACGTGCTACATCCCCGGCGAAGTTCGCTTCGATGACGCGCTGGTCGCACCAGGAATTCGACGAACCTGCACGCCGAGGCAAACCCTCGACCGCGTCAAGGCACTTTTCAAGCCGCTGGGCATTACGAGGGTTGCAAACGTAACCGGTCTCGATTGTATCGGCATCCCCACAGTGATGGTCACGCGCCCCAACGCGCGTTCGCTTTCGGTTTCGCAGGGCAAGGGAGTCGATTTAGATGCGGCGTGCGCATCCGGGGTAATGGAATCAATCGAACTGTACCACGCTGAGCGAATCCAGAAACCGTTGCTGCTCGCGTCTTGGAACGAACTTCGCTTCGCACGGTCGGCGGTTGATCCCGCCGACCTACCCAAGACTGCCAAGAGTATTTTTCACATCGATCGCACGCTGCTTTGGATCGAAGCGCAGGATATTCTTACGGGAGCGCGCTCTTGGTTACCCTATGAGCTTGTTCACACCAACTATACGGTACCGTTGCCGAGTGGCAGCGGTTGTTTTGTCCTGAGCTCAAACGGTCTTGCCTCAGGCAACCATCCTTTGGAAGCCATAATTCACGGTCTGTGTGAGTGTATCGAACGCGACGCAACGACGCTATGGTGTCTAAGCGCGCGCGATTTCAGCGACAGACGGCGTGTCGACTTGGCTACCATAAACGACGCGACATGTGCAGACCTGCTCGCGCGTTACGACGTAGCAGGCATCGCAGTCGGGGTTTGGGATCTGACGTCGGACGTTGGCATCGCCTGCTTTGCTTGTGTCGTCGTAGAGCGTTCGATGAATGCCTTCCGACTGCTTGGTCCGATTGCTGGATACGGTTGCCATCCTGTTCGAGAGGTCGCGTTGGCTCGCGCGCTCACCGAGGCAGCTCAAGCTCGGTTGACGATCATTGCGGGGTCGCGGGACGATACTGGTCGGGTCCGGCACGAGGCCGCCAAGAACGAGACCTTTGCGGAGGAGACACGCCGAAGGCTGAATGCAGCCTCGACTCGCTCGTTCGATGAAACTCCGACGTTCCAGACGGAAAGCCTCGAGAACGAGCTTGATTTTATCTGTCAGCGTCTGCGCGACGTTGGGGTGCGTCGAGTGTTCGCGATTGATCTCACCTCAGAACAACTTAAGATCCCAGTCTATCGGGTGGTCGTGCCTGGCCTTGAGCCGTATCATCATATCTCAGACTACTTGCCTGGGGCTCGAGCGCTTCGCTTGCTTGCGAAGCGGATGGAAACGGGGGCGACGTGAGAGTTATCGTTTTTATCGGACCGACACTCCCTCGGGAGGTAGCCTGTGAGCACTTAGACGCAGTGTACGCACCGCCGGTCGCTCAAGGCGATGTGTATCGCGCCGCACTTTCCGAGCCATTCGCAATTGGGATCGTCGATGGTTACTTCGAGCATTTGCCTTCTGTTTGGCACAAGGAAGTGCTGTGGGCTCTAATGAACGGAATCCATGTTTTCGGCGCCGCCAGCATGGGTGCACTTCGGGCGGCAGAGCTCGCGCCCTACGGGATGCGGGGCGTCGGCAAGATCTTTGCCGACTATGCGAGCGGTCACCTGATCGACGACGACGAGGTCGCTATCGCGCACGAAAGCGAGGCCGAAGGATATCGAGCTCGGTCCGACGCGATGGTGAATATTCGCGCAACACTTCAGGCTGCCGAACGCGAAAAAATAATCGCTCCTGACACTGGGCGTCGTCTGGTCGAAATAGCCAAGGCCCTATTTTACCCCGAACGGTCCTTTAGTCAGATGTTGTGGACGGCGAGTCGGACGGGACTGCCCGGGGCCGAGCTAGAAGCGCTCCAGCTATATGTGAAGACCAACGCCGTCAATCAAAAGAGACTGGATGCATGTGAGATGCTGGACGAGGTGGCCAGCTGCGTCGCTCGTGGGCAACCGGCGGATCGCGGGCGGTTTCTTCTTTCGCACACAGCAGCTTGGGACGACGTTGTCGTGTGGGGCAGCAGTCATCCTTGGGATGATCGAACGCTATTGAGCACCTCGATTCCGAAGTCGACCAACCGCCCTTAATTCGTTACTCGCGTCTTGATGCCGAGGACCCGGTCTGCAACGCAGAACGATACGTTGATCGCTGCAACTCTAGCTTTGCTCGGCATCGAAGTATCGCTGCGCCTGCGAGAATGTGGAACGTTGGCGATGCCCACGCGGCTTGAACTCGGCGAGGATTCTGCGCCCTTGGCGTTTTAGGAACTGCGGCTCGATGCGCTGGCACCAAGGGCGCAAAATACCGCCAGTCGTTTCTTCAACAGCACGATGGCCAACGTGGTTGCGACGCTCACGACGGCCTTGGCCAGCAACGTTGGGATGCCTGCCAAGATCGCCGCCGCGATGCCCGAAGCGACTGCGCGGATCATCGCCTTGGTGTCGCCCTCGAACTCTTTCAACTCCTTGCGCACGGCGGTTCCGTCGCACAACGCTCCTCGAACCTGCTCGCCTACTCGAGCAAGAAGGCGGTCAGCATATTCCAGACCCTGTCTGGCGTAGCGCGCGAGTTCTTCGCCACCGTCTCGTTGTGGGCCGAGGACCTTCTTGATCGCGTCTTCGCTCGACCACTCCGGCACAGTTTCGCCCCGAGAAGCGCGCTTCTCAGCAAGTTCTAGTCGCTCTGCTTGGATGCCCAAGTAGCTAAGCGCGTCCTCGTCATTCCCTTCATACAGTTGCAATGCGTTGTCGAGCTCTGCTTCCGGTATTTCCAGTTTCGTCATTTGTCCACCTCGCCAGGGATAGCATTCTCTCGGTCACTACTAGCGCCACGCGCCGATCAGGATGAACGCGGCCCACTCGGGCACACGTGCCCCCCGAAGTTTCAGTGCGCGCTGTGCCTCGGCTAGTGCGACGCTCTTCTTCTGCCTATCCGTCCTCAGCTTGCCGTAGAGCTCAACCATAAGGTCGGTGGTCTGCGTGTCGAAGGCATTCCACAGGCTCACGATGATTGAGCCTGCTCCCGCGAAGAATAACGCTCTTACGAGTCCGATGAGCTCGTCGCCGGCATGGCGACTTGAAACGCCCGATTGGCATGCGCTGAGAACGAGAAGCTCAGGGGCGATCTTCAGTCCAAAGATGTCACGTGCAGTAAGGTCACCGTCTGTCAACCTGAGAGAGGATGCCAACGGGTCGTCCGCATTGAAATGATTGTGACACGCGATGTGAATGTAGCGTGCTGATCCTGCCGCGCTCAGCACGAGTGAACGGGATGCGGCGATACCCAGTTGGGGCACCACGCCAAGCGCTGAGGCGACCGCAACTACTTCCGCGGCGGCGCGCGGAAGGGGAGCCTCGTCGGGTCGCACTGGGGCTCCGAGTACCAACGCTGTCGTTTCTTTGATGGGCTCTTGACTCAGGCAAAAGCGCAAGACTGATGCGCTCGGAGCGAACGAAACTGAGCGCTCGGCTACGAGTGGCGGCGTCCCTGCGGTTGCTAACGCGTGAAGAGGAAGGCTATGCAGCACGTCGTGCGGGATCAGGACAACATGCTCGGAGTTACCCAAAAGTGAACGCACTGGGTCAACCACGATTGCCGGAAAGTCGAGCTGCCAATATGGAACACGCAAGTCGAGCGCCGGTGGACGTTCGGAATCGACGAGCGCCATAGCCCTGAGCTTGGAGCGGCCTACGGGAGATGTTACAAGCTGGATGCCTTCAACGTCTGATCGCACGATCAAGGCCAGTACCCGCTTCTCGGTGACGAAGTAGCTGACGGCAGCCACTCGTTCCTGCCCGCGCAGTAGCTCTCGCAGTTCAGTGGAGTCGATGGGACGGGCGCGGCGAATCGCGACGTACCGTACCCCCAGCGGAGTTTGTTCGATTTCATTCCACAGCGATTCTAGGTGACGCCGCACGTCGTCCAGCTGAGTGACCAGCTCCGTCGCGGCGCTACTCGCCAATTGTGCCTCAAGCTGACTTTCCAGTGCTAGGAGCCGTGTTTCTTCAGAAAGCAGCGCAGATGGAACCCCTGCCGGAGTGAGCGGCTGGTCAGCCAACATCTCCATCAGCACGCGCGACTTCGCTCGCTCTACCAGGGTAAATAGCCCTTCTAATACGCTTTGGTCGGGGTTGTCCAAGTACAAGCCGTAGGTCAGTTCGATTAGCTCGTCGAACACCTCGACTGCTGTCTGTTGATAGCCAACCTGTGCGTCATCGGAAAACACTCTCCGACGAACCTGCTCAACTACATCGGCTGCGCTCCTTAGGTGCCGCTCGGCTGCTGTGATGTTCGTCGCACGTAAAAGGCGTGCCATCGCAAGCAGCACGCGTGCAGCAGGTTCGAGGCGTATTATGTGGCGACGTGAGCCATCGACGTCGCAAGAAAGCTTCTCGCCATCTGCATCCGAAGGCGGAGCGCAGCAGAGAAGGAGGGCGCGTTCGTAGTGCACAAGCGCGCTCGCGTGGTCACCGAGCGCTGCGTGTATTTCGGCGATATTTGTGAGGTCCTGCTGCTGACGCCCAAGGTGGCCGTTTTGCGTATCAATTGCCAGGCAGCGCTCGTACAGCTCCAACGCGCGACGGCTTAAGCCGAGTTCCGCATAGATCGCGGCAATGGAACCCAACACGCGCACAACCGTCTGTCCTGTGATTTGACTACTCTTCAAGGCGACTGCGAGGTCCAACGCCTTCCAATAGGTTCCAAGCGCGCGATCCAAGTCTTTGGCGTCATTGTACCTGCCAGCTAGGTCGATCAAACGCTCGACACTTGCATCGTCGTCCTCTCCTCGCTTGGAGTGCTCCCAAGCCAAACGTGTAAACTCGGCTTGCTGATCTGGCTGGTTCAGTCGCCGATAAATGTCCGCAATGGCGCCGAAGTTTATGGCGCGGAAGTCTTCCTCGTGGAACACGCGATCGACTTTGAGCGGAGTGCTCTTTCCGGTGCGCCTCAGGACCGCAGCGTCACGTGAGTAGCACTGCTCCGCTTCAAGGTGGGCCGCCAACGCCATCCCGAGTTCTCCCGAGTCGTCCTGCTGGTGTGCGATCGTGGCCAACACATCGCCGCGATTGCGTGCCACCGAACGATCCAAGAAGGACTCGACTTCGTCCTGCGGCTGGAGCCTGACAAGTTCGAGGCGCAGTTCGCTTATTGCAATGGCTTCGCGATAGCGGTGGGCCTTTTCCAGGCTGAATGACAGCGTCATCAGCTTAACGAACAGCGCTTGCTGCTGCTTCGTACTTAGCTGAGTTAGCAGCAACAGTTGCTCCGGCACCGTTCGAAGATCAAGCAGCTGTGAAATCAGCGGGTCCTCGGACCGGATCTTTGCAAGAAGAGCGTTTACATCGATGTCCCTGTTGAAGAGCAGCTTGTAGGTTTGCGCGTCTTGAGAGGTCTTCGGCAATGGAGGTGCCGAGGTTGTTTGGTTCCACGCATCATTGGGCATTTGTCATCTGGCGATCCAGCTCGACCAGCCTCCGATGCGCAAAGTCATAGTTTGGATTGACGTTGAGCGCTGCTTGGTACGCTTCGCGCGCACCGCTGAAGCGTCCACCCTTTAGATGAGCATCCCCAAGAAAGAGATAGGTTGGAGCGTCTGGTCTCAATAGCACGCTTTCTTCGAAGAAGGCAGTCGCTAGATTAAACTTGCCTAAGTGGTAGTAGCAGTCGCCGATGCCCATCCAGGCAGCACCGTCGCTAGGATTGTCCCGAGTCGCGGCCGTATATTCCACGGTCGCTTCGTCGAAACGACGAGCTTGGAACAATGCCTCAGCCTCCTCGAGATGGGAATGTTGGACGTCGAGCTGCGCTCGAAGCACCGGAAAGAGAACGCGCCGTACCTCAGCTGTAAACTCAGAGCCTTTCTCGTTCTCGAGGGAAGCAAGAACGTCGACGGCAGCCGATGGGGTCGCGCGTATCAGTGCCGCGGACATGTAGGTCGCAGCGCGCTCAGGGCCAGCATCGAGTAGCTCCTGAGCGACGTAAAACCGATTGGTGCGAAGATCGAGGTGAGCACCCGGAATCTCCGCCGGCGACAACCAGGAGAGTATGTCGGCGGCACCTGAATGCTGAGGATCCAGCGCGACAGCGCTACCCAGGCAGGCGAGCGCCTCGTCGAGCTTCCTGCTTTCGATCAGTATCCCGGCGAGCACACAATACGCGTCCGGCGACTCTGCTAGCTCTCGCAGAGCTACGCGCGCCTCCTGTTCCGCTTCGGCTAGGTAGCCTCGGCCCTGCAAGGCCCTTGCAAGTAAGGAATGACGAGTGGTTGTGCTCGGAGCGCTCGGAGCAGACTCGCCGGCTGCTCTCGCAAGAGCCTCTGCCATTACGTAGTTCCGTTCCGCAAGAGCGATCTCTGCCAGGCTCAATAAATGTAGACCGGGTGTGCCGAGTGCCGCCGAGATACGATCGGCGAGGCGAGCGGCTGCAACGGCCTGCGGCGCGTGTCCACGCACGGAATATCCGAGAGCGCGGTGCGTGAGGACAAGCCAGACATCCCAGTCCGCGTCTTGAACGGGAGCACGTTCTATTGCCGGCGGGTCACCGTCCAAAACGTCGACAATGCGCCACCGCGCGTACCATGCATCTCGCACTTCGTAGACTTTGGCAGCCCATTCCTGCTCTCCGGCCAACGCGAGCTCAGCTGCTTTGTCGAACAGTGTGCGCGCTTGCGTCACGTCGTCGTGCCGAGCAGATTGCTCAGCCAAAGCGAGTGAGGCTATCGCTTGCAACGAACGCGACGCCCCTAGCTGTTCGTAGAGCTGCAGCGCGCGCCCCCATGGTTTGAGGCCAGCTGGAGTCTTGTTGTCAATGCTAGCTGCAGCGCCCTCAAGGAACCGAGCGTGCGCCTCATTCAGCTCGCTGGCCGCGGTAAACTCCGCCACAAGTGTCATCCAATCGACGAGGTGCTGCGCGGTCTCGCCACCTTCCTGGAGTGTGGCAACGCACCTTTGCGCGAGCAAGTCGACCATCACATCGGTCACGCGCAGATCAGCCTCTTCAGTTCCTTGAGACAAAGAGCTCAACAATTGGCGCGCGTCGCCTTCGCTGGGTGTGGCGAACAGCAGCGTCAATAGCCCGTCTGCGCGTACTCGCTGTTCCGCCTCGTATTGTTGCACTCGCTCTTCCAGTTCAGTCGCAACGGCCCACCGTTCGAGTAAGACCCGGTTGCGCGGAAGCCACGCCTCTCGTGCGCGGTCCTTCTGCGCCTCGTCGATCCGCACTACCTGCATGACTGCCTCCCTCTACGTGTTGGCTATGTTGCATCGCCGGTAAGGTGCCGACTGTCTGTGGGACTGGGCCGCAACGCAGTCCGGCTGGCTCCGTATTGGGGCTCTACGTGGCGGTAGCTTTAGGCAAGAATGGGAGGTGTTGGCCAATCTCCCAGCCGGATGTTCCGTAATTTCCTTTTCGGTCTGCGCCTCGGCGCCGACCAGGCAAGCATGGAGCATGCTCCCCTGCCGGTGCGACGTGCGATGGTCATTTTTTTGCGCGCGGCGAAGGCTTGAATTAAGAACAGGGTGCCAGATAGACGATCGCCCGCACTCGCGAAGTCGTCGCCGCGCGGGCCACTAACGTAGCGTCGGCGCGGCAGTTCGAGATCCAAGGCGGCAACGCGTGCCCGACGTGGTGATGGCGTGCGCGCCGATTTTCAACTCTGCCTCGACCCAGAAGGGACGAGGGCCGCGCCGACTAGCCGAAACTCGTCACGGTCAAGACGCAAGCCCGAGACAACAGCGAGGAGGATAAGGACGATTATGGCAAGCATCGCCTCAAATCGGCCCGGCTGACGGTGTGACCGCCTTTCCTCCCAGTTTGAACTTCCGAACTGACGTCAACGGCACTACCACTCGTCTGTTTTCGATTGGTGGCCCCTCCTCTCGAGGGGGCCACCAATCGGGCCACCAATCGTTTCGGTCCGGATCGTCAAGTAACGCCATCTGTGTGAAATCGCTGGTCCCGAAACTCTCAGTAACGCTCTCAAACGGCTTGTTGGGTGCTTGCCAAGGTTGACGTCGAGGGTTCGAATCCCTTCTCCCGCTCCGAAAAATCTAAGCAGAATCAGCCGGCTGGAGCAGAGCGCTCAGCCGGTTTTTTCGTTTAGGGGGGCCACCAAAGCCTTCGAGGGGGCCACTAACCCGTCGGCCGACGACTTTGCTCCGCCGTTGCCGAAGAGCTGGATGACCTTGCGGATGCTTGTTCGCTGCTCGTCGGGCGATCCCAATCAAACTCGCATCCAGCGATGTCAGGATGGTTGGTTAGCGCGGTCCGCGCTGCACGGCGCGTAGCTCGAAGTGCGGGCCGGGTGCAGAGCGAGTCGTCACCGCGCCGTCAAAAGCCTTTCCATATGGCCTATTCTTCACATCTGAGCGACCAGAATATTCAGCGCGCTGCGGCTGCACTACCTAAGTCATAACGAACGCCGGCGCCGAGAACGAGCCCCTGGGAGTGAAGCAAGGAAAAAAACCAAGCCAACGAGGGCATGATGTAGATACGCGCGGCTCAAAACCCCACTGATATCGCGGTATACAGCCCGCGTTGCGCCCCCGCGCAAACCACTAATGTCCCGCGACACTCGGCGCGCTTCAGCGGGCGCCGAGTTCATTTCGCGGTCAGCCAAGGTAACGAGCGGCAGGCTTCGCGCAGGCGCTTCGACACTTCGAACAGCCGCCACGCCCCGTGCAGGGCAATCACGAGGGCGTGCGCGGTGGTCATCACCACCATCCAACGCATACTGCGAAACGGTTCTACGGATCGAGACCGGCGTTCAGGTTTGCGCTGATGCCGATTTGTAGCACCGAGATGAATCGATCGTACCAGATGTTGTAGTAGTCCTGACCTTGATAGTACGCGGCGTAGAAGCCGACGTCGATCGATGGCGGCCGGATCGCGTATTTCACGGCAATGGGGATGCGCGCGAGAAACGTGCTGGCATTGGTTGGCTTTTGTATCTCTCCCAAGACTGCCGCGAGCCCCACGGAAAGGTCAGCGGCGTAGGGTCCCAGGTTGGACCAGATCGTCGTTGCAAAGTGCAGGCGCAGGTTGCCGTACGTCGAGCGTTGCTCCGCGTTTTCCAGCGAGCGCGGGTGCCACTCGAGCAGGACCGAGCTCCAGCCCAAGACAGGGCTCGTCTGGCGAAATTTGGCGTACGCGGCGAATTCGAGGTAGTTCGTGCCGAAGCTGCCAGTGTCGTGATTGTGCGAGCCGTCGGCGTTGTAGAACGCACCCGATTGACCATTCGAATGATGCAGGAGGGCAGCCGAAAAATACGCGCGTGGACCCGTTGGCGACTCGTCGAACCAGAAGAATGTCGTCAGGCGCGGCATGTAGCTCGGCGTACGTACCGGCGCGGACTTTTCAGCGAACATCCTGAGGATGATCTTCGGAGTCAGAAACAGCGCCACATGCCACGATCGCGGCAGGACGGAGAAGTTCGGTACCAGGTCAGCTTCGAAGATGAGCGGCTCGAGCCCCGTGATCCCGATCGGAAACGTGACATAGCTCCGCTCCAGGTTCGTGTGCAGGATGTCGCCGAGGGATAGACCGGAGCCCTGGGGCACCGGTACTGCTGGCTTCGGCGCCGCCGGTACCGGGTCTGCGCGGCACGGCCGCGCCGAGATGAGCATCGCCACGAGCAAAACGCGTGCGGAACGACGCATTCGAACGCGCAAGCTACGAGGCGATAGGCACGCCAGCGCGGCGAACCTCAGCACTGTGGAACTGGGCTGGCAACGCCAGCCAGCCAACGCACTGCGCATAGAAAACCTCAAGTTAACCAATGGTTAGCGTGCTCCTGACTAGCCGAGATGCTCTCGTGGCCCGCGGCAGTTGGCAAGCTACTCAAGGGTTATTTCATTGAGCTACCTCACCACTCGACTTCGTACTGCGCTTGTCCCGACCAGAAGAAGTCGGTTAGATCGGGGTAGTTTTCGTAGTTCGAGTGGCGATCGTAGCGAATGGCCGCGAAACCGAGGCCGTGACCGTTGTAGATGTTTGCCCACGCGCCGAGCTGGAAGACGCCCAGGTGCTCCGTGCCCTTCGCCCCATCGACGACGGAGTACAGGTAGCGACTCATGTTCGTGTAGAGGCGCCCGAGCCGCACGTGACGCAGGTTGATCTCGGCCTTCAGCGCTCCGCCGATCCCGTAGTTGTAGGAGCGATTGGATTCGTACTTGGCGTAGGGCGACGTGATGGAGCCGGTCGGCACGCCGAGCACGTCGACTTCCGAATCGACGCTGAACCCGCTGCCAAGACCCCAATGCCCGAACCACGAGGGTCCAGTGCCCATCTCCGCGAGCGAGTAAATACCGTCGCTGTTTCGCGTGAGCATCTGCGTCGTACCATTCGTGAAGTACTCGTAGTCCAAGACCCAGGCGATCAGGTTCGCGTAGGTCTCGCCGGCCGCGAAGCGATGACCGAGCAACACGCCAGTGCCATCGAAACCCTCGCCCAAGGTATCGCCCGAGATGTGGAGCTGCGCGGACAGATTGAAGTATTCGAAGGGAACCGTGATGTTGGGTTTGGCGTAGGGATCGCCGTAGTCGAAGCGGATCTTCGCGCGGTAGGTCTTTCCCCAACCGGTCCCCTCGGACAGGCCGATGCCGTCGACGCCCACGCGCAAGTTCACGAGTAGAGGAATCTCCTTTTGACGAGGGCCGTCGGCCCAAGCTCGCCCGCTGGCCAGGCGATCGAGGCCGTTGACTGGATTGACGGCGAGGGCGCCAAACTCTTTCCAGAAGCGCCCCGACCCAGACATCGACTCGTCGAGTAGGCGGTTCGAGAGACGGAAGAGGGCTTCACCGAAAAAGAAGCCGCCCCAGGTCGTGGTCATCCAGTCGTTGGTCGACGGCTGCTCCGTCTCCATGAAGTACTCCCACATCAGGGAGCCGGCCATGGTGTAGGGCACCGCTTCCCAGAAGTTCAAGCCGTGCACGCGCGCCGCGGAGAAGTACATGCTCCCCTGGTAGGGGTGGAAGAACTGATTGACCTCGAACTCGTTGTCGTCCCACTGAAGGCCAGCCTGCAGGTTGGCCTTCCAAGTTTTAGGGCCCACGCGAGCCCACGGCGCGCCAGAGGCATACGAAAAGCCCCACAGCGTGAGGTTGATTCCGGCGATATCGACCAGCGGCCAGAGGTAGCTGCCGGCATGGCGCGGCGCGGTCGATACGTTGAAATCGACGGCGCTACCGAAGGCTGCGCCCGGCTTCGCGAAGCCGAGCTGCTCGAGAGTCAGGTGTTTCGGTGCGGGCGGCACCGGAGGCGGCGCGCTTGCCGCCGGAGACGGCGCGGCTGGTGTCGGTGCGGGCGGTGGAACTGATGCGTCCGTTGCCGTTTCGGCCGGCGCAGGAGGTGCGGGCGACACGATAGGTGCAGCTGGCGGAGGCGCCGCTGGTGCTGGAGGTGATGCTGCAGGTGGCGACGCTGCAGGTGGCGACGCTGCAGGTGGCGCTGGCACTCCCTGCGCGAGCGCGTCGGCCGGATCGCCTAGCAATCCCAGCGCCCCCAGCAACACTCCGAAACTCGGCTTCACTCGCCCGCCACGACTCACGGAGCCTCCGGGGGGAGGAGTCGCCCGGAGGCGCCATTTTCACCTTCCCGCGTGTGACAGCTCGCGCAATCCCCATCGGACACTGGGATCTGCTTGACTCGCTCATTGCCGTGCTCGTCGATGATCCGCGCCGTGTACGGCATTGCGACTTCGGCGGTCGGATCGAGCCAGAAGTTTCCTGCGCTGTTCCCCAGCATGACCCACTTGGTGGCGTTGGCGTCGGTCAGCTCAATCGTCATTTGAGGGGCGCCACGGCAGTCGTCGGCCTCGTGCAGCGCCCGCATCACGGTGCCGGCAACCTTGTAGAACGGCGCGTGCTCCTCGTCGTTGTTTTCGGCGTGGCACTTTACGCAGCTACGTCCCGGGTTCATCAGCGGGCTGTCCTTGTCCGAGTAGGTCCAAATCTCTCCCGAAGAGCACACGGACTGCGGCACGTCCTCGTAGCGACGATCCGCCTGGCAGCCTCCTAGCAGCAGCTGACTCGCAACCACCAGGCATCCGCAGAGCAACGTCTGGCGACGCGCAGAATACGCCGTGCTTCCGTTGTTTTTTTGCGCCACCGATGCGGAGTATCAGCGGCCGCGCTGACCATTGCAACCTACAAGATCAGAAGAAGTTGATCCTGCTTGCGGTCCGAGGCGCACGGAATGAGAGTGGCACTCGTGCGCCGAAGACCATCGCTCGCGCGTTCTCGAGTGGCGCGGGCCCTCGGCCTTTCGCTCTTCTGCAGCGTGCATTTGGCCAATGCACAGGAGCCGGTTGCCGAGGTGACTTCAACGCCAGCTACGCCTCCGGCCCTCGGCCCCCGCCGCAAACCGCTCCCCCTGCTAGCCGACTACAACGCGAGCTCCAGCACGCGTAACGCGGGCAACTATCTGTGGCCGCTGCTCGACGTCGTCGGCATCAATCTGAGCCTTTGGGCGGTCCCCTACGCGAAGGGCTCGCCCTTCGTCCAAGTCAACCCTGCGGTGTGGAAGGAACACTTTCGTTCGGGGCCGCAATGGGACGACGGCGAGTTCGAGGTCAATCAGCTGGGTCACCCTTACCAGGGGAGCCTGTACTTCTCTGCTGCGCGCGTGAACGGACTCAGCTTCTGGGAGGCGGCGCCCTACACGCTCGCTGGCTCCTGGATGTGGGAATACTTCATGGAGACGGAGCAGCCATCGACTAACGATTTCCTGACCACGACTTTCGGCGGTACGTTTCTCGGTGAGTCCCTCTATCGACTCTCGAACGCCATCCGAAACGATTCGGCCACGGGCTCGACGCGCCTCTTGCGGGAGATTGCGGCCTTCGCGGTCAATCCGGTGAGCGGACTGGATCGCGTCTTCACCGGAAAAGCGTGGGCTGACGGGCCCGCTGGTATCACGGTCCCCCTGACTATGAACCTGCGGGTGGGCGTCGACGGCCTGGGCCAACCCAAAGGCACCGGCTGGGGCACTACGTTTCGAACGCGTATCCGTTTCGACTACGGCGATCCGTACGCGAAGTCGAGGGTGACCACGCCCTTCGAGGTTTTCCACCTCGCGCTGCAGCTCAGCGTGTCCGACACCATCATCGGTCAAGGGCTCGATGGAACCGGAGTGCTCTTGGGGCGCCGTTACTCGGCGGGCCCGAGCCAGACAAGTCTGCTCGCGTGGGTCATGTCGTACCAATACCTCACCAACGGGACCGCGCAGCTGCTCACCCGCGAAAGCGCCGGAGTATATCAGTTGGGCGAGCTCGGCACGGGCCTTGGGTGGTTCGCGCGCTGGAGGATGGGCGCCGGGTTCTCCGTCCACTCCGAGCTCGACGTCTTGGCGGTGCCGAGCGGCGCGGTCACGTCGCCCTACGCGAAGTACGAAGCCAACCGCAGCTACAACTATGGGGTCGGCGGTGCGCTGAAGCTCGAGCTCAGTCTGCGCCAGGAACGCCTCGGCCGCCTGTACGCGCGAGCGAACAGCCACCTCTACACCGTCGTGAATGGCGCGCAGGGTACGGACTCCACAGGCGACGTCGAGCTCGGCGTCTACGCGAACCTGTCGCACGGACACGGACTCGGCTTCAACGCCATCCACTACGACCGCCGCTCGCTTTATGATAACTACCCGAGCGTGCACGATAGGTTTTGGTCGAGCGCGGCTCACTATGAACTCGAATTCTGAGTCGCAGGGCTTCGTGCTCGGGAAATGCTCATGACCGCTCGTTCGAGACTGATCCTAGCCAGCGCCTCGCTCGTCGTTAGCGTGGCGACTGGCGCGCACGCGGGCAATGACGATGGCGTGCTGCTCGGCGAGCAGGCCATGATCACCGGCGGCGCTGTCACGGCGATCGTGTCGGACGGGGCCAGCGCCTGGTACAATCCCGCCGGTCTGGGACTGGCGTCACGCAACCGGTTTGACGTCACGGGCAGCGCCTATGGAGTCAACATTTACCGGGTAAAGTCGGCGTTCATGTTGCCCGATGGCACGACTGCGAATGCGGCGATGACCGATTGGGTTCTGGTTCCCAGCGTGCTCTCGTTCGTGCGTGAACTGGGCGACGACTGGGTCGCCACCGTGGGCATCTTCATCCCGCGAACCCACGACTTCGACCTACGCACTCAGGTTCAAAAGGAAACCGGTGAGACCTTCGCGGGCACCTTCAGCAGTCAGCTGCGCGAGAACGACTACATGATGGCAGTGGCCAAGCGCCTCACACCAAACCTGCGCTTGGGCGTGAGCGCGGCTGGCGTCTACATTTCACGGCGAGACTTCGTGCAGATCGGCCTGGGGTCGCCGGATGTCCCCGACGCACGCTTCTACAACGGCTCGAGCTCCACCACGGTCGGCAACTATGGGGCGCGGCTCACGCTGGGCATGCAGTGGGATCCGGCACCCGACTGGGCTCTGGGCCTCTCGATTCAGAGCCCCGTGCTGACGGGCTGGAGCGACATTTCGCGCACCGTGATTGAGAGCACGCTTTCACCCGACACCGGGCCTCACTTCTCCATCGCGGAGCAGCGGGGACCCGTCGCGATCTGGGACTTCACGACACCCGTACGTCTGCGTATCGGTGTCGCGTACCGCATGGGCAAGACGCAGCTGCTGCTTGACGGCGACATCTCGAGCCCGATCCACACGCCGCGGGAGTTGCCGCCCAACATTTTTTTCGATCGCGAGTGGGTCGCCAATGGCCGCGTCTCGGCGCTGCACACCTTTTCGCCGAACGTAACGGGTGGAGCGGGCGTGTTCACCGATCTGAGCGGCGAGAAGCGGTTCGAAACCAACTTCGTGGGCGCCGCGTTCGGCCTAAAGCTGAGCCAGGGGCACTCCGTGGACGGCAAGCAGCGTGACCTGACCTTCTCGACCACTCTGGGCGGGCGCTACGCCTACGGCTGGGGCGAGCTCAACGGCCAGAACCTCGCGCTCGAAAACGGAGAGCTGAGGGCCCAGGCAATTGGAGCGGTCACGCGCGTCCACGAGCTTGCTTTCAACCTGGGCGGCGGCGTCAACTTCTGACCCGCGGAGCGACCAGTCCACGCTATCTCGTTCCGCTACCGAGGTGTTGGCCTATGGCCGTGTCAAGATGCGGTGAACCACCACAGGAGAGCTGAGCGCCGCCGGCGGAGGATCGCCGGTGATCACGTAGGACAGAGTAGCGCTGGGAAGTTCGGCCGTGGTGAAGCGGCAGGTGTGGGCCCGCGCCTGGAACGGCGACAGCACGTTGACACCGACCGCGTCGGTGGGCGTACGGTTGAACAAGGGATTGCCCGTCACGTCCGTCTCGGCGGTCACGTTCAGCAACCCGGCTTGCCCGATGAACTCCCGCATCTCTCCGCCGCTCAACACGACGACCGTGCCCCCATCATCGACGAATGAGCCGATCTTCGATTCCCAAGCAGCACCGAGCGCAGAGAGCTTTCCGCTCGGTGCATCCGGCTGAGAATAAACCAGGAAGGTGTCGAAGTTCTCGTTCGTGAGGCGATTCGGGATCTTGTCCGGATCGCTCTCGTGCGTCAGGACGTAGCTTTCGCCGGCCTCGCCTGCGGCCCAGCTCAGCGTGAGGTCCACGTTGTTGCGCAGGGCGGCCGGCGTGAAGCCGTCGAAGGCCAGGATGCGCGCCAAGCGAGCCCCCGGCAAAAACACCGAATTGCCGAGCAGGCGCTGGATAGGTGAAGAGCGCGCGGTCTCTTCGTAGTCGATGCACATCAACACCACGTGGCCGAAAGTGCCGCCCACGCACGCGCCCTGGAAACAATAGCCGCTTTCACAAACATTGTCGCACGAACCGCAATGATCCGGATCGTTGTCGAGATCGGTGCAGCTCCCGCCGCACAGCTCGTCCGCTGGCTCGCACATCGGTTGGCATTCGTAGCCGCCGCCCACTTGTCCGCAGACGGGCTTATCTGCGGGGCATTGTACGTCGCAGCTGCCGCATTGCTCGGGCGTGTCGAAAGGGGGCTCGCAAATGGGCGGCGACATGCCGCCTTCACCGCCTTGGCCGGCGGAGCCAGCCGCATTCTCGCCGGCAGCGCCGCCAACACCGCCCGTGCCACCGGCGCTAGCGCCGCCACCACCACCGGCGCCACCAACCCCGGAGCTCACACACTCGCCGCCGAGGCAGGACTGCTGCGGGTCACAGGCATTGCCACAGGCACCGCAATGATCCTCGTCGTGTTCGAGGTCCACGCACTGCCCGGAGCACGCGCTCAGTCCCTCTGGGCAGCTATCCAGGCAACGCCCGGACACTTGCACCTGTTGCTGATCGCATTTGCCTCCCACCAGGCCAATTTCGGAGCAACCGGCCAGAGACTGTGCGGCGAATGCCGCAGCCAGCACGCAAAGCAGGACGGTCGTCTTCATGGTTTCACCTCCCCGGCAGGGGGTGCTGGCTGGGGTGCGGGGGGCGCTTTAAGTTCCGTCGCTGCGTCGCTGTGAGCGATGGCGTGCTCGCGCGTCACGTGGAACTCCACGCGGCGGTTCAGCGTGTAAGCGAGCGGATCGCTACGGTCGATGCGCGGCTGCGAGGCACCGAAGCCACGAGCGCTGAGCCGATCTGCGGCGACGCCATGCGCGACCAGGAAGTTCATGACCGACTTCGCGCGCTCCTCGCTCAGGCGCTGGTTCAGGTCCTCTGAGCCGCGTTCATCCGTGTGGCCGTCGACGCTGATCTTGGAATACTCCGGGTGCTCGTTGAGGAGCTTTACCAGGCGCTCCAGCAGCTTGTTACTCTCCGCCCGGATCTCGGACAAATTGGTCTCGAATAGCACCTGCTCGTCGAGCACGATCTTTTCGCCTACGACGCGGATTTGCTCGACGTCCGGGCAGCCGTCGTGGTCGGCATAGCCATTCAGGGTTTCTTTCTCGTTCGGACAGAGATCTTCCACGTCCAAGATGCCGTCGGAATCGTTGTCTGGGTCGGGGCAGCCGTCTTCGTCCTGATAAGAATCGATGTCCTCCGGCGTCAGAGGGCACTTGTCGACCGCATCGGCGATGCCGTCGCGGTCATTGTCGCTATCGGGGCAACCATCCTCGTCTTGGAACTGGTCGAAGTCCTCTGGCGAGTCGGGGCAGGCGTCGAGCGAGTTCTTGATCCCGTCACCGTCACGGTCGCCGTCGCCGGGACCCGACTTCGAACGATCTGCAAACAGCTCCATGTGCACGCCGAAGATCAGCACGCTGGCGTCGGTGGGACGCGGCGAGTCGTCGCTCTCGAAGATGTGCAAATAGCCCACCATCGGCCCCACGCCGAGACGACCGCGATTGAACAACAAATCCCAGCCGAGCCCGGCGTCGAGCCCACTGCGTACCAAATTCCCCGTGAACACCACACCACCGGCCGCCGAAGCCCAAAGCCCGGACGCGGACGCGACGGACGAGCCGTCATACGAACTTGCAAAGGGACGAGCCCGGCCGCCGAGGAACAGCGTGCTGGCCCAACTCCAGTCAGAGGGGTAGCCAAGCGCCGACGGCTCGCCCTGGGTCAGCCAGGTCCCACCCAGTTCGAATTGAACCCCGAGTTCTTTGATGATCGCGTACTCGAGCGCGGCCGCCCCGTAAGCCCCGAATCCGAACTCGTCCTTTTGATAGCCCCTCACCGCCTTGGCCCCGGCCCCCGTGAGGTGCAGGCGCCATTCGGCAGCGGCCGGTTCTGCGAACAGCACGGGTAGCGATGCAAGCAAGAGAGCTGTCGTCCGACGCATGCCGTCGCATCCGAGCCCGAATGAGTCCCGCGCTGCAAGCCTAATCTTGGAAAGCCGCCTTGGTTGCGGATACTTAGTTTGCAGTGTGACGACAATTGGACTTATCGATGATCAAGTGTTGCAAGACGGTCGAGCACATCGTGTGTGATCACTCCTTGCCGATTGCAACTGCGAACCAAGAGAGGTTTCATGCTCGCCCCATGCGAGTCCTAACCGTATTGTGTTTCCTGTTGGTCGCATCAGGTTGCGGCGGCTCGCAGCCTTCCGCAGCACCACCTGCGCCGCTAGCGACCGAGCCGGCTCCAGCTGCTGCGACTGCGGAAGAGGCGCCGTCTGCTGCGCAAACGGCACCTGCAGCGCCCCAAGACCCGCCTGCAGCGCCCGCGGAGCCAAAACAGACTGTCGCGAGCGGAGGTACGCAGAGCATCTTCGCCGTGCTGAAAGTCAAACAGCCCAAAGCATTCGCCGCCAGCCTCGAGGGGATGCGTGCCGAGCTGGAAAAGGCGAGTGCCTTCGCCTACGTGGTCTCTCAAGGCCAAGACCAAACGGACGTCGTGATTGCTCACATCATTGGCCGCTCAGGCGAAAAATTGAGCGCCTTCGTCGACGCCGAGAAGGCCAAATCCGGCGGGGTGTTCAGCACGGCCAGCGAGTTTTTCGTGGCCCAGGACGACGCCTACCAAGAGCCGAGCCCGTGGCCGGAACAAAAGACGTTCGACGTATTCCTGCGCTTCAAGGTCAAGGACTACGAAGCTTGGCGCACCCAGTTCGACCGCAACGGCGAAGTGCGAGCGGCGTCTGGCGTCATCGGTTATGGCATCCACCGTTCGCTCGTGGACGAACGAGTGATCGTGCACTACTTGGCGAAATCGACCGATCTCTTGCGCCAGATCGCCAGCATGCCCGAAATCACCAAGCTGATGAAGGATCAGGGGATTCAGGGCAGCCCCAAACCATTTTACGCGACCAACATCGTCGCGCTGAATTTCTCGGCGAAGAAGAACTAGGCCGCTCCTCTCGCAAGAGCAGTCACCGCGCTGCGCTGCGGCTCGCCTCTACGATCTGATCGGCGTTCAGCGAACGGGCTGCGGCCAATCGAGCGGCACATCGCGTCCGCAGCTGATCTGACACGGGGTTCAAGGTTGACGAACCATGCGAGGCCCGACTACGGTCTCGAGCGACGCGATTCAATACGGACGTCGCGCCCATACACACAACTGAGAGGGGTAGTGATGCGTCTTGCAGTGAAGTTGCGATCGCGAGCTGCAGGTGGCTTAACGGTCCTGGCGGTGGCCTGCGTCACACAGCAGGCCCGGGCCGATATCAAATCCGACACCGATCATCCGAGCTATTCGCTCGAGCTCGAACCGCATCTCGCAATCGCGCCGTTCGACAAGAACCAGGTGGGCGTGGGCGCCGGGATCACGGGCACCTTTAACGTGGCACGGGAAGGGTTCATTAACCGCCTGAACGACAGTGTCGGAATCAGCGTCGGGGCGGACTGGACGGGCCACGGCACCTATCACCTCTCGGCTGCCATGCAGTGGAACTTCTGGCTATCGCAGCGCTTCTCGGTATTCGGGGCACCCGGTGTCGGCGTTCGGTTTTCCGATAGCAACGTGGACGTCTGGCCGGCCTTCGGGGGTGGGGCTCGGCTCCACTTCGGCCCCAACTTGGCCCTCACGTTGCGGGCGGGCTTTCCGGTGTCCGCGATCGGTATCTCGCTCCTGTTCTGAAGCGTGAACCTTCGCTATCGCCGCCCCGAGTCCAACCGCCCGCGAGACCCATCGAGAATCGCCACCCAACATCTGCTGGTCTTCAGCTCCCCGGCAACGCCGTTGAGCCCGGGCACGACTCCGAGTTATTCTGCCCTTCGCGCGTCGCTCGCCGCACCCAAGGACCATCATGTCGCTAAACCGTCGCATGTTTGCGGAGTTGTTCGGTACGTTCTGGCTCGTGTTCGGCGGCTGCGGTAGCGCCGTGCTCTCGGCGGGTTTCCCCAAGGTAGGCATCGGCCTGCTCGGCGTCTCGCTCGCATTCGGGCTGACGGTGATGACCATGGCCTACGCCATCGGTCACATCTCCGGCTGCCACCTCAATCCAGCTGTGTCCATCGGACTCACGGTGGCAAAACGCTTTCCCGCCAAGGAGCTACCAGCGTACATCGGAGCTCAGGTCATCGGCGGCATCGCCGCTGGTGGAGTGCTGTACATCATCGCCAGTGGTGCAGAGGGGTTCAGCCTGAGCTCGGGCTTCGCGGCCAACGGATTCGGCGAACACTCGCCCGGAGGTTACTCGCTCGTTTCGGCACTCGTCGCTGAGCTCGTGCTCACCTTCTTTTTCCTGTTCGTGATCCTGGGCGCAACGGACAGTCGTGCCCCCGCGGGCTTTGCGCCGATCCCCATCGGCTTCGCGCTCACGCTGATTCATTTGATTGGTATTCCGGTCACCAACCTGTCGGTGAACCCGGCGCGCAGCACCGGTCCGGCCGTGTTCGTCGGCGACTGGGCGCTCGCTCAGCTGTGGTTGTTCTGGCTTGCTCCGATCGTTGGCGCAGCAGTGGCTGGTATCGCGTATCCCGCTCTGTTCGGCAGCGCTGAAGCTCCTGAGGTTCGCGGCGTGACCGAGCCCGACCAAGGCACGGTCGCTCCCGGCACCTGAGTCTAGCCGCCGTTCCTATCCTCCCGCGGGCACCTGAAAGCTTTTCAGCTGTTCGGCTGTCGGTAAACGGCCTTCCGCGAGTGCCAGCACGAGCTCGGCCGCGGCCTTGGCGCGCGCGGCGCGGGCGTCCAAGAACTTCGCCATGGCGCGGGTTTCCTCCGCGTTGGGTACCAAGGTTAGAGTCACGGACAAGCGGCGCCCGACGACCTCGAGCCGTGCGTTGTGGGCGGTGCGGGCGGCTGCCGTTCGCATGGCCTTGTTGAATTCCCGCTGATCCGCGCGGGTCGGCATCGCAACGCCGGCTTCGAAGCGAACCTCGAGCGCACGCTGCTTCAGGGCCTGTTGGATGGCCGCCGCGGCCGCCTCATCCTTGGCCCAAAACGACAATCGGCGGCTCGAGTGCAGAATGGAACCAGACGCCTGGCTGCCGCAGAGCTGCGCATTGCGGTTGATCGCGTCGAGCACGCGCTGGCGACTCGTTTCGTCCGGCGAGAGCTCGATTGACGCAAACTCCATTGCAAAACCGCACTGGCCGCCCTTGGCTACCGCGACCTCGTCGGCGTCAGTCGGCTCTAGGAAGAGCGAGGCGAGCTCCGCGACGTCCCGCGTATCCGCGTGTGAGCTACTGAGTCGGTCGAGCAGGCTCGGTACCTCGCGGGCATAGGCAGCCAGGTAGCCGTTGTTCACGGCCAACAGCAAGCGAGAACGCGCGCCGTCCTGGCACACCGAGCGCGCGCCGCCGCCCTCGTCGTCGTTGCAATAGGCACGGTGTACGCCGGACGGTGTTGGTGAGAGTGGTGGGTAGAGGAGCTTTTCCCGGAACGAGTCATCGGGTACAGCCAAGAGCGCGAAGCCGGAAGGGACGGACTCGTACGCGTACTCGACTTCATACACCGAAGCTCCGTGATGAATTTGAGGAGTCAGCGCCTTGCCGCACGTCAAACCTTGCACAATCTGTGCTTTGGTTTGCGCGAGCTCCTCGGCATCCACCGCGACCTCGTTCATCAGCTCGAAGAACAAGTCGCGCCCGCCGCAGGCCGCCGCGGCTGCAGAAATATAGGCCGCTTCCGGGATATCTTCAGGTCGCATGCGCAGGGAAGACTCGAGGCGACGCTGAAACGTGTTACGGCGAAGGGCGGTCGTGGTCGTCGGCAGCCGATCGACGTCGAGCGGCATGCCCTTCGACTTCAGCGTGACCTGCACCGTTGCCGGATCGCCGGGCTTCGGCGGCGGAGCTGCGGCAATCGGATCCTGGTTGGGCTCGGTTATCGCCCCGGGCCGCGTGGCGCGCCAGACCAACAGCGGACCTTCGTCGGAAACCAAGCCCCAGAGCTCGGGAGAGCGACCCACGTGGCGGATGTCGATCTCGCGCCCATCGACGTGGATGATGGGTTTGACGAGCCTGAGGATCTGCGAATAATCGGTATGCGCCGTGTCGTGGCGCGTACCCACGGTTTGCACCGGGCGCCGCCCGCGCATGAACCAGCCGTAGTTGGCTGCTAGGTTATCCTTGCCCGCGATGCGGTTACTGAGCACCCAGTGCTTGCCTTCGTTCGCGACCATGCCCGTGCGGCCCCCAATTCGCCGATCGACGCAATCGGAGTGCTGAATCATCCGCGCCGTGCTGGCCATTTTTTCGTCGGGGGGCAAAGTGCACGGCTCGATCCGCACCGGGGCCTGCTCCCAGACCAATTGCAGGATGCGCGGTGTCGGCAGGATCGCGTGCAGTTGATCGGCAATGCGCTGAGCGCCTTCTGCGGTGACGTCGAAGCGCACGCCGAGGATGGTGAGGGCGTCGGTCGTGACCTGGATCTGGGCCCGCCGACCTTTGTAGTTGGAGGTGACTGTGGTCCACTCCGGCGGGTCGAGTGCACCTCTGGCCACCGCCTGCACGATCAAATCTTCTCGTTCCCGACTGTGATTGGCCGGAAACTTCTCGAGTACCGCCTTCAGACGGGCGCGCTTTTCGTCTCGGCTCAACGTCGATTTCGACAGCTCGATCAATTGCCTGAGCTCCGCGGTGAGCCCTGCCTCTGCAGGCGGCGCGGGCGCCTGCACCGAACCGGCGCTAGCGCTGGCGGCAGCCTTGGACGCAGGGGCGTGGGGCTTGCGACAAGCGCTCGTGAGCGCGCAGATCGCCGCCATGCAACAGAGGATTTTCGATGACGTCTGCATGAGAGCGGCCTTCGGTTGGGCGGGGCGGGTCAAGGGACCTTGGCCGTCGCGGTGCTTAATTTCTCGACAATGTCAGCGATGTTGACGACCTTCACGTCGCTCGTTGCGGAGGGCCCTTCGACCTGCTCTGCCGCGAGTCGGTCGTTGAGGGCCAGGGTGAGCTCGCTGCGTACGGCAGCGTAGTCGTCGAAAGTGACCCAAGCTTGCAGTTGAAATTCGAGTGGGCCGCCGCGCTCGAGAAAGATCGTCTGCGGCGGTGGCTCCGCGAGCACTTTGGCGTGCGAGCGCGCGACATCTTCGAGCAACCGCATCACTTGCCTCGGGTCGGAGTCCTGTTCGACGGAGACCGTGAGCTCGAGCCGCCGCTTCCGATCGGACATCGTCCAGTTGATCACCTGGTCGGTGATCAACTTCGAGTTCGGAACGATGACCTCGGCGCCCTGCGGGGTGCGCACCGTGCTCGAGCGAAAGCCGATCGCAAGCACTTCGCCCGTGAGGTCACCGACCTGGATTTTGTCCCGGATCTTGATCGGGCCACCAAACAGCAGCAAGAGGCCGGCGACGAAATTTTGCACCACGTTTTGCAGGCCGAAACCGATCCCCACGCCGAGCGCCCCCGCCAGCACGGTCAAGCGGTCGAGCGCTATCCCCGCCGCGGCCAGCGTGCAACCGAACCCGAACAAGAGCATAGCGTAGTAGGCAGTGATCGAGGTGACCTGCGCCGTGCCTTCGCTCAGCTGGAGGCGGAGTACGACGTCTTCGTCCAGCACGAGGCGAACGATTCGCGCCACGCGCACGGCCAGGTATGCGCCCAGCGCCAGGAACACCAAGTCCCCGAGCGAAATCTTCAAGCTACCCACCTCGAGCGAGGCATCGAGTATGCCCGAAATCATCTGCCCGGCGCCGTGGGAAAGGGTCAGGTAGCGTAACGACAGCCAGGCCCAAAGCAAGAACGCGCCGCCGCGCAGGAGGGTCGACAACGCCTGGACGATCCGGCTTCTGTATTTCTGCACGACGTTCACGCGGTCGAGAAACCGAAGCTGACTCAGCATCCACACCGCACCGCCGGCCGCCCTGAACGCGGCGGTGAGAATCAACGCGAGGTACATCGAAACCAGCACACCCCCACCCAGGATCTCGGCGACGCTGCCGCGCCCGAAGATCGCCGCGAGTGCGCCAACGCTGGACCCCGTACACCAGAGCCCCGCCACCGCGCGAGAGAGCCCCGGCGACGTTTGCGCGAACGGCGAGGCTTTCCAGCGCCGCGGGCTCAATGTCCGGACCAGTAGGAAGCTGATGACGACGAGCTCGCCGGTCAGCAGCAAGCGTTCCAACGCGACGATTTCGATCAAAAATAGCCGCAAGGCGTCGAGCGCCATGAACGCACACAGTACGTAGCCGATGCGCGTCACGCGAGGCTCGAGCAGGTGCGGAAACAACGTCAGAGCGCCGCCCATGGCGATGACGTAGAGCGACAAGGTGATGATGGTTGGCACCGCCGTATAGAGCGAAAGGCTCGTGACTGCGCCCAGCAATAGGCTAGCGGCAATGGGGTGCGCGACCACCTGCCGAGCGGCTTGCCCTTCCGGCTGATCTCCGCGCCAGCCCTCAGCACGCGCTCTCAGGCCGAACATGCCGAGCAACGTGAGGAATACGAACACGCCGTGGGCGACGAGCTGCTCGGCGTTGGTCGTCCAGAACAGCTTGCCCATCTCGAGCATGTAGCGCGCGGTCTTGCCAACGCCTGCAAACGGTGCCTTGGGCGTCGCGATGTCGGTTGCCAGCGTGCGAACGTCGCCCAGCGCGACCCAGATGGGAAAATCCTGCCGTCGCGCATCCTTGATCAAGTTCGGCCCGTCGCGCTCCGCGTACGCCAAGAACGTCGTGGTCATGGTGCGCATTTCGACCAGCGTCGCCTGCAGCGGAACGATCACCGACTCCGGTCGGGTCAGCGCAAGCTCGGCGCGTTGCCCCGCCTCGACCACTTCCTCGATCTTCCGCCGAACCTCCGGGGCGACCTTCGCTTCGCGCGTGAGCTCACTGACACGCCGCCAAAACGTGAGGATCTCCGTGGCGCGACGCCGCGCCGACGCGAGCGCCGTGCTCGCCTCGTTGACGCGCACCTGCCACAGCTCGATCTGCTCGATGGTCTCCGCGAAGGAAAAGCGAATATCGCGCACCCAGACTCCGCGTCGCGAACGGCGAGTGCTCTCCTTGGCCACGGCGATGCGCGCAGCCAACTCCGCTCGCCGTTTCGGCATCTCGCGCGCCAGCGCTTCGAGCTCCGGCGCCACTGTCGTTTCGGAGGTCACGAGCGACAGGTCGCGCAGCGCCGCGTGCGCCTGTTCCACCAGCTCCGCGCTGGAGCGAACCGCGTCCTCGGGTCGC
>Ga0164309_10000051_pt1 | contig 61650 bp, 56 predicted proteins | sample Whisoiple_247_MG_FD_109984 | JGI IMG/M metagenome (GOLD analysis project Ga0164309, IMG submission 109984) | Soil microbial communities amended with fresh organic matter from upstate New York, USA - Whitman soil sample_247_MG | ecosystem: Environmental > Terrestrial > Soil > Unclassified >... | reverse complement strand
GCCAAGCGTTCGTCGTCTTCGACGTAGACCACGCTCAGGTGTTCTTGGGGCTCTTCCGCGGGGCTCATGGCAGCTGAGGATTGCACTCCTTGGAGCCTGAGTCTGGGATGCTGTGCGCGTGTTACTTGGGTATTTCTATTTGTTTCGCGACAATCGGCCGAGATTCGCGCACCTTGGGCCCCGAATGTGAGTGCATGAGCGCTGCTGGGGCGCCTCGACTCAGTGCGCGCGGCTCAGCGCGAAGCCGAGCGTGACCGCAAACAAGAGTGCGATCAGGAACGGGACAATCAGCTTCTTGGCGCCGCGTTCCTCGACGATGGCCGAAGGCTTGTGGGCGGTTGCTTCGCGCGTGGCGAGCGCGCGTTTGGGTGGAGCCGCTTCAGCCACTGACGACGGGGCCGGGGCTGGTTCGCGACGGACTCGCTTCGAGACTCTTTTGGGGGTCTCGTCGGCCTTGGGCTGCTCGTTCTGGGGCTTGCTTCGCTTGCGAGCGATGCCTTGGCGAGCTCGTCGCTCGGCCAGTGCTTGTTGTTCCGCTGCGCGCTGCTCTTCGCTTGCGCGTTGTGCTTCCGCCTGTCGCTCCGCCTTGCGCTGCTTCTTGTTGGCCGCTTTTTGCTGGGCTTCGTGCGCACGGCGACGGCGCTCGGCGTCGCGGCGCTCTTGCTTGGTTGCACGCACTGGCGGCTTCGAGTCGGTCACCGGAGGGGTGACTGCGCGCGTGGGACTGGGACGTGCCGGACTGGGACGCGCCGCATTAGGACGCGATTGATTCGAGCGCGTGTGGCTCGTGAGCGGCGCAGCGGCTTTGGGCGCGACGTCCCACTCCGCGTCGAGCTCGTCGAGCGCGGCCGGGAGAGGCGCCGAGTGCGGAGGTTCCGACGGCAGCGTTCCGGTGGGCTCTTCATCCCAACCAGCGTCGAGGCCGGCCGCGAGTTCGTCCAGCTGAGCGGCGTCGGGGATAATCGATTTCATGAGCAAGCGCGGCCGAGCTTAACTCGGGCCGCGCGCATTTGTCTTTGACAATTGCCGAGAAATTCGCGGAATCCTCACGGAATTTTGCGATCCGGCTCGATTATGGCCGGATCGCGCGCTGTTCGCAGTTTTTTGGCCTAAGTTCCGAAGTACGCGACCAAGCCCGTTTGCAGACCAACGCTGAGCGCATTGAAGTCGATCGACGTCGTGCTGCCGTTGTTGTTGTCAACGTGCTGTGAGCCGGTGAAGCCGACGTCGAGCGTGGGCCCTGCCCAGAACGCGACGTGGGGGATGAGCGTGAACGCGAACGGCGCCTCGAGCGTAAACGCGATGTCGTGGCCGCCGGCGTTCTGAGCACTGAATGAGCGGTAGGTTATCCCACCGCGCGGCCAAAAGCCGATCTTGTCGGTGAACGAGAGGAAGTAGCCAACGCGTGGCGCGAACGTGAACGAGTCGCCGGTGGTGGTGTTCTCTTGGGCCAGGGGATTTTGCGTGGTCCGCGACCAATGCGCGTAGCCCAGCGCAGCCCCCAACGAGAGCCGATTGATGATGAAGTAATCGCCGGCGACGCGTGGTGTGTTGTAGCCGCCCCAAACCATGCCCCCGCCAGTGCCGGTGATCCCGACTGGCGAAGAGAGCAGGCTGAAATGCGTGACACTCGCGGTCGTGTCCTGACCATTCTGGGTGTTTCGTGCGCTGTCGTACGTGAAACCAAACAAACGCTCTGCACTGATGGCGACTGTGCCCTTTGTCCCGAAGTCTTGGGCCCAAGCGCTCGAACTAGCCAGCATCGCCGCGACGGCGAACGCACACTGAAGGGTTCGTTTCATGACCCGCACCAGTACCAGACTCAGTTGCACTCGCCAAGTCATCAGACTTCGCGCGATCAGAAGAGTGCCGGCCCGGACGGCAAATAGCAGTCGAGCTTTCCGAACTGTGCGCTCGTCAAGAAATGCGACGCAGACACGAGACGCAATCCCACATGTGTGGCGCAACGGATCGCGCTCTGATTCACACCGAGGGCGATCAGCTTCACTTCCGATGCTTGCGTGCTCGCTTGCCGCAATGCGTGGCTCAATAGCGCGTCCGCCTGGGCCGGAGCTGTCCACGCTGCGGGGCCAATCACGCCGTCTTTGACGTAGAAATAACCGACGTTCTGCTCGGCAATTTGCAGCTGATAGCCAGACATTCCGCGGCCGCGAAAGAACGCATGATCTCGTTCTCGCGTCACGCCGCGCACCACGCGATCGATAGTGCTCGCGTGCCGCGGCTCGAGCTCGCTGAGGCGGGCTTCGGCGTGGGCCGGCGGCGGTGTCCGTAGCGGCCCAGCGAAGGTAAAAATAGGCCCTCCCGGCATCATGCCGAGCTTCAAATAGCTGGCGATGGCCGTGAAATCGATCGACGACCAAACGCAGCGAATGGTCGCACCCCGCTCATCTCCGAGACGCTGCACACGCTCGAGCAACGGCCGGCCAATACCTTGCTGTTTGAATTCCGGGAGCACCCAGAACATCGCCAAGAACCAGATCGCGTCGCGGACCGTCGCGGCAGCGATGCCGACGATTTTGCCGTCGAGCTCGGCGACTTCGAAGATCCCGGTCTCGAGCAGGTGCTCGTACGCGGGGATGACCATCTCTCGCGTGTAGCTGACCGGTGCAGGTAAACCGTTCACGCGCGCCAGCTCGGCGAGGCTGACCAGAAATACGTCCGCCGCGATCGGTACTTCCTCGCGACGCAGGCGGCGAAAAATTGGCTTCACGCCGCCGTCGATATCACGAATCGTACGGGCACACGAGGCTTCAAGGCACCGCGGCAGAGTCGGGATCGAAGCCGGAACGAGCCAAAATTGGGCCAAAATCGACCGCTTCGAACTCGCTGCTGGAGACCGACTGAACCTGACTGAACGTGTCGTCTTCCCAGCTCGCGCTCGGTTCGCCTTGGATGTACATCGAGCTGCCGCCGTCCGCCAGGTACATGCCGTAGGTCTTCAACGCCTGGATGATCGCGCGTGATTGAGCGTTGAACTTGCTCGGGATCGCGTAGCTCGACTTGATGCGAAACGCTTGGCCCATGGGCGGCAAGCTCGTCGATGTCGCATTGCCGGTCAGGTGGCGCGCTGGCCAAGTGTATTCTGCGCGGATCTTGCTGCTCTCGATGGTGAAGCGCAGCGCATGGCGAATCGTGCCGCTGCTGGCTTCATCGGCGCGCAGTAAGAGCGGCATGATCGGGAAGCCGGCCGCGTCTGCCGAGGTCCAACCCGCTGGGCGTAAAGCGTTCGAGTTCAAGTCGAAGTACGCGGAGCCGAAGATGTCCCAACCGCTCTTGGCGCCGGGATAAACGTGATACAGCTCCCACAAGCTGCAGCTGTCCGCGTCCAACAACAACAAGTGATGATCGCCGTAGGGCTGCGCGGGATCGGTGACGATGCCGCCTTCGACGAGGGGCATCGCAGGGACCGGGAATTGAGCTTTGGTTGCGGCGGCGCCGGTGCATGGGGACGTGAGCGTGTGGTCCGCGCCCACCGCGCAGTCTGACTCTTCCGTCGGATCCCAATCGAGGTCGGAGTCGGCGGTGGTGTACAGCGCGCTCTGCCACGAGCTCGTTTTGCCGTGCACGACGTTGTACGGGATGCCGTAGTACTCGTCGGAAGTGGTGTCGACGGTCGTGCCGAGGTCGAGGTGGATGTTGTGCGTGCCCACCGCCTTCATGAAGTCGCTGCTGCTGCCATGCGCAGGCAGTGTGTCGATCGGCGTGTTGAAAATGTGGTTACTTGGTAAGATGCCGCAGCCAGCCACAATCGGTGAATCGCCGGGCGTGCTCGAGCTGCCGGACTGTCCGCTTCCGGTCCCAGCGTTCGAGCTCGAACTCCCGCCGTGCGCCGACGGGGATCCGCCGTGAGCCTCTGAGCCGGCACTATTTCCGGTCATCCCAGCGTTCGCGGCGGGCGCTCCGCCGGCACCGGCCGAGTTCGACGTGCCGTCGCTCCCGCCGCAGGCGCTGGTCAGCAACAGCAGCGACAATACCCCAGCACCGCTCCCGAATACTCTAAAACGCATCCCCAGAAACTGTCACGGCCCACTCAGGCTGCCAATCCCACCGTGTAGGATGCCGCGCGATCATGCTAGAAAAGCCTCGGACAATGGCGAACTGCAAAGACGAGTGCGAAGCATTGATGAGCGCGTTGCTCCCGGTGGCGGAGCAATTGCTGAGCGAGCATCGCGTGCTTCGTCCGTTCGGGTGCACGTTGTCAGCAAGCGACCAGATCGCTCAAGTCGGTGGACACGGCTCAGCGGCGACTATGGATGATGACTCATTGATCGCGCAGTTTCGCGACGCGTTCCGCGACGGCGCAACGCGCGGCGAACTCAAGGCGACGGCGCTCGCGTACTCGACTCGCAGCACCTTGCCTGGCAAGACTGCCGCTCAGGATGCCGTCTTCGTGCATCTGAACCATCGCGACAAGTACTCGATTGTGGTCACCTTTCCGTATCACTTCAGCGCTGCCGGCGAACTCGTGATCGAGGAACCATTCGCCAACGACGGCGCGTACGACGTCTTTTCGGACTGATGCCTCGGATATAGGCTCTGAGAGGGAGAAACGCCGATGACCGTAACGATCAAACGCCTGGGACCAGGTGACGAAGCCATTCTGGATATTCTCGCCCGAGACGATGCCGACTTCGACCTCGAGGGGCGAAGTGAAGCGCAGTCGCCGCTCAAGCCGAGCATGGCTCAACGCTATCTGGCGAGCCCCAGCGTTCTGCATTGGATCGCATTTCAAGACGGCGTGGTGACCGGCTTCTTGTACTGCGCGCACCTGCTCCTGCGCACCGATCCCGGACAAGAACTCTTGTTGTACGAGATCGGCGTGCGCAAGGCGCATCGTCGCAAGGGCGTGGGGCGCGCGCTGCTCGATCACATGGCGCGCTGGATGCAAAGCAACGGCTTGTCCGTGGTTTGGGTGTTGGCGGACAATCGCGTCGCGGTCGATTTCTATCGCGGCTGCGGCTTTGCAGGGGAGGAACCGCAGCCGGTGTACATGACGCGAATGGTCGATCCCACGTCCAAGAGCGCGGTGCGAACCCTGCTATCGCTGGGGTAGTTGCTCGGCGAAGCCACGGATCGAGGACGCGAAACGATCACGCACTGCTTGCACGAGTTCTGGCGCGGCACGCTCGGGCACGCCGCAATCGAAGGGCGGTTCGGGATCGTACTCGAGCCCCAGTTGAATGCCTCGGGCCAGCTGTTCACCGCCGAGTTCCGCGGCCAAGCGCAACGCGAAGTCCATACCTGCCGTGACGCCGCCCGCAGTAATTCGGTTGCGGTCGACGACCACGCGCTTCCTCTCCGGGATCGCGCCACCGCGCGCAAGGAGCTCGTGGAAGGCCCAATGCGTGGTGGCGCGGTAGCCCTCGAGTAGACCCGCGGCACCAAGCAGCAACGAGCCCGTGCACACCGCGGTCACGTACCGCGCTTTTGCCGCCTGATGTCGAACGAACTCGAGCACCTCTTGATCGCGCAAGAGCGGCACTAGGCCGCCGCCCGGAATGAACAACACGTCTGCCTGCGGGGCTTCGGCCAGCGTCACGCTGGGCAACATCCCTAGCCCCGTAGCCGAAGTGATCGGGTCCAATGTCTTCCAAGCCAGGGACACCTTGGTATCGGGGATGCGAGTCAGCACCTCGTAGGGCGCGGTGAGGTCCAATTGGGTCAAGTTGGGGACGAGCAACATCACGATGTTCAGAGTCATGACAGTACCTCCGCGATCTGAATTTCTTCGACATTAGTCGCATTCGGACTGGCAGAAATGCCAGATAACATTCAAATTCTGCCAATGCGAATCGTCTTGGTCGGCTTCGACGGCGTGCAGGGACTGGATACCTTCGGTCCGGCAGAAGTATTTGCGGCGGCCAATCGCAGCCTGGGACGCGCGGAGTATCGCGTCGTGCTCGCTGCACTTGGAGGCGGGCGCATCCACGCGACGTGCGGCATCGAATTGCGTGCGCGAGCGCTCGAACGAATTGTTCCGCACGAGCACGATACCGTGCTCGTCGTCGGCGGTGAGCGCGCCGCGGTTCGCGCGGCGGTCGCATCGGAACCGCTCAAGCGTTGGTTGATGCGTGCGGCGCCGCGCGTTCGTCGGCTTGGTTCGGTCTGCTCGGGCGCGTTCATCTTGGCGGGGACCGGTCTGCTCGACGGTCGCCGCGTGGCGACCCATTGGCTGGCGTGTCGAGAGCTCGCGCAGTTTCGCCCCCAAGTCACGGTGGATCCGGACGCCATCTTCGTGCACGACGGCAAATTGTGGACTTCGGCCGGCGTGACCACGGGCATCGATATGACGCTGGCCATGGTCGAGGAAGACTTCGGACGAAGCATCGCCGACTCGGCCGCAGCACGGCTCGTCGTCTACGCGCGTCGCCCCGGTTTCCAGGCTCAGTTCAGCGAAACCCTGATCGCTCAAAATGAAGCCTCTGAAACGCTGATGCGTGGCCTAGAGCTGATCCGCAATCGGCCCACCGCGAAGCTTTCCGTGATCGAGTTGGCCCACGCGGTAGGAATGTCGGTCCGTTCGTTGCACCGGCGGTGCCTGGACGAATTCGGCGCGACTCCGGCTAAACTGATCGAACGGTTGCGCACCGAGAACGCGCGCTTGCTGATCACGACCACGCCGCTCGAAGCTAAAGTCGTGGCCGCCCGTGCCGGCTTCGAAAACCCTGCTCGCATGGCACGGGCGTTTCAACGCACGCTCGGCATGAGCCCGCGCGCGTATCGCGAGCTGTTCGCCGACAGAGCCAGCGGCGTGCGCGTTACGCCCGAACCAACCGACGTGGGCAAAAAACGGCGAGGGCGCGTCGCGCAGGCGTGATAAGAACTCTGGCGATGCTTTCGCCGCGGCTACGCCAGGGAGTTCAGTCCTTGGCGCTGGCGTTGTTGATGGCCAGCATCACGACGGCCGCCGTCAAAGTCTTTGGCTGGAAGTTCTGGCCGCGCGTGGCGCCCGCGCTGAAGGGTGCCCAGAAGCCGCGCACGCCCTCGTTGGCGAACGATCAACGCTTGGTGGCCGTCTCGGATGAGCCTGCCGTGGTTTCCGCGCCGGTCACCAGTTCCTCTGCCGCGATCATTCGGCGAAATCTGTCGGCGAGCGAGATGTTCGCCGCGGCCAAGGTAGCTCGTGAACAAGGCGACAACGCTGAAGCGCTGCGCCTCTCGAAACAGATCGAGGAATTTTTCCCGAACTCACCCGAGGGCATCAATAGCCATGTCACGCTTGGCATGCTTTACCTTGCGCTCGATCAAGGGGAGCCCGCCTTGCAGGAGTTCGCGACGTTTCGGCGCGTCGGCGATCCTGAGCTGAAAGCGGAAGCTTACTTTGGCCAGGCGCAGGCGTTGCGCAAACTCGCTCGTTACGACGACGAGCGCGCGGTCTTGGAGGAGCTGATTGCCAACTACCCGCGCTCGGTCTACGTAGCCGCGGCTCGCGCGCGGTTGAACGAGTTCAGCGCCGACGCGGGGGCTCACTGAAGCATGGAAGTGTTCGTTCACGCACCCGAGCAGTTCGAAAACTTGTGCGTATTGGCGCGCACGCTCGAAGTATTGGGTTTCGAGCGTTGCCACGTGTTCGATCCGCACCGCATCGTGCGCGACCGTTACGGAAAGTCGTACGGCCAAAAGCTGCGCACCGTCTCGGCCGGGGCGTTCAATAAGATCACCTGGGTGCGAGTCGAGCCGGGACCGCTGGCATTCTTGCAGGGATATTCCGGCCGTTGCGTCGCGACGGTGCCATACCCGAGCGCCGCTTCTTTGCACCACTTTCGCTTTCGCTCGTCCGATCTGCTGGTGATTGGCTCCGAGGCGCGTGGCCTTCCTGTCGAGATTTTGGCCGAGTGCCAAACGCAGATCACCATTCCTCAAGCCGGTGTGACGGAGAGCCTCAACGTTGCCGTCGCGTCGGGCATCGTTCTGGCCGAGTTCAAGCGGCAAGAGGCGCTGGGTCTCCTGCTCGCTGACGGCGCGATTCAGTGTGAGGCGAGCGAGAGCTGAGCGTGCTCGACCAAGTAGGTCGCGATCTCCAAGACGAGCGCTTCACTCGCTGCGGACGAGTCATTGGCGAGCATGGCGATCCCTACGCCTTGTTCGAGATGCACCGTGACCAACACATCCCCGACCATGAAGTCCCAGAAAACGAGATCGGCGCCACCTACGCGATCTTGCGCTTCGCCACGGAAATGGTCTTGCACGATGTCTGCGCACTTGCGCAAACGAATGCGATCCCACTCTCGACAGACCCAAGCCCTCAGCTGGCCATTGGGACCGCGATCCGCGCGCACTTCCGTCATCAGCGTGCGCGAAGTTCGGCAAACGAGTTCATGGTTTCTGCCAAATCGAGGCGGCGATGATCTGCCATTCCGCGCCTTGCTTCAGCCAAACGCGCATGAACCTGAGCGTGTGCGAGCCCATGGGGCCTTCGTAAACGCCTTTGCAAGTCACCACGACGGCAGGGCCGTGCTCTTGGAGCTGGAACTCGCTCATCTCCACTTTCGTGAATTTGGCGGTGCCGCTCGGTTGATGCGCGGCGACCACTTTGGCTTTTTGCAGCTGACCATCGAGCACGGCGTTGTCCGCTAGCCTGCGTTCGAAAAAAGCAGGATCTGGACCGAGCTCCGCTTGGCGGAGTTGCTCTTCGAGCGCCAAGATTTCGTCGTGGACGCTCACGGTTCACTCAACCGTCGACCGCGGCGAACCACGCTTCGCCGATCGCGTACAGGTCGTCCTCACTGATCGCGTCGCCTTCTGGGACACCGTTGGCAGCACCGAACGAATATACGACGCGCCCGACCGGAATGCCGGCAAGCAGCACCGTGTAGCTGTCTTCCGAGAGCGGTTGGATGCTGTATGTCTTGTCATTGAAGGTGACAGTCTTGTTCGAGGTATCTGCAACTGCGGCCGAAATCGTCATGGCCGCGCACTTTACACGAACCGACGCAAGACGCCGCCCGAAAACGCGGGTGTGAAGGGGCGGGCAGAATTGGCCTCGGTAGTGCTGAAGGGTCAGTGCCCACCAGCCCTGATACGACTACCGGCGCCCGTGCTAAACATAGCGAGTGATAGCATCGCGTACGGTCTGGAAACGCGCGGCCTCTTGGGCGTGGCAGCTTGGGCTCTTCGCGGCGCTGTTCGTTGCGGTTTCGGCTTACCAGACTCGGCATCATCTGGTGCGAGAGCCAGCGCCGGATTTCAGATTGCGAGATCTCTCGGGGAACTCAGTCTCGCTTTCTGAGTACAGAGGTAAGAAGGTGCTGCTGCATTTTTTTGCGACCTGGTGCGGGGTCTGTCGCGCTGAGCTTCCGTCCGTGCGGGGGGTGGCCAAGAACCTTGGCCCGAACGAGGTGCTGCTGGCGGTCGTCGCAGACTCCGAGGACGTGGACGCGATCCGCCGCTTCGCACGCGAACATGAGCTCTCGTATCCGATTCTGCTCGGCACTCGTGAGACGCTAGCGGCCTATCGGGTCAGCTCATTCCCGACCAACTACTACGTCAACGGCGACGGCAGCATTCACGCGTCGACCGTCGGGCTATCCACTCGTATCGGCATGACGCTGCGACTTTTTTGGACGCACGCGCTTTAGGGCGGGTACTGAGAGAAGCCGCACGGCCGCAGAGTGCGTCGCGCCCTTCGGCGTCGCATCGCGGACGCGACGGCCGTGACGCCGAAGGCTGGGTGCCCGGCATTGGCGAGGGCACGCGATACTGCTTGTGCGTGGTCGCGCTTTCGGCGGAAACCGATCCGCTCCGGTGACGTACCACCTTTGCATGTCTTCACTCATTTCGAGAGTTGCTACCCCAGCACAGATCGCGATTCTCCTGCCCATGATGGAGGCGTTCAACGCGCTCGAGCAAGTTCCTTGGAACGCGGAGCTGAAGGAGCGTGCCCTCAGAACTCTACTCCACAGCCTTCCGCTCGGCGTCGTAGGACTTCTCCACGAAGACGAGCACACGGTTGGCTATTTCGTGGTCACCTGGGGCTTCGACCTCGAGTGGGATGGTCGGGACGCGTTCTTGACCGAGCTCTATCTCGTGCCTGAAGCGCGAGGGCGGGGGCTCGGGAGGCTCGCTCTTCAGGAGCTCGAAGCCCTCTCACGCGAGCACGGCGCACGCGCGCTGCACCTCATGTATCGAACGGAGAACGTGGTTGCCGAGCGCCTCTATCTCGGCCACGGCTACACTAGCCCGCCGCGCGTCTTTCTGACCAAGGTGCTGTAACGTCATCGCTCTCGATCCAGACGAACGGCGCAACGTGGTTCAGCTCGTGCTGCGGCGGCCGTTCTAAAAGAGTGAGTGGCTGTTCCAGCGATCCGGCGAGCGACACGGGCAGTACAGTAACCTATGGGCGACGTGTCCGCAGTGACGGCGGTTCGCAACGGTTAACAGTGTGATTGGGAATCGCCGTCGGCAGCTATGGACCAGCTGGAAATGTCGCGACGGCGACAAGGTCTTTGATGGTCACGCGCGGCGGCAGAGCGCGGCGTAGCCTTCGGCGTCGCATTGCGGATGCGACGGCCGTGACGCCGAAGGCTGCGTGTTCCATGAAGCTCTCGGTGACCATCAACCCCCCGCTCGACACGGTCTTGCGTTGGAAAGGGGCGACGAAGCGAGCGGTGCTCTAGTAGCCGACGTCGACTTCGTCGACTTGTTTGCGGGGGGCCACGCCTGGACGTAAGGGCGCGATCGGCGCTGAGGGCGCGCGGCGCAAGCTGGTTCCACTACGCTGTTGTGAGCGCGTGGCCGAGGCTGCACCGCTGGCTGCGGCGCCACCGGGGACGACTGCGGGAGTGAGCGCGTCGAGATCGATGACGGTGCCGGGCTTGGCTGTGGGTGCAGCCTGGGCGCCATTGGCTGGATTCGCAGGTGCCGCTGCAACGGTGGTGCCGAGCACGTTTCCCGCGCGGTGTTGTGCGAACAGAAACGCGCCGACGGCCGTGGCGGCAATCAGCGCGAGCACGCCAGCGACCTTGTACTTCTTGCTGGGCCGAATCGTCTCGAGTTCTTCGTTGTTGACGACCGCCTGACCGGTGCGGCGGGCAGAGGTTCTCAAGCCGCGGCCGGTCATCGCGCCGGTCATGCGGTGGCCGCTTGCTGGGACGGCCTGCTCACCGTTGCTCGGCGGGTAAACGCTCTGGATTTCGACTTCGAACTCGGGGCACTCGAGGCCCGCGTTCTTGAGCGCGTGGTAGCAGCGCTCGGCCGAGATGCGCGAACGCCGCGGCGCGAACGGGTAAAGCGCGATGGCAAGTTCGGCGATGTTGCTGTAGCGGTTGTTGACGTCCTTCTCCAAGCAACGAAGGATCACTTCTTCCAGCTCGGGCGGTGCGTCTTCGACCAACTCGCGGAGCGGTACGGGATCGTGCTCCAAGATCGCGGCGCTGAGTTGCATCAGCGAGGGTTCGTTGAAAGCGACGGTGCCCGTGAGCAACTCGAACAACACGCAGCCGAGCGACCAAATGTCGGTGCGCGCGTCAACCTGATCGGAAGAGCGGATCTGCTCCGGCGACATGTACACGGGTGAGCCGAGCGGCATCATCGTGCGCACGAAGCCGCGTTTGCCGCCGGGGGCGAGCGCCACTTTGGAGATGCCGAAGTCGAGGATCTTGATGAAGTCCAAGCCTTGAGCGTGCTTGGTCAGGAACAGATTCTCGGGCTTGATATCACGGTGAACCACGCCGCTGGCGTGCGCGGCAGCGAGCGCCTCGCAAGCTTGCATCACGTACTCGACCGCGACCTTGACCGGCAGCGGGCCGCGCTCTTGCAGCACGTCGGCCAGGTCCTGGCCGGCGAGGTGCTCCATGACGATGAACGGCACGCCATCAGGCAACACACCCACGTCGAACACGCGGGCTACGTGTTCGCTGCGGATCTTGGCGGCGGCGCGCGCTTCACGGGCGAAGCGCTCGACCAGCTCCTCGATCTGCAGCGCTTCAGGTCGCAAGAACTTGAGCGCGACCACCTCGCCGAGCTCGACGTGCATCGCCGAGACGACGTAGCCCATGCCGCCCGAGCCGATCAGCTTGATCACCTCGTACTTCCCGGCGATCAGATCGCCGGGGGCGAAGGGCATATCAATCGCTTGTTCGGCGATTTGCAGACCACTCGTGGGAGAGCTCAGCTGCATCGATTGGTGCGTCCGTTTTGCCGGTGTTACCATCAGCCTCACTGGCGAAATACGCACATTTTGTCGCATTGTTTAGCTAAGGGGTACACGGAACGTACGTGCCGCTCATGGTTTGGGTCTTGAGATCGAAGAGCAGACCGGAGCTGGCGTAGGCAGGTGCAGCCGCAGTACCTCCAATGCACCACATCTCCAGTGTGCCACCCAGAACCGCGCCATTCTCATCCCAATCGAGCGCGCCAAAGGTGCCAATCGCGGTGATCTTGTCGCCCGCGACGAGCTTTTGGAACGCGGGCAAGACGTTGGTCTCGATCAAATTGAGCTTGGTCGGACCACCGGCGAGTTTGCGCAGACCTTTCGCTACACTCGCACCCGAGACCGGCTCGTTGTGTGTCGCTGCCAGCGCGAGGCCGATGGCGTAGGCAGCATCGTGCGCGGGGCCCGTGCCAGAAGTATTTTCGGGTTTCTCCCCGTTGTATCGCACACGGTAGGCCTGCTTGAAGGATTCGTACGTGGCTGCAGAGTCCGAGCCGTCAGGGCCCGGGTTGAGGCCCGTGCCTCGCACTCGGCGAGCCAAGTCGTGCATGTTGTTAGTTGCTGCCATGGTCAGGTCCGACACCTTGTTCGAGTCGATCAGCACGTAGTAAGGCCGCGGCACTACGTCCACGCCGTCTTTGACCGGCCACTGGGCTTCCAGCGGCGATAAGATGTCTCTGATGCTCTCGGCCGTGCCCGCGAGCACGATGATGTCGGGCAAAAAGCTCAGGTAATTGGTGACCAGCGCCGGTTGACCCATATCCGCACCGTTGTACGGGCTGATCTGTACGTTCTCGTTGCCAGCCAAAGACTTGCCGTTGATCTTCAAGTCGGTGAGCGCGGTGCGCGTGCCGATGCCCAGCGCATCATTGCGGTAGATGATGCCGAGCTTGATCGTTTTGACTGCGCGATCCGCCTTCAGTTGCGTCTCCAGTACTCCGATCTGATTGATCATCAGCGGCGCACGCTGCACGTCCGAGGGCACCATCAGCCAAGTCAGATCATTGTCAGTCAGGGCGGCGATGCTCGAAGCCACGCCCGTGGGGCTCATGACTACCGTGCCGCCTGGCACGCTGACCCTGGTCGAAACGTCGAGCGTGTCCTGGCTGGTGTTCGGGCCGACGATCGCCGGCACGTGCAAATCATCCACTAAATGGCCAGCCGCGCGCACGAGGTTCGTGGACTCGTCGCACGAGACCATGACCAATGGGCGCGGGTTTGCCGAAGTGCTGCCGGCAGGCACGCCGCCTACCGCGTTGATCTGCTCGATGCCGAGCGCAGCCGCCTTTTGACGCGTCAGATTGGTGGCCGCGGTTGAACCCTTGGTCGAGAACAACGAGCCTACGAAAATGGCTTGGTTGTTGGTGTAGTCGCCGGTGATGCTGTCGCAGTCGTCACTGAGCAGCTTCACGCAATGAGGAATTGGCGTCTTGATGCACGCGCCTGCGACGATTGCTGCAGCTCCGCCTTCACCCATCACCTCCGCGCTGAATCGATCGGTGCATTCTTGGTTGGTCGTGCAGTCCCCTTTGTCGACTTCACCGCCCATGCCGCCTTCGCCGCCCGGTTCGTCGGGCATCGCGCCGCTTCCCCCCTCGTGCACCACGACTTCTTTGCCTCCGCTACCGCCACTGGCGTTCAACTGCCCGCCGTTGTCGTTCATACCGGCGGAACCCGCCGGATGATCGGTTACCTCTAGTTTGTCGAGGCCGACAATTGCGTTGCACCCGGCGAGCAAAAAAAGCGTCAGTCCGAGCGCGCTGCCGGTCTGATTGAGGAGTCGAGTTGAAGGCATGCCGTTAGTCCTGTCTCTGCGCCGAAGTCGGCGTCGCCAGGTGCAACGGCTTAAGCGTCTCGCTGGATAAGCCGTTGGTGTCTCCAAGTAGGACGGTTCCCTGGTCCAATCTGGGACGTTTCCCCACCTTGGCAGCAAGGCAGACTGGGAAATTTTCGGCTGAGAAAGGATTGCAATGACATCGCGTCGACAACTTCCCTCGTGGTCTCGGATCACCATTGCAGCGCTCGGCACGGGCGTGCTGCAGCTGAGTCTATTGGGAGTAGCCAACGCCGAAGAGGATTCGGCGACCGAGACTGCAGCTGCGCGATCGCTGGCTGTCGACGGCCTCAAGCTCGCGCAGGCGGGCAAGTGCGATGAAGCGATCCCCAAGCTCGAACGCTCTGAAAAGCTCCATCACTCGCCGATCGTACTGAGTCAGCTCGGCGAGTGCCAAGTCAACGCGGGCAAGTTGGTCGAGGGGACCGAGATGTTGCGCAGAGTGCTGCGCGAACCGCTGCCGGCCAACCCGAGCCCGGCGTTGAGCAAGGCGTATCAGCGCGCGCAAACCGTGCTCGACGGTGCGAAACCGAAGATTGCCGGACTTACCGTGTCCATCGCGATCCCTCAAGGCGCCGATCTGAAGCTGACGGTCGACGGCTCGGTCGTTCCGAATACACTCGTCGATAGCGAGTTGCCGGCCGATCCCGGTGATCACGTCGTGGAAGCGACCGCACCGGGCTATTTGAAGGCCACTTCGCGCGTGACGCTGGGCAGCGCTGACAAGAAGACGGTCACGCTCAAACTCGAAGTGGATCCGAACGCGCCAACGCCGGTTGCGGTGAGCCCGACGCCCGAGGCAGCCCCAGCACCGGTCGCGCATGCCGCAGCGGCCAAGCCGATTGCGGAAACGAGCGCGCCGCCCGAAGCGCCGCGGAAAACCCCGAGCAAGGCGCCCGCTTACGCGGCGTGGAGCGTGGGCGTGATCGGCGTCGGCGTGGGCACGGCGTTCGGCGTGATGGCGATGAAGGGCAAGAGCAATCTCGACGGCCAATGCCAGGGCAACAGTTGTCCACCGAGCACGAGCGGCGACGTCGATTCAGCCAAACTCAAGGGCAACATTTCGACGGTTGCGTTTGCCGTGGGCGGCGCGGGCCTGGTGCTCGGCACCGTGCTGTACTTCTCGATTGGGAGCGGCTCCTCTTCTGCTCACGGGAGTGCGCCCGCGCACAACTTCGCTGGGCTGTCACGCGGTCGAGCCATGATTGGTCCAGGCAGTGTGCAGCTTGCCGCCGATTTCTGAGCTCCTTCCAAAACTCGCGGCCGCAGGCATTGCGGCCGTATTGGTGGCTGTCGCGGGTTCCGCACGAGCCGCCGGCAAGCAAGGCGAGTTCATCCAAACGGACACGCTCGGCATGCAACTCGTCTTGCGCGACTTGGATCATCACACCACGCGCACCGTCAAAGACGTGGTGAACCTTTCCGAGTTCATCGGTCTGCACGGCTATGTGGTCGATCGACTGCGCATCGGCGCAAACTTCCAACTCACCGAGCGGCTATGGCCCGAGCCTCCGCCGGGGGGCCGCATTCAACGCCTCGCGGTATTGCCGCAAATCGGCTGGAACTTCTACGATCCGTTCTTTACTGCGCTGGTGTTCGGCTTTGCGCCGCGCACGGATGGCAAAGTGCATCTGAATTTGTCGCTGCAAGCGGTGCTCGGGGTGAGCCTCCCGATTTCGAAACGGGTGCGCCTGAGCGTCGCTGGCGAGGTGCCGTGGACGTTTTACGACCGTCACTTGGTCGGGTTCACCGCGCTTACCGGGATCGCGATTCGCCTGTAGCGGGTGCGGAATCACTCCGCACCGCTGCGGGCGTCACTCGTCTTTGACGAACTTCTTCAACTGAGTGCCCGAGACCGTGCGTTGGGGTCGCACCCGTTCGATCTCGGGTTTGCTGGGCGAGGGGGCGCGCGCTGCGAGAATTCTCGGCGCGCTGTGCGCGGGCGGGGGATAGTCAGTCGACACTGCAGGCGGCGTGATGGATTGCGGGAAGACGTCGAACGTGGGCAACGGGGCTGCAGCGATGCTCTTCCGCGGCAGAGCAAGCGCGAGCTGTCGTTTGTCCTCTTGCCATGCACGGATGGTCAAGAGTGCGGTGAGCAGCGTTGGCAAGAGCACGCTCAGCGAGCCGAAGAAGCGCGTCATGAAGCCGCCCAAAACGGCGCAACCAATGAACGCGAACAAGGCGCTGGCCACGGGGACCAAGCGCGAGTGAGGCCGGCGATCGCGCTTGTGCGGCTTCGTCAACTTGTTGAACAAATGATCGACGACGTCGATCACGACGTGGGTCAAGTTGCCGGTCATGACCGTGGTCGGACACGAACCAGAGAGTGACTCACGCATCAATGCGTTCTGAAAACCCATGGCCGCGACCGCGCACGCACCGCCCAAGAGCATGTGCAGATGCCAGTTTTCGTGCAGGAGCCCACTCAAGAAGTCGCTGGCGCTGAACGCTGCAAGCGCTGCGGTGACGAGCGCCAAAAGGCCCGTGAGCGCCCGTCGCCCGTTGCGACGCAGCAGCCGTGCGACCACCGTTGCGGTGGTCACTGAGCCGACGAACACCGGTAACATCCACAGCCGTGTGGCGTGATCGCCGAGGTGTCCTGAAGAGAGCGCGATCGCGTCGCCGACGATTTCGCCGGTGAGATGCGCGGGGAATAGGCCGATCAGCGAGGCAAACCCGGCGGCATCGACGTAGCCAGCAACGGCGCTGAGCAGCGCCGAGTGCAGGTACATATTCGAGCCGGGCATGATGCTGCCGATTGCGTTGATCGGCACCATGCTCGGACGAGTCGGCGGGTTGAACCCCGGCTGCGAAGCGCGGGTCTCGCTGGGCTGCTCGATAGAGTGTCCCGGGTCGATGTTGCGAATTGGAAGCACGCAGACTCCCAGAACGGCCAACTCGCGACAGACTTGCGCATTTCGCCATGGCGAAGCCCTGTCGATATCCGCCACTGTTGCGGGACCCCAAGAGAATCAACGACGTGCAACGGCGGTGGCTGAAGAAAATAAATTCTTATTCCCTTCGATCTCAACGCGGGAATTCTTGGAAACGAAGAAAAGTCGCGAGTGATCGAAACTGTAACCCTCTCGGGTGACGACTCTCGGCCGCGCGTTCGGTGCGCCGTGTACCACCCCTCGACGGTCGTGTGCGGACGCGAATGACGTGATGACGGCGCGTGAAGTGAGGGACTCGCTCGGCGTGAACTCGATGTCCGAGACTGCACTCTCGTGCCGCGTGACGCGCGTGAGCGACGCGCTCGCGGTGCGGCTCGCAAACGTCATCGGTCTCGAGCACCACGCCGAGCGCACGAAGCGTGGCCGAACGAAGGCTGCGCAACCGCCAAGCGAGCAATGAAATTGCGGCACGCGAGGCGCCGGACCGCGCGGGCAAAGCCGAACTGCCTGAATTGAGCTTGCTTGTGCCGTTGGCTTCCAATAGCAAAGTGAGCGATGAGCGGAGCGACGGACTCGGAGAACGACCCCAAAGCCTTGCCGGCGAGCGCGACTGACGCGCCAGCACTGCCGAAACTTTGGGCCGCGTTGGCCGCGGTGCTGTGCGGCGTTTGCTATTTCTTGGCGTTCCCGGGCATCGATATTTGGCCACTCGGATTCGTGGCGCTCATCCCGCTGCGGCTGGCGATGCTCGGCCAAACACCGAAGCGCGCGTTCTGGCTCGGTTGGCTGAGCGGGCTCACGATGATCTCGCTCGGCTTCTATTGGATGGTCGACATGATGCGACAGTTCAGCGGTTTTCCGACGCTGATTTGCATCGGCATGCTGCTCATCGTGAATGCCTTTCAAGCTGGGCGCATGGGCTTGTTCGCCTGGTTGTTCGTGCGTGGTGAGCGTCGCTTTCCGCCTGGCATCGTTTGGTTGTGTGCGCTCGTGACCAGCGAGCTGGTCTTTCCGGTGCTCTTCTTTTGGTCGTTCGGCGCGGTCGTGCACGGCCAGCCCGCGTTCACCCAGCTCGCTGACATCGGTGGGGTTTATGCGGTGGCGCTGGTCATGGCCGCCGCTAACTTTGGTCTCGCAGAGTTCGCTGTGGCCCGATTGCAGAAGCGAGCCGTGAACATCAAGGGCGCGCTCCCGTACCTGCTCGTTCCGGTGGTGGCGGCGCTTTACGGAGTCGTTCGCATTCATCAGGTCGATGCTCGCGTCGCCGCGGCACCGAAAGCCAAGATTGGCGTGGTGCAGGCCAATATGAGCCTGACCGGCAAGCGCAGTCAGCCGAATGAAGGCATGCGTCGTCACCTGGCGGCGACGCGCGCGATCACCGCGCAACAACCTTTGGATTTGGTGATCTGGAGCGAGACCTCGGTGATGGGTGCGATGCTCGAGGACGACGCCAAGTCGATCGTGCCGCGTTCGTTTGCGGCGCGCTTGCACGTGCCGCTTTTGTTCGGCGCGGTCTTGGTCAAAAAGGTCACCGACGCGCGTGAGTATGCCTATTTCAACACCGCGCTGATCACCGATGCCACCGGTCAAGTGAATGGCCGCTACGACAAGCAGGAACTCGTGCCGTTCAGCGAGCACATGCCGCTCGGACGAGAAATCCCCAAGCTGTACGAGATCTCACCCAACTCGGGCGCGTTCGAAGTGGGCGAATCCGACGCGCCCTTGCCGCTCGGTGAACACCGGATTGGCACCTTAATTTGCAATGATGACGCGGTGCCCGCGTTGGCCAACCGCGTGACTCAGGACCCCAATACGGATCTGCTCGCCAATCTGACCAACGATGCCTGGTTCGGTGACACCACCGAGCCGTGGATTCACCTGGCCTTGTCGAAGTTCCGCGCCATCGAGCATCGGCGCTTCTTCGTTCGTTCGACCAACAGTGGCGTGAGCGCATTCGTCGACCCGGTGGGGCGCGTGCTGGCGACGAGCCACACGTTCAAAGAAGAGACGCTCGTGCACGAAATCGCCTGGTTGCGTGGGCGAACCGCGTACGAGCTGCTCGGCACTCGTCCGTATTGGCTCGCAGTCTTGTTCGCGATCTATGCAGCATACGCCAAGCGCAAGCGCCCGGCGCCTAGCGCGTGATCGCGTTCGACTAAACCTCTTTGGCCTCGAACCGAGGCTTGATTTGCTTGTTCACGAACTCGCCGATCGACGGCGCTTGCAACAACAAGCGATAGGCTGCGATGGGGACTTGCTGATAGCGGTAGGTGCGTCCGCTGTGGAACGCGACCTCGAGCTCGAACGTTGCGGCATTGTATCCAACCGTGCGCACACTGCTCGACTCGACTGCGATGCGCTCCATGTTGTTCCCCGTGTAGCATGCGCACATGTCGAGCGCGGCAATGCTTGTTGAGCTCTCGGCAGCTGAACCCCCCCTCTAAGAGAGCTCGCTCACACGGACGCTCAGCGTTTCTTCAATGCACGGAGTGCGCCGGGGCGCACCGTGGGCGCTTCGGAATCAGACTTGGCGAAGCGCTGGCTATCCGTGGTGTCTTCGTCATCGAGCGCGGCATCTGCCTCGGCGTGTGTACCAACGCGCCAGGTGCCGCTCGGGTATTGCGCGCGCGGGGCGTCCAAATTGGGGACCGCGCTGGTCTCGCGATCCAAGCGGGGTAAGCCTGGCGGCGCGGGGAAGGTCGGTTCTAGGAGCCAATCAGTAGTTGGGTGGGCCATTGGGGGACTCGGGTTAGGGATCTTAATCCTGCCGGCGCTCGGTTACGACTGGGTGTCGGCGGTTATTCGATTCCGCAAATTTCATTGTTTCGAGATGGCGAGTGAGCCCCCGGGACCTTCAATAACCGCGCGAAGCGTCGGAATCCGCCGGTGCCAAGCGGGAGTTCGGCTGATTTCCGGCGGCTTTCGACGGCGGCGCCGAGCAACTCAATCGAACGAGTGCTTCCGCTCGCGGACACATTCAACCAAATGGTTGACTGTTTGGGGGCGCTGAGCCAGATTCAACCAAATGGTTGAATCAAGCGCGTATGACCTCGACCTGATCTTCCACGCATTGAGCGATCCCACGCGGCGGGCGATTTTGAAGACGCTCACCCGGCACGAGCGACCGATCGGATCGCTCGCCAAGCCGTTCGAGATGTCGCTCGCTGCTGTCTCCAAGCACGTGCAAGTGCTCGAGCGCGCGCGCTTGGTGCACCGGACTCGTCGCGGGAGCTATTCGTACCTGAGCCTCAACGGCAAGGCGATGGGCACCGCCGGACAATGGATCGAGCGTTACCGAGCGATTTGGGAAGAGCGATTCGACAATTTGGCGCAGCTACTCGAAGAGGAATGAACAATGGCCAGTGACGAAAAATTGGTTGTCAGTCGATGGTTCCGAGCCAAGCGTGAGGCGGTCTATGCCGCGTGGACCGAACCCGAGATCATGCGAAAGTGGTTTTGCCCGCGCGATCTCCAGCTGGTTTCGGCTGAAGCGGACGTGCGCGTGGGCGGGCAGTTTCGGGCCGAGATGAGCAACGGTCGCGAGACCCACACCGTGCGGGGTAGCTATCGCGACGTGGTTCCCGGTCAGCGTTTGGTCTTCAGCCACCAATGGCAGGAGCTGGATGCCGTCGTGACCGTGGTTACGGTCGAATTCGCCGATCGCGACGGAGGCACCTTGGTTTCGCTCACGCAGGAGGGATTTCGCAATCGAGACTCGAAAAATGGCCACGAAAGTGGTTGGGAAAGTACGTTCGACAGTTTGCAGCACTTCTTGGCAGAAGGTGCGGGAGGCGCGCGGTGAGCGAAACCTATTGGGGGAGTTGCCACTGTGGACAGGTGCGCTTTCGCGTGCGCTTTTCCAGCGAACAGGGCAGCTTCAAATGCAACTGCTCGATTTGCGCGAAGACGCGCGCCTGGCTCGCTCCAGTCGGCGCTGACGCGCTGACCTTGCTTTGCGGCGAGGAGGAGCTGTCCGTGTACCAGTTCGCAGCCCGCAAGATTCGACACCGGTTCTGCCGCCAGTGTGGAGTGAAAGTGTTCGGAGAATCTACGGACGCTCAGGGCAAGCCGTTTTTCGCGGTGTCGCTCTCGACGCTGGACGACATTCCGGCCGCGCGCTTGGCGGCGCTACCGATCAGATATTTCAATGGCCGGCACGACGACTACGAGCATCCGCCGACTGACACTTCGCTGCTGTGAGCTGGGCGTTGGCGGTTCAGAGCGCCGAGCGTCGCATCACGTAAAACAGTGAGCCGAGTAGGATGACCGCGAACCAGGCGCCGAACGGCGCGCCGTTCGCACCGAAAAGACAAATCCAAACCACGAGGGAAAGCCAGAGCGCGCCTCGGTACAAGGCAATCTGCAAATCGAACTGTTGCTTGAGGACACCGTCGGCGAGCCAGCGATACAGCGTTGCAGTGGAGAACAAGCCCAGCGTTTGCTTCGAACTCAGGATGTGCCTGCGCAGCTCGCCGAGCTTCTGCGCGCGGTCTTCGCCGCGCGCCTCTGCGAATTCGGTGAGCATGCGTGCGGATTCGAACAGCCAGTGGTTGCGCCCGTGAAGGGTTGCGGCGGAGCGCCCCGAGAGGATTTCGCGCGCGTGTCGGATGTTGCCCGTAGCTGCGCGTCCGAATGCCGCGAACGCGAGGTGACCCGGGAGCGTATTGTCCGCGGGCAGGCTCAGCGCGTGTTCAGCCGCGCGAAGGGCTGCTCGCGGTCGGTAGTTTTCGAGCGCAGCGACTCGATAGTTGTGCAGCATCCAGGCTTCCACGCCGCTTCGCCGATGGTAGCCGCTGAGCCACCACTCCGTGGCAATGTGGGCTCGCGCAGCGGCTAGGGCGTAACCCACCTTGCCCCAGATCAGGTCGTTGGCGTGTGCTGCCCGGCCGATCCAGAGCACGGCGAACAGCACACGCCAAAACGCGGCGCGTTCGCCGAGCGCGTCGAAATAGCTGCGCGCAGCGGCTTCGAAGGTCGGCTCGTGTTGCTTTCGCAGACGGGCGAGCTCGAAAACCGTCGGCAGATCTCCCGATTGGTGAAGCGCGGAGATCCACAGACTGCCGAGCTCCGGATTCAAATCGGGTTCACGCACGAGTTCCCCCAGCGCGCGGCGCAGTAGGCGGTTGTCGAACTGGGCCAAGATCTGCGACAGGGGTTGGAACGCGTGGTCCGGAGTTGCCGGATGTCGTGCCAGCTCCCTGAGCGCATCGAGCGCCGAATCGACGTCGTCACGGCGACTCGCGAGCGCAATCAGCCAGCGACCGCGCGTGTGTTGGTTCACGTGTTCGCCCTGTTCGGTGATCACCGCGCGTGCGTCGTCGAAACGCCGCTGTTCGAGCGCTAGCTCGAGCCGCTGATTGCCGGCAAATTCGTAGCTCGGATCGAGCCGCGCGGCGTCGGTGAACGCGCGCAACGCCTCCTCACTCTGGCCCGATTTTCGCAGCGCTGCACCGAGATATCCATAGCTGACGGGGCTGAGCGGTCCGAGCTCGACCAGCTTGCGTGCCTGCTTGACTGCGGCTCGGTGGTCTTTGCGCTCGATTTCCCAAGCCACTAGTTCGCCGCGGCCCCAGAGCTGATCGGGATGATCCGTGAGCACCTTGCGCATGGCCAGGCAGGCGTCGTCGTGATCGCCGAACTGCCAGAGTACCCATGCCGCTCGCGCGCGCATCGCGCCTCTTGCAAAATAGCTGCTGACGGGGCGTCCGCTCGCCTCGAGCGCCTCCTGCTTCTTGCCGATCCGTGTCAACGCCTGCATGTAGATGTCGAGGATGTCCTGCGCGGTCGGTGAGCGATCGAGCGCCTCGCGGAGCGCGGCGATGCTGGCCAAGTTCTCCCCTTCGTCGCGCAGCAGTTCCGCATATTGCAGCCAGATTTGCGAGTTCCACGGGCGCTGCTCGGTGAGTTCGCGCGCCAGTTGCAGTACGTCTTTGGTCTGCCTTCGTATCGTTGCGAAGCGCGAGTACGTGGCCCAGGCGTCGGGGTCCTCCGGTTGGAATTCAACGGCCTGTCGCGCCTGCTGCAGCGCAATGTCGAGCTGACTTTCACGCCAAGAGAGCAGCGCGCACGCGCGCATCAGCCGCGATGAACGGGGATGGAAGTTCAGCCCGTGTTCGAGGGTTTGGCGTGCGCGTGCGACGTTCCCCCGTTCCTGGTAGGCGTCCGCCGCGCGCAGCACCGCTTCGGTCCAAGATGGACCGAGCCGCAGCGCGACTTCGAGCGCATGGACGGCGGCCTCGCCATCAGTGAGCGACTGGCATGCCTCTGCGAGATCCAGAAACAGCCGCGCGTTGAATGGGAAGCGCTGGGTCGCGGCCTCGAGCAGCTGACGCGCCTCCGCGGCCTTGCCCGATCGCAGCAATTGACGAGCCACGATGTGGTGACTGGTCCAAAGCGAGGCGCGTTTTTCGAGCAACGGTCGAACCGTTCCGAGCAACGCTTCATCGCTGACCAAGCCTTGCTGGTAGCCGTGCCACTCGATCATTCCCACGCCGTCGACGCTGTTCGCTTCGAGGTTGCGCCAGGTCCATTCACTGAGCTCGGCCTGCTCCGACAACGAGCCTGCCAGGCGCAGCAAGCTGCTGACGGCACCTGGTCGGTCGGGCCACAGTTCCAAGGCGCGGCGCCCCGGAGCGATGGCGTCGGCACGCTTACCGGCCGCGGCCAACACCGAAGCCAATACGCCCTGGCTGCTGGCGTCGTTCGGCGTCATCTCGCTCACGCGCGTCGCTTCGGCGACCGCCTGGTCGTGCTCGCCGAGCTCACTGAGCACGATCGCGCGCTCGCGCTTGCCCCAAGCGTGGGCGGGTTGGAGTGCGAGCAGCACCTCGAGTTCCGGCAGCGCGTGCGCGGGGTCGTGTCCGCGCAACCAGCGCACCAGCATTTCGCGCAGCGCGCAGTGCGTCGGGTACGCGCGACAGGTTGCAGTGAGGTACTCACGCGCAGCGTTCGGCCCGTTCAGTTCATTGACGAGTTTCGCGATCGACTCGTTCAGCTCGAGTGAAAATGGGAGTGCTGCTTGAGCGGCCCGGTAGCCCTCGAGCGCAACGGGCAAATTACCGGCGAGCTCTGCGAGACGCGCGGCGTGCGACTCGAACGTGGCGCGACTCACCTTGTCCCGCGCGCACGCGAGCAATGCTTCTGCGCGTTCGTGGTTGCGGTAACGTGCGTGCGCATCCGCGGCGAACAGCAAGAGCGCGCCGTCATCCGCGTGTCGCACGAGAGCTGCGTCGAGCTCGACGAAGGCCTCCGCGCTGAGCGAGAGCCATTCCAGCGCTCCGAACAGCACGCGCAGCGGTTCGCTCGAGCGCGCAGCGTAGCGCTCGGCGCGATCACGCAAGAACGACAGCGCCTCGCTCGAGTCGCCTTTCGAAAATGTATGTTCGAAGTGAGCGCGCGCGAGCTCGTCGTCGGTGGGTTCGAGCGTAGCAGCGATGCGACTCAATCGCAGGGCGAGGGTCACGTTGCCGGCGTCACGTTCCAGCCGAGACCACTCAAGGAGGCTCCGGCCGCGCAGCGGCACGGAGCGGAGTGCACGTCGAATCGCGCGTCGGGCAGCTCCGTATTCGCTCGCGCTACGCGCTAGCAGTTGCGCGAGTCGCTCGTAGAAGACCCAGGGCGCTTTGCCCGCGTCCAAGCGCTGCTGAACGCGTTCGCGCTCTTCCTGCTCCGAGCCGATGGTCGCAAGGCAACTGAGCACGCTCAGCTCTGCGTTGGCGTCTTTGGGGAAGCGCTCCAGGATCGCCCTGGAACAGTCGGCAATTGCGTACGGATCCTGATTGTGGACGGCCAGACTGCGCCGGGCCCAGAGTGCGAGCGGGTGCTCCGGCGCTTGCCCCTCGAGTTCGGTCAGCCGTGCTTCCAACTCTTCCTCGCGGTTCTCCTCCAAGGCCAGGCGAAAGCGATGGGCGAGATCGTGCAAGGCCCGCTCGGGGAGCACGATTCCGTCGAGCAAGTGGCGCTTGTCTGGTGGCAACATCACGTGGCCGCGCGGGCCATAGGCACGGTGCGTTTCGAGCAGTAGGTCGACCGGAAGCTCCAGCAAACGCGGGCTCGAAGGATCACGAGTGATGAACGTGCGCCGCGTGCGATCGACGCCGACCACGACTTGCGCGTGCGCCGACGCAATTTGCACGGTGACCATCAAGAACGGCACCCCGCGTTCGATGAGCGCACAGGCGACCTCGAAGTCGACCGTGAATTCGTGCGAAATCCAAGCTCGTGCTTCGACCCAGCCGCGCTCGGAGTGGGCGGCCGTGCCCTCGTAGCAAATCTGATCGGCGACATCGACCTTGTCGACGCCTGCGCCGAAGTAGTTCGCGACCAGGGCGACGCACGTGGGCGCACAGCCCATCGGTTCTTGAATCGAAACCGGCAGCTCGATGACGCGGCGGTCGGGAGGCCCAGACTGGCCCTCGAGCTTTTCGGCGAAGGTCTTCCAATACTCGACCTCCGAGGCCTTCCCGAAGGCGATCGCGGCCCGAAACTCTCCCTTTAGATAGCGATTTTCTGCGCGCCGCACGGCAATCTCGTGCCGCGTGCGGGCGCTCGCTTTCAGAGCCAGCTGCTCATAGCGACTCAGACTCTCGTACTCGGCGTCGAGCAACCGTAGCTCGCTCTCGAGAGCTGCGCGCTGGCTGGCGAGGCTCGGCGTTTGCAGTCGCGGTTCGACTCGCGCAAGCAGCGATAGCGCTTCTTCACGGCGATTTTCGGCTTCGAGCAAGGTCGCGGCGTGGGCCGCCAAAATTCGATCGAAGGGTAGCTCCCGCAATGCCTCGTGCAGCACCTCCACGGCTTCGGCGCGCCGCTCGTTCCGTTCGAGCAGCGTGGCGCGCGTCGACGCGAACCGCGGCAAGCCCAGGGCTTCGGCGCTGCATTGCGCGAGTGCCGCCTCGGCGCGCCGCCAATCACCGAGGTAAGCCAAGAGCCGAGCCTTGAGGCTGAACAGATCCGCGAGCTCTTCAGCTGTTGCAGAATCGCTCGGCGAGTAATCTTCGAGCGAGAGCCACGCATGGACCGGGCCGCGCGTGTTCAGTAGTGTGATGGTATAGAAGTAACGAGCGACCGGGTGTTCGGGGTACTGCCTGAACGTCTCAGCGTGCGCCCGGCGCGCGGTTCGGGAATCGCCCAGGTGGTCGAGCAGCCAGGCGGCGATGGATCGCGCTCGCGGGCCGCCAAAATGCTCGAGCGGCGCAATCATTTCGGCGCTCGCCAGGGCGCGGTGCATGTACCCTTCGAGCGTCTGGTTTTCGATCACCGTCAGGCGGGGATCGTCATCGGCAATCCAGACCGTCCCCGAAGCGCGTCGCGTTTGCACTGATCCGACAATTTAGCCGAACCCCCGGGGGTTGGGCTAGCGCCCAGCGCGCAGGACGGCGGATCTGCTGGGCTCGCGCCGCGAGGCTCGACACCGGCGCGGCCCCTTGTTAAGCCCGGGCCCATGAGCACCCAGCGAAAACTGTTCGTCGAAGATATCCAGACTGCCGGAAAACGCGTGATCATGCGCGTCGATTTCAACGTGCCGCTGAAAGACGGCAAGGTCGAGAGCGACAAGCGTTTGAAAGAATCACTACCGACGATCAAGTACCTCAAGGAAAAGGGCGCCAAGGTGATCTTGATGTCCCACTTGGGTCGTCCGGACGGCAAGCGTAGCCCTGAGTTCAGCCTTCGCCCGGTCGCGGAAGCCTTGGCCGCGCTGCTCGGCTCACCGGTTTCGTTCGCCGACGACTGCGTGGGCGCGCCTGCAGAAACCGCCGTCGCCGCGCTCAAGGGTGGTGACGTACTGCTGCTCGAGAACCTGCGCTTTCACGCCCAAGAAGAAGCGAACGACCCCGCGTTCGCCAAGCAGCTCGCCGCGCTCGCGGACGTGTACGTGAACGACGCATTCGGCAGCGCCCACCGCGCCCACGCTTCCACCGAAGGAATCACCAAGTTCGTGCCGCAGGCGGCGTCGGGTTACCTGATGAAGAAGGAGCTCGACTACTTGGGCGCCGCGCTCGTCGACCCGAAGCGCCCGTTCGTCGCCATCATCGGTGGCTCGAAGGTGTCCGGTAAGATTGACGTGATCAAGAACCTGTTGCCGCAAGTCGACAAGCTGTTGATTGGCGGTGGCATGACCTACACGTTCTTGAAGTCGCAGGGCTTCGAGGTAGGTAAGTCGATTGTCGAGAACGATAAGCTCGATTTGGCCAAGAGCCTGTTGGCCGAAGCGGGCGATAAGATCGTGCTCGGTACCGACGTCGTCGTCACCGACAAGCTGGACTTCAAGGGCCGCACCGTGGGCGCAACCAAGGTCGTGTCGACCAAGGAAATCCCGAGTGATTGGGAAGGTGTCGACGCGGGTCCCGAAACGATCGCTGCTTTCCGCAAGATCATCGTCGGCGCAAAGACGGTGATTTGGAACGGCCCGGTCGGCGTGTTCGAGATCGATGCTTCCGCCAAGGGCACGATTGCCGTCGCCGAAGCGCTCGCGGAAGCCACCGCGGGTGGCGCGACCACCATCATCGGTGGTGGTGACTCGGCGTCGGCCGTGAAGAAGGCCGGCGTCGCGTCGAAGGTCTCGCACGTCTCGACCGGCGGTGGAGCTTCGCTCGAGTACCTCGAAGGCAAGGTGCTGCCCGGCGTCGCTGCTCTGACCAACAAGTGACGTTCGCTCGTCGGCGCGGCACCCGCATCGTGCGTCGGTGCCGCGCTCGACCTCGCGCGCAGCTAGCCGAATTCCGCGCGCTGGACACGCATCAAGAGCGCCGGGCCGTCGGGAGTGACGATCTCCTCGACGCGACGAAAACCGGCTTTTTCGTAAGCGCGAATGGCACGCGCGTTGCGCGGCGAAGGATCGGTTTGAACGACCGTCACTTCAGGATCCGCGAATAGCTCGGCCACGAACTGCCGCACCATGCTCGAGCCCAGCCCTTGCCCGAGCTGCTCGGCGTTCGCCAAAAATTGATCGATGCCGCGCGCACCCGGATCGGTTTCGTCCGTCCACCACTCGGGATTGGCGCCCATCACGCGGTACACCTGGATGTAGCCGATCGGTTCCTCGTCCAAGCACGCCACGAACATACGAATCACGGGTGAGTCGAGGTCGGCGCTGAACTCTTGCTCTACGGACTCGAGATCGCGTGGCTCGTCCCACCACTCGGCGACATGCGGGCGATTGAGCCAGTCGTGGATGCGTGGAAGATCATGCCGCGTGAGTGGGCGAAAACGGAATGCTTGCTTCATCGAGCGCTACCTCCGTAGGTGAACCCTAGCCTGCCGTCGCCTCTTCCCAGGCGTGAATAACTTCACCCCCAAACCAGCGAGACACACGCTTATCATGCCTTGGCTGGGATGGGATTGCGGCTGTCGGCAAAATTGCTGACAGCGGTCATAATCGAGCCGTGGTCTCGCCAAGAGTAGTCGTGCGCCGTGGGTTCCAAGCGAGAACAATCGGGGTGTTGGCGGTGATCGGCTGCAACGCCTGCGGCATGCTTGCCGCCGATCACGTGACCGTGGGAGCGGACAATGCCGCTTCTGGTGCGGCGGCGGTCTCCACGAATGGTGGTGGGGTAAGTGGTGGTGGCGTTGGGGGATCGACGGGAGGAGCAGGTAGAGGCGGGACAGGTCCTGGAGGAACTGCGGGCCTCGGGGGGGACGTGGGTGGCAACTCCGCTGCGCCCCCCTTGAATGCCGGAGGCGCTGCGGGTGCAGTGCCGGTTGCGGGTACTTCCGGTGGCGGGAGCGTCTCGCCGGAATGTGTCGGTGCGAGCAGCGTCACTGGGAACGTGCAAGTTTACGCGGGGAGCGCAACTGACATGCTCATGCGCGCGATCTCCGGGGACCTCACCATTTACGCGACCACCAATGGCTTGGCGCAGCTCCGCTGTCTCGAAACTGTAGGCGGCAATCTCGAGATCCGGCTCGGTGGAGGCAGCTTGGAGGCTCTCGGCCATCTCCGCTCGGTGGGCTTGGATTTGACAATCCTGGGCAACACGACCCTCGTCGACATGTCAGCATTCAGCTCACTCACGAGTGTCGGCGGCTTGATGCTGAAGGGCAATTCGAACTTGATCCGGCTGACGGGGCTCGAGAACTTGCGCGACCTATTCGACCTGACCCTCACCGACAACGCTCACCTTCAGGATGTGGACGCGCTCTCCAATGTGGTGGGGCGCGGCGGCGAGATCGACATCGGGTCCAACGGCGCGCTAGTCAGCTTGGCAGGCCTTCATGGCTTGCCGAAAGCCAACGGCATCACGATCCAGTACAACCCATTGCTCGCCAACCTCACGGGGCTTTCGGGAATGAGCGAGGTTTCGGGGTTCGTGGCTATCCGCAGCAATGCGTCACTCGCCAATTTGGGCGGGTTCGGTAGCGTGAGGTCGATGATCGGCCTCGAGCTCGCCGACAACCCAAAGCTTCAAAACATCGATGCGCTCGCCACATCGCTCGTTTCGCTGCAGAAGTTCGCGTTGAGCAACTCGCCGTTGATTTCGACCCTCGAGGGGCTACGCAACCTCACGAGCCTCGACTCCGCGAGCATCAACGGCGTCGGGCTGACCACGCTGAATGGCCTGCGCAACCTAGAGGCCGCCTCAGCGCTCGTGGTCACCGATACGAAGCTCCAGGACTTGACCGGCCTGGGTAAGCTGGTGATCGACGGTGACCCGACGAGCCCTGGGCTCGATCCCTCGTCGCTCGACATCGAGAGCAATCAGCAGCTCACGAGCCTTGCCGGACTTTCACCGCAAAATCGCGAGTTCGTTTCGATCACGATCCGACTGAATCCCAAGCTCGTCGACCTTTCTGGGCTGGAGATGGTGCAATCCGTGACCCAGTCCCTGGCGATCGAAGAAAACAACGCGCTCAGCAGCCTCACCGGGCTGGACAATCTGACGAGCGCGTTTTCGCTGTCCATCACCGACCAGCCAGCCTTGACCAGCCTTGCGCCGCTCGCCGGTCTGAAGATTAGCTACAGCGCAGGCATCCGCCGCAACCCAAAGCTGTCGACCTGCGCGGTTCAACAGCTCGTGACCCGCTGGGGAGCTTCGAGCGCAGAGGTCGAAGACAACGGGCCCTGTAACTGACAGCCGCACGAAGGAAATCCAAGGAACATCAAGCATGACCAAGCACGTGAACCGTCGAATCTTCTTGAGGGGTTTGGGCGGCGCCATCGTGGCTGCGCCGTTCCTCGCTTCGCTCGCTGACCGCAGCGCGAAAGCCGCGGCTCCTCGTCCTAAGCGGCTGATCCTGATGTTCACCCACAACGGTTGCATCACGACTCGCTTCTTTCCGGCGAAATCCCACGGCGCCCTGAGCGCCGCGGATCTACAATCGACGACGCTGGCCCCGCTAGCGCCGTTTGCGAGCAAGTTGCTGATCCCGCGCGGCATTCGCGCGATGAACGAGTGGACGGCGAAGATGGAGCGCGGCCAGGGCAACGATCCGCACCTGAACGCCGTCGGCACGTTCTTGACATGTCAGCCGCTCACGCCCAACAGCAACGATCCGTTCAGCTTCAACACGGCGACGAAGTTCAACGCAAAGCCGATCGGCCCTTCGCTGGACCACGTGATTGCTCAGCAGCTCAGCCCGAACGGCCAGCCCTTGTTGATGCGGGTCTTGAACGACCAAAAGGAGAGTCAACAAACCGCGGTCTCTTACAGCGCGTCCGAGACGGTGTTCCAGGGCACGGATCGAGCGAGCGCATTCGCCAAGCTGACGGGGTTGTTCCAGCCGGGAGGAATGCTCTCGCCGGACAGTTACCAGGCGGCTCGCGGCAAGAGCATCATCGACCTCGTTCGGCACGATCTCGAGTCACTCGAACGAGTCGATATGAGCCGCGCGGACAAGCAAAAGCTCGAAGCATGGAAGCAGCTGTTGCACGAGACTACGAACGTGATCGTCTCTGCGCAATGCACCTCGGATGTCGCCACACGGCTCGGCGCAACGCCTGAAAACGTCGCTTCGACCAACAAAAACGGGAGCGACTCGGTAACGGCCAAGGTCAGCGACAGTTTGGATCGCGCTGACGTCTACAGCAGCATCGCGGTGCTGAGCGCCGTCTGCAACGTGAACCCCGTGATCTTTCTCAAATACCCGCAAGACTACGTGTTCGCAGGGATCGGCGTGAACGTCGACTCCGAGTCGCTCGCGAATCGCACGGGCAACGCCAACAGCGACGGCCCTTGTGTCGACGATGCCATCGCGCTCCTGCTCAAGATCGACACCTTCTACGCCCAGAAGTTCGCCAAGCTCGTCGGCATGCTCGACGACGTATCCGAGGGGGATGGGCTGACCGTGCTCGACAACACCGCCGCGGTTTGGCTCCAGGAATTTTCGGACGGTGCCGCCATGAACCTCAACAATCTGCCGATCATTCAGGCGGGCAGTTGTGCGGGACACTTCAAGACGGGCTGGGCCGTGAACGTCGAGGACGGCTCGGCGACTCTTTCGAATGGCAACAGTGAGTCCGCGTGCACGCCCAACACCACGAACACCATCAGCGGCATCTCGCAGTCGACGGGCACGGACGCGAAGCTCGCCAACGCGCCGATCAACAAATATTACTGCAACCTGATGAACGCCATGGGCGTGAAGGCGGGCAAGGACGGCTTCCCCGCGCAGGGCGGTTCGGAAGAAGTGCGCTGCTTCGGTATGTACGATCGAACGGAAGACTTCATCGGTGGCGGCACGAACCCCCCCAAGATCAACTCCCCAGGAGGTTTCGACGCCCTCGAGGCGTGAGCTCAGCCGCCCAAACCGCGAGGCACTTTCGTCGTTACTCACCGTTTCAATCTTTCGGCAAATCCGAGTACACAGGAGCGCTCACATGCGCCCGTTGCTCGGCTCCTTGCCCGTCGCGCTGATCGCGCTATTTGCGCGCGCGGTGGCGGCTGAGGAACCCTCAGTCGGCGAGTCGGCTGCGTTGAACTGGCAGCGGCTCGCAGGCGCTGAGTCCTGCCCGAGCGAAGCCGAAGTCACGCAAGCAATCGAGCAACGCCTCGGACACGCTGCGCTCGTCCCCAAGGCGCAGGCGACGTTGCTCATCGAGGCCAGGCTCGAAGGCGTCTCCAGCGGTGGTTTTCGCGTTGAAATCGCGCTGATTCGCGGTGACGCCGTGGAGGGGCGGCGCGAGCTCGACAGTGAAGAACCGTCCTGCCAGAGCGTCGCAGAGACCGCGGCGCTGGTCATTGCGCTGACCATCGATCCGGAAGCGTCTCTCGAGCCGCTCGCGATCCGCACGGCCGAGCCGGCGCCGCCAAAACCCGTTCCGCCCGCGCCGCCGCGGGCAACTCCAAGTGATGCGCCAGCGCCGGCCAAGTCGCCTGTGACGCGCGCTCCTTGGCAAGCGGACCTCGAGCTGGGCGGCGGTATCGCTCTTGGCACGATTCCCGAAGTTGCGCCTGGGATGTTCTTGCGCGGGCGCGCCTTGCCCCCAAAGCTGCCGCTCGGGATCGAGTTAGAGGGTGCCTATTTTCCGGCGCAGCAGGTCGAAGCAGCGCCGGGAAAGGGCTCTGATTTCCGAACCTTCTACGTTGGAACGGGCGTTTGCAGTCGGCCGAAACGGGCGAGCCGTTTTGGGGCGTCCGCGTGTGGCGGCGCGCAGGTCGGCGCGATCTCCGGCCAAGGCTACGGATTCCAGAGCACGACCACATTTGGCGCGTTGACGGTCGCGCTCGCAGCGCGCGGCGCGCTTTGGTATCGGTTCGTGACACCGTTCGCGCTCGTTTTGGGATCGACCGTCGCGGTTCCGCTGAAGCGCGACTACTTCGAGACGGAAACGGCGGATGGCACCCAGCCATTGTTTCGCATGTCTGCCGTTGGCCTGGGCTTCAACCTCGGTGTGGTTTTGGAGCTCTGATTGATAACTTTGGACCCGGCCGTCCAATACTCCTCTTGAACGTTTCACGCCCCGGTCTTGCTCCACTCCAAGCTCGATTTCGACCGTGTTTTTGCCGACACGCGCCCGTTCGTCTGGCGCGTGCTGGGCCGGCTCGGCGTGGCACGCGCGGACATTGCCGATGTTTGCCAAGAGGTATTTCTCATCGTTCACCGGCGACTCGAAGACTATGACGGTCGCCCGCTGCGCGCCTGGTGCTACGGCATCTGCGTGCGCGTCGCTGCGGACTATCGCAAGCGCGCGCACCGGCGGCACGAGAAGATCGGCGAAGCGCCGGCCGAACCGCGTACCGCGGCGGAGCAAGAGCGCGCGCTCGAACTCGGCCGAGCGCGCGCGCGGCTGGAGCAAGTGCTGGCTCAGCTCGATCAGAGCAAACGCGAGGTATTCGTGCTGTACGAACTCGAAGAGCTGACGATGAGCGAGGTCGCACAGATCGTCGGTTGCCCGCTGCAAACAGCCTATTCGCGCCTCCATGCTGCGCGCAAGGACGTGCGCGCGACGTTCGGCGCAGCGCCCGAGTCGGGGGAGGGATCATGACCTTCGAGCAAGATCCGCCTCGCCTGCGCACGCTGACGGGCGAGCTTCCGCGCGAGCTCTCACTCGTGCTCGGCGATACGCACGCGGACGACGCCACTGTCGCCGAACTCGTTGCGCTCGAACAGCGAGTCAACCGGGCATTGCGCGAAAGCGAGCTCGCTCGTTCGCGCGTGCGCTCGGCGCGACCTCCCGCGAAGCGCGGCCGGATTGCGGCGGTCGTGTTCACGTTCGCGCTGGGCGCGGCCGCGGGGGTCGCCGGCTCGAGCGCCGTCTTTTTCGTACTTTCGCCGAGTTCGCCTGCGCCGCAGGTCACCGCGGCCTCGTCACACAACGCGCCGCAAGCTCGGCATGCAGCGCCAGTCACGCCGACCGAGCCGACGCCCGCACCGGAGTTGCCAGTGGATGATCCAACGCAGCCCGCTCCAGCAACGCGGGAATCAGCGCGCGCACCAACGAAGAATCCCGTCGCTGAGCCGTCGACCGAGCCATCGAATCGCCCAGCCCCCGGCTCTCGCGAGGAGTTCGCACTGCTGGCGCGCTCGCAAGCGGCGCTCGCAAGCAATCCTGGCTTGGCGTTGGCTTTGACGAGCGACCACGAGCGAAACTTCCCGAACGGCGCGCTGGTCCAGGAACGCGAGCTGGTCGCCATCGACGCGCTGCTGCGTCTCGGGCGGCGCGCCGAGGCTGTCGGCCGAGCCGCGCGTTTTCATCAGCAGTTTCCGACGTCCGTGCACGGTCGTCGCATCGATGTGCTGCTCGGCAGCGGCGGTTCACCGAACGACGTTCGTCGTTGAGCCCGTGGCGAGCCGTGCGGAATTGCTCGACCGCCGATCGCGTTCTACACCTCAGTCGTGCAGCGGTGGTTTAGACGTGGCCTGTGGTTGCTAGTGGTGTGCGGGATTGCGCTGGGGGCGGACGTGCTCTTCCTCGAGCCGTCGCGCTTGGTGGTCAATCGCCAAGAGCTGCGATTGCCGAACTGGCCGAGCGAGCTGTCCGGTATGCGCGTCGCATTCCTCTCGGACTTACACGTCGGCTCGCCGCATTGGGGCATCGAACGGCTGCATGAACTCGTGCAAACCGTCAACGCGGAGCAGCCCGATCTGATTTTGCTCGGCGGTGACTACCTGATCAACGGCGTCTGGTTCGGCAACCATGTCGAGGCGGAGCCGATCGCGCTCGAACTCGGTCAGCTGCATGCACCGCTCGGCGTCTTCGCCGTGCTCGGCAATCATGATTGGTGGAACGACGGCCCCAAAGTGCGCGCTGCCTTCGAAGCCCACGGCATCACCGTGCTCGACGATGAAGTGCGACGCATTCACTCCAAGGGCAAGAGCGTGTGCCTGCTCGGTGTGCGCGACGAGACCGAGCGCGTGCGCTCCGCGCGCAAAGAGCTCGAACTCGCGCTCCCCGACATGCCGCTGCTCGTGCTGATGCACGAACCCGATCTCTTCGCCGATCTGGACGAACGCGCCACGCTCACTCTGGCCGGCCACACCCACGGCGGCCAAGTCGATTTGCCCTTCTTCGGCCGGCGCGTCGTGCCTTCTCGTTTCGGCGCGCGCTTCGCCGCAGGGCACATCGTCGAAAATGACCGCCATTTGTTCGTCACCACCGGTGTCGGCACCAGCATCATCCCGGTGCGCTTCCGCGTGCCGCCGGAGATCGCGCTGCTCACGCTGCGCTGAGCGTGCTCTCGATTCGCGCGAGCTTCGGCTTCTTTTTTGGGGGTTCAACACGCCCCAGCCGCGCGCCGGGGCCTCACCACCGGGCGACTCGCCTCTCAACGCAAGCTGCGCGCCTCTTGCCGAATCCAACTGCGAAACGCGGCGATCTCCGCGCGCTTGAAGTTCTCGCGCGGGCCGACCAAGTAGTAAGCGAGGCCGGTAGGCACGGGCGCTACCTTCGGGAAAGGTAGGACGAGACGCCCTGCGCCGAGTTCGTCGAGCGACAGTGAGCGTCGAGCGAGCGCCACGCCCTGGCCGAGGATTGCGGCTTCCACCACCATGCTCGAGTCCGTGAGCTGCGTGTAGCGCAGGCGTTGCGGGAGCCGCTTGCGTTGTGCGGCAAACCAGCGCGGCCAAGCGTCCACGTGGCTGTCTTGCAGCAGGCTGTGGTGTTCGAGATCGGCGGGACTCTTCAACTTGTGGCGGCTCAAGAATGCCGGCGAGCAGACCGCGAGCCAGCTATCGTCCGCGAGTTTCTCTTTGAATAGGTGCGGATAATGTCCGCCGCCGAAGCGAATCGCCAGGTCGATGGGTTCGAGCTCGAAGTCCACCAGGCTGTCGGTTGCGGAGACTCGCACCTCGACTTCGGGCTGCAGGCTGAGGAAGCGACCCAAACGTGGCACCAACCAACGGCTCCCGAACGACGGCAGCGTGCTCAACGCGACGACGGGTCGTTGCGAACGCGCACGCGCACGTAGCCGTTGATGGGCGTGCTCCAAACGCAGGAAGATTTGCCGCAGCTCGGTCGCCCACGCTTGCCCGGCGTCCGTCAGCGCGAGCTTGCGCGGCATGCGCCGGAATAGCGCGGTGCCGAGCTCTGCCTCCAAGCTGCGGATTTGATGGCTGACCGCGGTCTGCGTGACGTGCAAATCGCGAGCGGCTGCGGTGAAGCTGAGTCGCTGCGCGGCGGCATCGAAGACCTGCAGCGCGTGCAGCGAAGGCAAAGGAGGCGCCTTACCCGGGGCGTCGGAATCATGCATGAGATTTTCTCATCTATCATGGAAAAGATGCGCTTTCGCGGCGCTTCTGGGGCCGCTACAGAAAGCGGCATGAAACTCTTTCGATTTCGCTACAGCCCCTACGCGCGCAAAGTGCAACTGCTGCTCGACCTGCTCGGTGCCAAGTACCAGCTGATCGAGCAATCGTACGTCGACCGCAGTGAGCTCGCCGAGTTGACCGGTGGCTACATTCAGGTCCCCGTGCTGCTCACGGACGACGGCCGCGTGATCGTCGAATCACGGGCCATCTGTGAGTACCTGTTGGCGAGCGCTGCAGGGGCGAAGCTCGTGCCTCCTCCGCTCGAAGGGCCGATCTGGGGCTACGCGGATTTCGTCGACGGACCACTCGAAGACGTGTTGTTCCGCATCGCCTCGCCGGAGATCCGCGACGCTTGGCCGACCGCGGCAGAGCGAGGGCTCTACACCTACGTCAAAGAGCGCAAGTTCGGTGCGGGCTGTGTGGATGCATGGCGACGCGATCGTTCTCAGCTGATTGAACGCGCCCAATCCTCGTTGGCTCCCACGCTGAAAACGCTCGCTCAACGGCCATTCTTGTTCGGTGACACGCCGACTCTGGCGGACGCCGCGCTGTACGGCAGCTGCGCCATGTTGGAAGAAGCTAGGCCAGAGCTACTCGCGCAAATCAGCCCGGAACTCGTGAGTTACTCGCGCCGTCTCGAAGCGCGCGTTGGTCGCTGATTCGGCGGCCACTCAATTCGAACTTCAGCTCGGTGTGGCCTTCGCCGTTTCGGCTCGCTGAACGCGACGCTTGGGCTTTGCGTCCAGGCCCAACTCGTTGACCAGCGTGGGCGTTGCTGCGAACGCCGCTTCAATCAACGAACGCGCTTGGCGAAGTGCAAGCTCGAGTCCTTGCGTCGCAACGCTCACGGCTTCGCGCAGTTCCAGCGCGCGCGCTTCCGGTAACGGGCGAGGAGCGGCCGCTTCGCGTAGCGAGCGCTCGGAGTTGCGCGCGGCCTCGAGTAGCGGGGGAAGGAACGCGTACTCCGGATCCGCGCACAGTCGACGCACGTAGCCGGAGTCGGCGCGGCGCTCGAACTCGTTCCAAAAATTCTGGGCCGAGCTGCCCGGTTTGCGCAAAGTGGCGAAGCGCTGATGCGGGAACAGTGCCTCCACCAAGGGCCCGTTTGCCGAAACATTGGCCACGATTGCGTCGAACACGCCCTCGATGGCGTCCGCCCAGGCGTTCGACAACGCTTCGCGATTCACCTTGCGGGCGCTGGCGAACTCGGGGAGCTCGGCCCCGTCCGCGATGGCCTTCTGCACGTTCTCCAGGTTGGTCGTGACGCGTGCGGTTGCGCTCTCCAGCCAGCTGCGTTCTTCAGTCGGTTCATCGTGCATGGAGTCGAAGCGAGCCTTGGCTGCTGCCAGCCGTTCGACCGTTTGCTGCGCGAACGCGATGAAGTCTTGTGCCTCTTGAATGCTGAAGGAGCTCATGAACCCTCGACCCTAAACACAGCCCGGCGCGAGCGAAAAGCCAAAGCGCCGGTGAGCCGCCATCAGCGTGCGCGCGCGGACAGCCGCTCGGCCCAGGCACCTACGAGGCGTTTTGTCGACTCGTCATGCGTGAGCAGCAGCTCGGTGAGCACCGAGGTGGCGCGCTCGGCTTTGGTCCACGCAGCGCGATGACCGAGCGTATCCGGAGCGGTTCTCGATAGTTCGAGCGCGTCGATCAGCCAGGCGCTCACTTCACGGATGCGATCCAGTTCGTTTGGAAGCGCGCCTTGATTGTCGCGCACGACATACAGCGCTCGGGAGATGCCGAGCAGATCACGGACGGTGTCTCGGGGCAGTGGTTTCGTGCTCACCCGCGTCGGGGTACTGGATTTATGTTCAGTAGTAAATCAATTCCTGCGCTGGGCTGAAAGTCGCGGGCGGCCGCGGAGTTGGGGGGACGTTTGAGCTTTGAGCCGCGGAGCGCGCGTCGCGCCCGCTACCCAAAAAAGATCGGCCACCCGCCGTGATACTTATCGACGGTGGTCGAGAAGTCCGATCCGGCGAGAACCACCGACGCGCGAGACACCGCGAGCGAGGTCGCGAGTCCGAAAGAGTTCGCGCTGATTTGGTTGACGGGAACGCTTGCGGGGACGTCACTCGAGTTGCCGTGGGCTCGTGGCGAAGCGTTGCCAATCGGTCGGGACGCCGAGTGCGCGATTCACTTGGCCAACACCGATGTCTCGCGCCAGCACGCGACGTTGCAGCGCAGCGCCGCAGAGCCAGGCGTTTTCATCGCGGACCAAGACAGCCGCAATGGCACGCGCGTCAACGGCAAAAAGGTGCGGCGCGCGCGCCTGCGCGAAAACGACGTGTTGCGCGTGGGTGGCTGCGTCTTTGCGGTCAGCGAATCAGGCGCGCAAGCGTTCTCGGAAGTGGCGCCGGGCTTGCTCGGCGGCGCGGCGCTGGCGCGCGCGCTCGCACCGCTGGCGCGCGCTGCACACAGTGATTTGCCGATCGTGCTCGAAGGTGAAACGGGCACCGGCAAAGAAGTGGTCGCGCGCGCGCTCCACACGCTGAGCGGGCGCAGCGGAAAGCTCGTGGCCATCAACTGCGCCGCGTTGCCCGAAGGGCTCGCTGAAGCCGAGCTGTTCGGTTATCGCCGAGGCGCGTTTACCGGAGCCGAGCGCGCGAGCCCCGGGTTTTTCCGCAGTGCCGAAGGCGGCACGCTGCTGCTCGACGAGGTGTCGGATTTGCCGCTGGCGTTGCAGGCCAAATTGTTGCGCGCGCTCGAACAGCGCGCGGTGCAGCCGTTGGGCGAAGCCGTGCCCGTGCCGATCGACGTGCGCGTGGTCGTTGCCGGGCAGAGTTCGCTGTTCGAGGCCGTGAAGCGACAGGAATTCCGCGCTGATCTCTTGGCGCGCTTGAACGGCGTCACGCTGTATTTACCGCCGCTGCGCGAGCGACGAGCTGACGTGGCCTTGCTCTTCACGCACTTCCTACGCGAGCTCCGCCCCGACGACAGCCCCGAGCTCGAGCCGGAGTTCGTCGAGCGCTTGGTCTTGCACGATTGGCCGTTCAACGTGCGCGAGGTGTTGCAGCTCGCGCGGCGGCTCGCGGTGTTGCAAGGCGCCGAGAGCGTGCTGCGCGTCCAGCATTTGCCGCGGGAAATGCGGCTCGCCAGCGCCGTCTCGGAGCCGGCACATGCAGCTCCTGGAGTTTCGGTGGCTGCGCTAGCTACGGTGAATTCGCCGCAGGCACCGGTTGCGCTCGAGCTTGCGAGTTTATTGGCTGCGCTGCAGGCGAATGGTGGCAATGTGACGCGCGCGGCGGCGCAATTGGGCGTGACTCGGCAGCGTGCGTATCGGTTGCTCGAGGAGCAAGCGGTGGATCTTGCGACGCTGTCGGGGCAGCGTCGTCCGAAGCGGTAGCGATGGGGGGTGCCCCGTGCGGAGCACGTCGTGGATCGGCGGTCGTCCTCGCTTCGCTGCGGGCGACCGGCTGCCCAAGCGCTGGCCTTCGGCCAGCGCGGTGCGCCAACGACTGTGCGCGGCGTGGTGCGGGCGCGAGCACGCTCGACGTCGGGAGCATCGTGCTGCGGCGCAATCAGATCACGGCTGAGTTTCTCGCATACTTGGCGGAGCTCGACGAGCGGCAGCTGTTTCTCGATCTCGGCTACTCGTCCCTGTTCGAGTATTGCGTAGAGAAGCTGAAGTTGTGTGAGTCGACGGCAGGGCGACACATCGCGGCTGCGCGCGTATGTCGCAACTTTCCGGAGGTGTTCGCAATGGTCGAGAGCGGCGCGTTGCACGCTTCGGCGCTCAGTTCGCTCAAGAAGTACCTGACAGCCGAGAACGCTGCAGAGCTGTTCAAGCTGTGCGTGCATCAGAGTGCGAGGAAGGTGGAAGCGTTGCTCGCTGTCCGATTCCCACAACCGGATGTGCGCGATTTGGTGCGTCGTTTGCCGAATCCGGTAGCGCCCACGCTCAACGTCGGGAGTGCCGCAGAGTCCACGGCATCAGCGAAAGTGCTGGCCGAGTCTTCGTCATGCGAGCCACCACAGGCACCAGCGACACCGAAGCCGAGCCGAATTGAACCGCTGTCGGCAGAGCGCTTTGGCGTGCATTTCACGGCCGATGGCGAGTTTTTCGCGTTGCTCGAGCGGGTGCGGGGGCTTGCGGGGCATCGGCTGCCCAGCGGCGACTTGATGACGCTGCTCAAGCGTGGGCTGGAGCCGTACGAGCGTGAGCTCGAGAAGGAGCGCTTTGCGCTCGGGCGAAAGTCTCGCCGTCCTAAGCTGCGGGCGCCCGCTGCAAAACCGAGCCATCGACTCAAACGGGAAGCGGAACTACCCGGCCGGCGTAGCTCGCGCGGTGTTTCTACGATGGCAAACAGTGCAGCTACGTCTCGCCGGATGGCGACGGTGTAGCGCGCGACGGTGCCTCGAACTCGATCACATCGAGCCATTGGCAGCGGGCGGCGAAGACACGGTTGAGAACCTGCGATTGCTCTGTCGATCGCACAATCAGCACTATGCGCGGCAGTGCTTTGGCGGAGTTCGCATTGCTTCGGCAATTCAGGCGTCCCGTTGGCGACGGGGAGCGCATCGCGATGAGTAGCTGAGAGGCACTCCAAACCGTGGACGTCCGTGGACGTCCGCGCGTTGCTGCGGAGTACGGCTGAAGCACCTCTCTCTCGGGTGAAGGGCTTAGTTTTAGCTCGATCGTGCGGTTTTGCCGGGTGGGCACGTGGGTTGCAGTTGGGGGGGAGCGCTTCGTGCACGAATCGCAACTATCGATGAACCCTGTCGCCGTTTGAGGCGAGGAGAATATCTATGCCCGTAGTTCGGAGCGACGCGTGGTTGCGTACGCTGTTGCCTGCAATTCTGATCGTGAGCTTTGCTCGTCACGCGCGGACCCAAGAGGTCGAGGCGGAGTCAGTGCCGACCGAGACTCCGCCGAGCGCGCCCGAACCCGCGCCTGCAGCGCCTACACCGCCGGCACCTGCGCCCGCAAAGGCGGCGCAGCCGAGCGTGACGACTGTTTCGGGGCCACCCACGGTCGCCAAGGAGCAGGGCTGGAACTTCGAATTTCACGGCTATTTGCGGGCTCCGATGATGGTGGGTTTGGGGCACCGCGACAATCCGTTGCCGGGTCAAAGCTCGACCACGTTTCATTCGCCGGTCATTCCTGACGGCCAGTACTTGAGTTGGCAGAGTACGCCGCACAACAAGTCGGATTGGGCCGAGATGTATTTGTCGGTGGGCAACTCGTTCGCGCGCGGTACGGTCTCTTTGCAGGGCTACAACTTCTATCAAGGCTCGTTCAGTGATCCGGTGAAGCAGCTCGGCGTTTCTGACGGCTACGTCGATATCATGCCGGATCTCGGCTACGACAACGTGCGTCTCTCTTTGCGCGCGGGCGCGTTCTCCAACAAGTATGGCTCTGCGGGGCGCTACGACGCGGGGGAGTACGACACGTACGTGTTCGGTCGCGTGCACAACGCCGGCGGCGCGCTGCACCTGGACTACGATCTCGATGAACACAATACGCTGTGGGCCGAGTACGGCTTGGGCGCGAAGAAGCCGGATCCGAGTCACTTCAATAACACGCGCTTCACCATGCTGCAGCACGTGCACGCTGGGTTCAATCACACCAAGGACATGCAATTCAGCGCGCACTACCTGCATTCATGGACTCAAGAAGAAGAGCGAAACATGGACCCTGCCGGCACATCGGTGACCGCGGTGCCCGATGGGAAGATGTGGGTCGCGGGCGCTGATGCGCGCTTCGAGCTCGGGGCCTTCGGCTACTTCTACGGGGCGTATTCGCACATCGGCTTGAATGACGCGCTCACGGTGGGCCGCGCGATCGAGGTGCTACACGCCTCCGGCGGTGGTGAGTTCGGCTTGGGTGCGGTCGACAACTACCTCGGTCTGAGTTGCGTCGGACCGGGCGCCAACACGACTCCGTACTTCAAGATGGGGCAGGCGTGCAGCAAAGGAAATGGCGCCGTCGATACCCTGCTCGCTCAATACGAGTTCAGTCTGACGAACTTCATGCAGCAGTCCTCCGGCGGGCAGCGCTTCTGGGGAGACGGTCCGGACCTGACGCTCAAGTTGTACGGCATGTACAACAAGGTGAAGAGCGACGTGGCCGCCAATGACGGCATCCACAAGCTCAAATTCGGCGCAGATTTGGCCTGGTCAGCCTTGCCTTGGTTGACCGCGGGTCTGCGCTTCGATCGCTTGCAGCCCAATAGTCGCATTCCCGAGCAGTCGTTTGCGATTCTTTCGCCGCGTCTGATGTTCAAGTCGAAGTTCGTGACGCGCGAGGCGATCACGCTCCAATACTCGCGCTACATGTACAATCAGCGGACGTGCGCCAGCGCGCACACCATGGCCGGCGTCGAGACGGGCAGTCCCGCGGACAACACGTACACCCCGGGCCAGGAGTACTGCGTGCAGCCGCCGTCCTCACCTGTGCCGCCGGATGGATTCGGGGCGACCTATGAAACGCTGACCAATCAACGCGCCGCACCCACGACGCGCCCGGATCTGAATGTGTTCAAGATCGAGGCCACCATGTGGTGGTGAGTCTCTCACGAATGTTTGAGGCTGGTGTCGCGTTCGAGGCACGCAACGACGGGTTCGAACGCGACGCGCCCGGCCTCACTCAAGCGCATGAGTGCGCGGTGGGCCTCGATCATCGTGTGTTGCAATTCCGCCGCCGAGGGGGAGGGGGTGTGGACGGGATCGGCGCTCGCTTCGAGCGGCGTTTGCTCGGCGGGGAGCAGATCGAAGGTTTGGTCGAAGCCCATGCTGCGCAGCACGACATCGATGTCCTCGTTGCTCGAGATGATCACGCTGTTGGGCGCACCCGATTCACGCACTTGCTCGTTGGCTCGCGCCATCAAACCCAAGTTCGTACTATCGAGCGACTCGGCCGCCGTCAGGTCGAACACCAACCCAGAGACGTGGTCGTCGACCAACAAGTGCTGCAGAAATTGCTGCAGACCTGGCGCGAGCGTGTAGTTGACCGTGCCAAAATAGCGAAGCACGTGGACGCCTTGTTGGGCAGCATGCGTAACGTGGCCTAGGGACATGGCTTTTCCTCCCGTTGTAGCAACAGTAGCGCAATGTCGTCGCTGAGCGGTGTGCGCTCGCTCAGACCCAGAGCCCTCACCAGCTGGCTCATCGAATAAGCCTCAGCGAGCAATTGACCGAGCTGTTCGCGGCGCACGCGATTCGTGCGCTTCGGCGGCAGTTCGAACACTCCGTCGGACGCGAGCAAGAGGCGACCGCCCGGGTTCAAACGTGCCTCACCCGCGCCGAACGTCCCGTTGCCGGGTAGATTGAGCGGTCGACCAGCGCATTCCAGCTCGATAGCTTCGCCGCCGTTCGACAGGAACGGAAACGGAAACGCGCCGGCATTCCCGTACACAATCTGCCCGACTTCCAAATCGACCACGGCATAGAAGAACGTCACGTGCTTCGGAATCGATAGCGATTTTAGATCCGCGTCCAAGCCGGACAGCAGTTGTTGCGGATGCAGGATGGTTTCGTCGCCGCGCGTGCGCAGGGCTTCGCGGTATTTCCCAACCAGGGTGGTCAGAATCGCAGTGACGAAGGCGGAGGCCGCACCGTGGCCGGCGACATCCGCCAAGTACACGCCTGCGAAGCGCTCGTTCAGCGCGAAGTAATCGAGGAAGTCTCCGCTCAGTAGCTGAGAGGGATAAAGGCGTCGCTCGCAGCGGAATGCTCCGAGTCGCAGGCCATCTTCCGGGAGCAATTCGAATTGTAGCTGTCGCGCGCTTCGTTCGTCGCGCCGCAGTTCGTCCAGCGCTTCGGTGAGGCGCTGGTTCGTGCTGCGCAGACTTTCACTGTACGTGCGGTTTTGGCGCAGAAGCGCCGAACGCTCGACGCCGCGCCGCACCGCTTGGCGCAGGATTTCGTTGTCCGGGAGCGGCTTGGACACGAAGTCCCAGGCGCCGCGCCGCAACGCCTCGACGGCATCGGCCATCGTGCCCTGACCGGACACGACAATCACCGGAGTCTCCGGGTAGTCGACCACGAGCTTGCTCAGAACGTCGAGTCCGTCCATCTCGGGCATCCGCAAATCGAGCAGCACGACGCCCGGCCTTCGCTCGCTACACAGTGCAAGCCCTGCAGCTCCGCTTTCCGCTTCCAGTACGGCGGCTCCGGTTCGCTCGAGGACTCGTCGGAAGGCACCGCGGACTCCCGCGTCGTCGTCGATGATCAGCACCGGAGCGTCGTCGTTCATTGATCGACCTCGTAGAATCGCGACGTTCACTCTACCAGTGATCGCCCGCGCGTGCCGCACGCTCAGCTGTCGGAAACCGTCGAAATTCGAGCTGCTTCGGCAAGTCGCCGTTTTAAGGCGACATGATGCATTTGCGTCGCATGGTCACAAACGCATCACACGAATGCCTCGTTTGCGATCAATGTTTCTGGCCGGAGAAGTAGCTGCATTCAGCTTGCGACCCGCTCCGGGCCTGGGCTTTGCACGCCGCGAACACACGCTGTGCGCCTGACCAGTCGCCCAGATCCTGGAGGCCGGCAGCGAGCAGGATGTACGGCTCAGCGTCATTGCCGTTGGCGGCGAGTGCTTGCCGAGCAGCTTCCACGCCCGCCCGGATCCGGCCTGCCTGGAGCAGCGAGCGGGCGGAGAGTAGCAGCGCATGCGCTGATTCTCGAGCGGCGTTGTCGTCGTCGATCGACGTTGCCACGGAAGCGCTGCCAATCGGTTGTGCGACCGGAGACTTTTCGGGGAGTGGTTCTTGCGCGCGAGGGATCGCCGCCGCGGCAATGCTCATTCGCGGCGGAACCGAGCCCGAGCGAGGGTGAATCGCGCGCGGAGGATGCCGCCCCACGGCGAGCAGCAAGAGCGCGGCGCTGGCACAGAGCGTTGCGGCCACCGCTTTGCGCAGGCGCTTCCGGCGGGCTTCAAAGGCGGCGTCGAGCGGGGTCGGTTGGTTCTCGACTCGATTGAGAAGGAGGAAGGGCTCGTCCGTGTCTCCCGTGTCCAACACCGTGGGAGTGATCGAACTGAACGGGCGTTCTTCGCCAAGTTCCGGCTCGTGGAGCTGCGTTTCGGCTTCGTTGAAAAAGCATTCCTCGTCGTGCGCGAAGCCGCCTTCGTTCACCGCGTCACTGTCGTTTGCAGCCACTGTCGTCTCTCCGTTCACTGCACGGTCAGGGTGGCGCTGCCGGTTTGGGTGCCGCGAACGGCGCTGATCGTGACGCTGCCGGGCGTGAGTGCCGTCGCGATGCCACGCGAGCCGTTGGCATTGCTGATGCTCGCGATGGCCGGCGTCGTCGATAGCCAGGTCACATAGTTGCTGACATCGAGCGTGGTCGAATCCGAGAGCATTCCGAGCGCAGTGAAAGCTTGCGTCGTGTGGTTGGCGATGGTCGCGGTCCCGGGTGACACCGTGATCGAGCTTAAGGTGGCCGAAGAAACGACCACTGCATCATTGCCCACTACACCTTGATAGGTCGCACTGATGTTGGCTTTGCCGGCGCTCAGCGGCGTGAGCAATCCGCGGCTTCCGCCAGCGTTCGACACTGCGGCCACCTCCTGTGCGCTCGACGCCCAGGTGACCTGCGCCGTCAGATCTCGTGTGGTGTTGTCGCTGTACAGCCCGGTCGCGGTGAGGTTGGTATTGAAGCCGACGAGCACGGTGGGCGAAAACGGCGTGATCTGGATCGCCGTCAACGTCGCTTGAGTCACTGTGAGCAAGGTCGAGCCCGTGGTTCCAGCGAAGGTAGCGCTGATGGTCGTGCTGCCCTCAGCAAGCGCCTGGGCTTGCCCTTTCGAGCCATTGGCGGTGCTGATCGCCGCGACCGTGGGCGTCGATGAAGTCCACGTGGCCTGCCCCGTGACGTTTTGCGTGCTGTTGTCGCTGTAGATGGCCGTCGCCGCGAACGACACTGCGGTGCCGACACTCACACTTGGCTGAACTGGGGTGACCTGGATCTCGACCACGGTCGCCGCGCTGACCGTCAGCGCGGTCGAACCCGTCACGCCATCGTACGTCGCGGAAATCGTCGCGCTTCCAACCGCAAGTCCAGTCGCGGTTCCGCGCATACCGCCGGCAGTCGAGACTTGTGCGATGGCCGGAGCGGACGAGACCCACGTGGCCTGCCCAGTGACGACTTGTTGCGTGTTGTCACTGAAGATTGCGGTTGCGACCAGCTGTTGTCTGCCGTTCACCAGGACTTTGGGGTTGATTGGCGTGACCTGAACTTCGGTCAGCGTCGCGTTGCTGACGGTGAGCGTGGTGCTGCCGGTTTGCCCTTGATACACGGCAGAGATCGTCGTCGAACCAACGGCGAGCGCGGTTCCTGTCACTCCGCCACCACCGGGACCGCCCTGCGCGCGCATCACAGAGGCGGTGGCTGGATTCGAGCTAGACCAGGTGGCCTGCTGGGTGACGTCCCGTTGCGTGTTGTTCGATAGGATGGCAGTTGCCGTGTAGCGCACGGTTTGTCCGACGCGCACCGAGGACGCGATCGGGCTAACCGCGATTTGCGTGATTGTCGGTGCCGCGACCGTCACGGTGGTCGTCCCCGAGATGCCGGAGAGAGTTGCAGTGATGGTGGCTGTGCCGGCGGCGACGCCCGTGACTTGACCTTGCGAGCCGCTGGCGTTGCTCACCGTGGCCACCGTTGCAGCACTCGAACTCCAAACCGCGGTCGTGGTGACGACCACGCTGCTGTTGTCGCTGTACATCGCGGTCGCGATCAATGCCTGGCTCGTGCCCGCGGGCACGCTGGGATTGGCGGGGGTCACGGTCAGTGAAACCAGTTTGGCTGCGGTCACGGTCAACGCCGTCGTGCCGCTGATTGTGCCGAGGGTCGCGCGTGCTTTGGTGGCCCCGACGCTACTGGCGGTGACCAAGCCTGGGTTGGTCTGCGCGTTGCTGATCGTTGCGACCTTCGAGTCGTCGATCGACCAGGTGACGCTGCTGCTGATGTCCACGACCGTGGCGTCCGAGTACGTTCCCGTGGCGACCAGCGCGACCGTCGTTCCGAGCGGCAACGTCGGATTTTCTGGGCTGATCGCGATCGAGACTAGGTTGGCGGCGGTCACGGTCACGCTCGCCGTCCCACTCACATTGTCGAGCGTTGCCGTGATGGTCGCGGTCCCCGCTGACAAGCCGGCGATCGTACCCGCTGCACCCGCCGCGTTCGAAACCTGGACCAATGACGCATTGCTCGTCGACCAAGTGACGCTCGCCGTGAGGTCGACCGTGGTGTTGTCGGAATAGGTGCCGGTGGCGACCAACTTTGCACTGCCGTTAATGGCAAGCTTGCTGGTTGGTGGCGTCACCTGGATTGCGCTCAAGGTGGCGCTCGTCACGGTCAACACGGTCGTGCCAGTGACGCCGGCGACGGTCGCAGAAATCGTGGTCGCGCCAGGGGCGAGGGAGGTCGCTTGGTGCGTCGTGGCATCGAGAGCTGCGACCGCGCTATCGCTCGACGCCCAGACCGCACCGCTCGAGACGTCCGAAACCGAACCGTCCGAGAATGTGCCGGTCGCGATGAACGCCACTTTGACGCCGACGGCGACGCCGGGGTTGGTCGGAGTGAGTGCAATCGAAGACAGCTTAGCGCTGGTGACGGTCAGAGCGGCAGTTCCGCTGACTGCGCCGACGCTCGCGCGAATCGTCGTCATTCCCGCGGCGACTCCGCGGGCGACTCCGCTGCTGGCAACGATGGCGATCGCGGGACTCGAAGAACTCCAGGTCGCCGTGGCGGTGACGTCTTGTGTGGTCGCGTCACTCAGCGTGACCACAGCGTGAAACGGAATGGTACCGGAGATCCCCGTCGTCGCCGTGGTCGGCGTGACCGTCAACGATTGCACGGTTGCGTTCGGCACCGTGACCTTCGCGCTCGCGCTTTGACCGGCGAGCGTCGCCGTGACCGTCGCTGTGCCGGGCGAAACACCGCTCACGACACCCTGGCTCACTTTGACCTCGGGTCCGCTGCTCGCCCATGCGGCGCTCGCAGTGACATCTTGCGTGGTCTTGTCGGCATAGGTTGCGGTCGCGCGCAGCGCGAGTTGCGTACCCACGGCAACGCTGGCGACCGGCGGAGTTAACGCAATCGAAACGAGCGGCGCAGTGGGTGTCGACCCCGCTGCGCCCGCGCTGCCCAGCGCGCCACCTGCGCCACCCAGCGCGCCGCCCGCGCTGCCACCTCGGCCCGCGGTTGCCTGGCCGGCAACCCCGAAAAGGCCCGAGAAACCCGCGCTGATAAAACCTGCGCTACCTCCCGACGCGACTCGGCCGCCGTCGAGCTCGCTCGCGCTTCCGCAACCAACGGCGATTAGCAGCGTGAGTAACAGGAGACCTGCCCAGGTTCGCTTGAGAGTCGACATCTGTCCGGCTCTGTGTGCCGAGCTCGAGCAAAGCGATCACGATCGAAACTCGAAAATCGAACTTCGCGAGTTCTCAGAAAAATCGTCACGGCGATGCGCCGGAATTGATCGATTTTCGCGACGACGTGCACAAGCAGCGAAGAATCCTCATCGCGCGCGCTCGAGCTAGTTGCGCGCGCCCCATTTTGCCCCGCTTGCTTGAATTTTGCCCCGTCCGCGTGACTCAATGATGGCCTTTCAAAAACTACCGCTCTCCGCGCTTTCGCTGCTGTTCCTTCTTTCGGCGCAAAACGCCCACGCGCAGGAGATCGCGCCAGCCGCGTCAGCGGACGGTACAGTGTCTGAACCGCCCGTCGAGCAGTCAAAGCAAGCGCGGCGAGAGTCGCTTTTCGAACAGAACTCGAGCTCTGGGAGCACGGGGCTCTTGCACTTGGTTCTGCCCGCGTCCGGCGCTCAGGGCACGCTGCGTTTCAGCTTTCTCGCGGACTGGTTCAGCGGTTCTGACTTCCTGTGTAACGCGAGCACTCCTTGCGGCACCGCAACCCACGCTTCGGAAACGCACCTCGGTTCATCGGTGGTGCTGTCGGTGACGCCGCTGCCCTTCCTCGAAGCGTTCGTGAATCTGCACTCTTTTGCGAACTCGAATGATCAACAGTCGCCTGGCTTGATCCAAGTGCTGAGCAACACGACTCTCGGGGCGAAGGGGTTTACTCCCGAGCCGCTCGCCGGAATTTTCGGTTTGGGTGGGAGCGCCGAGCTACGCTTGCTCAACGGCTCGGGCGGGGTTGGGCCGAGCGGTGCGGGCACGAGTTTTCGGCTGGCCGCGCTGGCGAGCGCCGATTTGAGGGGCATTTCGCAGACACCGTTGCCGCTGCGTTTGACTACGAACGTCGGCTACTTCTTCGATAATTCTGGGCACTTGGTGGAGGACACCGAGCGCTCGCGCGGGCAGCGAATCACGCGCTTCGAGCGCTTCGGGCTGGACGTGAATCGCGTCGATCGCGTCGAGCTCGGCTTGGGAGTCGAAGGCACGCTCCCCTACGTGCACCCATTCGTCGAGTGGAACGTCGGCATCCCGACCAATCGTCAGGGCTACAAATGCACGAAGTCCCTGAGCTACTCGGGCGACCAGTGTCTCGCCAACGCCGAAACGTTCTCGGCTGTTCCGTCCACGCTCACGTTGGGGGCGCGCGGGTTCCCGGTGCTCAAGGGTCTGTCTCTTACCGCCGCGGTCGATATCGGCACCTCGGGCACCTCGAGGTTCATCGAAGAGCTCGCGCCGACGCTCCCCTGGGACCTGTGGTTTGGCTTTGGCTACGCCTTCGACATCGTCGAACCCGAAGCGCGCGTGGTCGTGGTGCAGAAAGAAGCTCCGATCGCGCCGGCCACGCCCAACCGGCGCATTCGCGGACGAGTGCACGAAAAGGGCAAGGAAGACGCCCCGGCGAACGCAATCATTCGTTACTCGGGGCGCTCGTTGACGGCGATGGCGAGCGGCCCGGACGGGCGCTTCGTCTCCGAGCCGCTCGAGCCGGGGACCTACTCGTTCACTGTCGAAGCAGAAGGGTACAAGCCAGGCGAATGCTCGGTCACATTGCCCAATGAGTCCGGTCCTCCGCCGAACGCGGCAACGGCCGCGAGCGCGCCTACTCCGTCTCCGGCGTCTCCGACCCCAGCTCCGTCTCCGACATCAGCACCGTCTCCGACCCCAGTTCCCTCGTCCGCGAGCGAGTTTTCCGATCTCGATTGCGAGCTGGAGGCGCTGCCACGCGCGGGCAATGTGCTTGGACGTGTGACCGACGCCGAAAGTGGTACGCCGATCGCTCAGGCCACCGTCGAACTCCGCGACTCGCTCGGCCGCTCCCTCCAAATCGTCACCGATGAGACCGGTCGATTCCGCTTCGAAAGCGTCCTGCCCGGTTTGGTATCTATCAGCGCGCAAGCCAAGGCTCAGCTGCTCCGCAACGAGAGCTTGACCGTGCGCGCGCGTGAAGACGCGACGGTCGAGCTCGGTCTGCGCAAGCGGCCCAAGACTTCACTCATCGAGGTGACTGCCAAGGAAATCAAGCTCCGGCAACCGGTACATTTCGAAAAGGATTCAGCAGCGATCGCCAGCGACAGCAGCGCGCTGCTCGAGGAAGTGGCAGATGCGCTGGCGCGTACGCCGCGTTCACCACACGTCGAAATCCAAGGCTACATGGACGACTCGGGTGTCCCTGATCGCGACAAGGCCCTGTCCGAGGCTCGCGCGAACGCCGTACTCGAGTGGCTCACCGGCCACGGCATCGAAGCGAGCCGCCTGAGCGCGAAAGGCTACGGCAAGGACCGCCCGCTGTCGCCCAACGTGACTCCACAAGGCCGCGCCAGAAACCGCCGCATTCAGATCATGCTGGGGGAGTGAAGAGGGGGCGCCCCCAAACCCGCATCGCACCTCACAGGCAAGCGTGGTTCCCGACGCGAGAACGGCTCCCTGAGTTTGAACCGCAGAGCCGCAGAGGCCGCAGAGATCTGAAGGACATTTGGGGTTTCGCGCGTGCCGCTAGGGATCGTCCTCGTGCGCCCTCTGCGGTTGGTCCAAATGCTGATCGTTTCGGCGCTAGCCAACGGCATTTGCTCTTAGTCGCCGTAGATCAGTTTTCCACCGTTGAGCTTCTTACGAGGCTCGCTCGAGGTCGCATCGCTAGAGCGGCGATTGCTGGGCTCGAGCTCGAGCGCGCGGGAGACATCCGTGATCGAGTTGTTGGCCTTGACGGAAACGGTCGCCGTGGTCGATACCGGGGCGCGCATGGGCCGGGCCGCTGGCGTAGGATTGCGCGCGACGGGGACCCGCGGTGGCTCCGTGACGACGGAGCCCGTGACCTCCGAGGCGAGTGACGGTTGCGAGTCTGGCGGCGGTGAAGGCTCGCTGGCGCCTTCAGCGGCTGGCACGGGAGTAAGCGAAGCGAGCATGGGATCGCTTGCTGGAGCCGCTGGCGTTTCGGCGCCGGATTCGGCGTCAGGTTGTGCCGGCACGCGCGAGACGCCGAAATACCAGAGCACTCCCGCGCTACACAGCGCGGCCCCGAAGACGCAGGCGATGATCGCCGCAACCCTGAGCCAGGTAATCGAGCGACTGCGTCGGGCACTACGTCGGGTGACGAATTCGCCGTCGCGCGCCGTGAGTGAACCGCTGATCGAATTCGTGATCGCGAGATCCTCGTGCAGCGGGACGGGAGTGAGGGAGATGGCTCCGTCCCAAATCAGCCCGCGCCTGGGGGTGGCGCGTTGGGAGGAGGGCGGCTCCTTGGACTCTCCGTCCAGGTGCTGCGACAGATCGCGATCGTTGCCGCGGCGCAGCGTGACGGGCCCCTCTCCAGTGTAGCCCTCTTGGCAAGCGCGCAGCGCCGAGACGAATTCACGCATGGTCGCGAACCGGTCATCGGGGTTTTTGGCGATGGCGCGCGCCACGACTTGAGCCAAGTCCTCCGGAATGTTCGGCTCCAGATCGGACAGTAGCGGGGGCGTACGGTGCGCCTGGATCGGGGGAATATCGGCCAAGGCGGCGCGCCGGTGGGGTTCGTTGCGCGCTTGCAGATCCTGCTCGAAGAGCAGCAGGCTCGGATGCTTGCCGAGCAGCATCTCGAACATCATCAAGCCTAGGGCGCAGATGTCACTCCGCGGGGTGAGCGAGCAGCCCTGCACTTGCTCCGGGCTCATGTACAGAATGGAGCCCATCACGATGTCCTTGTTGGTCGAGAACCCGATCTCGTTCAACATCTTGGCGATGCCGAAGTCGAGCACCTTCACCCGGTTGTTGCGGGTGAGGTACACGTTGTCGGGCGTCAGATCGCGATGGACGAGTCCGATTTCGTGCGCGGCGTGTACTGCTTCGGCCACGGAGATCGCGAGGTTCAGCACCTCTTCGATCGCGAAGTGTCCGTGAGCCGACAGCGCGGAACGCAGCGAGCGTCCGCGCAGCAGTTCCATCACGATGTAGAACAAACCGTCTTCCGTCACGCCCGCGTCGTGCATCACCACGATGTTCGGGTGATCGAGCTTGCCCAGCGCGCGCGCCTCGGATTTGCCGCGCTCGAGCATCTCGTAGGTCATGCCGCGCGGCGAGTGCACGATCTTGATCGCTACTTCACGACCGGTGAAAATATGCTCGCCGTGATACACCCAGGCCTGTCCACCGCGGCCGATCTGCTCACGGATCTGGTACTTGTCGAGGAAGCGCGAGCCGACGCGCAGCGGCCCGGACTGGTCGCTCGAGCTCGCGTCGGGATCCACGCGCTGCACCGAGCGAATTCGTGAACCACTCGCGTCCGCGCCGCGCTGTGCGCCCTCCGGTAAGGGGCGGACGGCCGAGGCGTCTGCGGCGGTTCGCATCAGATCCATGATCCGCTCCAGCTCTTCACGGAGTTCATCGGCGGATTGGAAGCGATCGCTCGGCGCTTTGCGCAATGCCTTCAAAATGGCTTGATCGAGCTCGGCTGGGATGTGCGCTTTGGCGAACCGAGAGGGCGGCTCCGGCTCCTCGGCGGCGTGCGCGGAGAGCAAAAGCAGCGCGCTCTGAATGTGATCGAACGGACCACGCCCGGCGATGGCGAAGTACAGCACCAACGCTGCCGAGTACAGATCGGCTCGGTGATCGACGCGCCGCGCAAGCGCGCCCTCGGGACTCACGTATCGAAGCGCGCCGACGACCGTACCGGTTGCCGTGGGGACCGCCAAAGGATTCGGACCCATGCCTCGTGCATCCGGGGTGGTGTACGCCACGCCGAAGTCGAGCACCTTCAATAGACGATTCCCTCGCGGCCCATCACACAGGAACAAGTTGTCCGGTTTGACGTCGCGGTGAACGATGCCGATGGCGTGCGCGGCGGCGAGTCCGCGTAGCAGCTGACAGATGTAGCTGAGCGCCTCGAGCGGCGGGAGTTGGCCGCGCGCGGCAAATTCATCGGCCATGGTTTGCCCGCGCAAATACTCCATGACGATGTACGGGCGCTCGTCGAACGTTTGTCCTGTGCCGAGGATTGAGACGATGTTGGCATGGTCGAGCCGCGCGAGCGACTCGGCTTCGAGTCGGATGCGATCGGCGACGCTCGGATCGCGACCGAGGCGAGCATGCTGAATCTTGACCACGCAGGGTGTGGCGAACCTGCGATGTTCAGCGAGAAACACTTCACCCATTCCGCCCGAACCGAGCAGTCGGATTGCGCGATAGGGCTGGCCCGCCAGAGGATCGTCCGCAAATGAAATCGAATCAGAAACGCTTTGTGAAAGCATGGGCTTGATCGAGCTCCCTCGATTACGGTCGTGCAAAGTCAGCGAACACCTTGCGAGCTCACCATGCTCGCAAGCGCGTCCATCGAATCCCTTCCGCGTCACTCAATTCATGCCGCGACTCAGGCGCTCGTGCAACCCTCTCGATTCGAGATGGCAGCACGCTGCGATTGAGTACGTTTTAAGCATGGCGAGTGATGCATTTTGGCGTGCGTCGAGATCTGATGACTGACTCGAACCGAGAGCAGATTGATAATTTGAGAAGCGGATTCGCCACGGACCGACATGTAGTGCGGTGAGTTCCATGGGGCGCGTTCTTGGCCACTCACACCTACCCCGTAGGTAGACGCGTTCTGGCCAAAAATGCCCGCAAATTAGCGCTCTTTGGCTGCCCGGTGATGGAAGCTCACTGGGCCAGGAAACGCTTCAGACGAGCGCTGTCGAACGAGATCGAGACTGCATCGGACTCGAGAGGATTCCGATCGAGCTCTGCCAGAGCCGCTTCATCCACCTCGCCAGACTCGAGAGTCCCGCGCGCCAACCACGCGCCAAAGCCCGAGAAATCAGGCAGGTCGAGGACCAGATGTAGCCGCTCGGGACCACGGTTCAACGCGCCATGCGGCAGGCTGTTGTTGAGCAACCAAATGCGATTGGGTTGCAGGTGCAGGAACCGCCCTTCGACGCAGAGCCGCGCACGTTCGTTGGTGATCAGCGGCACGTGCAGGCGATGGTGTTCGTCCCAGTGCTGCGTGTTGTCGACGTGCGTGAAAATCCGACCGCCTTCCGGGATGCGACCCAGCCAGGCGAGTGTCGGCTTGATCGGGAAAGCGCTGTCCAAGAATTGGAGCAGGCGAGGCAAGCGCGCCAGGTTCGGTTGATTGATGGAATGACCATTCGTCAACTCGCTGCCCGGATAGCTCGCGCGCTGACCGGTGCGCAGCAGCGCGAAGCGAGATTCGACATGCCACTTCCATTGGCTCTCGAGCCACTCGGGCTGCTGCGTGGTTATTTCTTCGATCAGCGGTGCGAGCTCGAACTCGAGTGGCCACCAGGCGAATCGATATGGCTTTTCGACAGCGTGATGACTGCGTTCGTGCGGCCGCTGAAACACGAACCTCAGCGTAGCAAATCGGTTTCGACTGCGATAGCGTTCAGCGCGTCGTAGCGATGCATCGCTCGCGCCCGCCGCGCAGCGCGTGTGGCGTGTGCGGCGTCTGTCGTTCGCGATATTTCTTCGGGAGGATGAATGGACAAGTTGCTGCGCCTTCGCATCGTCTTGCGCGAGACGAACATTGGTGAGTTTTACGACTACGCCTACAGCGTCTCGGATCCACAGGGCACCGGCTACGGCCAATACATGAAGCAGGACGCGCGCTCCCTCGCTCAGGTAGACCTCGAGTCCCGATACAAAAAAGTTGCCGCCCTATTTCGCGAAGCCGAAGTCGTTCCGGTGCGCGATTCGGCCATCGGCTCGCCTTACTCCCCGCTGCTCTTCGTCGATGGCAGTTTGGATTATTTTTCTCGGTTCATCGAGCGTAAATCGCTGGTTCGCTTTTTGGCCGACAGTTCGGGCGGCTCGCAGCTCAACCCTTGGGAGTGGGAGCAGCCACTGACCGAGTTGGAGCACGAGATTCGTAGCATTCACGTCGCCTGTTGTGGATCGCCGGAGCCAGAGAGCACGCGCAATCCGCGTTCGATGCGTGGGCTGGCCGCGCCCGTGCGCGGTGTGTTCGTCTCCGACCCCAGCTCGGGTCCGAAAAGCAGCGATTTTCGGCTGTCTACGCAAATGCCACGACTCGAAGATGGCATGACGCCGAAGATGATTCGGGAGCACTACAACTTTCCCAACGACTACGATTGCGCGGGTCAAACCATTGCTATCATGTCGATCGGTGCGAGCACGTTGCGCGAAGCGCTCCTTTCGGACCTGTCCAAGTTTTGGCAAGCCGACGCCCGAGCGCAGCCGGAGATCGACTTCGTACCAGTCGGACCGCAGTCCAGCGACGTTGCCACGAGTCCGCTCAATCGGCTGGAAGCGAGCATGGGCCCCGCGTGGATCGGCGCGCTCGCTCCGGGCGCGAAGATCGTGGTTTACGAGGTCGCGTCGAACTTGCCCGATCCATGGTTGGCCGTCGTCGAAATGGCCGTCAGTGATCCTCGCGCTCCGAACATTCTGTGCATGACCTGGACGCAATCGGAGGACATGTACTATCGCCAGTTCAACCGCGGTTCGATCGCGCTGGCGCTGGCCAAAGCTGCTGCTTTTGGCATCACCGTGATTGCTGCGTCGGGGGATTGGGGAGTCTACGACGGGCGCCCAGCCGCCGTGTTGGAGAGCGATCCATCCGGCAAGGTCGCGCGCGCTGCTTGGCCTCACGCGACCTTTCCCTCCAGTGAGGAGTTCGTGCTTTCGGTGGGAGGGACGCTCGTCTCGTCGTTGAATCCGCCCACGGAAATCGGCTGGAGTGGGCCGCTTCCTCCCGATCCCGCGCTAGCCAAGGAGCTCCCGTTTCTGTCGCTGGCGAGCAGCGGCGGCTTCAGCGAACGTGTGCCGGTGCCCGAGTGGCAGCGCGCGGTGGTGGTTGGGCTCGACAAGCAACGCAGTTATTCGCGCGGCACGAACCTGCCAGCAGTATTGCCGTACGGCCGCGGCTATCCCGACGTAGCGCTGATGGCCTCTGGACCCGCGCTGTCCGTTGGCGAAGACGATACGGTTTCGGCGATGGGATACCGGCTGTTCGTCGACGGCAATTGGATCGGATATGCCGGCGGAACCAGCATGGCCGCGCCGATCTGGGCAGCGATCATCGCCCTGGCGAATGCACGTCGACATCAACAGGGGCTCGCGCCCCTCGGATTCCTCAATCCGCTGCTCTACTACATCGCTCGTACGTTGCCGGGGGGCAAGCAGGCCGCGCTCCGGGACGTCTCCAGCGGCAACTCAGACATTCAATTTCGCGTGGTCTCCGCGCAAGGCCGCGCCGATCAACATACGCTCGCCGGATATTGTGCAAAGCCGCAGTGGGACCCCATCACCGGGCTCGGCGTTCCCAACGTGCTCAAGCTGACCGAGGCTTTGCTCAATTATCCAGCGAACTTTCGCGAAAAAACGGCGTGACGCGGCATTGGCCGCGCCGGGGGGTTCAGAACCCGGGGTCGCCGCTATTGGAGTCGCGACCGAAGCTGTCGACTTGGAAGGTTCCGTCGTCGTTGGGGGCCGGCGGGAGCACCAAGTAGTGTTTGCCATCGACTCCGTCTTCCATCGTCGAGTAGGTGACACCCGCGGGCACTTTGATTCCGTATTCCTTCAGCACGTCATTGGTGTCCGCCAGCAAGCGAGCTTTGAAGGCGGGCTCACTCCAGGCCCTGGTGATGATTTTGAGCCATGCATCTTTCATTGTTGGGTCCATTGGGTCACCTAATTGGATTCGGGTTGTCGTAAGGTCGTGAAGTTTGCGTCGAGAGGGAGGTTCGGGCTCGTTCGAGTCTGCTCCCGAAAAGCCAGCACGCTCGCTTCGCGGCGTGCCGAATGAAAATCGTCGTCGAGCGCCGGGTCGAAGTAGATGCGCGCGGTTAGGTAGCAAGCAGTGACGATTGCGCGTCGGTCGTTCGCGCTCAGCTTTGCGGTCGTGGTTACGTTCGTGCGCACGTGGTGCGCGTCTCCACCGAGCGCGCTGTGTACGCGCAAACAGCGAGTGGCGTTCACGCCGCTCGGCAAATCCTGCTCGATCGCGCGGATTTCGGCGGGCCCGCGCAGTAACGCGAGGCGTTCCAATGCGTGCGCGTAGCCGACGCAGCCGAGCGGTTCGTCCGCGGCGGCCAGCTGCTCGAACAGCGCGACCCAGGCGGCGGCACGCGGCGGAACGAACGCGCGAACCAGGCCGTGGGCTCGGTAGCCGAGCTCGCTCAAATCACGCAGCGCGAGGTCGTCGTGGCCCGCTTCTTCGAGCATCTTTTGTTGGGCCCAGGTGGCGAGCGGCTCGCGTCCGAGCGCGGCAAAGCGGCGTGCAACGACCGGGAGCAAGCGCCGAGTCGCGTGCGTCGTGTGGTAATAGCCTGCGAGTCGGTAGGCCCACCCGGCGGCGCTCAGTGGCTCGTGAGGCGGTCGATCGGGCTGCGCGTGCGCTGAGGCAGCGGCACTCGATCGCTCGGGAAAGGCTCGACCGGCCGCGACAATCGCCGCTTCGAACAACCAGTGCGTCGTTTCTGCGCAGCCGCTGCCGTTCATTGGCTCGCGGAACGGATCGGCGCCAAGCGCGTGCGGTACGTGTAGGAATGCTCGCGTTGCCGTGGCAACCAGCGTCAGCTCAGGCGTGATTTCGAGCCATTCGAGCATTGAGTTGAGTCGGCTCTGCAAATTCGAGAATTCGACTTGGATTCGAGCTGTCCTGACGTAGAAGTAGAGCACAGGCAGGCGATCCAGGGAAGAGCGAGGAGCGCGAGAGTAGGCGATGCCAGAACACCAACAACAGCTGCAGTACCGGGACTGCGTAGTGATCGGCGGCGGTCCAGCCGGCAGCGCCTTTGCCGGAATTGCCGCAAAACATGCGCCCGAAGCGTCGATCGTCGTCTTGGAGAAGGCGCGCTTCCCGCGCTGGCGCATTGGAGAATCTACTATCCCGGTCGCCAATACCGTGCTCCGTGAGCTCGGCGTGTATGACGAGCTGTACAACGGCGGGGCCATCAAGAAGGTCGGCATCACCTTCGTTTGGGGCGCCGACCGAGTGCCATGGAACGCGGATTACCTGAAAATTGCCGGCGACGGTGAGCAGCTCGGCCCCGATCGGACGATCGACGTGCTCGGCCAAGACCTGAGCTCGTTCAGCGATCGCTTCGAGCCGAGCACGATGCCGTTCGTCGGCTTCAACGTGGAGCGTTCGCGCTTCGATCAGATGTTGCTCGAGCGCGCTCGACAGTTCGGTGTGGAATGTCGAGAAGGCGTCACCGTCACCGAGATTTTGCGCGAGAACGGCGCTGTTTGCGGAGTTCGTTACCGAGACGATCAGGGCGTGGAAGGCACGATCGCGACGAGCTTCGTGCTCGACGCGAGCGGCCTGTCCGCGCTGCTCACTCGTGGCCAGCGCGTGCGCGACCCCGAGATGAACAATTTCGCGGTCTACGGCTACTTCTCCGGCGCCGAGTGGAAGAGCACCCTGTCTGGTTCGCGTGCAGCAACCACGATCTTCATCGGTAGCGTGCCACTCGGTTGGATCTGGTACTTTCCCATCGGCGCCGATCTGATGAGCGTCGGCTTCGTGACTCATCGCCGGCATTTTCGCGACGCACTCGCCGGTCGCGATCTGGAGCAGCTGTATCGCGAAGCGCTGGAGAGCTGTCCCGAGATTCGAGACTTGCTTCGCCACGCCACCTTGCGTGACGACATTTTGCCGCAACAGAAGCGGGTTGGTGTCACTCAGGATTGGTCGTCGTGGGCGGAGTCGGCGGTGGGTGAGGGCTGGGCCGCAGCCGGTGACGCTGCTGTGTTCGTCGATCCGATCTTGTCGTCGGGCGTGACTTTGGCGCTGCAGAGCGGGTATCGCGCTGCCTACACCTGGCTCACCGCGCGTCGTCGCCCCGACCTGGATGCGCGACAATTGTGGCAAGCCTATGGCGACTACTTGCGCGGTGAAGCGTTTTCTTTCCTGCAATTGGCGCGCTTTTTCTACGGCAACAATCGCTCTGCCGAGTCTTGGTGGTGGGAAGCGCAGCGCCTCTTACATACGCGCGGTCGCCTCGAGCTGGCGCCGCTCCAAGCATTCACGTTGGCGACTGCAGGCTTTTTCCCGGTACCACGTGCAATCGGTTTGGAGGTCGTCGCCCCGCTGGTCGGAAAGCTGGCCGCGGGTGCTGATTTCAGCCGGATCAACGACGACACGGCCCTGCCCGTGGAGCAAATTGCGTTGACCCAGACGCTGGTTCCGATTGGCGCATTCGAGCTGGCAATGCGCACCGAGCCAAACCCGAAGGGTGACGGATTGCTCGCGATCTACTACGACCTCATCTGTCGTGACGCGGAGCTCGCGCATCGGATCGCTGCGCTGCCGAGTCGCATTCCGCCCGAGCTCGAGCCAGTGGTGCGCTGGATGCAAGCGCCGATCCTCGTGTCCGAACTCGTCGAGCGCGCGGTGACGCTGCTGGTTACGCAGGGCAGGCCCGAGGAACGAGTGCGTCAGGTTTGCTTGGAGCTCGTGCGACGCGCGGTGATCAAAGGCCTCGCGAGGCTCGAGAACCGCCAGCTAGAGCGCTAAGTCCGCTGCGCTCACAATCCGTGTTCGAGCTTCCCCGTCGAAAGGGCCTGTGGTCTACTCCCCGGTCGAAGAACTTCACGTTATCGAAAGCAGGCGACGCTGATGATCGATGAGCAAGCACTCAGGCAGTTCGGCGGGTTGATCGTTCGGTTGCAGGAACGCAAAGACCTGACCAGGGAAGAAGCACGCGACGCCTATCTTCAAATCTGGCGCAATCAGCAGCCGGAGCTGCAACAAGGCGCGTTCATCTCTGCCCTGCGTGCCAAGGGCGAAACCTTGCAAGAAGTGCTGGGTGTTACCGAAAGCCACAACTTGGAGTGGCTCGCGCATTGTGGCGGAGACGTCGCTGCGCCCGAGCCGCATTTGGGCTTTCTCGGCGTCGGCATGGACAGCCTGAAGACGATCAACGTCACGAGCGGAGCGGCGATCGTGCTGGCCGCGGTCGGCGTTTACGTGCACAAAGTCGGTGCACCCGGAATGACCGGCATTACTGGTAGTCACGACGCATTCGCGGTGCTCGGTGTGGACCCGGACGCCAGCGTCGCGAACACGCTGCGCGCCGTGCGCGAAACGCGGCTCGGTTTCTCCTCGGCGGTCGGCCAAGCCGCACGCGGCGCCGGCATGTTTCGCGTGCTCAGCCAGCTACGCTGCGGCACGACCGTGCACATCGCGGGTCCGCTCGGCTTTCACAGCAATGATGAGCGCCGCAAAGTGATCGGCGTGCCTCACCCCGCGCAAATTCCGCTCGTCGCCGAGGTGATGCGCCAGATGGGTTATGAGCGGGGGCTCGTTCCCTGCGGCACATCGCAGGAATTTCCAGATCGCTTCATGGATGAATTCAGCACCCTCGGTACGACGCGCGTGGCCGAGTTGCGAAACGGCGAGATTCGCGAATTCGAATTCAAACCCGAAGACGCCGGACTTCCGCGCGCCAACTACTCGGATGTGGCCACGTCGACGTCGCCAGAGGACAACGTGCTCCGTTTGCTGGCTGTCCTGTCCGGCAAAGGGACGCGCGCTCTGGAAGACCTGGTTTGTCTCAACGCCGGCTTTGGCCTGCTGTTCATGGAAAAGGTCAATGACGTACGAGACGGCATCGAAGCCGCTCGCAAGGCCGTTCGAAGCGGCGCCGCCGTGGAGCAACTGAAGGCGACCATCCGCGTTCAAAACCAAGATCCCGCAGCGGGTCTGCAACAGCTCGAGCGCCTCTTGGCTCGCGTCTGAGCGCCCAGCACGCGCAGCCGGTTGAGAGAGGGACTAACCGCCGAGCCGCATAGTCCGCAGAGATCTGAGGGAGAGGAGGTAGGGTTGCTCATCGCGGATGTTCACGACGTAGGTACGTCTTGCATCGACGAGCACTGAGAACCCTAAAAACTCCCTCAGATCTCTGCGTCCTCCGCGGCTCGGCGGTTCAAACTCAGGGAGCGTTCTAAGTTGCTCTTGGGCAAACGACTCCGTTGCGAACGTGCACCGTCGGGGTCGCGCTGCGGCGGGAACAGCGCGCAGCATCGCACCTCGCAGCGCGCCGCGTTTCCCGTCGCTTGGTGGTTCGAGAGGGACTAACCGCCGAGCCGCAGAGTCCGCAGAGATCTGAGGGAGAGGAGGTAGGGTTGCTTAGTGCGGATGTTCACGACGTAGGTACGTCTTGCATCGACGAGCACTGAGAACCCTAAAAACTCCCTCAGATCTCTGCGTCCTCTGCGGCTCGGCGGTTCAAACTCAGGGAGCGTTCTAAG
>Ga0164309_10000050_pt1 | contig 61717 bp, 56 predicted proteins | sample Whisoiple_247_MG_FD_109984 | JGI IMG/M metagenome (GOLD analysis project Ga0164309, IMG submission 109984) | Soil microbial communities amended with fresh organic matter from upstate New York, USA - Whitman soil sample_247_MG | ecosystem: Environmental > Terrestrial > Soil > Unclassified >... | reverse complement strand
TCCGGCGTGGGCGGGCTTCTTTTCAGTCGCGCGGGGAGATTCTTGGCCACTTTTGACGGCGGATCTGTCCGCGTCTGGGCGCTGCAATTGGCGGATTTGATCGAGCTGTCGTGCGCGCGCCTCACCGAGAATATGGATCCAGAAGCGTGGCGTGGCTACTTCGAGGACGAGCGAGTTCGTCCGACTTGTCCGCCGCGCGGGAGCCAGTGACCGCATCAGCGCGCAGCGACAGTTGGGAAGCGCGGGGTGAAGTAACTCGAAATTAGGATGCGCGAGCGGCCCGACCGAGGATGGAGCATCTCGAAGCGCCAGCATGCGCTGCTCGAGCAGACGAGCGCTCGCAGCGCCCGACTACGCAGCGGCACGTGCACCGCGGCGTTTGCGAGGGAGATATTAGGTAGCGCCGATGCCCTTCGGTCGAATCGGATCGATGTCGATGTAGAGTGCGTGCCGAAGGTGAACCTCGCCGTCACCGACTCGACCAGGCCGACATCTCGCCGCGAATCGCACCTCTGCGTCAGAGCGTCGCAGAGAGCCAGCTCTTCACCAACGTGCCGAAGTTGGTGAGCGTGGTCAGGTTGGGGTCGGCGAACATACTGGGCGTCCACCCGTTGTCGGTGACCCAAGCCGTCCAGCTGGCGCCGTCGCCATTGACGGTCGTCTGCAAGGAGGTTCCGAACGAGGACGGATCGGAGTTCGCGTAGCCCCATTCGCTGATGAACACCGGTGCCTTGGCCGTGGCTTTCGCGACCTGGCTTTGGAACGCTGCGTTCCAGTTGCTTGGGTAAATGTGGGCCGTGTACATCAGATTGGTACCCGTGGGCGGGTCGCTGACCGCGTCGCCCGGGTGCTGATCCCAGGCGTTGGACGGCACGATGATGATGTTTTTGGGCGCGCCGGCTCGAATCGTGTCGATCAGCCGCTGTACGGCGGGTTTCAGCGCCGACCAGGCCACGTTTGCGTCGATTGGTTCGTTGAACGGTTCGTAGAGAACATTGCTAGCGCCTGCGAACTGGGGCGCAATGTCCGTCCAGAACGTCACCGCGTCGGCTGCGGACGTCCCGGTGCTGGCATTGTCGATTTGGTGGTAATCGATGATGACGTACAGATTTTTGCTGGTCGCGTAGTCCACCGCCGGCTTCAGCACTTTGCTGACGTAATCAGCGGCCGAGAGCGGCGACTTCGGCGTGCAGCTAGCGGTCGGGCCAGTGCCGACCGGGTAGGGGCACGGCGAGCAAGCGGGATCGCCGCCCGAGTTGTAGTCGATCTTCGGATAGACCGGCAGCCGCACGACGTTTCCCTGCACTCCGGCGGCCGCTACTTTGTCCATACGGGCCGTGATGCCGGCAGCGCTCTGGCCTCCGTACCAATACAGCGAGCCGATGTCGATCAGGGCGGACCCGCGCAAAATGATCGTCTTGCCCGTCGGGTCCTGAAGCTTATTGCCATTGACCGTCAACGACGGGGGGCTTGCGCTGTTGCCCCCGCCGGCACCGCCGCTCGCGCCGGACGAACCACCCACGTGTGCGCCGCCAGCACCGACGCCCGCACCTCCGACTCCGCCGCCACCGCCCTTAGCAGTGCCGTCGCTCCCACCACTGCCGGTGCTCGGCGCTCCGTTGCTTCCGCTCGCACCTGCAAGCCCGCTCGCACCTGCAAGCCCGCTCGCACCTGCAAGCCCGCTCGCACCTGCAAGCCCGCTCGCACCTGCAAGCCCCTGCCCCATGTTGCCTGCTCCGCTCACTGCTTCGTGGCTTGGATCAGCGGGTGCCCCGCTCGAGCAGGCCGCGACGATGCATGCCGTGATGATCGCGAGGGGGATGGCTGGAATGCGGTGCAACATTTTGTTCCTTCTTGTACCTGTGAGCTGCGCTGATCAGTTCGCCGCAAACGCCATGCGTAGGAAATTGTAAAGCGAAACCTCGGCAGTCGGGTAGTCGTGTGCACCGGGGATGTTGTTCTGAAACGAGAAGTTCGCGGAGGTGATGTACGCGCCCTTCGAGGTCAGCCCATTCGCGGAAGCCGCCGAGCTGCTGCCCGCCGTGCTGTCGTTGTTTCCGACGCCGATGTAGAAATAGTAGAGCGGATACAGCCGTGGGTTCTGCATCGCGACGTATTTAGCGATGTCGTCCGCGCCGGCATTACCACCCGCTGGGTCGAGGCCCGCGAACCAGGCGAACTCCTTCAGATGGGCGCAAAGACCGATGTTGATCGTCTGCATTCCACCAAACGAAAAGCCTGCCATCGCCCGCGAACCGCGATCTTTGCTGACCGAGTAGTTCGCCTCGATGAATGGCAGCAGATCGTTCATCAACTCAGCGCCGAAAGCATAGTAGCCATTGGTGGAGTTCTGAACCGTTCCCAACGCGAACACGGCAATGAAGGGCTTGGTCGCTTTCGAGGTGATCAGGTTGTCGAAAAGGGTCGCGACGTTCGGCCGCGATCGTTCATTCCACGTGTTCTCGTTGTCCGTGATGCCGTGCATGATGACAATCAGTGGGTACTGCGTCTGCTTGTCGTAGCCGGGTGGCGTATACACGTTGCACGGCTTCATGACCGGCGTGCTCTGCTTCGGTATGGTCGGTGTGGTCTTGAAGGCCTCCGAAGCGGAGGCGGTAGTTGAGTAGTAGTAAGCGGGATACATCACCTTGGTGGTCAGCTTTCCAGGGTTGGCAACGGGATTCCCGTACATCGCTGGTACCGACGTCGCGTTCTGAGGCGTCACGTGCGGTGCGCCGCCCACTCCGCCGACCGAACCCCCCGAGCCACTTCTCCCGCCCTGACTACTCCCGCCGCCGCCCGCCACACCGCCGGTCCAACCGCCCGAGCCTGCTGAAGCGCCAGATCCTCCGGGGTCGCCACCCGCCGTTCCTGACCCGGTTCCGGAGTTGCCGCTGCCGGCCGCTCCAGTGCCGGCAGCGGCGGCGGTTCCAGCGCTGCCGCCGGTGACATGGTCAGAGCCTCCCGAGCCGCCGCCCGTTGCGGAACCGCCTGTTCCGGTTGCGCCACCTCTTGCCGAGGCGCCGGCAATCCCCGGGGCTCCTGCTGCGTCGGTGACTGAGCCATTGCTGCTCCCGCAGCCCCCAAGCACCATCATCGACAGGCATAAGAGTGCGCGTTTTGACATGGTGTTAGTCATCGAACTTCCTTGATCTCATCGATCAAAAAAGAGCGAGTGCCCTTGGCGTGCGGTCGACAGTAGATTGCCAGTTCGTGGACGATTTTTGCTGATTGCGCTGGCATTGCTAGGCCATTGAAGCTCGTGTGGGTGCTGGATGCGGGCCGCGTCCGCCGATTCGAAGATCTCGTAGAGTGAAGCTCAGGTTTGCGTGAAGAGGTTCCCGGCGGACCTCCGCTCGGCTCACAAATGTTCTTGTTCGGTACTTTGCTCAGCCCGGACCACTTCGGTGAGCCGCATCAAGGACGAGCGGGAACTCGTGAGTCCGATGCGCCCGCCCCAGTGTGTTCTCGTCCTCCCGCTGTTGGTCGCGTGTAGCAGTTTCGATGTTGGTACGCCCGGGGGCAGCAGAACTGCAGCTGGTTCTGGTGGAGCATGGCAGCTCCGATCAGTTCAAGAGGTCGTCGGCGCGACGCTGTCTAGTCGTGTCGCGGAGCCGAGTTCTGATCGCGGCACTCGCTTCAGGCTGCTACGTGCGCCGGTTCCTCTCTACCAAGTCGGCCCTGCATGAACAAAACGACACGACGGAATCTGCGCACGGTTCGGGCGGTGGTGCTAGCGAGCGGCCTTGCCGCCAGCGCGGCCTCAGCTGCGACCGTGCAGCAGATCACCGCGTTCGGGAACAACCCGACAGGAATCGGCATGTACCTCTACACGCCGAGCAACGTCGTTTCGCATCCTTCGATCTTGGTTGGTGTCCACGCCTGTCACGGCAAGGGGACGGACGTTTGTGCGCAGGGGAGTCCGTTCGCCGCGCAGGCCGACAAGTACGGCTTCCTGCTGATCTGCCCGTCCGCCGTGAGCAGCGACGGTTGCTGGGACGTCCATTCTAGCTCCGTGTTGACGCACGGCGGCGGCGGCGATGCTTCCGGGATCATTTCGATGGTCGACTACGTCGTCCACAACAAGAACGGCGACGCCAGCCGGGTGTTCGTGGCCGGCCATTCCTCGGGCGGAATGATGACCAACGTCCTCGTCGGGTCGTATCCCGACGTGTTCCAGGCGGGCGCGGCTTTCGCGGGTGTGGCTTTCGCGTGCTTCGCTCAGGGCAGCGTCAGCATGGGATGGAATGCATCCTGCGCGAGTGGCAACGTGACGATGACGGGCGCAAAGTGGGCAGCTCTGGTGCGCGCCGCCTATCCCAGTTACAGCGGGACGCGCCCCCGGTCAGGGGATGTTCTTGGCGGTCAGCGCCGCGCTCCAGACATCGGCCATGAGCTGCGACCCGGCCGGGTTCGGGTGAACGCCATCGGTCGTGTATTGGGAGTTTGGAACGTAGCCGGCCTGCGGCAGCGCGGACCATGCGTTGACGACGTAGATCGGTGACGCTGCAGATGTCTTGCCGGCGGCCCAAGATGGAATCATCGAATTCAAGCTCTCGACGTTCGATTCGCACGCCGAGCAACCGCTCGGATGCATCGGCGTAATTTGGGCTACGAAGAAGATCACGTTTGGATTCTGGCCTCGGAATTGATCTACGACGAAGCCGTAAGCGCCGAGGATGCTCGATAGCGAAGCCCCGCCCCACACGTCGTTGGTGCCGTACTGCATGAGCACGACGTCCGGTTTCTCCACCGCCCAGCGCTGAAGCTCTGCCAGGGTTCCGTGGCCCGCTTGCGGTGGATTGTTGGTGAGCAGGTAAGTCACGTCATATCCGCCATGACCCTCCGTCATCAGGTTGGGAGCTCCAGCCCCACAGCCCTGGTTGTTGAGGTTCGTCCCGATAAAGTTGAAATTCGTGTGCCCTTTCGAAATCAGCTCTTTCGAGAGGAGTTGCGGGTAACAGGTGTTGCCCGTAATCGAATCGCCGAGAGGCATCATGTGCCACATCCCGGTGTGCGGCGGCGATCCCCCGCCGCCTCCGGCGCCGGCGCCTCCAGTGCCCGTGGCGCCGCCGCCATGGCTTCCGCCAATCGACGAAGTCGAACCTGCCGCGCCTACCGTTTCCCGGCCTCCCGTGCCGCTTGCCCCACCGGTCAGATTGGCGGCGCCGGCAATCCCGAGGGAGCCTCCCGAAGCAGGGGCGCCGGCTCCGCCGCCGTTGCTGGGCGTCCCGCCGCCGCTGCCCCCGGCGAGCCCGGTTCCGCTGGTGCCCGCCACGCCCCCCCTAACTGAGCCGCCGGAGCCGGCGGACCCTGTCGATTGATCGGTCGAGGAACTGCACCCGGTTGAACCCGCGCCCAAGACCGCCAGCCAGGCCAGCGCGCCCAACGCAAATTGGTTAACACCTAAAATTCGAGCCATCGAGTGAGAGAAGGGACGCGCTGCTCCAAATCTTCGCGGCAAGCCGGGAAGTCTTCCGTCGACGCGGTGCCCCAATCACCGTCCATACGACAGCCCGGTCCAAACCTTCAACGTTCGACGAAGATCCCGCCGTACGTGCCGGATTCGCTGAAACCGGATGCTGGCACAACGCAGTTCAGTCGCGTCACCAGCGAGTCCTCGACATCCAAAGACGCGTCATTGCGGCAAGAGGTCTTTGATTGCGGCGTACCAAATGCCGGCCATGTAGGCGTAGCCCTGATCGTTCGGATGCACGCCGTCGGAGGAGAGGTCCGCCATCGGGATCTTGTTCATGTCCACGCCGATGATGTGCTGGCCTTTCGCCGCGTGCGACTGAACGATGCCCGGGATCTTTGCATTGTAGGCGTTCCGGATGTCGTTGTCGGTGAAGGCCGTCGTGATCTGCGCGACGACGATCAGCGCGTCGGGCGAGTTCTGCGCGATTTTGTCGAGCAGCGCCTCGAGGCGTGTGGCCATGCCCACCGGGTCTCTGGAACCGATGTCATTAGTCCCGATGTGCAGCAGAATGATGTTCGGTTTGCCTTCGAGAGCGGGACTGGGGATCAGAGGAGAGAGTTGGCTGATCGTCCAGCCAGAGTGCCCCTCGTGCATTCGCGGGAAGGGTTGCCCCGACACCTGTGTCGGTCCGTTGGTTAGCGAGCCAGTGAACGTGACCTTCTGCTTGGCGGAGGCGATCAACTTGAAGAGCTGCGAGCGGTAGCCGCCGTCATCCGACGATTTGACGCCCCGGGTGATCGAATCACCGAGCGGCAAGATCTTGCAGGGACTGCCACTCGTCGGGCACGGAGCAAACGGGCTCGTCCCGCCGCCGCCCGCGGCGCCGGAGCCGCCCGTGCTGCTGCCCGCTCCACCGGAGCCGCCTATGCTGCTGCCCGCTCCACCGGAGCCGCCCGCGGCGCCGCCGCCTGTCCCGGTGGCTGCCGAGCCGCCCATCCCCGGTGACGGATAACCACCGGTGGCTACTCCTCCAACGCCGGAAACGCCTCCGGCCTGTCCCGGCATTCCTCCGATCCCAGCGGTCGCGCCCATCGTCTGTCCGCCCCTGGCGTCACCGCCTGTCGCTTCCCCAGACCCTCCACCGATGGCGCTCGCTCCGCCCAAAGCACCTCCGCCGGCTCCCCCGTTCTGAGCGCCGACTCCCGTCGAGCACGCTCCACTCAGCGCGAGACCAGTCGCCAGAAGGACCTGCGCGAGCAAGCGCCGCATCATCGATCCCTGCGCCGCTGTGGCCGGACCGCGAAAGATGGCCATTGGATTAGAATTGGGTGATGAACGCCCACATCCAATTGGAATCGCCGGGCGGTGGGCTATGTGCCCCATTGAACGTGCACACCCGGGTGGGAAATCCCGGCTTGCACCCGGCGAAGTCGTTGCAGAGCATGCCTCCCGATGTCCACGTCGGAATGGGGTTGGGCACGGTGCAGCCATTGTCGGTGCCGTGCTCGATCGCGATGAACTTCGATCCCGTCATCTTTGCTTCGTCATTTACCCAGGGGCAGGTGTGGTCGCTCATCCCGGTCGATTGCATCCATGCAATCGGGTCGTGCGTCTTCGGGGGGATTTGGATGGCGTAGTTGGCCGGAGACATGCCGATACCGGCGCGAATGGTCTTCTGGCGAGTCATGGACAGCGAGTAGCTGTACATGCCGCCGAAGCTAAACCCGAGCACGAAGACGCGCGACTTGTCGACGCAAGCGTTCTGCTCCACGAACGCGAGAATGTCGTCGAACAGCGGGACGTCCTTGAGGCCCCAGATGCCGCCCAATCCGCTGGCCGCGACGAAGATGACCGAGTCGGCGGCCGCGGCGATGCTTTGGATGCCATAGTACTTCTCTTTCGTGATGTCGGAGCCCTCGCCGCCTTGGCCATGCGACGCGTAGATGAAGCGATACGGCTTGTTCATGTCGTAGTTAGGCGGCAGGGTGATCATGTACTGGCGCTGATCCCCGCTGCTCATGATCGTCCTGTACGTGCTACTGGTCGTCACCCCCGCCGGTTTGCCACAACCGGCACTCGGAACCGGTGGGTTCATCAGGGGGTAACCGCCTCCGCTTCCGCCAACGCCTGCAGCTGCGGCCATGCCCGCCGCACCGGCATCTGAACTGCCCCGTCCGCCCGAGCTCACCGAGCCTCCGGTGCCAGGCTGCCCGCCCGAGCTTACCGAGCCTCCGGTGCTTGTTGCGCCGCCGGTACTGGTGCCGGTGGCTCCGCTCGTGCCCGCGGCTCCGCTCGTGCCCGCGGCTCCGCTCGTGCCGGTGGTTCCGCTCGTGCCGGTGGTTCCGCTCGTGCCGGCCACGCCACTGGTTCCGCCCGCGCTGCTGGCGTCCGGACTGTCGGAGCCACAAGCGGCGATAGCGCCGATGATCAGGCACGAGGTGCCCAGCTGAACGAGCAGACGATCTGATGTCATGATGTCATTCCTACATTTCTCGCGAGAGTTTCAGCGGCTTCACGCAGGCACGCGGTCGAACTCGCCGCGCCCTCGTTGCCGATATGCTCGACCATCGTCGTCCTCATCAATTGGACCGCGTGGCGACGACACGAGAGGACAAACAGTTTAGGGGCCGTTACTCGAAGACCTTCGCAACGAAAAGAGCGTTTCCGGTCCACTGAACCGCCACGATGCTCGCACCGACCACCTCGAAAACACCGCAGCGAGCACGCCTGGCGTGAGAGACATCCTCTTGGGGCCCTGCAGGTTCGTCTCCTTGTTTCTCTCGAACGCGGGCTGCTGAGCGCCGTTTCCACAAAAGCGGGCGAATCGCTGGACTATGCATTCGCGGTCAACGTTCGTGCGATGGAAGGGCAACCAAATCATAGTGGTGGGCCTGGCGGATATCCCGGGCTGGACCTGTTCTTCTCTGGCCCGGCAGACTCGCCGCCGCAGGTCTCTGCGCTCGGTTACGCGCTGGCGACGCCCGCGAATGCTCCGGTCACTCTGTTCATCGCTAGTGATTCAACCGTCTGCGATCAAACCGGTGGTCAGTGCGTTGAAATTCCACGCCAACGGAGACAAGACACACACCAACCTGCCTGGCGCGGACAAGCTTGCCAGTCTAGTTGCCGGCGCCATCAAGACCCAGAATCTCGCGCTCGCGCAATACCTGCGGTAGTTCTGCTCAGCTGGGCGCTCTCAGTGATTCGAACAACCTTCGGATACGAGCGTCGCGCTCTGGATCGTTAGCGAGCGTGACGTTCGACGCAGACGCTCTGTGAAAGCGCGTCTCGAAGTCTCGACAGAAATCGGCAAGGTTTTTGCGATCGCACCCATAGTTAATAGCGATGCATGTGATGCGCACGCGCATCGCTCACAATCGCTTGTCACAAGACGTCCGCCATCAGTTGGCGTCGTTGGCCCAATATTTGTGGCGAGAAGTCGCGAGCACACTCGAGGATCGACCCACTACGGTGCGCGCCTTCTCGCATCGACACGCGCGAGGGTGTGACCGCGACGCACCCGAAATCGTACGCACGGAGATCATGATGAACGTCACCACCGGACAACACCGCACCCCGTCAACCCGAGCGCGATCGCTCTCAGCCGTGCTTTTTGTCGGGTCTGCCGCCGCTCTTTGCATGGGCTGTGCAACCGAAGCTGGGTCGGAGCCACAAGTGCACGCTGGAAGTTCCGGGATGGGCCAGAGCGGCAGTTCAGGAGCAATTGGTCTTTCAGCGGGAATTGGCGGCCAGGTCGGACTTGGCGGTTCGCTACAGACGGGCGGTCTTTCGGGAGCAGGCGATTCAAACGGCGGCTCCACGTCGGGTAGCGGCGCTGGCGGCTCGGGCAGTGCCGTTATTGTTGGTACGGGCGGCGCCGCCGGAGCGAGTGCCGGTGGGGCAGGGGCGTCAGGGGCGGCAGGCAGCTCCGGTGGCGATGCCGGTGGTGAAGCAAGTGGCTTCCCCTTCGTGCCGCCTTACATCATCGGCGCGGACATCACCTGGACTCTCGAGCAGGAGGCCCGGGGCTCGACCTACTCGGACGGCGGCAAAGTGCAGCCGATTGAGCAGATCATGGCGAACAACGGCTTCAATTACATTCGCATCCGCACGTTCGTGAACCCCAGCGCTCCGGGCGGCTATAGCTCGGCCGGGTTCGCCGATATCGCGCACACGGTGACGTGGGCCAAGCGCGTGAAAGCCTGCGGGATGGGGATCCTGCTCGATTTTCACATGAGCGACACTTGGGCATCGATCGGCGAGCAGCATGTGCCGAGCGCTTGGGCTGGCATGTCGCCAGCAAATATGCAGAAGGCCGCCCACGACTACGTCAAGGCCGCGATGGCCCAGATGGTCGCCGCGGGCGTCAAGCCCGACATGGTCCAGATTGGTAACGAAACGAACTCCGCCATGTCGGGCGTCTCGATGTCCAACTGGGCGAATTTCTCGGGGCTGGTGAACGCCGGCATCAAAGCCGTGCGTGAGACCGATCCGAAGATCATCGTCATGGGGCAACATGGCCGCCCGCGCCCAGACGGCAATTTCGAGCCGTGGGCAGACCGTTACCTGGCCGGAAGCCCTCCAATCGACGTGGACGGGATCTGCGGGTCTACGTACGGCACAACCAATAACGGCGCGGATTGGACGCAGGAATTCAGTTACGTGATCAATAAGTACAAGAAACCCGTTTGGAGCTGCGAGTACACCGATGACCGTCGAGCCCTGATCAACGGCGTGATGCGCGCATTGCCGAACGGAATGGGGCGAGGCACTTTCATTTGGGAGCCGACACAATACGGAAAGCCGTTGTTCACCAGCAGCGGCAGCAAGTTCGTAACCAACGATCGGATGGCCGAGTACCCGAGGTTGGCAAAGTCTTACGGTCTTCCAGTCCCATCGGGTACCTGCCGCTGACGGGGAAGCGAGACGGGCACCACCTCTTTCGACCTGCTACAGGGCGGGATTTTCGGGTAGGTCGGGAGGGTTGACGAGCAAGTGTCGCGTGACGTCGGCGGTCCAAGAAGTATCCGGATACTCTTTGGCCATCCGCCGTGCTTCTTCGCGCGCGTCAGAGAAGCGCGCGAGATTGACCAGCGATTTGCACACGTACCAGCTTCGCTCGGCCGCGTCTGGGCTGGCGGGAAAACGTTGCTCTGCAGCTCTCGCCAGTTGCAGAGAACGCTCCGGGTCGGAATCACCCAGCGCGCGCAGCGTGCTCATCAGCGAGGCCTCGTCGGGTAGCGCTACCGCTTGAACGGGCGCCACGGCGAGCGACGCGGGCACCACCGCCGTCGCCCGAGGTAGCGCTGCCGGCTGTTCGCGCTCAGGCGAAGCTTCGGCGCCCGATGGGAGCACTGAATTTCGCACGGTGTTCGTGGGTCGCCGAGCGGGCCAAAGCGCAAGGCAGAGCGCGGAAGCGACGCCCAGCAAAACTGCGATTTTGACGACTGCTCGCATCATGACCTACCGAACGATGCGTCCGCGGACCTACTTGAGGTTCGGGACTTCATCACGAGTGATGGTGTACGGGCTCGAATATGCCGAAATGATGTTGGCGATGGTATTGTTCGACTTCTCGTAGCCAGCCCAAATACTCCACAGCAGCCATGGGGCGGTCGATGGAAACATCGTCGACGGCTGAGGCACCACGCCGGTTTCGTGCAGCGCGAGCGGTATCGTGGCCCCGCCGACGTTGCGGCTAGCGGCGTAGAGTGAACTGAACGGCGGATTCGTGGCGTACGTGTCGCCACCGGTCACGTCTACGAAGGCCTTCCCCGGATAGTACGCCGCGCTCGGGCTCCCGCTGAAAGGCATCAGCCGAACCAAATTGTGTATCCCCTTGGTCTTCACCAGATAGTCGTAGGTGTACTTGTAGAGCGCGATGAATTGCGGCCCAGAGCACTTGCTCCACCAAAACCAACCGCCGGGTTGGGTCTCGTGGAAAAGGGCCAAAAGCACCGGAACTCCGGCGGTTTGTAAGGTCTGCAAGTTGCTGGCGATGCCGTTCAGCTTCGACACGAAAGAGGTGTTTTCCGCCGTACCTCCAGTGATCACATTGTCGCATTGGGTGCTGGTGAAACCGAGCATGGAGTTATCGTAGCTGTCTGCATTGGGCGGCGCGCCCATGTGATAACGGATCATGGAGATGCCACCCGCCGCCCAATAAGCTTGAGCCCGGGACGTCGTAGTGCCTTGGCTGGCGGTACCTGTGCCCGTGTACAAAAAGTCGCCGCCCAGAACCGCGGGCGCCTTACCGATGCTGCTGTTGCCCGTGTAGAACGAGATATCGTCGGCCGGGTTCGACCAGCTGGTCTCCTGTTGGCCGGACAGCACGTGGTTGCCAGAAATGCTGTACAAGTAGCAGAGCAAGTTTCTCGCGGGCTGAGTGGCATCCGGATCGACCGGAGCAACGTTGCACCCCGCGCCCCCAGCGCCGCCACTAGCCGAGCTGCCAGCACCGCCGCGACCCGCTGTCCCACCCGCGCCAGCACCGCCGCTGCTCGCTGCACCGCCGAGAGCTGTTGCCCCACCCGTTGCTTTGCCACCAGCGCTCGAGACGCCACCAGTAGCGGCGCCGCCACCGCCCTGGGCGCCGCCGCCCGCTGAAGATCCGCCCGCGCTTTCAGCGCCTTGGCCGGTGCCTCCAGTGCTGGAACCGCTTCTGCCGACCGGAGCCTCGCCGCCGCCCGTATTGGAGGTCCCGGAGCTGCCAGCGGCGACGCCCGATGGCGCACCGGCGCTAAGCGAGACGCTTCCCCCAGAACCGTCGTCGCTAGGGCTGGTTCCCGAACAAGCGCTGAGCGCGACCGTGAGCGAACAACCAACCCAGGTCCCAAGCCGAGCTAGGCGACCAAACTGATTTACCATACGGAGCCACCAGTTCCCGCTCGAGGTCGGGGCGGTTCAACAATCATAGCATCTACATGACTGGCTCCCAGCATGTGCTGATCGAACGCAACGTGTGCAAGGACTCTGGCACGAGCGCCATCGAAGCCTACAATTCGGACGACGTCCGCATCCAGTACAACGAAGCCTTCGGTACGGTGAAAAAGGCCGGCGGTGCTGATTCAAACGGCATCGACAGCGACCGAGCGACCACCAACGCCACCGTTCAATACAACTACGTGCACGACAGCCAATAATGGTGGCGTCGCTTTCTGGGGCGATCCCTTGTGCAAGGGCACAGCCGACATCGGTCCGTTCGAGCGCCCTTGATCGGCGTTCCGGCCAACTCCGCGGTCCGGTTCGATTGCAAGACATGACTGCCGGTGCTGCAGGCCGCTCCCGCCTGCGTCAGGAGCCCCTCGTTCGCCTCCCAGCTGCACGGGAAGTTTGGGCACGTCGCGGCGACGCCCGTTCGGCGTCCAACTGAAACCGCCATCGCTCGCATCGGCCCTCTTCGATGTAGGGCAGGACCTTCTTGGCACCCACAGGCCCACTTGAGGACATTGGGGCAATCGTTTGCTGATGAACATAGAGAACGCAAAAGTTGAGCCGTTCTGTCGGTAGGCCGACACTTCTAGAGCTACTGACTTGGCTCGAGCCCCAACTTCTCTCAAAGAACCCGCAGCAACCCGCCGATCGTCGGTGGTACGTCTGCACGTCCCCTTTTCCGGGGACGACGCGGCGTTGGTTCGCGGTGTTCGCGAGGGCAACCCCTCGGCGAAGGCAGAGCTGTTCCACCGCTACGCTTCGCAGCTCGAACGCTTAATCACGCACTTGCTTGGCTACGACGCCGAGCTCGCGGACATTCTGCAGGAGACGTTCGTGTCGGCGCTGCGTTCAATCGGTTCGCTCAAAGATCCCGCGGCGCTCAAGCCGTGGTTGTTGACGATTGCGACCCTTACCGCCCGAAAGACTCTGCGCGGGCGTTCACGTCGGCGCTGGCTGCGCTATTTTACCGACGAAGCGGAGGAGGCGCGCTACGAACCTCGGACCGATCCAGGGGACGAGGGATCGCTCAGTGCGGTGCGGGAGGTCTACGCAATTCTGGCTCGCTTTCCAGTGGACGAGCGCTTGCCGTTTGCGCTGCGCTACGTCAACGGACTGGAGCTGGGAGCAGTCGCTAGCGCCTGCAATGTTTCACTTGCCACCGTCAAGCGTCGCCTGCAACGGGCAGAGCGTCGGTTCTTACGAGCAGCAGCCGGTGTTCCGGCGCTCGCCGATCGCATAGAAAGTGGGGAGCGATGGAAGACCCGGTAACGGCTCTGGAAACGCTCGGATCAGAGACCGCGCTCGCGCTGGAGTTGGTCGCCCCAGAGCGAGCGGCCGCTATCGAAAGAGCTCGGCGCGGATTCCTGCACGGACCAGAGCCGGTGGTGGTGCACCGTCAGCGCTGGAATGTCGGGCTGGTATTGGCTGCCGCGGTCGCGGTGCTCGTCCTCTTCGGCGTATTGGGGACGAAGCCGCTGCTCAGCTTTCAGGTCGACGCTCGCGCCGGTCGCACGAATGACCAAATTTCCGCCTTCGAGCGGCCGGTCGTGCTCGCTTTTTCGGACGGCACAGCGCTCACCCTCTCTCCGGCAACGCGTGCACACGTGGTGAGCCTGGCGGAGCATGGAGCAAACATCGCGCTCGAAAACGGCTCACTCGATGCAAGCGTCATCCACACGAATACGAGCAGCTGGCTGATGAGCGCCGGGCCTTTCTCCGTACGTGTGACAGGTACCAAATTCCTGTTGACCTGGGATCCAGGTCAACAGCGATTCTCGATCCGAGTCACCGAGGGTGGGGTGGCGGTATCGGGATCGCTCGTCGGCGCAGAGTACCCGGTTCGCGCCGGTCAAACGCTCGTCGTATCTGGATCCGATCATCGCTTGCAGCTCAACAACAGTGAGCAATCCCCGAATGAGCAAGCTACAGCGGAAAGAGAAGCGAGACTGCAATCCACCGAGCCGCCTGCGGGCTCGGCCGCTTCGGTCGCACCCGGCAGCGCGCGCGATCTACAGCCTGCGAGCGTACGCGGTGCTGCCTCGAGTACTTCTGGCGCGAGTTCGTGGAGAACGCTCGCTCTGCAGGGGAAGTTGCGCGAAGCCTATGCAAGCGCGGATGCAACGGGCTTCGAGCGTGCGTGTGATTCGGCGACCGCGGCGGAACTACTACTTTTAGGCGACGCGGCACGGCTTTCGGGTCGACCGGATCGGGTCAATGACGCGCTCCTGCAGCTGCGTCGCCGTTTTCCAAATGATCCGCGCCGAGCCGTAGCAGCGTTCATGCTCGGCAAGGTTTCCTTCGACGGAGGCGGCGGCGGCGTGGCAGCCACTTGGTTCGCGACGAGCTTGCGAGAGCAGCCCAAGGGGGCGCTCGCGCGTGAAGCCGCCGGTCGGCTGATCGAAGCGCTGCAGCGCGCGGGCGACAGCAGCGGTGCACAACGTGCAGCGAAAGATTACCTCAACTCGTACCCTGACGGGCCTCATGCCGCGCTCGCGCGCTCTTTGCTTCATTGACCTGTCTAGAACAGCACGGCCCTTCACGCTCTTGGTTGCTTGTTTGTTCTTCGTCGTTGCTCGCGCCGCATCCGCCGCGGAGCAGGCATTGTACGTGGTGATCGTGGGTAGAGCCACGAGTCCGCTGCTACAGCGGCTCCGCGAAGAGTCGGAGGCGCTCGGCTTCACCGTCAACTCGAAAACAACCGGCGCGAGAACGCTCGAGCTAGAACTCGATGTGCCGGGGGTCGTCGCCGCCATTCGCGAGCTAGAGCCACCGGATGACGCGCTCGAACTCGTGATCGCCGATCCCGAACTGCGCGAACGCTTGCGCGAGACGCTCCCAATCCGCGCATCGACCGATCCAACCGCGAGAGAAGTCGTGGCGACGCGCGCTATCGAGCTGTTGCGGGCGGTCCGTTTACATGTCGAGCGGGCGGCGCCCCCGCCACCCCGGCCCGCGCCCGCGCCGCCTGTCGCCGCGCGCCACGCGGAAACCGTGAATGCTAAGACAGCGATCGGGCTGGCCCCGCTGCTGAGCTACGCACCCGATTTCAATCTAGGAATGACCGCCGACGTCTACGTCAGTTATGTGCCCCGGCACATCGGAGTCAGTGGTGGGCTGCTCGTGCCGATTGTCGCGCAGCGTCTGGAGCACGCGGATGGCGAGATCACGGCCGCTGCGACGGCGATCCATGGCGCGGTCATCGCGCGTACGAGCGCGCGCCCAGCGTTGAGCGCGGAGCTGGGGCTCGGCTTCGAAGCGAGTCGCGTGCACTTCGAAGGACACGCGCCGGCGCCTCTGATCAACGTAGGCTCGAACCTCTATACCTTTGGCCCTCGCTTCGAGTTTTCGGGCGCACTACGGCTGGCGTCGCACGTGCGTCTGGTGCTGCCGATTGCGCTTTCTTACGCACTGCCCGAGACCGTGATTCGCTTTGCGGGCGAGCCGATTCAGGACTGGGGAGAGCCGCTGCTTCGCGCTGGGCTCGGCGTCGAATGGGTCGTGCAGTGAACCTTCGCGCGCGGATCACCGCTGCGCTGCTCGCGTGCACGCTCGCGGGATGCTCGACGCAATACGCTGATCCCGTTCGCGCTGCTGGCGGCGCCGGGGGCGGCGCTGGCGGAACCGGGGGCGACGCTGGCGGTGACTCTGGCAGCGGCACGGACCCGTGTTCGCGATGGGGCAGCGAGACCGAGTGCGTGAAGGACACAGCCAATGGTTGCAGCGTGCAACCCAACGAGGTCGGCTGCCTTCTGGACGATGCCAGCTGCGTTGCGTGGGCCTGTGCGTCGGGTGACCCGTTCGTGTCGCGATCGGGCCCTGACCTTTTTCTCAAGGGTCGTCCATTCCGTTTCGTGGGCGCCAATGCTTGGGGCGTTGCTGGCAGGAACGGCAATTGCCAATACAGCGGTTTTCCCAGTCAACGAGAGGCGCTGCCGCAAGTGTTCGGCGCTCTCGCGGAAATGCGCGTGCAAGTCCTGCGCGTGTGGGCTTTTCAGAGCTTTTGCGGCGCGAGCGGTACGGACTATTCGGCACTCGACCAAGTCGTACGGTATGCGCGCAGCGCGGGCGTGCGCTTGATTTTCGTGCTCGAGAACATGCATGACGATTGTAGCCAAGGGAAGCGCGACGACTCTTGGTTTCAAGCCGGCTATCGAGAACCGTATGGGAACTATGCGCTTTCTTTCCCCGACTACACTCGCGGAGTGGTCACGCATTTTCGCGATGAGCCGACGGTCTTAGCATGGGAAATCATGCACGAGGCGGGCGGCAACGACCCCGCGGCAATGCTCGATTTCGCCACCAAGATGACCGCGCTCGTGCGCAGCAACGACATGAACCACCGGATCATCCTCGGAACGGACAACGGTAATACTCCGGCCACACAAATCGATGGTTCCCCTTCACCTTACACGACGCTGCAGGCACTCGATACGGTCGACCTGGTGGACACGCACGACTTCTTCGCTGAAAACTCCGCTCTAACTGCAGCTGAACAGGCGAGCTGCGCAGTCGCACAGAGCCTGCACAAGCCTTGCTTCGTCGGCGCCTCGGCGGTCTCATTGATCGATACATCCGCCTCGTCATTCTCCGCGCGCGCGAGCCAGGTTTCCAACAAGGCACAGGCCGCGCTCGACGCGGGCTTTGCGGGCTACCTGGTTTATGCCTTCACACCTGGTTGGCAGACCGTCGGGTTCGACTTCGATGCGCGCGCTACCGAGCCTCTCGTCGGTCCTGGCGGAACGTTGGCCACGTTTGCCGCCCAACTGCGCGATCCATAGTCGCCACTGCAGGGGCCTTCCCGATGCAGGCTCTTTTGTCGAGGCGTGCTCTTTTGTTGAGCCGACCGCATCGGCCTCTGGGCACTACTGAGTCACGTCGTTTTCGAAGCGACTCGTGTGTCGTCCTCGCGCCGTGATTGCGACCACGCTGAGGCGGCGCTTGGCCGATCCGTCAGGCATTCGCCTGCCTACGTCTCATCGAAACTAATGAAGAAGACCAAGCGCGACCCGGCGGGTCGCCCCATGAGGATTCAATGGTTTTGGCCCCGAACATTCGTTTGCTTGATCGCATCGTTCGTGCAGTCTTGCTAGGGCTTTCGCTGGCCGCGTGCACGTCAGGAGCGACCGATGCTCTGCCTGACGCGATCAGCCCGAACGGCGGAGCATCTAACAATGCTTCGTCCAATGCCGCAGGAGCGTCGGGCACGACTCAGCCCAGTACGGGGTCGGCAGGAGGCACAAGTAGCGCTTGTGCGGCACCCGGCAGCGTGTCCTTTCGCGTGATGACGCGCTTGAATCGGGCAGAGTACGACAACACCGTGAGGGATCTGCTCGGCGATACCAGTCACGTGGCGCTCACGACGTTGCCCGCGGACTTTGGCGACGGCGCTTTCGACAACAACGCGGCGGCACTGAGCATCGATCCCGCGCTCGCCGCCGAATTCGCGTCACTCGCCGAGACATTGGCCGAGAAGGCGATGGCCGAAAACAGCCCCGGTCGAGCATTGCTTTTGGTCTGCAACGCGCAAACGGACGCTTGTGCACGCCAAATCGGCGATACGTTCGCGGCTCGTGCTTGGCGACGCCCGCTTGCGAACGGCGAAAGTGACCGCCTGTTCGGTCTCTATTCCGCAACTCGCAGCGCGGGTTTCTCGTTCGAGCAAGGGATCCAGGAGCTCGTGACGGGAGCGCTCGCGTCTCCCAACTTTCTGTTTCGGCCTGAGCTCGATGCGACGCCCGACGCCCCGACCCAGCATCCACTGAGTGCCAGTGAATTGGCCTCGCGGCTCTCGTACTTCTTGTGGAGCAGCATGCCGGATGGGGTCCTGACTGCGGCGGCTGAGAGCGGCGGGCTGACTTCTGGTTCCGGCCTCGCTGATCAGGTGAAACGCATGTGGCAGGACGCCAAGGCGGATGCTTTCAAGTCCCGTTTCCCAGGGCTATGGCTGCGTACGCTCGACATCGGGATCGGAAAGGAGCCGGCGGCGGAAATCTATCCCAACTACGATGCGGCGCTCAAAGCGGCATTCGAGGGCGAAACAGCCCGGTTTATGGCCGATTTCGTGTCGGGCGATCTGAACTTTCTCGACTTCATCGACGGCAAGTTCAGCTACGTGAATCAACGGTTGGCTCGCTTTTACGGCTTGTCGGGGGACTTCGGCGATAGCTTCGCTCGTGTCGACCTCACGGGCAACTCTCAGCGCGGCGGCATCCTGACGCAGGGATCTTTCTTGACGCTGACGTCGGCGCCAGAGCGCACCTCTCCTGTGATGCGAGGGCAGTGGGTGCTGGCGCGGCTGCTCGATTCGCCCCCGCCGCCACCGCCAGCCAATATTCCAGCGATCGATGCGCAGCCGAACACGGCGGGCACGACCATGCGTCAACGCATGTCGGCTCACGTGAAGAATCCTGCCTGCGCGGGCTGCCACGACCTGATGGACCCGATCGGCTTTGGACTAGAGAACTACGATGGAATCGGTGCCTATCGCACGACGGACAACGGTGCCCCAATCGACGCGAGCGGTAAGCTCGCTGGTGATGATCAACCGTTCAATGGGGCGCTCGCGCTCGAGGGGATCTTGAAAAGGGATCCTCGCTTACCGCGTGCGGTCGTTCGCTACTTGGCGGGCTATGCACTCGGACGCGAGCTGGGGCCCAGCGACGAGTGTTTGGTGGGCGCGCTCAGTCAGGCCTTCCAGAGCGATGACAATGGCCGCTTTTCGTCTTTGGTGGCCCGTGTTTCGCAGTTGGACGAGATGCAACAGCGCCGCGGTGCACCGTAGAGCCGCTGCCGAACCCCCGCACTTTCGAATGTCAGAGCAAGGTTGGAGAAACAGATGTCGAATCGCACCGAACGCTGGCTGGAGCAAAACTGCAAACGTCGAGGCCGCCGCTGGTTTTTGACGGCTGCCGGAGTCGCGATTGCGCTCCCGTACTTGGAAGTGTTTCACGAAAAGCCCGCACAAGCAGCGGCGGGCTCCCAGCGCCTGTTCCTGTTTCACATGCCGGCCGGCGTCAACGTGACCACTTGGGCGCCGCAAGGGACCGGCACGAACTTCTCCTTCGGACCCACGATGAAGCCGATTGACGATGCCGGTCTTAAGAACAAGGTGGCGGTCGTGACTGGCACCAACGCGATTGGCGGGCCGCGAGGTCACACCTGTGGCATCTCGGGCGTACTCACTGGCGTGGGTTGCCAAGGGAACTCGACCAACAACGCGATCTCCTTCGATCAGACCGTTGCGCAGTCGTTCGCTGCGCAGACGCGGTTTCCGAGCATCGAGCTCGGGACCAGTCACAATACGGAAAATCCAAATGCCGAGGCCGGCTACAGCACCGTATTGAAGGACAACCTCAATTGGTCGAGCCCAACCAGTCCTCTCTCGCGTGAGATAGAACCGTTAAAGGCTTTCAATCGCCTATTCGCGGGGCTTCCAGCCAGCGCTGGCGGGCAGCAAGCACCGGCCATGAGCATGAAGGATGCGATGCGCAAAAGCATGCTCGACTACACGTTGGCTGAGGGCAACGCCCTCGGCGCACGGCTCGGCACTGCAGACAAGATCAAGCTCGAGCAGTACCTAGATGGCTTGAGAGCTCTCGAGAAATCCATTCAGGTCACCCCCACTGTGGGGCAGACTGGCGTGTGTACGCCGGGCGCTATTCCTTCAGCCGGGCGACCCTCGGACATTCAGGTTCACGTCAAGTTGATGCTCGACATCGCGATCGCTGCATTCAAGTGCGACCTGACACGCGTGATCACTTTTGCCTACGAGCACACCACGACAGAAATTCGCCATCCGTTCTTGGGTGTAAACGTGGGTTACCACACCAGCGTCACCCATCATGCGGGAGCTGCAGATGCACTCGCCAACTATACGACTGTCAATCAATGGTTGGTCAGTCAATACGCCTATGTGTTGAAGGCCCTCGATCAGATCCAGGACGGGACGGGCACGATGCTCGATAGCTCCGCTTGCATGTGCTTCAGCGAGCTGAGCGACGGCAACTCTCACAGCAATCAGAACATGCCGGTCTTGCTTGGCGGATCTGCCGGCGGAAAGCTCCAAACCGGACGGGTGATTTCGGGAAGCGGAGTCATTGAACAGGTGCATGTGGGCCTACTTCAGGCGCTCGGCGTGAACGCCTCGACCTTCGGTCGTGCCAAGGGTGCGTTGCCCGGGTTGCTGGTCTGAGTACCGCTGGTCGACGGCTATGTGGCCGAAGATGCTCAGGAACTGGATCGTAGCGGTGGGCTTCGGGCTCGCGATCTCCGTCGGCGGCGCCCGCGTCGCAAGTGCACATCGGAATGGCATCGTGGCGCGGGGCTGTGAGCCGTGCCACGGCGACGCACTCACGTCGAGCATCGACGTCGCGGTCGATCGAATGAACATCACGCCGGGGGACCAGGTGAGCTTCACCGTGTCGATTCGGCAAAGTGGCGTCAACGTGGGGGGCTTGTTCATCGCCGATCCGGGCGTGGGCAAGCTGGTCGCGCTCGAGGGCGAGGGTCTCCAAGCGAATCCATCCGGCCTCACGCACGCGGCTCCAAAACCCGCCGCGAGCGGCGAGGTTCAGTTTCGTTTCGCCTGGCGCAGCCCCTCTGCTCCTGGCGCGGCCCGCTTTGACCTATACGGCCTTGCCGCGAACGGCAACGGTCAGCCAACTGGCGATGCGCCCGGTCGCCTCGCGTTTCCCATCGTCTATGGCTGCAGCGCGCAGCAGTTCTACTTCGATGCGGACGGAGACGGGTTCGGTGCGCATGACTTTGCCAGCACCTTGGGCTGCGCCGGCCAGCCTCCGCCCATTGGCTACGCGGCAACCGACGACGACTGCGACGATAGCCGCGATACCGTTCATCCCGGTGCCCCCGAACAATGTAACGGCCGCGACGACGACTGCGACGGCCAAACCGATCAAGGGGCAAACGCGGTGGAAATGTGGCCGGACACGGACGGTGACGGTTATTTCGGCGCGAAATCCGGGACCATGATGCTCGGCTGTCCGCCGCTGTCCGGGTACGCCGCCGAGTCAGGTGATTGCGCCGAACTCGACGCCGCGCGCCACCCAGGCGCGCCTGAGGTTTGCAATCTCCTCGACGACAATTGCGACGGCAAGATCGACGAGGGGGTTCGGCCCCAATGCGGAGTGGGCCTTTGCCGACGCTTGGGCGTGAGCTGCCAACCCGAAGACTGCGTGCCAGGAGTTCCGGTCGTCGAGATCTGCAATGGCCTCGATGACGACTGCGACGGGGTTGTCGATCAATCATCGGTTTGCGCCGTTCCAACGGGCGCGGGCGGCGCCTCCTCCGCCGCCGCCAGTTCGAATCCGGCGGTCGGGGGTGCCACGGTGAGAGAGGAAGCGGGCTTGGCGCGGCCGGAAGCTGCGGGCTGTGCGATCACGCGCGGCAGCCAGGGCAACCATCAATGGTGGTGGTGCCTCGCAATTTTGGCGTGGACCCGCGCGTTGCGCATTGGGACCGCGCGCCAGCGGCTGCTCAGTGAGCGTCGCCGGCAGCGGACACGCCGACCTGAGCAGCGGACAGGCGTGAAGGTCGACGACTTCATCTGACAACCGGCTGCGCCGCCGTCATGCGCTCGTTCGAGCTGAACTCTCGTCTTTCGCCAGCCAACCAAGCAACTTTCTGCGTGCCTTGTGCGTGCGCGACCAAACAGTGTTCAGCGGTACGCCCAGGATTTCGGCGATCTCCTCGCCGGAGTAACCGTCGATCTCGAAGAGCACGAGCGCTAAGCGTTCCGATTCTGTCAGTCTGTCGAGCAGGCGCTCGAGCATCGCTCTCTTCTGGCGGGTCTCGAGTATTTCGATGGGTGACGCACCCTCTTTCGCGAGATTCTCTGGAAGGGGCACGCTGCCGAACAGTATGCGCTTGACCCACACCAGCCGTCGGAAATCCCGCACGCGGTGTCGCGTGATTTGATAGAGCCAACCCGGCAAGTTGTCGCCGTCGAAATCGGGCAAGCGGCGATGCACCACCGCGAACACGTCCTGCACCAGGTCTTCGCGATCCGCTTCTGGACCACCCAACGCGCGGACCCATCGTGAAACTTCGTCGAACCAGCGCTCGTAGATTGCGCGGAAGTCCAAGGAACCCAGAGGCTCCACATCACTTCTTTCGGCGACTTTCACTGGCGCGTGTCGCCCGCGCGTTGCGCTCACGCCCGTCGCACCGCCCGCTCCTGAGGCACTACGTCTGCTGCCGCCGCCAGCATTCAATCGGGCCGAGCTCGGGCCGATTGAGCTGATTCCTCCAGCATTGATGCCATCAGTGCTCCGCTCGGCTGCGTTCATGCGCAGCGAGGACTCAAGCATCTGATTCTGCCCTGCAAACGACCATGCTCGCTAGTTCCCGCAGCCCACAATTTCGGCTCACCAACAAAGCTGCAGGGGTGGGTGACGGTGTTGCCAGCCGATGCCAATGCGTAGGGCGGCTTCGTCGAGGTCGTCGCGCAGTAGGTGAACGTGGCGCGCGGTTGTGGCGAGTCCTGTTTCTGCGCGGCTTCGTGATGCGCGCCGCCAGATATTCGGGCGTGACGGTCATGACGGGCGGGGGCGAATCGATCTACGAGCCGCAGATTCGCAAGCACGTGGTCAACGCGCTCGCGCCCGTCCCGCTGCTCTGGGTCGCCAATCCGGTAGACCTCGGCACGTTGGAGCTGGCTCGCTCGGCAGCCTGCTGCTCGAATGCGCGCGCCTTGAAGACGAGCGCGCTCGCTGAGTTCGGCGCGGATGGGGTATGGGGCTCGCTGTTCACTTCGTTGACGAAGGTGAGCTGCCCCTCGCGTCAGTAGCTAAGGTTCTTCGAAGGTTGGAGTGCGCTCGTTCTTAATTTCCTGGATCCAGTCTTCCAGGATTTGGTCATTCCATAAGCTCTTGCAGGAGACGAGAAACTGCTCCACGTCCTTCCACATCCTCAGTTCGCAAAGCTTGTTCGCGAGAAGGAACGACGGGCCGTACGAAGAAATGCGGGGCTCCGCCCAGATTGCCGCCGAACGTTCCAGATGCTTACCCGCCTCGGATAGCTGACCCTGCTCAGCCGCCACTAAGCCTAGAAACGTGTGCGCCCAGTGCGTGTCGTTGGCGTACTCTGAGAGCGCGTGAATCAGCTCTGCGCGGTCTGGAGAATTCTCGAGAGCAGCGCGAATTTGCGTCCAAGCGCCTCGGCCAACACCCTCCCAACCAACGGGCGAGCGAACGGTCTCGCGCGTTTGGTTCGCGCGGCTCATCAGCTCGCAGCCGACTTCGTAGACGTCATCAGGCCGTCCTGCGCCAACAGCGGCGCGGCCAATCCAGACTATCAAGTTTGGTTGGTCAGACCCAAGCGCGCGGGCGGTCTTGAGGGCCTCGAGCGATTGCAACGGTTCCGGAGCAACTCGCCCAAGCTCTGTCCAAAGGTTGGCGTTCTGGGGGAGCAGTGTGATGGCGTCGCGCAGGATTTTCGTTGACCGAGACGGGTCATCGTTCGCGACGAGCGCCGCATGACCTATCGCGAAGTCGACGTCGTTGGGCTGCCCTTTCCGCAGTTCTAACCAAAACGCTTCGACAGCCTTGAATGTGTCAGGCGCTGCGACAGGATCAGGATGTACCGCTGCAGACTTCGCCGCAGACGAGCGCGGAAAGCGAGAAAGGTAGTCCAGGATGAGCTCACCGCGTCTCGGATGCCGATAGAGCTCGCGACGGCACAAGGAGGTAAGAAACCTGGATTGGCGCCACTCGGACTGGGGATACTTGCGCGCGTCGTCCTCGAGCGCCTGAACATCAGCGGGAAGGGTGTCGTCCGGTACGTCACTCACTCGCCGACAATAGAACCGATTGGCCCGACGGCAAATTGAAGCGACCGAGAACCTCCGGTCACTGCATTCTCGTGGCGTTCACGACGCCATCAAGCACCCGTTCGTTCTCGAATCACCCGGGCCGGCGTTGAATACTGAAGATTCAAACGCCGGCCCATCGAGGCTCAGCTCAGTACATCAGGGTGCCGGTGCCGAGTTGGTAGTTGAAGTTGCTACCGAACTGCGGGCGCACGGCGTTCAGGTTGGCGAGCGCCGTGGTGATGAGCGTCCGGCGAGTGGCCCAGGCCGCGCTCGGGTTCGTGGTCTTCACCTGATTCAGGATATTTTGCAGCGTGGTCTGCTCGGTCGCGTGAATGTTCTGATCTTTCAAGACGCGGATGGCATCCTCGATTTCTTCGCCCGCCAAGAGCGCCAGTTGAGTCTGAACGTCCGCGCGGATGGCGTGCAGGTTGGTTGCCAGGGTCTCCGCTGCTTGCAGGCGTTGCCGGGCTAGATCGATGTTGAATACGGCGTTGAGCACGACGAGCATGTCCGGGATCCCGCCCGTCGTGCTGGCGTTGATGTTCCCGGGGCCGAATTCAGGCTGACTATCGAGGAATTGCGCTCCCTTGGAGAATTGAAAGCTGGTCCCGTAAAAGAACGCGATGCGACCCATCGTCGTTTGGAAGACGTTGCCGACTTCCGCGTTGTTGTGGAAGAAAGGCGCAGTGTCCGCGGCTTCCACCAGGGGCGGCACGTTGAAATTGCCGTCGCCGAAGCCGTCGAAGAAACCGATCCCGCTCGGGTCGACGTTGGGAGTCGTCAACGTTTGTCCACCGAAGCCGCCGTCGACCAACGTCAGATCGTCGCCCGGTCCGAAGTAGTTCGGGATTCGACCGAGGGTGCGCGAGGCAGAGGCGCCGTTGTTGAAGTTGCGATTGCGCCCCGATTTGACGAAGTTCGCTCCGGCATTGGAGTGGCAAACGCCGCAACGGCCTTTGGCCGGATCCATGAAGTTTTCTTTGCCCAACTCGGCTGCGGGTAAAGTGAAGTGAACGTTCGGTAGGTCGAGCTCGTTCTGACGTCCGAGCGCTAACTGAAAGCTCGCGACGACATCTCGTTCGAAATCGGTCGCAGGCCTGAAGTCCGTGCCAGGTACCCGGTTCAGCGTCTTGGTGAAATGTTGGTTGATCGCACCGTCCAAGAAGGACCTGAGCGAACCGTCGCCCGGCGCACCGTCTCCGCTCCAACCCGTACGCTGGATTGGGGGAGCCGTCACCGGACCGTCCGCGGGATCCGGTGCCATGGTGATGGCCAGTGAGAACAAGTGCGGAACCGAGCGCGTGACGAAGCGATTGACCGGGTCCTGAAAGCCGTCCACGTTCTCCAAGATCATGGCAACGGAGTTCAGATCCGGAGTCTCCAAGTGTTCGAGCGGAGTCCCGGGTTGGGCGACGAACAGCGGGTCGTTCGGCTTGGCGGCGCGCAGGGCTTCGATGAAGGGCGGATCGATCGTGTAGTTGTTTGCGACCGGGTGGCAGCTCGAACAAGTACGACCGTTGCCGTTGAAGGTCTCACGGAAGAAGATGTCCGCGCCGGTGCACACGTCGGGTGAAACGAGGCCAGCGACGACGCGCGGATCCTTGGCGCACGCCTGTTGGCGTTCCGCGGTAGTCGGCGGCGCGCCGCAAGGAGCGCTGAGCGGCTCACTGCAGGTCCCGTCGCACTTGACGACGCCCCCGCAGCTCCCGCACGACGCGCCGACGTTCGTCGGAAAGTTCACGGTGCAATTCCCCTGGCAGTTGAGGAAACCACTGCAGGCGTTACACAGACTGGTGTACGTTTGGGAGAACGCAGCCGTGCACTGCGCGGCCGACGCGGTGATCAGCAAGTTGTCGATGGTCAGGGTGGTGTACTCGTTGCTCGCGTTCTTCTGGTTGTTGAAGCCAGTGAACTGAATGCTGTGCTTGCCTTGCGTCAGCACGAACGTCTTGCTGTACGTTCCGCTGGTCGATACCCCCGGGCACGGGTCGCCATTGCCGACCACGCGCGCGACGTACGGGTTACTACCCGAGGTGAGCGCGATGTCGTCGATGGCCGCACGCACTTCGCTGTACTCGTCGGTTTCGTAGGCGCAACTCTGCTCGAGCGTGTAGTCGAAGCTGACGGTGACCTCCTGATACGCATTCACCCAAAAAAGGCGGTTGAACGCGCCTTGCATGTCACGGACCAGGGTGTTGTCCTTGCCTCCCAGCGTCATCTGCAAGCGGCCGTTGACCTGCGAGCCGTCGACGGTGTCATCGGCGCTTTGGTCGACGTAGTAAAACGAATCCAAACCGGAGTTGAAGTTCGCGCTCAGCACCACCTCGCTGGTTTGAATCACGTCGAGGTAGTTCAGATTTACCAAGCCGGTCTCGAATACGATGCGGAACACGTGTTGCCCCGCGGTCAGCGAAACATTGCTCACTCGTCGATCGGCGAAGGCCTGGTAGCCGGCAGACGGCGCCGTGACCGTTCCGGAGCGGTTCACCCCGTCGATCTCCAAGTGCACGGTGCGGTTGGTCTGCCCGCTCGCGAGCCGAAACACGAAGTCGTACGTGCCGGATTGCGGGATGCTCACGTCGTACTCGAGCCACTCACCCGCGGCGGTCCAACCAATGTTGCAGCCACCGCCGTTGGGATCCGTGGTGACCTCGGCGTCGACCGGCCCACTGCCGCAGTTGCCGTTGTGCGCAGTGTCGGTATCGTAAAAGCGATTGTATGCCTCGCCTTCGATGCGCAGCTGTGTGAGCGCTTCGCCGAGACTCGCCGCTGATTCCCCGGTGTCTCCAGCGCCACACGCGGAGAGCGCGAGCGAGGCTGACAACAAGACGCCGGCGAGTGAAAGAGCGCGCGCGATGGGATGCGCAACTCGACTGATGGTTGATAGACCTGAAGTCCCCTGTTCGATTTCAATCTTCTTCATCGTGTCCCCGGGCACGCGCTCTAGGCGCAACGTGCGAACCGGCAGACCGTATGCCTGAAAATTTCTATCGATACAATCGTTGTCGACTGCGTTGTCGCAGTGACAAATCAGTGACCAACGCGGCGGAATCCGCAGGTTTTAAATCTAATGACAAGCGCACTGGGCGACGTCCGTGACTGGACGAAAAACTGACAAACCGTTCCGCGGTTCGACAACGCGGACTGATGCCTCGCTTTGTTCACCCGTGCGGGTTCGGTTCTTTTTATTTTGGGTAGCGGGCGCGGTCGGCGCGATTCGTCGCGTAGCTCGTGGCGCGGCCTGACGCCCGGACCAAAAAAAGGAAGTGCGCGCCGTCACATCTTTGCGGCGGCGTTCGTCATGGTGAGGAAGGAGCATGGAGATGCAGTTCGTTCTCATCATTTATCACGGCAGTTCACCGTTACCTGGATCCGAGGGCTGGAAAGGTCTGACTGAGGCGGAGCAGCAGCGCATGTATGCGGATTACGCCGAGATCAATCAGGAGCCTGGCGTCACTTTGCGACTACCGCCCCTCGCGCCAGGGAGGGTGACCACGGTGCGGGTGCGCGGTGGCAACGTGGAGTCGAAAGGCGCACCCTACCTCGGCGAAACGATTGGCGGCGCGTTCGCGTTCGAGGCCGAAAACATCGAATCTGCCATCGCTCTGGCTGCCCGTATTCCGCAGGCACGAATGGGAGGTGCCGTGGAGATCCGACCCGTGGAAAAGTACTTTTGATGGAGCGATCGGACGTGCTGGCAAAGAGCTTCGACGAAAGCCGGGCTCACTTGCGCACCATCGCCCAGCGCATGCTGGGCTCGTCGGCAGAGGCCGACGATGCCATGCAAGAGGCGTGGCTCAAGGTGATGCGCGCGGGGTCGGACGAGATCGAAAACTTGCGCGGCTGGTTCACCACCGTGGTTGCTCGCGTTTGCCTCGACATGCTCCGTTCACGCAAAGCGCATCGAGAAGAGCCGTTGCCGTCGAGTCTAGTTGACGCGACTGACGACGCCCGAACGCCCGAAGCTGAGCTCGGTTTGGCGGAGGCGATCGGGCCCGCCTTGCTGTTGGTGCTGGATGCGCTGACCGCAGCCGAGCGAGTCGCCTTCGTTCTGCACGATCTGTTCGATCTCTCCTTCGAAGAAATTGCGCCGATCGTCGAGCGCACTCCCGACGCCACGCGACAGCTTGCCAGTCGCGCTCGACGTCGCGTGCAGGGGGGGCCGGCTCCTGCGAGCGAGACCGCGCACCACCAGCAGCTCGTGAGCGCATTCTTGGCGGCCTCCCGCGAGGGCGACTATCAGCGATTGCTCGCTGTCTTATCGCCGGACGTGACACTGCGAGCCGACGCCGCCGCTTTGCGCGCCGCTGCCGAAAATCCGCACGGAGCGCCCAAGTTGGCAGCGCAGGTAAACGGCGCAGCGCTCGTCGCCGAGGCTTTCAAGGGGCGCGCGCGCGGCGCGCTTTCTTCGCTCATCGACGGGCAGCCAGGTGCGGTCTGGGCGGTCGCCGGGCGAGTGCGTGTCGCCTTCAAGTTCTCGATCCACGCTCGAAAAATCAGCGGGATCGACGTGGTCATGGATCCCGCTGAGCTCGCCAAGCTCAGCGTCCTGATCGGTTGAAGAGCCCGAGCGTCAGCTCTCGTCTCCTCGAGCCATGCGTCGCTGCTGGCCGGCGCCGGGTTGGCGCTGGTCGGCTTCATCCCCGCAGCTAGTTCGGGCGGCGAGCTTTGCTGCGGCACCGGGTGCTCTGTAAGATGCGTTCAGATGGGTTTCCGCAGTCGAGCGCAGCGGCGCGGAAAAGTGACGGGTGTGCTACAGCGCAGCGCACTGTGCGCTGCGTTGAGCGTGGCTTGCGATCCAAGCGGTGCATGGCAAGCGCGGCCAACCACCCCGGTCGTCGTAACGGCTGACGCGCGCGCTTCCGACCCAGCTGCGGCGAGCCAGACACGGCCGCCGCAGCTGCAGCTGGACAGCATTTCCAGCCGCTTCAAGGCCGTCGCGATTAGCGTGCAAAACTCGTCTGCTCAGCCGGAGCGCGTCACACGGGCGACCTTCGTCGCCAACACGTTCACCTCGACCGCGGTGCTGTTGCGACCCGCGAGCAAGCCGTGTCTCGAACCGGGCGAAAGGCTGCAATTGCTCGCGCTCGAACCGGGCGCAAGCTTGGGTCTCCTGCGAGGGGCGCACTTGGAGCTCTCGGTCCTGCCGTCGCTCGGGCCAGGCGTGACGTGCGCTACGGCCGAGTTCGCACTTCCGAGCACGGCGGCGGCTCCGCTGCGGCTGACGTTGAGCGATCCCGAATCGGGCCCGCGTTACGCGAACGCACAGTATTGGGGGCTCGAGGCTCAAGCCAAAATCACCTTCGCCCTGGCGGAGCGACCCGCAGCGTGGATCTTGATGATCGGCGCGGGACTTTGGCGGCGGCTCGGACCGCTCGAGCTCGGAGCACAAGTGGCGCTTGGCGGTGCGCCCGCTGGCTCAGACTCCGGGAATCACTCGTTCGTAACCGAAAGCGGCCTTGGCGTGCGCGGGCGAGTGCGCGTTTCGACTCGCCTCGTCACAGGCGCAGAGGCCACGTACCGGATTGGAACGGGCGCTGAGAGCGCTGTCTGGCACGGGCCCGCGGCGGCGCTGTTTCTTGGCTGGGCTCCGCTGCGCTTCGCGGGCTTTTACCCGGCCGACGAAGACACGCTCCAAGGCGCAAAGATCGTTGGCGAACTGGACATGCCCACCTCCAGCTCCGACCGAAAGACGTTCCTGCTCGGCGTCGCGCTCTTCCAACGCAGCTGGCTATTCTGATCTGCGCTCGTAGCTGCGCATCGCCGCCATCTGCGTGGGACTATTGGGGGACGCCCGTGACGAGCTTCGGACTTGACGAAGCGTCTGTCGCCGCGCTGGTTGCACGTTTCGCCGTCACTTCTCGTGCCATTTTCCTAATCGGCCCCCGGAGCAACGAAAACGCCCAACGCGGTTGCATCAGCTGCGTGCCGTCCTCCGAATGCGCATTGCGCATCAAGATTTCTTTGCTTCACGCGGGCGCGGAAATTCGCCGTCTGTGTACAGGCGCACTTCCGGACCGCGCGGCGGCTTGCCGCGCGACGCCGCGAAGCGCGCCACGACGGCAGCGGAGGAGATGGGCTTGTTCGACGAAGCCGTTGGCTCGGCGTGGTGCGAGGGCCGAGCTGCACGAGCCGGCAGGGCCATTCTCCAGTCACCGCTGCTTGCCATGGCGAAAAGTATGGCGTCAGCTGGGTGAACGGTCAATTGGCCGTCTACTTTCCGCTTCAGGGCTGAGGCAAAAACGAAAGCCATAGATACGAGCCAGCCGCCAAGGCGGCCAGAATCAAGCCCACCAGGACGAAGTAACCACAGCGATGCAGCCACGCCGAGCGGGTACGGTTCACGCGCACGTTGATGTCGATGGCGCTCGCGTACCGCTCGAGCGTTTGGCGTCGCAGCTCCACGGCCAGCGAAGTCCCTTCCTCCGAGTATTGTCCCCTCTCGATCATGAAGGGACGCAGCTCGTTATCCAGAAACTCGATCCAACTGCTGGGTTCCGGAACGAATCCGAAGGGTCTACCGAGGATGGCACCGATCACGCAAGCCGCGCTGCCCACGACCGTCAGCAACAACCCGCCGATCGAACAGTGAAAGAACACCAGCACCCAAGACGGTGAAGGGGTCGGTGCTCGGTCGATGAATTTCGCCAACACATTCGCGTAGACCGCCACCGCGGCCAAATAGATGCCGGCGCGCGTGTAGGTCTGGTTGAACTTTTCGTGTTCCGAGCGATACCGCTCCCGTGCCTCATTGAGCAAAAACTCGAGCGGGGCAGTCTCGATGGCTGTCGCCGCATTCTCTTCAGCTCGCTCTGTGGCTCGTGAAGGATCGCTCACCTCGACGCTCGCGTCGCTCGTCATCGGCCCCGTTCGTACCACGATCACGCGCCCCAATCGCGCGCGATGACCGCGAGCTATGACCGAGAAAGACCCCGCTTTTGCGAGGAGTGGCGGCGTGACGAATCCGTGACAAGGCTCACCTGCTGCCACGAAAGAGGCTGGGGTCTCGAAGTGACTTCACCGAAATCGGTTACTCGCGACCGAGCGAGTACGGCACCTGGCGACGAGAGCCGCACGCGCTCATCACTAGGTGGTCTGGCAACCACTCCACGTCGAGTAGGTGCGGCGGTTCACCCATCATGTTGTTTCCGCTGGGCTGCACGTTCACGACGATCTCGAACAGGCCCTCGAAAGTATTGCTATCGAGAACCGTCAAGGTCACGTTGCTCGAAACCACCGTGCAGAAGGACTGCACGGGTGAGCCACCAGGGTCTTCGGCGGTGCCGCAGACACCGTATCGGCCGTTGTCCGGGTCCGCGCCGCACATGTAGGCCGCGGTCATCTGGTCTTGCTCGAACTTGATGTGCCAGGGGACGACACCACCGCCGTCCACGGTAAGTACGCCGCCGCCATCCTGGCCGCAGCGAAACGACATCGAGTGGTAGAGCGCGGGGAACAGGTAAAGCTGCCCGGCTTTGGAGAAGAGTGCATGCCCTGCCAACGTGGCGCCATAAGGACTGGCAGTGGTCAATGCCCAGCCACCGTCGCGGGGTGTACCGCCGGTCATCGTCTGCCATAGCTCGGACTCGCTCGGCGGCGGCGCTGGCGGCGCGCCCTCCGCAGGGCCATCACTGCCCAGCGCGATTTCCTCGGGCTTCATCGCGGTTGCCGTGGCGTGAGCCTCGGTGACGAGTTTCCACGCTTCCACCAGTGTTTTGGGGCGTTCCGGCGAAAGCGAGGCCTGGTGCGCATCGGAAGTGCAATCGATGCCGGGCGCGATTCGTCGCGACTCGTTCAGGCGCTTCTTGTCCTCTTCGAAGCCTTTGGCCGCCTGCTCGTCACCGCGCTGGCGCGCGACGAGCAAGCGATTGTGAACCACCTGCAAGAGCAGACCGGTGGATCCCGCTTTCTCCGAGGCAGCCTTCAGGTCAGTGTCGGCGTCATCCAACTTGCCCGCGAGCAGGCGCGCATAACCGCGTTCAGCCAGCGCGCGAGGGTCACGCGGGACGAGTCGCAGGCAGGCGCTGAATTCGGTCTCGGCCTTTGCAAAGTCTTTGGTCGTCGTCGCCTTGCGCCCTCGAGCCAGCGCCGCCAGATACGCACTCGCGGTGCGCTTGGCAGCGTCGTCGAGCGCGACAGGTTTACGGATCTCTTCAGGCGCGGCCGCAGGCTTCACCGCTTTCGCTTCGACCGGCGGCACCACGACCGCACTTCCCGAACCACTCGGTGCCGAGTTGGCCGAGGCGACCACTTTCGGACTCGGCCGAGTTACCGGCTTTCGGCATGCCGGAAGCCCCAGCACGAAAGCCAGAACCGCCGCCAGCAAACGCCTTCTGAAGTACACGCTGCCAGATGACACCCAATCCCCGCCGACTACGCAAGCGTTCTGGACTTTTATTTCTTGGAGGCGGGCGCCAGGCGGCCCATCTCGCAGCGTGCGGCCTGTCAGCTAGTGGAAACGGCTACTCGCAATGGTTCCGGACCCAAGTCCCACCGGATTGCAAGCAGCACTGCATGGGCGTCTTCTTGCATGTCGGCGCTGGCGACACGCAGGCGCAACTCTGCGCGTTCCAAGTTGCCGGCGGAGTGCAGGGTTGGGGCGGGCAATAAGCGGGCGCCCCGAGCTCTTGGACGCACGAGCACGTGGGCGTCGACGTGAAGGTTGATTGGACGAGGGACAGACCATTGCCGCACGTCGTGTACATCCCCTGACAACTCTGGGCTGACGCATAGAGCACGGCGTAGATGCACTCGCCGACCATGTACGGAACGCCGTTGTCGTACACGGGATGCTGACTGTAGGGGATTCCGCACAGATGACCAGCCGAGCTCGCGGGTGTGTAGTCGACCCAGTTGTCGTCCACGTGGCTGTAGCCATGTTGGTGCATGATCTCGTGACCGATGACGTCGGCGAGATCGGTATAGACCTGCATCGGAGCACAGTCTGGCGCCGTCGAGTACGCGCAGCCGACGGACTTGCCTTGTATCAATCCAAGCTCACTGCCAAGGTTAATCACTTCGGGATTCGTCGAGTTGCCTTCGTCGAAAACTTGCGCGTATCCGCCGACGCTGGTGCCAAGCTTCGTGTAGTCGCAGGAGATCCGAGTTGGGTTGATGGATGCCATGAGTTGGTTGATGGTCGTCGCGGTCGTGGGCGCGGGGTCACCGACGCACGGCACGTAGGGACCAATGTTGAGGCCGGGCGGAAGCAGCTGTCCGCCGGAGGTTTTGCTATTGAAGCTGTTCTGGATGCACGTGGCCAGCGCGGGCGAGTTGGCCACGACGCGTAGGAATTGCGCAGCCTTCTGTAGGTGCTTCACGTCAGCGGAGTAGCAACTCGCGTCGATGGTCAACGCTCCGGTGAGCGCGCTGGTCGACGCCATCGCCGGCCCGGGTTCGTCAACCGCGATGCCCGAAGAACAGCCCGCAAGCGCGACCGCGATCAGCGCGGCGGCCAGACATTTTGCCAATAACGTTGCAATCGCCCTTGAAGTCTTCATCACATTTCTCCCTCTCTAGAGCACCGAAACGGTGCCAGTCTGAATTCGAGCAATCGGTACTCGCCGACAAGAAGACGCCGCTCCGAATGCTCGAGTTCACCGGTCCAACGCGCCGATCGGTGTTTGGTTCCGATATCGATGTCGATTCTCGAAGCTCTCTGCAGTCCTTCGTAACAATGACTATGACTGTGGGTCCTGGGACAATGACTATGACTCTCACTCGAGGTCGACCGAGGGCGCGGCCGTGATACAGAGTCCGCGAACCAGGCACGCGGCGTCTCCGTCAGCCTTTTGGCCCAACTGTGCCAAAGCAATCAGGGACAGCGAACACGAACTCCCGGGCGTTTCCCCCGTTGCTTGCAGGCACAGTGTTTGCTTCGATGCTGCCTGTCATGACGATTGGATTGGCTGCTGGTTCTCGAACCCTGGCGGCTTGGGGGGCGGCATCGAATACGACGGCCAGGTCACGCTCGGTGACATCCCCTTCAAGGTCTGGCATCAAGTGAATCAGCCCGACGCTTCGGGCGGCACGACGCACACGTGGACGATGATCATCTACGAAGCGCAGGTCGATCTGCACGCCGCGGTGTTCGACCTGAAGCTCGTACTGGACGACGCCACGCAGAAGGCTCTCGTGGATCCAACGCACGCTGTCGGCGGTGTAGAGCTCATCACGGAGGTCTTCGGCGGGTCGGGCGAACTGTGGCTCGACCGCTTCGAGGTCAAGGCGGTGCCGTCGCCTTAGTGCTCCGCGAGCCCGCGCGGCCTAGCTCTACTTCGGCGGTTCGACCGTGTGCTTGCAGTCGAGCACGATGTCGACTCGCGCCGTGCCGTCGGCCGCGATCTTGGAGCAGGTGTCGGGACAGAGCAGGATTTGCGTCGGCGCTGCCTCGTTGTCGTAGTACCAGAGGTTGTTGCTGCCCGCCGTGCAGGCCGAAGCACTGGCGACCTTCTGGAACTCTTGCTGCGTGCCGCCACCGCTTCCGGGCGTGAACCGCACATTCACCTTTCCGAAATCGAGGGTGTTGCCCATTTCGGCGGCGGGCACGGAGTATTGGCACGGCAACACGTCGCCTTGAATCGTGGTCAACGCGGTCAGCAGCTCTTGCTGGACATTGGCATCGCCGATCAGAAATGCGTGTTTGGTTCCGCCCGCGACCGCGATGGCATCGAGATTGGTGAGGTTGTCTCCCACGCCAATCACGTACGTTTCGACGCTTGGCGTCCCGGCGAGGCCGGCAGCGGCGGCCGCGCTCACGTTCTGCAGCGTCGAGTTACAGCCACTGGGCTCACCGTCGGTGGCCAGCACCAGCACGACTTTGTTCTCTGGATGAGCGCTCGCGTAGTTCGCGACGAACTGAACGCCTCCCTCGACCGCAGGTAGCGTGGGCGTATTGGAAGAAGGCGCGTGCTGCGCCATCGAGGCGGTGATCAAGCTCGCGTTGGTGGACAGCGGAGCAATCGGCACTTCTGCTTTGGCGTAGTCGCTCACCGTGCAGCTGACGCCTTGGCCTGGGTTGCCGATCCCGGGCGTAGTTTGCGCGCTGCCCAAGCCGAAGTACTGCAAGCCAACGGGGATTGTCGCAGCGACGGGGTTGCTGACGAAGGTTTTGAGCGCAGAGGTCACTGCGCCCCAGCGTGACGTCATCGTGGCATTGTCGACGATGTTGTCCATCGACTTCGACTGATCGAGCATGATGAACATGGCGAGCGTTTGACTCTCGGCCTTCACGAACGCGGCGGCGCAGCCCCCACCGACGCCCGAGCCCGATGAACCATCCATGGCGCCTCCGCTGTTCACGTTCAGCGCGGAGAACCCACCGATAGCGCTCGGCTGCGCTCCTGTCGTGCCGCCGCTCGACGCGCCCCCGCTAGCCGAAGCAGCGCCACCAGAGGGAGTGCCTGTACCCCCGGCGGACACGTGCGAGCCGCCGTCCGACTTGGCCTGCCCGCAAGCCATGCTCGACAAAGCGAGCCAGATCGCGAGCGCGCTAGCGGAGATCGAACACTGATTCCACCTGGTTCGCAGCATGAGCGTATGGCACCGCTGCGCCGTGCCGGTGTCAACGCTCGTCGAAGCGATTTATCGCGAACTAAAACATGGCAGTGCGAGAGCCATATAGAGTTCAAAATGGTTGTTTGGGTGGATTCCGACTTTGGCTCGTGTGATTTCGATCCTCGCGGCCCTTGGAGTGAGCCCCCTGTCTAAACCCGCCACGATGTGTTGCGCCCGACTGGTCGCGGGTCGCCCGCGTGCAACCGTAAGCCGGCGAGATGGCGATTCAGCCAAGTTCGACCCTCGAGCGAATCATCGCGGAGATTTCTGTGCCGCAGCTGCCTCGACACATTTTGGGGGAAACTGCGTCGGCGATCGACCGAGTAGGGGGAATGTGTCCGGCAACCACGCTGGCGTTTCGTTGCTGTGCGGGCCGATGATGACGGTTGAGATTCAGAGGGCGAGGAAGAGGGGAAGCAAATGGAGCCGCGTGATTGGAGTTCGCAATTGGCTTCCTCCGCCAACCTTGACGCGTTACGTATCGTCGGTACATATTTGAATATGCCGACGATACGTAACGTGAAAACCCGCGCGTTCCCTGGAAGACAGGGCATTCTTCGGCCGAAAGATGTCGCGGGCCAGGGCATCTCGCGTACCCGCATCCTGCGCCTCACTAAGTCCGGAGAGCTGGAGCGAGTGGGGCGGGGCCTTTACGTCCCAGCAGGGACCCGGATCACTGAGCACCACACGTTGGTCGAGGCGGCTAAGCGCGTGCCGGGCGGGACCGTTTGTCTTCTGTCCGCGCTGAGCTTCCATCGGATGACGACGCAGAGCCCGCACGAGGTCTGGCTGGCGATCGACGTGAAGGCTCGGAAGCCCAAGACGGACTGGCCGCCCCTTCGCATTGCTCGCTTCTCTGGCGATGCGCGAACGTTCGGGGCTGAGACCCACGACATCGAGGGTGTAGAGGTCAGAATCACTTCGCGAGCGAAAACCGTGGCGGACTGCTTCAAGTACCGCAACAAGATAGGCATCGACGTAGCCATCGAGGCGCTTCGCGAGTACCTGGGCAAGCGAGGCCGTTCAATGGCCGAGCTGCAGCGTGCGGCTGACGTTTGCCGGGTGGGTCGTGTCATTCGGCCGTACCTCGAGGCACTCGCGTGAAGTCGACTCCGCCAAAGAACGTCGCGCATTCCGTTCGCGATCGGCTGCTCAAATTGGCGAGGAGCCGCCAAGAAGACTTCAATTTCGTTCTGGTTCGCTATTTCCTCGAACGCCTGCTGTACCGGATCAGCAGGTCACCCCACGAGGCCGAGTTCATCTTGAAGGGTGCCATGCTCTTCATGGTCTGGTCGAAACATGCTTACCGGGCTACCAAGGATCTCGATCTCCTTGGTTCTGGAACACCTGACCTTGACCGGCTCGTTCGGGTGTTTCGAGAGGTCGCCGTGCTTCCGGTGGAGGACGATGGAATTGTCTTCGACCCCGCGCGTGTTCAAGCTCGCCGAATCAAGGAAGACGCGGAGTACGAAGGCGTGCGCGTGACGCTCGAAGGCAGGCTCGGCTCTGCGAAGCTCGCGCTCCAAGTCGATGTTGGCTTCGGGGATTCGGTGACGCCGGCACCGACAACGATCGATTTCCCAACACTACTGCCGTTCCCGAGTCCAATCATTCGGGCGTACGCGCGTGAAACGGTCGTTGCCGAAAAGCTTCACGCCATGGTCGATCTCGGTATGGCCAACTCCCGAATGAAGGACTTTTTTGACGTTTGGTTCCTTTCCACCGAATTCGAATTTCAGGGCGTAGCCCTGGGGAACGCAATTCGGGCAACGTTCGAAAGAAGGCAGACGCCGATCCCGGAAGAAGCTCCCGCGGCCCTCACCGAAGCTTTCGCGTTGAACGCCGCCAAGCAGTCCCAGTGGTCTGCATTCCTCGGACGCTCTGCCGTAGCAGTAGGCCCAAAGCTAACGCTGCCGGAGGTCGTAGCGGCGATCGCTCCGTTCCTCATACCAGCAATCGAGGAAGCGCTGAGTGGCGGCTCCATACAAGCGACGTGGCCGCCGGGTGGTCAGTGGATATTCCGATGACGCCCGACTAGACACCGAAAAGCGTGGATTTCTCCCAGAGCGCCCTGGGCAAGCCGCGTGACCCATCCAAGAAAGAGTCATGCCACCCATGCACGCACGTTACCCTGGCAGGAATAGCTGCCGCTGCTGAGGCTGCCGTCGCCGTGAGTGGGATCGGTGGGAGGCGCCTAGCCGCTTCCGGTCGCCTTGTGTGCCCGCTCGAACGCGGCAACTTCCCAATTGGAGCCCAGAACCAGCGGCACTCGTTCGTGAGCCCGCGAGGGCTCGACATCGAGGGGGTTCCGCTCACCGGTCGTCGCGGCGCCTCCGGCGGCGCGGAACACGAAGCTCATCGGATTGGCCTCGTACTGCAGGCGGAGTTTGCCGCGCGGGGACGCAGCATCGGCGGGGTAGGCAAACACGCCGCCTTCGAGCAGCACGCGGTGCGCGTCGGCGACGAGTGCGCCCGTGTAGCGGAGTGAGTAGCGGGGCGCGCCCTCGGAGGTCTTGATGTTCTTCAATTCCGAGAGAAAGCTCTGAGCACTCGCGTGCCACGTGGACGTGCGTGCTTCGTTGACCGCGTAGAGTTTGCCTCGCTCGGGACAGCGCAAGGCTTGCTCGGCCAGTGTGAAGGCCCCGAGTGTTGGGTCGTACAGGAACAGGTCGACGCGGTCGCGACTGGCCAGAACCAACAAGGTCGCGCTCGAGTACAGAAAGTAGCCGGCTCGCAGCAAACCGCGACCGGACTGCAGCGCCGCCGAGCTAACCCCGGTATTGGCCTGGGCCACGCCGAAGATCGAGCCGCACAAACCGTGTGAATCCAGGTTGGCCGAGCCGTCGAGCGGGTCCAAAAACACTAGCAGTCCATCGCTGGCGTCGCTGAGCCGCAGCGGCTCCGCCAGCTCCTCGCTGAGCACACCCACGCACCCTGGCGCACGCGACAGTTCGGCGACGAACAAATCGTTCGCTATGACATCGTAGTCTCGGACGTGCTCGCCGTGCACATTGTCATGACCCGAAAAGGTTGCACGCTTGCCGCGCGCAAGCACGCCGGCAATCGCGGCCGCCGCGCGCGATAGCGCTAGAATCGTGTGCGTTTCTGCCGGATCGAAGCCGGCTACGCCAAGATAATCCGTTAGGGTGAGTTCACGAGGCAGCATGCCGACTTTGCGTTGCAGGAAGTGAGCCGGAACTCGTTCTAATATGACTCACTCGGTCGCGCGTGCCATGTCGGCAAACGTGCGACCCAGGCGAAAGCCCGCGCGAGCAGCGAGCGACTCTAGCGTCCCAGCAGCGTCGCGAGTTCACTGAACCAGACGAGCTTCTTCTGAAAACCTGGATAAGCGCGGTTGAGTCCGCTCGGGTTGGGCAACACGAACACGCGGCAGCCGGAGACGGTGCCAGTCTTGAGTCCCGGTCCGCGTTCGCTGCCGTTTGGAAAGAAGATCGGGTAAAGCGTGAGCCCGAGCAGCGCGAGGTAGCGCGGCTGCAGCTTTTTCGCGATGCGTGCCACCCGCTTTGCGCCGAGCAATTGTTCGGCGCGCGTCAGCTCCGCTGCGGTTCGCGTAGCGCGAGTCACACCGCTGACTAGACCCACGCCGAACTCTGGCAAACGCGCGCCTTCTTCGGGCTTCAGCAACACGCTCGTCAAACCGGACTCGTGCAGCAGTCGCCAAAATGGATTGCCCTTTGACGCGAACGAGTAGCCTGCCTCCGCCGAGCGAACGGAGGGATTGATCGCGACGATGAGCACCTCGAGATCGGCGGCGAGAATGTCCGGGAGCGGTCGAGCCACGGTGAATGCAGGGTAGTCTGGGCGGTTGCTCCGCGCATCGTTCCCTGCGGGCGTAGTAATTTTTTCCGGGCCGCTCCAAGAGCGTTCGTTGCGAAGTGCGTGCTGCTACGTTGGACATCGCAATTCGCCTGCTCATGACGACCAGCTCCCCTTCGCCGATGCCTCCAAGTAGCGTTATGCGCGCGGGAGCGAGAATATTCTTCTCCTACTCGCGCGATCAAGCGCGACAGGTCGAGGAAGTTGCCGTCAAGCTTCGGGCACGGGGACACGCTGTCTTCTTCGATCGAAGCTCGCTTGGTAGTGAGGATTTCGACACGCGGATCCGAAGAGAGGTTCAGAGCTGCAGCTTTTTCGTGTTCTTCGTGAGCCACAGTTCAGTCAAAGTTCAGGCCTATGCGCGAACGGAACTCGCCTATGCGGAGACTCGATGGCCCAACCCGAACGGTCGAGTCATAGCCGTTCGCGCCGACGACGTCGCTCTTGATACGGTTCCCACGTACCTTCGAGCCCTCACGACCATTCGGAGCGTCGAGGGCAACTTCGCCGTTGGCGCAGCGAATATTATAGATGCGACCGTACGCGCGACGCCGAATTCTGCGGAGCTTGATCCCCCCAGCGCTAAGCGTCCGATCGACGAGAATGTAGCGGCGTGCTCGGCGCGTCTTGTCGACGCCCTATCGCGTCGTCGTAGCCTGCCACAGACTGGAACGGCTACCGCGGAGGTAACCGAGGAAATCGACGAATATGTGCGCACGATCAAGACCCAATTCAAAGCCGAAGAGGGCTCGATCGTCGCTGGCGCGCGGCTCCTCAAGGTTCTTGGCGTGGGCAACTTCGGCACCGTCTGGGAAGCAGAAGACCTTTGGAGCCGCGATCGCGTTGCTGTGAAAGTCTTTCGATTGGAGCGGCTGGCTGAAGGACAGATGCTATTCCGATTTCGGAAGAGCATACGGGCCATGCGGCTGCTCGGCGAGGAGAAGCGTCTTGATAAGTCGCCTGAGGCCCGGGGCACGGTCGTCGCTTTTGGTAGGCCAGATGCATCCGAGCTAGCTTTCTCGATGGAGCTTCTCACCAAGGGGAATCTCGATGATATTGGTAAGCGAAGCTGGACTCTCGAACACAAGCTCGACATTTGCACCCGCATTTGCGTCGCGGTCGCCTATTCGCATGCAAATGGAGTTGTTCATCGGGACATCAAGCCTGCCAACATCGTTCTCAACGAGGACGGCCACGCAGTTCTCACGGACTTCGACATCGCGGATATCAAATTCGCCACGAGCATGTCGACGACGGTTGAGGGGGGCTTGGGAACGCCAGTGTTTGCCGCCCCAGAACAGCTGATCGATGCAGACAGCGCCGACGAGCGATCGGACGTCTACAGCCTCGGCCGGCTGCTCTATTACATGTTGTTGGAGCGGTCACCGGGTTACCAGATCGAAAGGGATCCTGCGCTGGAGAATCTGGCGGGATTTCCATCCGCACTAGTCGAGATTGTTCGCAAGGCGACTCAGCATGATCCGAAGCGGCGATTCTCTTCTGTCGATGAACTCTACGTGGCACTTTCGAAGAGCCGTACTGGGGCGGCAGCCTGGCTAGCAAGATCTGCGCGGCTTCGCAGGTGGGTTCGACACCAATGGACTTTGGTGGTCATTGTCGGTCTCATCGTGGGTGGGAGTCTTGGTGCTGTAGCATATCAGGCGCGCGTCGCGGCACGTGAGGCCCAGGTGGCTGCGCGGGAGGCAGCGTTGTCTGCGACGCTGTCGCGACTCAGCGAAATCCTGAATCAGTCCATCAGGGACAAGGACGCTGCGGTAGATCGCGTGACAAAGATCAAGGCTGAGCTCGAGTTGCTTCACAAAGGCGCTGAAACGCCAGACCGCGATCGATTGATCTCCGAAGCGTCGACGCGGTTGTTGGCGGCAGAGCGCGCCGTGGACGACCTAACCAAGCAGCAGCAGGAATTGGGCACACAAATCGAGGCCGCAAAGGAGGACGCCAGAGCCCAGACCTCCCACCCACCCGAAAAGGGCGCGCATTCGACAAGCTTTCGACAGGCACCGGCGTCGATCAGAGTGCGAATGGGAGCGACTACGGTTAGTGGCCGCTTACCGCCAGAGGTGATTCAGCGCATCGTGCGTCTGAACTTCGGTGTATTTCGCGGGTGCTACGAGCAAGGGCTCGCCCGCAATCCGAACTTGGAGGGCCGAGTGTCGGCGCGCTTCGTGATTGGACGTGATGGCGCCGTATCCAACGCGAGCAATGGGGGTTCAGACTTGCCGGACAGCGGCGTCGTTAGCTGTGTAGTCTCCGCCTTCTACGGACTAAAATTCCCTGAACCGGAAGGCGGCATAGTCACGGTCGTCTATCCGATCCTGTTGACGCCTGGATAGGGCGTCCGTCGCACTGAATGAAGCAACCCCTCTCGACCTGAGATTTGGGTAAGCGGGCGCGGGTCTCGTGCTCCGTCGCGTAGCTCTCGGGCCGTCCTCCAAGGCGCGGTAGTGTCCGTGCTCTCGAGCGGCTTCAGAACCTCGACGCGACGAAGTTCGTCTGGTTCAAAGTACGGAGCATGCTTCGCCGCGCACGCTGGCAAGCGCAAGCGCGAGCTCCGTGCGCGATTGCTCGCCGATGACGCGCTCGACTTCCACGCCATGTGGGTCGAGTTCTAGAAAAGTCGGGACAGCGTGGATCCCGAAATGGGTGGCTAACGCTTTGCCTGAGGCTGTATCGACGTTGACGCGAACGATGGTGCCATCGTTGCTGGTACACGTACGCTCGAGCTCGGTGACTAGCGGTGCCATTTTGGCGCACACGGCGCAGTGGCCGCTGACGAATTCGACTAGGTGCGTGCGCCCCAGAGGGAGTTCGAAGGTGGCATCGCTTGGCAGTGTGGAATCCGCAAGCGAGCAGCTGCTCGCTCCGGCAAGGTCGCAAGCACGGGTGGTTTGGGATTCCGCACCCATGGGGGCCAATGCGCCAACGTTGCCCGTGGCCATCACTAGTCCCATTGCGATGAGCAGCACACCCATCGCGCGCTGAACCACCGGCGTTGCACCGCGGAAGCGCTTCACGAGCGCAAGCGCTCGGGGCGCCGCGAATGCCGCTGCGATGAGCGGGGTCGATAGTCCTACTGCGTAGCTCCCAAGCTGGATCCCCGCGATTGCTGGCGACGCGGAGTGCGTGGCCGCGTAGCTCAACGCAGCGCCGAGCACCGGGCCGACGCAAGGAGTCCATCCGATTGAGAATGCGACTCCGAACAGCAATCCACCGAGAAAGCCTCCAGGGGACGGAACGCGGGCGAGCAGCGGCCTCAACTCGTGGTCGAGACTCGATACACGAATCAGGCCGCTCAGCTGAAGCCCGAGCAGCAGCATGGCGCAACCCGCGACGAGCATCAAAGTGGCCCGATAGCTCGCAAGCGTGCTCGCAAAAACCGACGCGCCGACACCAAGGGCGACGAAGACGACCGAGAGCCCGATCGCGAAGCCGACTCCACCCAGTGCCAGGTGTCCGCGGTCGGATTCACGCGAGCCGCCCAAGACGGAGAGGTAGATCGGCAGAAGTGGGAGAACGCAGGGCGTGGCGAACGTTGCAATTCCTGCAAGGTACAGGGCAATCAGCGAGGCGAGGGTCATCCGAAGCTCCTAGTGCGGCACTTACGCATTCTGACATCCGTCGATCTTTGGGCTTGTCGCGTCGCGTTCGAGTTGGGGGCGTCCAAGTCGCACGTACACGAGTACGGCCGAGAATGTCGTCAGCAACGCAGCGAGAAGCATCGCCAACTGTGTCCCTTGCATGAACGCCTCGCGAGCGTGGGCGATCAGCAGTAGGGCACGATCGTGCGGCAAGTGTTCGGCGGTGACGAGTGCGTCGGTCAGCGTCTCGACACCGGTGTGGGGCACGTCGCCCAGCTCACTCATGCGAAGACGGTAGACGGCACTCGCGACTGTGCCGAGGACGGCGATGCCGAGCGCGCCGCCGAGCTCGCCGCAAGTTTCGGAAAGCGCCGAAGCGGCGCCAGTTCGCTGTGCAGGAGCATGGCTCACGACTTGATCCGTCACCAAGGTGACCGCCGGCGACGAACCCAGCGCCAAGAGGACGGACGCGCCTATCAATGAACCGAGCGACGATTCAGAAGTCCGCGCAGCGAACACGCTCAGTCCCGAGGCTGCGACGAGTAGGCTACCGCTGATCACGTGGGCGACGGATAAGCGTTTCACGAGCTGAGGCGCGAGCTGCGAACCAATGATGAAGCCGCTGGCAGCGGGCAACATGCAGAGCCCGGCCGTGAACTGCGGTAGGCCGTGCACCTGCTGTAAGCACAGCGCAAAAAGCAGAAAGCTTCCGAACGTTGCGAACAGCGTAAGCAGATTAACCATGAGGGAAGTCGTGAACGCCGGGACCCGAAACAGCTCGAGATCCAGTAATGGATCCGGCAAGGCGCGCTGTCTCCGGAAGAAGAGAATTCCGGCTACTAGCCCTACCGCAATCGAGCCAGCTGCCGTCGAAACGGTTCCGCCGAGAGCGACCTGCTTGATGCCGTAGATGATCGGTAGGACGGCGAGGACTGACAGCAGTGGGCTGAGCCAATCGAGCGAACTCGGGTGCTCGGTGCGAAATTCGGGCAGCAAGCGCGGCCCACAGGCGAGCAGCAGCGCCATGACCGGGACGCCGATCAAGAAAGCCGAGCCCCACCAGAATCGTTCCAATAAGAAGCCCCCTGCGACAGGGCCGATGGCGGCCCCGGTCGAGAAGCTCGTGGCCCAGACGCCGATCGCGAAAGTGCGCTCCCTCGAGTCCGCAAATAGGTTGCGGATCAAGGAGAGGGTCGATGGCGCGATGGTCGCCCCTGCGATCCCTTGGATACCGCGTGCGACAATCAGCATCATCGCGCTCGTCGAGAACGCGCACAGCACAGACGCAGCTCCGAACGCGGCTGCACCGATCAAGAGCAGTCGACGACGCCCGATTCGATCCCCGAGGATGCCCATGGTGACCAGCAGTCCGGCCAACAAGAAGCCATAGATATCGACGATCCAAAGCTGCTCGGCACTGCTTGGCTTCAGGGCGCGACTCAGTGCGGGCAGTGCCAGGTCGAGGACCGTCAAATCCATCGAGTACAGCATGCAAGGCAGGGCGATCACGGCGAGCCCAACCCATTCCCGACGCGTGGCCTTGCCAATCGACGGGGGCTCTTGGGTCGGGGAAGATGGGCCGGGCATGCACTTGAGTGGCGGCGGGAGTCGAAATGTTACAAGGAACCCTCCGAACGGCCCCCGGGCGATCTCAGACGTGTAACCTGAGGTAGGCTCTCGTCGTAACTAGTCGATGTTTCAATCCGCCGCTGAGCTGGAAACCGTCGCCGCGCTGCGACGGGGAGACCATTTGGCGTTCACGTCATTGGTGCGTGCATATCAGCCAGCATTTCTGCGCCTGGCGTACACCTGGGTGCGCGATGCGACTGCCGCCAGCGAAGTCGTGCAGCAATCCTGGCTCTCCGCGCTCGAGTCGCTGTCGACCTTTCAGGCAAAGTCATCGCTCAGGACGTGGCTGTTCGGCATCGTGATCAACACCGCGCGGTCTCACGTCCGGGCGCGAAAGCGCTTGGTTCCGCTGTCCGTTCTCCTGGCGGAGGAAGCCATAGACGGCCCTACGGTGGATCCCGAGCGGTTCTTCAGCGAGGGAGAATGGCTTGGTCATTGGTCAGATTGGCCCACACCCTTTCCAAGTCCCGAAGACGCACTCGAAACGGAGCGGCTGCGCGCGTTGTTGGAGCGAGCGATTGACGACCTGCCCCCGCTACAGAGGCAGGTGATGGTCCTTTTCGATGTCGAAGGTCTGAGCGGCGAGGAAACCTGTAACATCCTGGGTATCTCCAGCACCCATCAGCGAGTCCTATTGCATCGTGCGCGCGCCAAAGCTCGAGCCTGGATCGAGCAACGCCTCTCGGAGAGCGAACGACCATGAGCGAGAAACCAGTCGATCTTTCGTGTCAACAGCTCGTTGAACTCGTCGATGAGTATCTCGCACAGTCCCTCACGCTCGAGGCTCGTCAAGCGTTCGACGTGCACCTCGAGACCTGTCCTCCGTGCAGCACGTATCTCGAGCAAATGAAGACGGTTTTGACTCTCGCGGGAGCGCTGGGCAAAGCCCGCGCGCCTGGCGATGTCGAACCGCAGCTCCTCGCGCTGTTCGAGCAGTGGAGAGAAAGAAGTACGAGCTGATACTAGCTCGCAACATTCGCTCGCTGTCGCTGAGAGCGGTTCAACGCATTCTGCCGTCGAGCGCCACTGCAGAGTTGGCGATCATGGCTGCTTCACGCAGCCGCCGCAGCGAAGTGCGTTGATCCGCTCCTTCGGGAGTGTTGGCCAGAATCACCGCGGCGAACTGGCGGGCGGCATCGTGAATCGCCTCGAACCGGGCGACTTTTTCCGGCGTTACCGGATGGTGTTTGAAGACGTATTCAGGGTCAAATTCCGAGTCTGACATCCACTCAACAAGCCACGCTCTCAGCGCCACCTGGCTTCCGGGAGATTTCATGGGTTTTTCGTCGGGCGCTGCAATATGCCCCAACGTTTGGCGGTGAGTTGCTCTACGTCGCTTGAATTTGGTTTATCATTCGTGGCAGGGCCATGGGCGATCGGACTAAGCGCTGGTGTCGTGTGGCGAGTGCGTGCGTGCTGCTTTGGGCTTGCGCTCGGGGTACCCCGCGCGAGACTCGCCGCAGCCCAGCCGCGAGCGTCGCAGTGGTTCCGCCAGTGGCTTCGGTCGCCGCTGCGTTGCCCGCGGAGTTGCCGGCGAAACCTCCCGTTACCGCGGAGGTCGCTGAACTGATTGCGCTTTCGAAGACTCAGCTGAGCCCGGAAGAGAAGCGCGCGCGCTTGCAGGCGATGCTCAAGAGCTTTCCCGGGCGCGTACAACGCGAAGAGCTGATCGTCGGAGCCGTCACCGGCGGAGCGATCGACCCGCCCGAATGGACGACGATTGTCTCCAACTACCAGGGTAGACGCGCCGAGATCCAGGTCACGAAAGATGCGCTCACCATTCTCGGGGTGCGTTTCGACGTGACGGCGGAAGGCGCCCAAGGCATCGCGGATGAGCTGCACGGGATTCTGCCGACGCCGCGCATCTTGCAGCTCATTTGGGAACAAGCCGATGTGCGCCTCACGCCGTGCACGCTGCCCGCCGATAACGACATGGGCAGCAGCGCGCGGATGATCGAGCATTCGAAGTGCGTGGACACGCGCATCGCGGGGCGAAAAGGCTTGATCGTGAACGTGGGCAAGCATTGGGTGCTGACGAACCGCATCTCGGAGAAGAAGAATGTCGCCGCCAATTATGGCTGGTTCATGAAGGGGCGGCGCCCGATCCAAACCTTGGGCATGCGCCACGACACCGCGCATACCGACTATTCTCAAGTCCTCCGGCTCGTGAAACCCATGATCAAGGTCGATGGTCGCGAGATCGACATTCGTCGCGTCGGCCGGTCTCCCGATCTCTGGGGCTTGGTTTCCGATGAAGGGCCGCTGCTGGTGTGGCGCGCGTCGAGGCCCGATGTGGCACCGCAAGCCAACGACAATCCCGTTGTGGCGGCGCCGCCGCCCGCGCCTGTGGATCCCCAAAGTGTGCGGGTGAGCATGAAGCGTGACGGGTTTCCGATTGCTGTCGAACAGCTTCCAAGCACCACGTCTGGCCTCAGGCGAACCACGTTCGAGCGTCGGCTGCGTAAATCGCTGCGCTTGCGGTCAGAGGACATCCCGGAAGAGGCCTACTGGTCGTTCGCGAGCGCATCGTGCGGGGGCCGCGACATTTTCTTCGAGCTGATGAACCAAGTGAGTGTCGATCCCGATGAGCTCGATCGAAATCGAGCCTCCATTCAGCGCAGCCTTGCTTGCGGAAAAGCGCTGGCTCCGCACATTCACGCGGGGTTGGGCGTCTACCAAATCGAATACGACTACGAATCAGCGCCCTCCGGACTGGCGTTGCTCACGTTGACCGACGATTCATTCCGGGAAAAATTGGTCTACCCCGCGCTTTCGCCGACTCCAAACGGTGTGCACCGCGCGTATTGCAACGACGATGAGGGCGGTGGCTCGCGCTCGATCTGTCAGGACGGAGCGCGCTCGAGGCTGCTCCTGGCCGTGAACAACGGGTACTTAGCCGCTTACGCCCGTGAGCTGCCTAGCCTGCTCGAGACGCTCACGAAGCCACAGGCTCCCTCAGCGGATGTGGCCGAGCTCGCCGCGCTCTTCCTCGAACCGACGCCCGCGGAAGAGGTCGCGATCTCGCGAGGGGGTTCGTGCGCGTTTGCGATGGACTTCACCGCTTGGGCACTCTCTGCCGATGAAACGAGTCGCCAGCTCGTGCTCGACGCCGTCAACGACAACGCCGAACTGTGCGGCACGCAAGCCTGGGGCAGCATCGTGAACCTGAATCGGCGACTAGTGTTCGTCGCCAAGAGCAAAGTGTCCGCGCTGGTCCTGGCTGCCGCGCTGAAGCGCAGAAACGTCGAGGCGAGTCACCAAGCCTTCATCTCCTTGTCGCACCGCATTGCACAGATGGATTTCGACAAAGCGCGGCGCTCCGCCGAAGCGCGCGCGCTTCAAGGCGCCAAGATCGAAGCCGACGGACTGCGGGTGTCGATGAGCCTCTCCGTGTTGCCCAACGAAGCCGAATTGCGGGCTATGTCCGCGCTGCTCGACGAACGGCGCGCCACGGCGCAGCGCGCAGCAGCAGTCGTCCGCAATCTCGCCGAAGGCAAGCCGCCGCCCGCTCAAGAGCTCGCTGCGTACATGACGCCCACAGCCAGCGGCACGGAAGTGGCTCCTTAACAAGCAAGCGAAGCGTCAGTGGAGGGGGGCCAACTGATAGGAGCGCACGCCGCTGCCGTTGCCCGTCGCGCCGCTGATCGGCACGACCTTGCCGACGCTACCGTCCGCTGCCAGGAGTACCGCGTACAGCGACGGCACGTCGTTGATGGCGGCGCGATACGTGAGTACACGCGATCCCGGCAGCCAACTGATATCAGTCTGCGCGGTGGCGGAGGGCGACGAGACCAGTGTGGCCATTGGTGGCGCGCCACTCGCGGGCAGCGCGCTGAAGTATAAGCCCTCGTTACTTTGCGGGCTGATTGAGCCGACGAGGGCCAAGGCGTGCGAATTCGGGGCAAACGCCCAATTGGTCACGCCGGGGGCGATGCTATTGCCGTGGGTTCGATACGCGACGCCGGGGGCGGCCCAACGAACCAAGTACAAATCGAAGCGGCTGTTCGTGTCGTGATCGGCCAGCAGTGCGACCCATTTCGAGTCGGGTGACCAGCCTGCGTTGTACGTCTCCGTGAACGAATTGCTCAAGAAGTCGCTTGGCAGCAAGGTAAAGTCCTTGTTCGATTGCGTCGTCTCGACGTTGCTCACACCGCGCACGTCGTTACCACAGCTGATGAGCGCATTCTTACCGTCGGGCGACCAAGTGCTGGAAACGCGCGGGCAGCTTCCGCCGTAGATATAGGCCTCGGTCGGAGCCGCTCCGGCACTGAAATCGTCGCGAGAGATCGTGAGCAACCCGGCAGTGTTCACCTCGTTGTTGCTGTAGAGGAGCTTGCTCGCGTTGGGGCTCCAGGTACCGTCCGTGGACCGCCCGAGCAGCGTTTTGATCGGCTTTGCCAACGAGAGATCCCACCACTCGGTGCCGCTCGCGGTCCCCGCGCTCGCGAACCGTCCGTCGGGGCTGAAGTTCGGTATTCCGGATCCGGTCGCCGGTTCTTCCGAGTCGAGCGTCACGGCTACAGGATTTCCATTGTTCCAAGTCACGTAGGTGTAGCCGACGACCGCATAATGATACTGAATGTTGCCTGCGATCAGCGCACTCCCGACTGGTGACGGTGTGAGCCCGAACACGATACCCGTGGAAGAAGTGTAGGCGAACTTGCTCGTACCGGGCTTGGCAGCCGACAAGTCAACCAAGTACACATCGCCGGAAGCCGTCGAATAGGCCGCGATGTTGCCGCTGTGCAGCCAAGCCATCTCGCTCACGGTGACGCCGGGGGCGCTCACTCGTTGGGCAGTACCGGGCGAGTCGAGCGAGGCGAGCCACAGGCCGGCAGCGTCGTCGTCCGAGTAGGGCACGCGGTAGAGCACTTTGCTTCCGTCGGGCGACCACGCAAAGCTCGAGATGGTGCCGGAATTGAAGGGGCGGTTGAGCCGATACGGCGTCGGAGCAAATTCGCCACCGACCGACGAGACGAACAGCTCATCCAACCCCGGGATCCCCGGGTCGGATAAGTACAGAACGGTGTGCGTGATCGTCAGCGTGATGTCGACGCTGGTCGAGGTCGAGCCATCGCTCACGCTGAGGGTGACGGGGAACTGCCCCACTTCGCTCGGTGTACCGCTGATCTCGAGCGTGTGTGTGCTCGTGCCCTTGAGCGTCAACCCTCCGGGCAGCTCGCCGCTCGTCACGCTCCACGCGTACTTGGCCCCGCCGCTCGCGCTGAGCGTGCCCGTGTACGGCACATTCGTCTGGCCACTCGCAAGATGAGGGGGATCGATCGTCAGCGCGTCGTTGCCTTCGCCAGCCGACCCAGCCGACCCAGCCGACCCAGCTGATCCGGCCTCTCCGCCGCTATTGTCGTCGCCCGCTTCCCCGCCTTGAGCGCTGCCCGCCTCGGGCTTGCCCCCTGCGCCGTCGCTTCTGCCTGCCGCGCCCGATTTTCCAGTTTCGCTCGTACCTGCGGTACCCCCTCCTGTACCACCGTTCGCGTCGGAATCGCCGAAGTGGCGAGCATTCGATTGACACGCGGCGATGCCCATCAAAACGGTCACACCGACGCCGAACGCTGCTCGCTTACGCACTATCACTCTCGCTCCTCCTAGACAGGGGCGACCTTCTATCAGTAAGCAGCGGCTCGCCTCAAAGACAATACGTCGCCGTCGGCCCACTTCTCCCCTGAGGGTGACAGTCTCACTGCAGGACCGACGAAGGGTTCGGCAGCCGACTTTCCGATCGAGTCGCTCCAGTTCGAGATCACGCTTGGTCCCGGCGTTCGTCCAGCGCGGCCTGCAGATCGCGAACCAACGGCGCGATGCTGCGCAAGGCAGTGCGGATGTCATCCGAAATCCGAGACAAACTGCGGCCATCGCTGCGCTCTCGTCGAACGCGGCGACAAGCCGCTTCGACCCGTTCCAGGTGGCTGTGGGCGCTTTGGCGATCGCCCTGTCGTCGAGCTGCGTCGGCCGAGGCGAGTCCTAGAAATGCCTGAAAGATCCCGACCTCCTCGCGCAGGAGCAGGTCGTCGGTGCCGGCTAGCTGTTGGGCTCGGGCGAGTTCGTCGTTTGCGGGGCCGAGCTGGCCGAGCATGGCAAGAGCCGCGCTCAAGCGAGCCTGGCACAAAGCGAGCGAGCGCCGGTCATCGAGCGGACGCAAGAAGGTGAGAGCCTGCTCATGACAATCGCGCGCCGAGTGCCAGTTGCCGAGTTCAGCCTCGAGACTGCCGAGATTGCCGAGCATGATGGCGCGGAGCCGAACGTCTCCGAGATGCTGAAGCAGCGTGATGGCACGTTCGTAGCGACGTCGCGCCGAAGGCAGTGCACCGAGCTCCTGCTCCAGTAACGCCAAGTTCCCCAAGAAATTCGCAAGCAGGCGTGTGTCGCCGAGTGCGTCGAGGGTTTGAATGGCCTTCCAGTAGTACGCTGTGGCCTCGATCAACTTACCGTTGTCATGGAAGACCGCGCCGAGGTTTCCGTAACAGCGGCCGAGCGATCGCAAGTCGGAACTGCCGCGAAGCAATGAAACGGCCTCTTGATAGGTCTCGCGAGCGCTGCGTAAGTCGCGTTGGAAATGATGGATCAGGCCCCGCTCCAGGCAAATCGACGCCGTGACTCGCGAATTGGCGGCGGCTCGCGCGAGCTGCTCGGCAGCGTCCAGATCGGCGCTCGCCTCTCGGAAACGTCCGCTCGTCGATCTCGACCGCGCACGCATGACGAGGACCCGGGCAAGCGGTGTGGATCCTTCTTGCCCGCCACGCTGTTCAGCGCCGCCGATTGCTCGATCGATCAGCTCCAAGATGGCGGGCAGGGGACCTCGTGCGACGATCACGGGTTCGAGCGCACCTAACAGATGCAAAGCGAGCGGCAGATCCAACACTGCTGGGCTGAGCGCATACTCGACCGCGGTGAACAGATCGTCGGACTCTGCTTCGACACGCCTCGTGAATTCGAGCTCCCGCTCGTCTGGCAAAGGCGCGAGCGCAGCCGCGCGCTCACCTGCCAACGCGGCATGGCGAAATCGCACGTTTTCCAGCTCGCCGCTCAGCGACAGCTCGGCGAGCGCGAACTCGCGCACCACCGAAAACATGCAAAACCGATCGCTTGCCGCGCGCAGCATCGATTTCTCGTGCAGTGCTTGCAACGTTGAAAGAGCGTGTGCGGGTTGGCGATCCAGCCCCGAAACCCGCGCTGCGAACTCGGTGCTGAAGCTGCCGCGGAATACCGCACACGCGCCGAGCACCTTTCGTTCTACCGGGGTGAGTGAAATCCAAGCGCTGCGCAGTGCGCCTTGCAAAGCATCGCGTTCGGTACTCACGTGGCCTGCAGCGCCGCTCGCCCCCTCCGGCGTACGCGCGCAGAGCGCGAGCACACCCTCGACACCCAAGGAGGGCACGCGCGCGGCCGCGAGCTCGATCGCGAGCGGAATTCCTTCCAACTCTTGGACGATGCGTTCGACAGTGGCCGACGGCGGTTCACTCAGCGGAAAGCGCACCCCGAGGGTTTCCGCGTGCAAAACGAATAAGCGAGCTGACGGCGAGGGCTGAGCGGAAGCGCTTCCATCGACGGCTCGTGCGCGGTGCGTGGCCAGCGGACCGAGCTCGAGCGTCAGCGCGCCCGGAAGCGACAGTCGCGCGCGCGACGTGGCAATGACCGTCAATTGCGGGGCCGAGCGCTGCGACTGAGCGATGATGGCCGGCAACTCGGGCAGCAGCGCGTCGACGCCATCGAGCACGGCGAGCGTTCCGCCGGCGCTCGCGAGTGCTCTGCCAATCGTGGCTGCAGCGGTTTCTGTTGCAGAAAAGTGCGCGCCGACGCCTCCGGAAAGCAACCGGAGTGCCGACGTCCGATCATTCGTCGAAGACAAGTCGACCCACAGACACTGGCTGCGGTCGGTGAGTGAGGTTTGACGCCAAAGCTCGCGCGCGAGACGAGTCTTGCCGATGCCCGGTGGCCCCCAGAGCGAGATGAGTGGGCGATTTCCTGCGACGGCGTCGGCGAGCTGCGCCAGCTCTGTCTCGCGCGCGATCAAGGGTCGAGTCCGTTCGTCGTCGTCGAAGCGGCGCGTGGCGCTTCCCTGTGACGAATCGACGGCGAGCGTGTCAGTGCTCCACGCTTCGACCGTTTCGCGCACGCTGTGAGCGAGTGTGGTCGTAGGCGTGGACATGCCGAATTCAAGTGTCGGCGTGTCGAACTGTGAGAGATCGCTTTCAGCGAGCAACCGCGTGACGCGCTCCAGCGCTGCCTCGGCGGAGGGGCGCAGTTCCCGATCGCTGGCGAGCAAATCCATCACCCAGCGCACAATCGGCGCCGGCAAGTCGGGTCGGAGGCGGCTCAAGTCCGGCGCTCCTTCCAACAGGACTTGGGCGAGCGTCGCGAGAATATCATCCCCCTGAAATGCGCGCACTTTCGCCAGGCATTCGAACGCGATGCAACCGAGCGCGAACACGTCCGCGCGGCCGTCGACCGCGCGCGGATCGCGGATTTGCTCGGGCGACGTGTAGCAAGGAGTGCCGAGCTGCGCGCCGCGCCGCGTGAGCACGATGGCTTTTGCGTCGCGCGCGATGCCGAAATCGACGAGCATCGCCCGACCTGCCTGACCTGACTCGAGCATGACGTTCGCGGGTTTGAGATCGCGATGGACCACGCCGCTCGCATGCAGTGCCACGAGCGCCGAGAGCAATCGCTCCGCGAGCCGCAGCGTTTCTGCCACGCTCATCCCAGAGCTCTGCAGTTTCTCCGCCAAGTTGCAACCTGCCACCCAATCCATGACCAAGAACGGATCGCCAGTGCCGGTCAGACCATGAGCCACATAGCGCACCACGGCTGGGTGCGCGATTGCGGCGAGTGCAGCCGCTTCCCGCTCGAAACGTTGCAGCGAACGCGCTTTCGCTCGACCTGCAGCTCCGCCGCTCGTCGTGAAGTTCGGCGGCCAGGCTTTCAGCGCGACTGGCACGCCCGTGCGACGGTCGAAAGCACGGAAAATACTGCCCATGCCGCCGCTCGCGACCTGTGCCTCGAGCTCGAAGCGCTCGGCGATGAGCTCACCTTTCTGCATCGAAGTTTGGTGAAAAGCTGAAACGAAATTCGCCCGCGACAGTATAATGAGTGAGTGGCAAGGGCGATCCCCAATCGTCTGCAGAGCGGTTCGAAGGCGGTCGGCGGGAGCGCGCGTGGCCTGGTTGCTGCGCTATCGTTCATGCTCGCGGGTACCGCGTGTGGTGCAGGATCCGATCCGAACGCGACGCGGCAGGGCGAGCTCAGGGTATGGGTGGGACAAATCGCCAATTCCGACGTCGACCTAGGAATCGTCGCATCGGCCACTCAATCGACTTTGTTCTTTTGCGGCGGCAGTCGCAGTTTTACCGATCACACGCACTGGTTCGTCGGCGCAGGTCCCCTCGTTGATGGCGCTCGGATTGACGGCGGCGGTTGGCACGTTTCGATCGACGCGGCACAGCAGCAGGTCTCGGGCACCGTCGTGATTGATGGCCTAGATTCCACGGATTTCTCCGCGGAAGCCGTCGCCCCCGGCACCATTGCCGGTGTGTACGATGCATTTGTGCCGTGTGGGCACGCGGGGCTGATCGTTCGACAACCTGCGGATGGCAACGTCGCGATGACACTTGGGACGTGCCTTCAATCGGATGCGGACTTTGCGAACGTCGAGCAGGTGAGCCCCGTGATGCCCGTGACGAGCAGCGCCAGGTCGGGAATTTTCGCCGAGCTGACCGCGGACCCGAGTCAACAGTTCACGCTTCATCCGCTGAGTCTGGAGGGGATTTGAGCGGGCGCTTGGCCAGCCAGCGTCGCAATTGATTGCGGTGCAGGCCGAGCTGCTTTGCAGCGCGCGTGACGTTGTTGTTGCACTCGGAGAGGGTGCGCAAGATTTGCTCGTCGCTCGGCATCGACTCTTTCGATTCGTCCGTCGTCGCTTCCGCGGCGCGATCGGACAGACGAATCCCGGCATCCGGATCGAGCTCGTCGATGTCGACTTCGCCCTTGCCGAGCCGCAGTGCGCGGTGCGCGGCGCGCCGCACTTCGCCAGCCAGTTCGCGTACATTTCCGGGCCAAGGCCGGATGGCACAGGCCTCGATCAGTCGGGCACTCGGTTGCAGCTCGCGGTCGACGCTCGCGAGCAGGGTCGTGATCAAGCACGGTAACTCGTCGAGTCGCTGGCGCAGCGGCGCGAGCATCACTTCCGGACGCCCAATGCGATAGTACAGATCCTCTCGAAAACGCCCGGCCTTCACCTCCTCGCGCAAGTCGGCGTGGGCCGCGACGCAGACGCGCACGTCTACCGGCTCCGGTCGGTTCGCGCCGAGCGGCAAGACCTCCTTGGTCTCCAACACTCTCAGCAACTTGGCTTGAGTGCGCAGCTCGAGCTCGGCAATTTCGTCCAGAAACAACGTGCCGCGGTGCGCTGCTTGCAGATAGCCCTGAACGTCGGTCGCCGCGCCCGAGTAAGCACCCCGTCGCGCGCCGAACAGCAGACGTTCGGCCAGCCCCTCGGGAATCGCGGCACAGTTGACGCCGACGAAGGGGGCGGAGCGATCGCCGAACAATGCCTCGTGAAACGCTCGCGCGGCCCGCTCTTTACCGGCGCCGCTCTCCCCACGCAGGCACAAGGTGCTTCCAGCATGCGCAGCGAGCTCGATCTCCGCCCATGCTCGACGTAGTGCGCCTCCGATGACGAGCCCGGCCTCACCCAGCAGCACATCGCTCTGATAGAGCCGAACATCGTCCACTGCCCACAGCAGTGTGCGCCCCACGCGCAAGACGAGTTGCTCGCTCAATGTGTCGCGGGTTCCCTCCACCGGTTGGCCACGCAGGTACGTTCCGTTTCGGCTACCGAGATCGGTGATGGTCCACGATGGTCCGTCGATGCTGACTCGACAGTGCTCTCGGGACACGCGTTCGTCGTCGGAAAATAGTTCCGCTTGGACACCGCGCCCGAGGAGCAGTTCGCCGTTCACCAGGGGCAGCGGCAGGCTCGCCGGGCGGCCGTGCGCCCAGATCGCGACTAGGCCGGCAACGCCGCGCCGCGCCAGATTGGGCGCGCGTTGGCTTTCCTCGGTCGTTTCCTCGATAGCCATCGCGGGCACAGCCTATCACGCTCGGCATCGGCCCTCCCAGCACGTCACTACGAACGGGCCAAGCGCGCGCGGCTCTCGACCGCGCGCGCTCTCGGCTAACTCTCGGATTTTCAGCTCACGGAGAACAATGAGGCGGCGTGGTCGACGTATCCGGCTTGGTGCACAACGGACCGAGCCCGGTGTCCGCGTTGGGCAGGCTGATCATTGCCAAGGGCCCGGCTTGGTGTTCGCCGTTGAACGGAGTCGGTTTGCTGACATCGAAGCCGCAAGGCGCAGCGTCCTCGGGATTGTTGAACCAGAACCCGACTTGGAAGGTCCCAGTCGGTGGCAGTTGCACGTTCGGATCGAAACCGAAGATCTGGTCGAGCAAGATCGTGCGGATCGAGGCGCGCATGATGCCGCGTTTGTTTGCTTCGAGATCGCTTTGGTACCAAGCCAGACCGAAGTTCTTGAACTGGGGGTCGACGGATCCGTCCGCCCGCAGCGAGCTATTTTCGACCGTGAACATGTCGAACTTCAGGTCCGGTTTGACGTTCTCGCCGTACAGAAACAGACCATCGTTCAGATCGCCGCGGACAACTAGCGCTTGTACCTTCGGTGCGCGTTTTGGATCGTCCGGATAGGCCGCCAAGCAGTTGAGGAATTTCGGATTCGGCGCGAAATCGAAGCGCACCAGCTCGGTGTCAGCGGGCGGTTTGACGCCGGCCCCAACGCCGTTCAGTTCGCTCAACTCTACGGTTACCGAGCCTTCTGCGCTCTCGGTCTGCTCTTGCTGGCCCCACTTACCATTTTGAATTGCCCAGACGAGCACCTGATCGTCGAAACGATAGTTCGCGGTGACGGTCGCCTCGTCGAATGGCAGCGTGAGGCTTGCGGACGTTGCGAGCTTCAGCCCAGCGGGCTTTATCTGGAACTCGGGGCCGCAGCCGACTGCGCCATTGGGCAGCGGCTTGAGCCTCGAGGCCTGCGTTAATTCGATCTCGGTGGGCGCGCTCAGTGCACCCTGCGGAATCGCAAGGTGTACGCCCGCGAACGTCGTTCCGGGAAGTCCAACGAGCTCGCCGCCCTCGGGGCCAATGGTGGCGTGCAAGCTCTGTTCGGACGTCGCTTCCGGGCTGTGACCGCCTGACGAGCACGCAGCGGCGAAGAGCAGCGCTGCGGTGCTGGCGAGGGCTTGCGTGGTGAGAGCGCTACGACGGACGGTTCGACGGAGATTGGATACGGTCGTCATCTGAGTTCTTCCTTGCTGGCGACAGGGGGGCGAGCGAAGGGCTGCGCCGTTCGTCGCTGTCTTGATGGACCCCTTCAGCAACTCGCGTGCCGCCCAGTTCGACGCTTTGGGCGACCCGGCACGCATAGAAAAGAACGAGGATTTGGCCGTTTGTCGCCGCGGAACCAGGCTCAGAGGGCGGGCACGTGCCCGGCCCGTGCCCGGAAATAGCTGAGGCCTCCCAGTGTGCCGTCACGGTGATCCTCTTGGACTTCATACATCCGTCGGCTCGACTTCATTCTGATTCGAAGATCAAAGCGTCCAACGCTGAGCGGCCGAACGACGGCCGCTTCCAAATAATGACGACTCGGTTGTCGTTGCTCACAAACCGCAGCCCGAAACCAGCCTGACCCTCAATAATGCCGGCCGTCGACACGAAACAATGAGTCGACGCGGCGACCGCGAGTAGATTCTGTAAATCGCGCAATCGGCCAAATGCCTTGTGCTAGACGAGTCGGAGCCACTGTACTATCGTGGCGTCGGCGCATGCATCAGGTATTGTTCGCCTTCTTGACCATGCTGGTCTTGGCGGGAGTGGGTGTGTTCGTCGCGCGCGTCCCACTAGCGACCGCACGACGGGTTTGGCTAATCCTGTTTACGTGCGTGATCGCGGGGGCCGTGACGATGATGGTGGCGCACGCCTTCGTCACGCGCTGGGGGATCCGGCTCGGCGTGCAGCGAGATGGCTTGTTTTCGCTGATCGACGGTACTGCTTGGCGTCCCTTCGTGTACCGACGCCTGACGTTCGACATCGTCGGCTGGACGTCCCAGCTCATCGAACAGTTCGGTCCCCGGCGAGCAGTCGACACTTTCGTCGATCAAACACTGAGGGACGTCTGGCCGAACCAGATTGTCGAGCTTCGCCTTCACCGCATCGAGGCGACCGTTGCCCATTTATTGAATTGGCTCACGCTATTCGCGACAGTGCCAGTTTTGGCCGCTTGGCTCACGGCTGTGCTCGACTGTAGCTGGCTAGAGGCCTTGATCGGCGCTTGCCTTGCCATGGCGCTCGTTCCGCTGACCCTGATCCACGGCGGCTACATCTATGACTCGATGGAGCTGCTGCTTTGGACGGCTTTGCTCGTATGCATCGCGAAACGCTGGCTATTCGCCGTGCCGTTCCTGTTCCTATTGTTGTCGTTCAACAAGGAGTCGGCGCTTGCGCTCGTGCCCGTACTGTTCCCACTTCTGACACGGGTCGTGACGCGTCGGCGCGCCGTTCTATGGAGTCTGGCATTGGGCGTGTTGGCCGCCGCGTGGTTGGTGTTCATCCGTCACCGCTACCAAAGCTCAGCGGGCGCAGCGCAGGAGTGGTCCGTGCGCCAGAATCTCGAGTTTTGGAGCAATCCACTCACCTATTTCAAAGTTGCGCCGCTGTTCAGTCCCGGTATACCAGCGCCGCGAAGTGGCAACGTTGCCGTCCTGCTCCTGCTGCTGATTCCGCTGCGTTTTGGCTTTCGCCAGGTGCAAAGCGACGTGAAGTGGGCTGCGATCATCGCGGGAGCCATGATGCTCCCGCTGTTCATCATCAGTGGCGCGACGGACGAAACACGCGTTCTGGGCCCGCTGTTCCCCTTCTTGCTGGCAATCAGCTTCGAAGGGGTACAGCAGCTATTCGACCCGAGAAAAAAGCGCCAAGCCGTGCGCGCTACCTAACCGGTTACCGGACCTTGAGAGCGAGGAATCCGGCGTCCCAGTTGGCCGAGTACAGGATGTTATTGGCTGAGTCGAAGCGTTGCATGAACGGCCCGTCAGTGAAGGTCTGGCCTCCAGGCATGGTGGTCCAGGTCTTTCCGTCGCTCTCGGGCGACACCGAGTATGGCAGGGGCATGCCCTTGGCGTTGTCACCGGTGTACGAAATGCTCGTGTAGAGCGTGGTGCCATCACCGTGCACCGAATAGTACGTCCCGCTCGGGATACCGTTGTCTTTCAAGTGCTCCCAGGTGTCACCGTTGTCGTGGCTGCGCGCCGGCCAGCCAGCTGCACCGGCATAGATCCAACCGTTCGAAGCGTAGTAAATCTCGTTACCACCGTGGGGCACGCTGATGTCCTTGGCAACCTGCTTCCAGTTGGCGCCGTCGTCGGTGGTCTTCCAGAAGCCATCGCCGTCGGTCGAAACCAACAACGTGCTGCTGTTGCCGATGCCGAGCTTGGGCGAGTACAGGAAATGAATGCCCATCGACCCGCCAGACCAGGACGGCATCGGCTGATGCGCCACCCATGTGCTGCCGCCGTCCTTGCTCTCGATGAAGCCTGCGTTGCTCTTACCCGGCCAGGCCGCGTGCGAGCCAACGATCACGTGCTTGAAGTCCGACGGATCGACCGTTAGCCAAGTGACGTCGTTGGTTGTGTCTTTGGCAATCGCCTTGAAGCCCGCCGGTTTGGTCCAGTTCGCTCCGCCGTCGGTGGACACCCAAAACCCGAGCGCTTTGCCTCGAACACCCTGCGTTGCATAGAGGTGATTGGAGTTGTTCGGATCAATCTTGATGGCGATTGGGCTGTCGATGTAGGTCGTCGTGTCGTCTGGGTAATGATTCGGGTCATCCTTGCCCATGAGTTCCCAGCTCGTGCCGCCATTGTTCGTCTTCCACAATCCCATCGTGTCGATGCACACGATGATCTTCCTGGGATCACTGGCATCGATATCGAACTGCGGCAGGCCGTAGCCGTTGCCGCCCGTGCCAGGGCAACATTTGAGGTTCAGACCGGGCGGCGTGATGTCCGTCCAAACACCGACCTTGAGTGCGGGCAAGGCGGCTCCATCGACCACGACGACGGCGGCGCTTGCTTTGAGCGACGTGTCACCATTGCTGGTCGCAACGACGTGATAGGTACCTGCGGTTGTCGGCGCCGTGTAGACGCCCGTGTCAGTCACGGCCCCACCGCTGGTGCCCTCGTCCACGGTCCAGGCAACCGTCTTGTCGGCCAGCCCGTTGACCAGTGCATTGAACTGAATCTTGCCGCCAAACGTTGCGTGCCCAGTCGTCGGAGCGACGGTGACGCCGTTCTGAATGACGACCGCAGTCTGCCCGGCGCTGCCGGCCGCCGATCCACCGGATACGAATCCACCAGATCCGGGACTCCCAGATCCAGGGCCGCCCGATACGGAGCTGCCGGAACCGCCAGTTTCAGGGCTAGCGTCTCCGGACCCGCCGGATCCGGGGTTGCTGGAGCCGGCGATGCCCGTCAAACCAGCGTTGGTCGTTTTCTCGGAGCTAGAGCCGCAACTAGCTGACCCAACGCAGGCCGCGAGCAAGACCGCAGACGTTACCAAGGTGCCGTGTCGCATTCGTTTGATCTTTCCTACTAGGGGTAGCCAGCGGGGCTACCTTGAGCCGAAGCGGCCGATCGGAGGCTTTCTTGAGGGGCGCCCCAGCCTTCGCTAGGCAGAATTACCACATGTGGCACCCCAGTCACCGTGGCAGGCTTGTCACGTCTGGCGGCTATGTGCACGTTTTTATCGAGCCTGTTCCAGGCCAATTACACGTATGCAGCGAGATCGAAACTGTGCGATCTGCAAGTAGCTGTAATCGGGGCACTAACGCCCGTGTGTCATTTCTGAGCTTGAATGTACGAGTCAGTGTGCCTGCCACCAGATGTTGATTGGCGACTCGAGGCGATGTGCGATGAGAGGGCACGTTTTTGGCCGCGCCCGCCACGCGAATAACCTGGATAGCAAGCCCTGCGGGTGGACCGAGAAGATGTGATGTTCTCGAACTCACCAGCTCTACCGATCATCGTTGCTGTCGCCCGCTCGCAACGGTACCGAAACCGATGAGCATTTCGCCCATCTTGCGAGAGATATGGGGAGCTATGTGACGAATGAACGAATCATCTCAGCTGCCGAACACGTGCAGCTCCGCGACCGACATGAAGTGGGCGCTTCCGCTCGGCGTTCCATCGATTCGGATGCCGTTGCCCACGATTGGCGGGAAAACGAAGGTGAAGGTCTCGAAGCTCACCCCGTTGGCACCCGGATACGCGGGGGAGACGGTAACGCTGGGTACGTTTACCCAGGTTGTGCCTTGGCGAACTTGGATCCGCAGACTCGTGAACGCGCCGCCGTCCGCGAAGTTGCCGCCTTCCTGAAAGACGACTTTGCCGAAGCTCTGGTCAGTGGTGAACGTGTAACCGATCCAATCCTCGGCTCGCGCGCCACCACCTTTGTACGTGTCGTACTGGAGGGACCAATCGCTCGAGCCCACGGCAGGTGTAACGCCGTCACGGATGATTTGTAGATTCCTACTGCCACCACCGGTCGGCGCGGTGATGAAGGCGACGATGGTACCGGAAGCGGTGATGTCGGGTCCGCCGACGATGGGAGGGGCGATTGTGATTGTGACGGTCGCAGCGCTGCTCGAGAGGCTGCCGTCGCTGACCACGAGACTAAACGTGAGCGCAGTCGACGCGCTGACCGTGGGGGCAGTGAAAGTCGGCTTCTGAGCGGTAGCGCTCGAGAGAGTCACCGCCGGGCCCGCGGTTTGCGTCCAGCTGTAGCTGAGAGAATCGCCTTCTGGATCGCTCGAAGCGCTGCCGTCGAGGCTGACCAGCGCC
>Ga0164309_10000048_pt1 | contig 66378 bp, 44 predicted proteins | sample Whisoiple_247_MG_FD_109984 | JGI IMG/M metagenome (GOLD analysis project Ga0164309, IMG submission 109984) | Soil microbial communities amended with fresh organic matter from upstate New York, USA - Whitman soil sample_247_MG | ecosystem: Environmental > Terrestrial > Soil > Unclassified >... | reverse complement strand
TGCAAGAACGCGGGGACCTCGCTCCCGTTCTGTGACTTGAGCTGAATGTCGATGGTGATCGGATCGCGCGGCCAGAGCGCGCTGCGCGGACCGATTTGAACGTCCGCGTAAATGCCGCGCGGTTCCAAGCGAGCGATAGCCGTGTCGAGCACACCCGGCATCCGGAAACCGATCACGGTCTTCTGACCGCGATACAAGCCCGCGCCTTGTGCGGCGGGGAAATAGCGGCCGGCGCCCAGATAGGTCATTTCCAACCCCGCGGTGTTGGTGAATTGGACCTGCTGCCCGACGCTGAGAAAGATCGCTTGCTCGGTGCTATAGGCGCCGGGCGGCAGCACCACGCCGATCACGCGTAACTCGGATTCGGCGCTCCAGCCGCCCTCCATACCGCGCGCATCGATGGAACGAACCGCGACCGAGTATTTGCCTGCTTCGACCGGCGTGAGTGGCGTGTCCATTTCCGGCGTCTTGCTGACGCGCTGATCGATAACCTTGCCGTCTGCGAGACGACGCACGCGCAGCTCGTACGCGCTCGCGCCCGGCACACGCGACCAGTGGAAGCCATGCATCGCCACGGTTTCGTTCGGTGCGAACCACATGCGCTGCGAACTGGCTAGTGTCGGACCGGGCAAGCCCGGCTTGGCTAGGGCGTTCGGGTCTTCTTTGTTCAGCGTGGCGGTCCAGCCGAGGGGAATGGTTTGCCAATGCTCATTGACCAGGCTGCGCACCTCACCCTCGATGTTGGCGGTGGTGGCTTCGTTGCCGTCGACCCGGAACGCAGCATGGCCTCCCGTGACGATAGCGCTGAGCTTGCCCATGCTGGCGAGCACGGCGTTGCGACCCGCCTTGGGCATGTCGACATCGACGCGCCCACTCTGGAGCGCAAAGCTCCAAGTCCAGGTACGAGCGCCAGGCTGCAACGCCAACAACTGCGGCAGCGGAAAAACGCGTAGCGAAGAATTCGGCCCGACGCGCAGGCGCGCACGGCTCGGTAGTTCGATCACTGCGCCCGAGTCAGCGGTAGTGAGCACGCCGCCGACGTTACTGGCGCTGCCGGAGACGACGACCGGCTTACGCGGTGAGGATTCGGCCCGCGCGCTCTCGGTGGAGCACACCAGGGCGCCCAGCACACACGCCGCCAAACTAGCTCGAATTCGCGTTGATCCCATGACGCTGGACAACGGCAGGGGCGGCCGCGACTTGAGCGTTTTCGGCTCGCGGATCGAAGTCCGTGCATCTCTACTCAGCTCTGGGACTACACTTCAGCACCATGGCGACGGCACGTGCCAAAAAGGATATCCGAGCGTTACCGAAGAATGAGCGACGCCAACAGATCTTGAGCGTCGCGCGTGGGGCATTCGCGAAGCGCGGTTACCACCAGACGACGATCGACGACATCGTTGCCCAAGCGGGCGTCGCGCGTGGCACGTTTTACCTGTACTTCGAGGACAAGCGCGCGGTGTTCTCGAACTTGGTGGATCGCTTCGCCGGCCAGCTGTCGATGGCAATCGTGCGCATCGTGACGGATGACGCCAGTCGATCGGTCGCCGAACAAGTGCGCGAGAACATCCGCGCGATCATCGCCACCTGCCTGGCGGAGCGCGCCATGACCAAGATCCTGTTCACCGACGCGGTCGGTGTTGATCCGGCCTTCGATCGAAAACTACAAACCTTCTACGATACTGTCGTGCAGCTGCTCACGGACAGCCTGAAGGACGGTCAGGCGCTGGGCATCGTCGCGGACGGTGAGCCGCGCGTGCTCGCCTACTTGACCATCGGCGCGCTGAAAGAATTGCTCTACCAAGCCGTCACGCTCGGCTTCGCCGAAGAAAGCGCAGACGTCCTCACCCAGCAGATGTTCACCTTCCTGAGCGGCGGCTACCTCCGCTTCGGCTCCGTCAACGCCAAAGAACCCAAGAAACCCCGCAAACGCTGACGACGGTGAAAACGCCGTGCCCCGACTCGAAGACAGGGACTAACCGCAGAGGCCGCAGAGGCCGCAGAGGCCTGAGAGAGAGGAGATTGGGTTTCCTCTGAGCGGCGATTGGGGTCGTGACAACGTGCGCTCCGACGTTGATTGGGACACAAAAAAAATCTCCCTCAGATCTCTGCGGCCTCTGCGGCTCGGCGGTCAATCTCTTGGAGCCGTTCCCTGAACCGCATCGCTGTCCTGTGTTCTGAATGGTTTTGACTGTGCGAGAGTGGGAGGGGGTTGATGGTCACGTGATACTTCGGTGGGCGGCGGAGCCTTCGGCGTCGTGTTTCGTTGGGGAGGTGTTGGCCCCCCGCGGCGGGCGGAGCCCGACGCTTGACGGGGGCCCCGCGGCGGAGCGGAGCGAGCACGCGGACGCGCTGCGACGTGGCTTGTGGGGGGCAACCCCAACGAGGGCTGCCTATGTGGGTGCATGAAGGCAGGCGTTGCGCAATGGGAGAATTGCGAACGGCACATTGGAGTTCCCTGCGTGCGCGGCTCGATTGACGTGGTGGTCAGTGCGGCCCGTGTGTCAGTTACGAAATGAGCCTGAAACATAACGGAATTCTCTAGAATTCGTGTCCGAAACTGACGAGTACGGCTGTCGCGTTTTCGAGTTGTGCTTACATTCTTCAGGAACTCGGCGCTTTCCCTCTGATTTACTTGACCGAGCGCGGGGGAGGGCGCATGGACGCACCGCGAAAACACCCTGCTTCGCCTCATAGAACCGCCATGGAAAACGATCTGATCGAGGGCTCTGTCAACACCCTGAGCCTCGCGTTCGCCGAAGGGCTGTACGCTGACTACCTCAAAGACCCGAATCTGGTTTCCCCGGACTGGCAAGAGTACTTCCGAGACCTAACGCCGGACGCTGACTTCAGTCGCGCGCCGAAGCTCGGGCCCTCGTTCCGCGCCGCGAGCTTGTTCAACGCTCCGGCAGCGTCGAACGGCCAGGCGCCGGCCGTCAATGGTAGCGGTGCAGCTCACGCCAAAGGCAGCAACGGCAACGGCTACGCAGCGCCCGCGGGTTGGAACAACGGCGTTTCGGACGTCGCCGTTCGTCAAGATCGCGTCGACGCGCTGATTCGCGCTTACCGCGTGCGCGGTCACATGATCGCCAAGATCGATCCACTCGGCTTGCCGCGCTTGCCGCAAGAGGAGCTCGATCCCGAGTTCCACGGGCTACACGGTGACGATCTCGACCGCAAGTTCTCGAGCCGCACCATCTTCGGCGCGCAGTCCCTCACGTTGCGCGAGATGCTCACTCGTCTGCGCAACACCTACTGTCGCTCGATTGGCGTGCAGTTCATGCACATCGACGATCTGAAAGTCAAAAACTGGCTGCAAGATCGGATGGAGGGTTCGGAGAACCGGCTCGAGCTGCAGCGCTCGGAGCAAATCCGCATCTTCACCAAGCTGACTGATGCGACGACCTTCGAAGACTTCTTGAAGCGCAAGTTCTCGACGGTGAAGACCTTCTCGCTCAGCGGCTCGGAGAGCTTGATTCCGCTGCTCTCGTTGGCCATCGACCGCGCCGGCGATCACGGCGTGGACGAGATCATCTTGGGCATGGCGCACCGTGGTCGCCTCAACGTGCTCGCCAACATCATGGGCAAGAGCCCGCGCGAGATCTTCCGCGAAGTAGAAGACAGCGATCCTGAGCTGTACTTCGGCAGCGGTGACGTGAAGTATCACCTCGGGCACAGCTCCGACTTCGTCACCGAGAGCGGCAAGAAGGTGCACCTCTCGCTGTGCTTCAACCCGAGCCATCTCGAGTTCGTCGATCCGGTGGTGCTGGGCCGCGCGCGCGCCAAGCAAGACCGCGTGGGCGACAAGACGCACGCGCGCAAGCTCGGCGTGTTGATTCACGGTGACGCCGCGTTCGCCGGTGAAGGCATCATTCAGGAGACCCTGAACCTGAGCCAGCTGGATGCGTACACCACGGGCGGCACGCTGCACGTCGTGATCAACAATCAGATTGGCTTCACCACACCGCCCTCGCAAGGTCGCTCCACGACTTACGCGACCGACGTCGCGAAGATGCTGCAAATCCCGATCTTCCACGTGAACGGTGAGGATCCGGAGGCGGTGGCGCAGGTCGTGCGTTTGGCCATGGATTTCCGCGACACGTTCTTGCGCGACGTGGTGATCGACATGTACGGCTACCGCCGTCACGGTCACAACGAGAGTGACGAACCGGCGTTCACTCAGCCGCTGATGTACGCCGCGATCGCCGAGCGTAAGAGCGTCCGCGACGGTTACCTCGAGCATTTACTGAAGCTCGGCGGGATGACTCAGGCAGAGGCCGATCGCATCGCGGTCGAGCGTCGCGAGCACCTCGAGACCGAGCTCGGCGAAGCGCGTCGCAAGGACTACGTGAAGACGACGGACTGGCTCGGTGGCTATTGGAAAGGCTACTTGGGCGGTCCGGAAGCGAACGTGCCGGAGGTCGACTCGGGCATCTCCCTCGCGCGCGCCAAGGATCTGATCTTGCGCCAGAACCAACTGCCGGCGGACTTCCACCCGCACAAGCAGATCGAGCGCTTGCTGCAGCGTCGCAACGCCATGGGCAACGGCGAGCAGCCGCTCGATTGGGGCACTGCGGAGTTGCTCGCGTTTGCTTCGCTCGTGACCGAGGGCGCGCGCGTGCGCTTCACGGGGCAAGACTCACCGCGCGGTACGTTTACCCAGCGTCACGCCGTGTTCCACGACGTCGAAGACGGCCACACGTACATGCCGCTCTGTCACTTGAGCCCGGATCAAGCGCCGATCGAGATCTATAACTCGGCGCTCAGTGAAGCGGGCGTGATGGGCTTCGAGTACGGCTACAGCCTGGATTGGCCGGATGGGCTCGTGATCTGGGAAGCGCAGTTCGGCGACTTCGTGAACTGCGCCCAGGTGATCATCGATCAGTTCTTGGTTAGCGCCGAGGACAAGTGGAAGCGCCTGAGCGGTTTGGTGCTGATGCTGCCGCACGGTTACGAAGGGCAAGGGCCGGAGCACTCGAGCGCACGGCTCGAGCGCTTCCTGACTGGTTGCGCCGAAGAGAACGTGCAGATCGTACAGCCGAGCACGCCGGCACAGCACTTCCACGTGCTGCGTCGTCAGGTGCTCCGTCCGTGGCGCAAGCCGCTGATCATGTTCACTCCCAAGAGCTTGCTGCGTCACCCGATGTGCGTGAGCCCGCTCGAGGACTTCTCTGCAGGGCGCTTCCACCGCGTGCTGCCGGACAACCGCGTCGCCAAGCCGGCCAAGGTGCTGATGTGCAGCGGCAAGGTCTATTACGACTTGGAGAAGCGCCGCCAGGAGCTCAACCGCGAGGACATCGCCATCGTGCGCATCGAGCAGCTCTACCCGCTGCCCGACCACCACATTCGCGCGGCCATCGAGCACTGCGACGACGGCACGCCGATCGTTTGGGTGCAAGACGAGCCGGAGAACATGGGCGCTTGGCGCCACTTCCGCGCGCGTTTCGGCGCGATGCTGTTCGGGCGTTTCCCGTTCAGCGGCGTGTGTCGCGCGGAGTCGGCGAGCCCGGCTACTGGTTCACACAACTGCCACAAGCTCGAGCAGCAAGAGCTGCTCGAGCGCGCGTTCGGCTGAGGCTTGGTCTCTCGCCGCCCGCGTAAATCCCAAGAATCATTGCTACAAGTTGACCGATCTGGGCCCCGGGACGATAAGTCCCAGGCCCCGCGGGCGCGCCCAGGGTCTGGGCCGCTCGAGTGCGAAACAGGAAGCGCTGCAAAGCATGGCAATCGAATTAAAAGTGCCGACCGTCGGTGAATCGATCACCGAAGTGCAAATGGGTGAGTGGCTGAAAGGCGAGGGCGACTCCGTCACGCGTGACGAAGTGATCGCCAAGATCGAAACCGACAAGGTGACGGTCGATCTGACCGCGCCGAACGACGGCGTGCTCTCGCAGATCAAGGTCAAGAAGGGCCAAACCGCCAACGTCGGTGACGTGATCGCGTACATCGAGGAGGGCGCCGCTGGCGCCGCCAAACCGAAGGCCGAGCCCGCGAAGTCGGAAGCGCCGAAAGCCGCGCCGAAAGCCGAGCCGCAGCCGGAGACCAAGAGCGCGCGTCCGACGATCCCGCCGCAAGGGTTCGCGCGGGTCATGCCCTCGGCGCGCCGCGCGCTCAAAGAGCGCGGCCTCAGCCCGGACGACGTGGAGGCGAGCGGCCCGGGTGGTCGCGTGCTCAAGGAAGACGTCGATCGCTTGAAGGACAAGCCGGCTGCCGCCAAGGCGCCCGTGGCGCAAGATCGCCAGGAAGAAGTCGTGGCGATGAGCCCGTTCCGCAAGCGCATTGCGGAACGCCTGGTGCAATCTCAGCAGACCGCCGCGCTGCTCACGACCTTCAACGAGGTCGACATGGGCCCGGTGATGGACCTGCGCAAGGCCCACCAAGAGGCGTTCCAGGAGAAATACGGCATCAAGCTCGGCTTCATGTCGTTCTTCGTCAAGGCGACGATCGAAGCGCTGAAGCTGATTCCGTCGGTCAACGCGGAAATTCGCGGCAACGACATCGTGTACAAGAACTACTACGACATCGGCGTGGCCGTCGGTGGCGGCAAGGGCTTGGCGGTGCCGATCATTCGCAACGCGGAGCGCCTGGGTTTCGCCGAGGTCGAGCTGGCGATTGCCGATTTCGGCAAGCGCGCCAAGGACAACAAGCTCGAACTGAGCGAGCTGCAAGGTGGCACGTTCACCATCAGCAACGGCGGTATCTACGGCTCGATGATGTCGACGCCGATCGTCAATCCGCCGCAAAGCGGCATCCTCGGCTTGCACGCGATCCAAGATCGTCCGATGGCCGTCAAAGGTCAGGTCGTGATTCGACCGATGATGTACATCGCGCTGACCTACGATCACCGCCTGGTGGACGGCCGCGAAGCGGTGACGTTCTTGAAGCGCATCAAGCAGTGCATGGAAGAACCCGCGCGCATCTTGCTCGAGGTGTAACGTGAAGAAGCATGATTTGATCGTGATTGGCGCCGGTCCGGGCGGCTACGTCGCGGCGATCCGCGCCGCGCAGCTCGGCTTGGACGTCGCCTGTATCGAAGCCGAGGAGGCGCTCGGCGGCACCTGTGTGCGCGTCGGCTGTATCCCCAGCAAAGCCTTGCTCGAAGCCAGCGAGCGCTACCACGCAGCAGGCCATGATTTGGCCGACTTCGGCATCAAGGTGGCCGGCGTCGAGCTCGATCTGGCTCGCATGCTTGAGCGCAAGACCAAGGTCGTGTCGCAGAACACGAACGGCGTCGCTTACCTGTTCAAGAAGAACAAGATCACCCGGTACCGTGGCCATGGCCGCATCACCGGTCCCGGTCGCGTCGTGGTCGAGGGCAAAGACGCCAACGAACTCGAGGCAAAGCACGTGCTGATCGCCACGGGTAGCAGCGTCGCTCCCTTGCGCGGCGTCCAACTCGACGGCGATCGCGTTGGTACCAGCACCGAGGCGTTGTCGTATCCCGAGGTTCCGAAGCACCTAGTGGTGATCGGCGCCGGTTACATCGGGCTCGAGCTTGGCTCGGTTTGGAATCGCCTCGGTGCCAAGGTCACCGTGCTCGAGTACCTCGAGCGCATTCTGCCGGGCATGGACTCCGAGATCGCGGAAGAAGCCGAGAAGGTCTTCACCAAGCAAGGCATCTCGTTCCGCCTCGGTTCGAAGGTCACCGGCACTCGTCGCGAAGGCGACAAGGTGTTCGTGAGCGTCGAAAGCCAGCCAGACATCGAGTGCGACCGCGTGTTGGTCTCGGTAGGTCGTGTTCCGAACACGACTGGCCTCGGCCTCGACTCGGTGGGCATCGAGCTCGATCCACGCGGACGGATTCCGATCGACGATCACTTCCGCACCTACGTGCCGGGCTTCTACGCCATCGGTGACGTCGTGCGTGGCCCGATGCTGGCGCACAAGGCCGAGGAAGAGGGCGTGGCTTGCGTCGAAGAGATCGTGACCGGCTACGGCCACGTGAACTACGACGCGATCCCGGGCGTGGTGTACACGCACCCGGAAATCGCCTCGGTCGGTAAGACCGAGGACGAGCTCAAGGCTGCGAACGTGCCGTACAAGAAGGGCGTGTTCCCGTTCTCCGCCAACGGTCGCGCTCGCGCCATCGGTGCCACCGAGGGCCGCGTGAAGATCTTGGCGCACGAGGAAACCGATCGCGTCTTGGGCGTGCACATCATCGGTGCGCACGCGGGCGACCTAATCGCCGAGCTCGTCGCCGCGATCGAGTTCGGAGCGACGTCGGAGGACATTGCGCGCACGTCGCACGCTCACCCGACGCTCGCCGAAATCGTCAAAGAAGCGGCGTTTGCCGTGTCAGGGCGCGCGATTCACATTTGAATCAGCGGCCACGACTTTGACTTCCCACTGACTGCCGCGCCGCCGCAGTTCTTCCGTGTAGATCGATTCACGGTGCACTCGTCTCGAGAGCACCGTGGCGATCGCACACGCGGTGAGTAGCGGCAGCACGATGGCGTAGTCACCGGAGAGCTCGAACACGAGCACGGTGGCCATCAGCGGCGCGTGAGTCGTGGCTGCGACCACCGCGGCCATGCCGACCAACGCGTAGGCTGCGACCGCACCCGTGGCGCCGGCGGGGCCGAAACGCGCCACCAAATGGCCGACGATGCCGCCGAGCGCGGCGCCCAGCAGGAGCGACGGGGTGAATACGCCGCCCGGGCTACCCGATGACACCGACGCGGTGGTGGCAACCGCTTTGGCGAACAAGATCACGATTAGCACGCTGAGCTCCAACTGCTGCCCGAGGATCAGGTTGATGGCCTCGTAGCCGTTGCCCGTGATCTGCGGCAACGCGATCGCAATCGTCCCGACGATCGCGCCGCCCAGCGCGGCGCGGGCGGGTCGGTTCGACGTCAACTTTGCGAAGAACGCCTCGCCGCGCTTGAGTAAGACCATGAACAGCGGTCCGATCAGACCTGCGAACAACCCGAGCCCGGCATACAGCGCGAGCTCGGTGTTGGAATTCATGCTGAAGCTGCGCTGTCCGTAGATGGGTCCTCCGCCGATCGCGAGTCGCGTCATCGCGGTCGCGATCGGCACCGCGATGATCACCGGCAGCACCAGATCGAGCGCAATCACGCCAGTCACGACCTCGAGCACGAACAGCACCGCGGCAATCGGCGTGTTGTATGCCGCGGCAAAACCAGCGCCCGCACCTGCGGCGATCAAGGCGCGAATTTGCCTCTCCCGCAGACGAGCGATTCGCCCGACCGTGCCGCCGAAGCCGCCCCCGAATTGGATCAAAGGGCCTTCGCGTCCCACCGATCCTCCGGACACGATCGCGAGCCAAGAGCCGAAGGCCTTCAACAACGTGAAGCGCAGCGAGATCTGTCCCTTGCCGAGGGCGACCGCTTCCATCACTTCACCGACGCCTGCTCCGCCTTTCAGCTTCGCGCTGAGCGCACCCAAAAAACCAGCGAGGCCAGCGCCCGTGAGCGGCACCAGCACGCGGGCATGCCAGGGCAAGCGCTCGAATGCGCCGAGCACGTCGTGCGCGCCGTATGCGTGCGAGAACACCCACGCGATGGTGTGTCGAAAGAGCACGGCGAACGCCGCAGCTCCCAGTGATACCGTCAGCAGCGCAAGACAGTAGCGCGCCAAATTTCCCCAAAAGCGCGGATTCCCAGGGAAGTGAGAGTGGCGTGGGGTAGGTTCAGATGAGACAAAAGTTGCTGGAATACCTGACCTTAGCTCGAAACTTGGCCCAAATCGGGAAACTTTGCGAGATTTCTTGGGTAAAACGGCTATAGACCGGGACCTTCAATGAAAAAACTCACGTTGTCCGAGGGCCTGCTAATCGTCGTGGAGCTCGGAGCTGAATGGCCAGCGTTGGAGATCGAGGCCGCGCGTAACGCAAAAGCGAAACGCGTTCTCGCTCAAGACGAAACCGAATCTCCGACTGCGTTTGCGGCGCGCGTTGCCCAGCAACTCGGCAGCTCCTTCCCGAGCGGCGTCGCTTTGAGCAGCGTGGTGGTCGCGTGTAGTGAGCGCATCGACGCGCACGCACAGAGTGGGCGCGCGGAACTCGTGCGCACCACGGCGGGCGCGCTCGCGCGTAGCGGAGGCGGCAGCCTCACGTTGGTCGCGTGGGACCGCAACGACGCTCGCTCGAAGCCGATGTTTTCGACTTTGCTCAGCGACGTCACTCGGCAGTGGCAGAGCAAGCATGTGGAAGTGAAGCTGAGCTTCGGTGAATCGTCGCTTGCGCTCGCGCAAAACGGAACTGACGCGACCGCAGCCGAAAAGTCCAGCACCCACGCTTCGGCGCCGGTGAAGGGCTCTGTGCGTCGCGTGGCCTGAGTCTGCGCGCTGCTGCGCGTTCAGACTACCGAGGTGCTTTACGCGGTCCGCCGTTTGCGGACCGCGGCGAACACTCGCGAGAAAATATACGGGGGAAGCGTTCGGGCTTGGCCGTATAGTTACAGGACCCGCCCTGTGAGAGGAACGCCCCGCGATGTCGCTCGAAGTCGGCCAGCTGCTAGATAACAAGTACCGTATCGTCAAGATGATCGGCGAGGGCGGCATGGGCGCTGTCTTCGAGGGCGAGAACGTCCGCATCAATCGCCGTGTGGCGATCAAGGTGCTGCACGCGGCGTTCGCCAACAACAGTGATGTGATGCAGCGCTTCGAGCGCGAGGCCCAGGCGGCGGGTCGCATCGGCAACGATCACATCCTGGAAGTGCTCGACCTCGGCATTCTGCCCGACGGTGATCGCTACATCATCATGGAGTTCTTGGACGGCGAACCGCTGTCCTCTCGCATCAAGCGCAGCGGCCGGCTCATGCCGCACGAACTCGCGCCGCTGATGCGCCAGGTGCTCGTGGGTTTGGGTGCGGCGCATTCCGCCGGCATCATTCATCGTGATCTCAAGCCGGACAACATCTTCATTTTGCGCGAGAAGGCCGGCAATCGAGACTTCGTCAAGATCATCGATTTCGGGATCTCGAAGTTCTCGCCGCTCAGCGGGGGTGGTGACGGCATGAAGATGACTCGCACCGGCGCGGTCATGGGTACGCCGTATTACATGTCACCCGAGCAAGCGAGCGGTAGCGGTGAAGCCGACGCGCGCAGCGACGTGTATTCGCTGGGCGTGATCATGTTCGAAGCGGTCACTGGACGGGTCCCGTTCGACGCTGGGACGTTCAACCAGTTGATGTTCAAGATCGTTTTGGACGTGGTGCCGCCGCCGCAGTCGATCGTACAGGATTTGGATCCCGCGTTTGCCAGCATCGTTTCCAAGGCCATGGCGCGCGACGTGAATCAGCGGTTTCAAAGCACCGCAGAGCTGCTTCACGCGATCGAGGCTTGGTCGCAAAGCGGTCAGGCTGTTGCCATGCCGACTGGGCTGCAGGCATCCGCTGCTGGCCATTTGCCTTCTGGTGCGCGCGGTTCGATGGCGTCAATCAGTGACGTCAACGTGCCGGTTGCTGGGCAGAAGACGGCGGGCACTTGGGCCACGTCTCAACCCGGCGCGGCGCCTGTCGCGCCGAAAAAGAGCGCTTCGGGCGCCATCGCAGCGGCGCTCGGTGTTGGTTTGCTAGTGCTCGGTGGTGGGGCGTATGCCGCCCTCTCGATGCACGGCAAGTCGCTTGCGCCGACGAGTGCCGCCGCGCAAGCGAGCTCTACGAGCTTACCAGCGCCAGCGGCGTCAGCGGCACAGCCGGAAGCGCGAGCGACTGCGAGTGCGAGTGCGCCGGTACCCGCTGCGGCGATCGAAAACGCGGCTTCCGTTGCTGCAAGCGCCGCGCCTGTGTCGAGCGCGGCTGCACCCGTGCGCGCCGTGGCACCCGTGCGCGCCGTGGCGAGGCCAGCGGCGAGACCCGCGCGCGCTCCTGCGACGAAGCCCGGCACGCCAGACTTCGGTTATTGAGCGAACCTCCGCTGTGTCGCCGAGCGCGCACGCGTTCGCCATCGCACGTTGCCAATAGCTAACGTGTGTCGATGCGTGTAGGACATCCTGCGCGCTCGCGCGCGAGACGCGCCGGTGGCGGAGCAACGCGTTATCGCGGGAGCGAATGAAGCGCGTCGCCGCGAACAACAACATTTACGCCTAGCTGCGCGCGAGGAGCGTTCTGGGTTGACGAATCCAAAAAATTGGAGGCATCTCCTGTATTGGTACGTTGGGAAAGTATTTCTTCGAATCACTTTTGTGATTCGAGCCGAAAAAAGTCCCATGCGTAGAGGAAGGGGCAATTCGCCCAGGGTTTTTTCGCGGATACTGTCACTGAGGCGCGTGGTCGAAGGCCGCGCGGAGGGAAGATATGGAACAATCGGACGAAACACTGCTGTCGGTGGTCGTTCTCGAGCACGGCTCGACGTGGCCGCCGTGGCTGGCGGAATACCAAGCGCAAGCTCCGAACTCGATGGTCATCGCCCAATCTGCAGATGAGTCTGCATCGGCATTCGCACAGCGTATCGGTCGCAAGATGGATGAGGTCGCCGCGCGGGATGTTGCTATCCACGCGGGACTATTGGTGAGCAATGGCGCACTCGACGACGCGACCGTCGATGCTCGCCAGGCGATTTGCGACGCGCTCCTCCACATCATGTTGAAAAAGCAACGCGGTGAGCTCGTTCTCGCCTCCGATGTGACGGCTGGTGACGCTGTTCGTCATCAGCTGTTCGCACTTGCGGGTACACTGTGTGATGAACTGCGCGGCACGCGTGTCAGTGTGCGAGTTCGCTTCGATACGCTCAGACCGGCGCCCGCGGTTAGCGGCGTGATGAAGAGTGTTGCCCCCAGCGCCTCGAGCGAGCCCCGCTCGAAGGACGGTCGCGTGTCGAGCTCACGCTGACCGCGTCGCGTGTTCGGACGCGTTCGACTGGTTCGACGCGTCCGAACGCGTCTGGGTCGCCTTGACACGCCGCGTCACGGGGCTTACTCAGTTCTGATTGAATGGCAAAGTCCAACGCCGAGCGGCGCGTGGCGATCGTCTCGGGTCTGCGCACACCGTTCGCGAAGCAAGGCACGGCCTACAAGAATCTGAGCGCGCTCGACCTCGGAAAGATCGTGGTCGCGGAGCTGCTGCAACGCACTGGGCTCGACCCGCACGCAGTCGAACAGGTCGTCTACGGGCAGGTCATCCCGTCGTTGAGCGTGCCCAATATTGCGCGCGAGATCGTGCTGGGCACGAGCATGCCGCGCTCGGTCGATGCGTACAGCGTTGCCCGAGCGTGTGCCACGAGCTACCAGGCCACGGTCAACGTGGCGGAGTCGATCCTGGCCGGTGTCATCGATTGCGGCATCGCGGGCGGTGCCGATAGTGCCAGCGACGTGCCGATGACGACGAGTAAACGCCTCAGTACTGCGTTGCTCGAGGTCAGTAAGGCGCGTTCGCTGGGCGACAAGGTTCGTGCCCTCGCCGGTCTCGCCCCTGCCGATCTAGTGCCGATTCCGCCGGCTCTCAAAGAGCCGTCCACTGGACTCAGCATGGGTGAGAGCGCCGAGAAGATGGCCAAAGAAAATGGCATTTCGCGCGCAGATCAAGACGAGTTCGCGCATCGCAGTCATCTACTTGCCGCGCAAGCTTGGGCCGACGGGCGACTTCGCGAAGAAGTCATGTCGGTCTTTGTCCCCCCCAGGTACGAACCGCTCGAGGAAGATAATCTGGTTCGCAAGGACTCGGAGCTCGAAGCATACGCCAAGCTCAAGCCAGTGTTCGATCGCGAATACGGTTCGGTGACCGCCGCCAACAGTTCTCCGCTCACCGACGGCGCCAGCGCGCTCTTGCTGATGAGCGAGAAGAAAGCCAAGGCCCTGGGCTTCGGCGTGCTCGGTTATTTGCGAAGCTATGCCTTTGCGGCAGTCGATCCGGCTGAGCAACTCTTGATGGGTCCGGCATACGCGGCGCCGTTGGCCTTGGATCGCGCCGAGTTGAAACTCAAGAACATGGATCTGATCGACATGCACGAAGCCTTCGCGGCGCAAGTCTTGAGCAATGTTCGCGCGTTCGAGAGCGACTCGTTCGCGCTCGACAAGCTCGGTCGCGATCGACGCATCGGCCGCGTCGATTGGGACAAGCTGAACGTCTCGGGCGGCTCGATTGCACTCGGTCATCCGTTTGCTGCAACCGGTGCGCGGCAGATTTCACAAGCGCTGCGCGAGCTGCGCCGGCGTGGTGGGCAGTTCGCGCTTTGCACTGCATGCGCCGCGGGCGGGCTCGGAGCGGCAATGGTGTTGGAGGCTAGCTGAGTGAACGCGTTCAACTCGAGTCCATCGCTCTCGGTCGAACTCCGCGCGGATGGAGTGGCTGTCATTCGCTTCACTTTGGCAGACGAGCCGTTGAACACCCTGAAGGCTAGCTTTGCCGAGGAATTTTCGAACTTGCTCGCGCGCCTCGAGCAAGAGTCGGCGCTTTCGGCAGTGGTGTTCACCTCGGGCAATCCGGACAGCTTCATTGCTGGTGCGGACATCCAAATGTTCGCTACGCTGGCGCGCGCTGAAGAAGCGACCGAGTTGTCGCGCGCAGGTCAACGAACTCTGAACTCATTGGCGACCTATCGCGTCCCGGTCGTGGCCGCGATTCACGGGGCTTGTCTCGGTGGTGGCCTCGAGCTGGCGCTGGCTTGCTCTGCGCGCGTGGCCAGCTCCGATCCGAAGACGAAGCTCGGCCTGCCCGAGGTGCAGTTGGGCATCCTGCCCGGACTCGGCGGCACACAACGCTTGCCGCGCCTGGTGGGCATCGAAAAGGCGCTGGACCTGCTGCTCACCGGCAAGCAAATCGACGGCAAACGCGCGCTCGGCATGGGTCTGATCGATGAGCTCGTACCGAACGCGATCTTGCTCGACGCAGCCGTGCGCGTCGCGCTGTCACGAGCGCTCGACCCGCGCGCTCGAAAGGCGGGACTTCGCCGCTGGTTCGCCGCCGCGGAGCTGAGAGAGCTCGCGCTCGCGGAAAACCCGCTTGGGCGCAAGCTGCTGTTTCAGAAGGCGAAGAAGACGCTCTTGGCCGAGACCCACGGCAACTATCCCGCTCCCGAGCGCATCCTGGAGGTGGTGAAGCTGGGTTTGGCTGAAGGGGTCGCGCGCGGTCTCGAGGCAGAAGCCAACGCCTTTGGCGAGCTGGTGGTCAGCGATGAGGCACGCGCCTTGCGACACGTGTTCTTCGCGAATACTGAATTGAAGAAGGATCCCGGCCACGACGCCGCGGGCATCGAACCGCGACCGATTCGGCGCGTAGCGACGCTCGGCGCGGGCTTGATGGGGTCGGGCATTGCCTACCTGACGGCGGCGGTGGCCGACGTCGAAGTGCGAATCAAGGATCGCGATGATGCAGCGCTCGGCCGAGCGCTGAAGGGCGTCCGCGAGATCTTGGACGAACGGGTGAAGAGTCGTCGTCTGACGCCGGGGGAGCGCGATCTGAAGATGGCGCGAGTTACCGCCACCACCGACTATGAAGGCTTCGACGGGGTCGACCTGGTAATCGAGGCAGTATTCGAGGATTTGACTGTGAAGCGCCAAGTGTTGGCAGAAGTCGAGCTGAGCACCGGAAGAAATGCGATCTTTGCCTCGAACACCTCTTCGCTGCCCATTGCCCAAATCGCGAGCGGTGCGCGTCGTCCCGAGCAGGTGATCGGGATGCACTACTTTTCACCCGCTCACAAGATGCCGCTGCTCGAGGTGGTGGTCACGGACATTACTCTGCCGCGAGTGATCAGCAGTGCGGTCGAATTCGGCAAGCGCCAGGGCAAGACAGTGATCGTGGTTCGCGATGGCGCGGGCTTCTATAGCTCGCGCATTCTCGGCCCGTATTTGAACGAGGCGTCGTTCTTGATCGCGGAAGGCGTGCCGATCGAAGACATCGACGCGGCGCTCGTTGCTTGGGGTTTCCCGATCGGACCTGTGGCTTTGCTGGACGAAATCGGGATCGACGTCGGCGCAAACGTCTCGCAGATCTTGTACGAGGCGTTCGGCGCGCGCATGACGCCGCCGCCCGGTGTAGAAGCGTTGTTGAAAGACCAGCGCTTGGGCAAAAAGAACCAGCGCGGATTCTATGTTTACGGCGAGCAGAAGAGGGCACAGCGAGTCGTCGAGCCGAGCGTGTATTCGCTGCTCGGCGTCGAGCCGAAACGCTCGCAGCCTGCTGCCGAAATCGCGCAGCGTTGTGCGCTACAAATGATCAACGAGGCTGCTCACTGCTTTGGGGACGGCATTCTGCGCAGCGCGCGAGACGGCGACGTCGGCGCGATCTTCGGGCTCGGTTTTCCGCCGTTTCGCGGGGGCCCGTTTCACTACGTCGACGCGGTTGGGGTGCCGGAGATTGTGCGCAGCCTGGAGGCATACGTGAGCTTGCTCGGTCCGCGCTTCACGCCCGCGCCGGTCCTCACGGAACTGGCGAAAACCGGAGGCTCATTCTATCGAGCCGGTGCCGCGACGGTCGGCCAACACCGCGCTCGAAACGCGCGTAGCGAGTGAGCTCACCTGCACGCGTTTCGAGCCGACTCGCGTCGAGTTACTTGTTGGGCTGCGGCGTCATCCGCAGATACGGGCGAAGCTCTTGATGGCCCTTCGGAAACCGCTGCTTGATTTCAGCCGGATCGGTGATGCTCGGTACGATCACGCAATCATCGCCATCCTTCCAGTCTGCGGGCGTCGCGACCTTGTGATTGTCCGTGAGCTGAAGCGAATCGATCACTCGCAAGATCTCGCTGAAATTGCGGCCGGTGCTCGCGGGATAGGTGATGGTGGCGCGGATCTTCTTGTTGTTGTCGATGATGAACACCGAGCGAACGGTCAAAGTGTCACTCGCTTCGGGGTGAATCATGTCGTACAGCTTGGCCACCTTGCGATCCGAGTCGGCTAGAATCGGAAAGTTCATCTTGGTGCTCTGCGTCTGTTCGATGTCTGGCACCCACTTCAAGTGCGACGCCGTGTCGTCCACGCTGACCGCGATCATCTTGACGTGACGCCGATCGAATTCGTCCTTCAGCTTCGCCGCGCGGCCGAGTTCGGTCGTACAGACCGGCGTGAAGTCCTTGGGGTGCGAGAACAACACCGCCCAACCGTTGGCGATGTAGTCGTGGAATTTGATTTTGCCTTCCGTCGAGTCTTGTTCGAAGTCTGGCGCAATGCTGCCGATGTGAAGTCCCATTTGATTCAATCCTCCACTTTGAACGCGCAGTATGCCGCCCGAACCGCGGACCGCCCAAGGCTAAAAGCCGCCTACACTGGCGCTCCGCCGGGCTTCGCGGGCGACCAATAGTCGGAGCGATCTCTGGCGGTTGCTCTGCCTGTAGCGATCTTGCAGTCGTCCACAAAATCGCCCTAATCACTCGCCCATGAGGCTAGACTGGTGCGCGCTTTGCAGTTTCGGTCCCCTCCGCTGATGCTGAGCGCGCGCGTCGTGTTGGTCGCGATGGCGTTGTCTGATTGTAAGCCGACGGCCGGTAGCTCGTGTGACAAGGGCGAGGCCCGTTGCCTCGACGCCAAGCGCGAACTCGTGTGCCAAGCGGGCAGTTTCATCGAATCCCCGTGCAACGGTCCTGGCGGCTGTCGTCAGACGGAAAAGGGCACGAGCTGCGACTTCAGCGGCAACAAGCCCGGCGATCCGTGCAGTGCTGACGACCAGGGAGCGGCCAGCTGCAGCTCGAAAGACGGCATGCTCGCTTGTCACGGCGGCGTCTACGCATTCGTCCCCTGCCGTGGCTTGCGGGGCTGCGAAAACGCCGAAGGCCGCGCACTGTGTGACACTTCGATCGCCGAGCTCGGTGATGCGTGCTCCGATGAAAACCTCAAAGCGTGCGCCGGAGATCACTCGCAAGTTCTGATCTGCAAACAGCACACGATGCAGCGCTTCTATCTGTGCCGTGGGGCGAATGGTTGTGCGTCGTCCGGAGGAAAGTTGAACTGCGACACCTCGATCGCCAAGCTCGGTGATGCTTGCGACAAGAAGCTCGAAGGGCAGGCATTCGCCTGCACCCCTGACGAGAACGAGATCTTGGTCTGCAAAGGGGGGGCGTTCGTGCACGACGAGACCTGCAAGTCCGGCCAAAAGTGCGGAGCCGTCGGGCTCAGCACCAAATGCCGCAGGCCCGGCAAATGACCGACGGCCTTGGAATACTCGATCAGTTGAACCCTCGGCTTGCAGCGGGTTGCTTTTCTGCTGGATTGGGTCGAGCTGTCGTTCGAAGGGGCCTTGCGACTCTCGCGAGGTGAGGGGCAGCAGGCACCGGTCGCGCCGGTTTCTCTCGTGGTGTGTGGCTACTCTCGTCGATCGCGATCTGATCGTACTAGCCCAGCGAGATCACGACTTTGCCGAACTGTTGACCGCTCGCGGCATACTCGAACGCCGCACGCGCATCTCCGAATTCGAACACGCGATCGATCTGCGGATGCAGGTCATGCGTGGTCACTAGTTCGAGTAAGCGCAGGAAGGTGTCGCGGTTGCCCACGAACACTCCCTGAATGCGTAGGTCTTGCATCAACAGGGGGCGCAGATCGAGCTCCGGCAGTGCTCCGGACAGTACACCGATCACGCTCAGGCTGCCGCCGAGGCGTAGCGCGCGAATGCTTTGTGCGATCGTACCCGCGCCCCCGACTTCCAGCACGTGGTGCGCGCCCTCGCCCCCGGTCAGCGATCGAACGGTGCTGCCCCACTCGGGCGTGTGCGATGTGTCGATTCCGTGTTCTGCGCCCAGGGCGACCGCGCGCGAGAGCTTTTCCGCGCTGCGGCTGGTGAGGATGACGCGCACGCCTAGCGCGCGTGCGATGCCGAGCGCAGCCAGTGAAACTCCGCCCGTGCCCAGGCACACCAGCCATTGCCCGGCTTGGAGCTGCGCGAATTCGGCCAGCGCGCGATACGCGGTCACGCCTGCGCACGGCAAACAAGCGCCTTCATTCCAATTCAGTTGTGGGGGCAACGCCACCAGCGCCGTCGCATCCGCGACGAAGAATTCGGTGAGCGTGCCGTCGACGGGACCGCCGAGCGTGCTTCGCCGCGCGGCTTGTGTCAAAGGTCCGCTCAGCCAAGCCCCCGCGAAGATCGGACATACGCGATCACCGACACGCCACTCGCTGACTTCGGCTCCGCATTGCACGACTTCCCCCGCGGCATCCGACGCAAGCACTAGAGGCAGCTTTTGACGCGGATTGTATTCACCGCGTGCCATCATCAGATCACGCGCATTGAGCGAAACCGCACGCACGCGGATCACGACCTCGCGCGGACCGCACTCCGGTTCCGGGCGTTCATCGAGGCGCAGATTTTCGAAACCGAAACCCGAATTCAGGACCCAGGTGCGCATGCGCGGAGTCTCGGGGGCGACCTCGGAGGTGTCAAGTCGAGCAAGGCTAGTGTGCGAGCGACCGCTCGATCGCCGACAAGCGCGCATACGCTTCGACGTAACCAGGCTTTCGCAGTCGAACTTGGTCGTGCAGGAAGTGACGGACCGCGCCGAGCTTTGCACGGTCGAGATTGGCGAGCCCCGGCTGTGAAAAGAGCTCGGAGAGCCGCGGAAATTCCGCAGCTGGCGTCGCGGTGAGCAGGCCCGTCAGTCGCGCGAGCTGGTTTTTCTCGTCGTCATCGTCGTGTTCGAGGGCGTGCACGAGTTCGGTTCCGGCGCGGTCTGGATCGCGTTGCCACAGACTCTTGAACAGAGCGGGGCTCTCGATGCCATGCTCCAACGCTTCAATCAGCACGAACTCGGGGGCGAGTGCAAAGGCGCGTGCATCCTCTGCTCGCGCTGGCGCGGTGCCGAGGGCGGCGATGAACGCGCGCCATTGTGCGTCCCCGAAGGCTTCGTAAGGAATGTTGCTGGCGCGTGCGTCGCACAACAGTGCTTCCAGTAGATCGGCAGGGATGTGCGGCCAAAACCAGCTCGCATGCGCTGAATCAGTAGCTAGGAAATCGGCCCCGAGCGCGGGGCGCTGCGCGTCGTCCCAAGCCTCCCAAATGGCGTTCGCTACGGAGGAGAAGGGAACACCGCGATCGCTTGCGAGAAACTGCAGCGCCGGCAAACCGAGTACGCTCTCGGTGAGGCCGGCGACCGTGGCCCAGCTGAGCACGCCATGCATCACTTCATCCAAAATGACCGACGGGCGCTCGAGGATCTCCGGGGAATCGAGCGCGCCCAGCGCACCGATCTCCGAGCGCAAGCGTGAGATCAGCGAAAATGCGCGAAGCACCCAAGGTCGGTCGCGATCGTTCGTCGGCAAATCACGGGCGATGATTGCGCACACCGCGCGTAGCTCGGGGTGTGGTTGACGCGCTTTCCAGGGCCGAAGCAGCGGGTGGCGGCGACCAGCGCGTTGACCGAGTTCGCCGCTGATCGCGAGCGCTGCTAGGTACCAAATGCCGCGCGACAGAAGCGCGTCGCTCTCGGGATCTGGATACTCGATGCGTGGACACGGTAAATGACCCGGAAACTCCAAGCGCGCTTCCAAAACCTCGTCCCACAGCGCTTCGAGGGTGTCGGAGCTGAGTTCGGCTCCAGACAGCAAAGCCACGCCGGCCGCGCGGAACGTCATTTCCACTGCCGCAACGTGACCCGCCCCGTCCCCACCTTCGAGCTCGAGCACGCCGTCGATGAAGGCGCTGCCGCGCTCGGAAAGCCGTTCGACGAGTTCGCGCGCGACGCTCGGCGCCGAGTGGCCTCGAAGTAGCGCCTCGCCGAAGTCATTCGTGGAACCGCTGACCAAGGCGCGCGTCGCATCCACCCGTAGAGCGTTCGAAAACCAGCGTGGAGCGAAAGTCAGTCGCGCTTCGGAAGAGGCGCTTGGCTTCAGCTGGCTCGTGGCTTCGCGAAGGAGCTCGGCGCGCTGTAGCGCGCGCACGATGCGAAACGCGCCCGGTGGGATCTTGCGCGCGGCCTTTTCGATGTCGGACGGACGAATGCTGGAATCGACGCGGCTGAGCGAGAGCCGCATCCAATCCAGGTCCGCGTCGCGCTGATGTTCGAGCGGCACCAGCTCCAGCCAGTGTTCGAGCGAGCGCGGCTCGTCCCAAGCAGCATCCGAGTCCGCGAGCAAACGGTGGCCTAGTCCGACCAACACGTCATAGCCATTGCGCTTCAACCAAGCTGCGTGTGCCGCCTCTGGTTCGAGCGTGGCGATGAGCCGGTCGCGGCAGAATCGCTCCGCAAGCTTTTGCGGAGACTTGCCGCGTAGGGTCTGCACGCCATGCTCGTCGGCCAGACCGCACAGCCCGAGCGCCGCGCCGAGACCATCGAGAATGCCGCTTTCCTGGATCTCGTCCCGCAACCAGGCTCGGGTCAGGGCGGCATCGAAGCGCCCGTCCGTAGGTAAGCGCGCCGCTACCCAGTCCACCAAATCGTCCAGGTAGCTGTCGACGGTGGGTGAGGCGTGTACCTGCCAGGAAGGATTGCGGGGGTCGAAATCCGCCGCCACGCACACCTCGGGGCGGGGTGGGGCAGGGAGGGACGTGAGGCGCTGCGCATGTAACTCGATGAACACCGGCCCGCGATCCGGCAGATGGTCGAGCGCTTCCTCGAAGGTGTCGGCTTCAATGACATGAGCTAGCCCGCGGGCCTGTAGGAAGCGACCCACGAGTGACCGGCCGGAGCCACTTGGTGCTTTCCAGAATGTCCGCTCATAAGCTCCCGGCTTGAGGGCGATTGGAGGCAGGCCGGGACACAGCGGTTCGTCGACCAGGTCCAGGGCTCGAGCGTAGCGGAGTGAACTCAGACGCAGACGACGCACGTCTCCACGTGGCGCGCCCCCTACCTGAACACCCGGCGCCCGCACGTCGTCGAGCGGCACCCCAAGCACTTTGGACAGGACGCGCTGGACGCCGACTCGTTCGGCTAGCCAGTCCGCCTCCTGATTGCGGTCGAGCTTGCTGAAGATGCTGGCGAGCGAGCGCTCGGCCATCCGTGACTCAGCTGGCCACTCGCCATTTTCAAGCGCTGCCCGCGCTAGGTCCCCGTAGCTGCGGCAGCCCGAGTCCGACTGGTCCATCAGGTCGCGCAACCAGCCCATTCAAAATGCCCTGAAAATGCGCTGCATCCAATTTAGATTATTGATGCATAATCTAAAAAGATGCAAACCTTGTCAGAATTTTGGCGCAGACCCGACGGCTAGCGCGAAGCTTGCCCCACCTGCGGGAGGCAGATTGGGCTCAGAACACCGCTTCAATCGGTCGGCAAGGCAGCCGGATCTAGCTGTCACAGTCGTGCCAATTCAGGTGTGCCAAATGGCGCATTCGTCTGGGTCACTAGGCAATTCTCTGGGCAAATTGCCGAGAATCTAGACTGGCACGTGCCGTGCAAACTTGGCGGGAATGGCGCACCGGAACCATCGCTTTCGCTCCCCCTTTGCCACCTGCATGCTTGGCGCACTCGCGGTGTTGGCGGGTTGTTCGAGCGCGGTTAGCCACCCCGAGCAGGACCGAGTCAGTGGGCAAAGCGAGTTTCAGTCGGTTCAACCAGGCGCCGCGAGTCGGAATGCAGGAGGACTGACCAATGGCAGCGCTGGTCCAGGCCTTGCGCTCCCTCAGTCCGCCGCAGACCCCGGCACGAACGATTCTGCGAAAGGCAACACTGCAACTCCGCGCACTGTCGAAGAGACAGACCTGTATCGGTTAGATGGCGACCGCCTCTTCTATCTGAACGCCTACCGAGGGCTGATGGTGTTCGACGTGAGCAACGTCGACGCACCGCGGCTGATGGGCCGGTCGCCGATCTACGGTTCGCCAGTCGAGATGATCGTCCATGACGGCATCGCAAGCGTGGTGGTCGCGGACTGGTACGGTACCGACGCTGGCGGCCAGCCGTTCTACGGTTCGATCGTGCGCGGTATCGACGCGACCGATCCGGCCCACATGAAGATCTTGGGCGACGCTCGGCTCGGGGGCTGGGTTCGAGATACTCGCGTCGTCGGGGATGTGCTGTACGCGGTCACCGAAGACTACGGAGCGGTGTTCGGCGGTTACTACGGCCTCACCGACGGACCGGTCGCCTCCGGCACCAGCGCCGTGGGTTCCCAAGCTGGCGTGTCAGTGACCTCGGTCAATATCGGCGGAGGCAAGGTGGAGCAGAAGGGGAGCTACCGTTTGGCTGGCCAAGGCGGGATCTTCAACGTCACCCCAAACTCGATTCTCCTCGCGCACAACATGCTCGGGCCGAAGGACCAGTACGGGTATCAGACACCCAACGGGTCGACCGAGCTCGTCTACATCGATATCAGCGATCCCGAGGGTACGATTGCGCCCCGCGGCACCCTGAGCTTCCAGGGGTATATCCAAGGTTGGGGTGCGGACAACGGACGCTGGAACTTGGACTTTGCCGACGGCAAGACTGCCCACGCGCTGGGGTGCGGTGTGTCCTATTGCGGGCCAGATCAAGCACTCGTCCTGGCGACGGCTGACTTCAGCAACCCCGATCAGCCCACCCTGTCATCAGCGATCTCGATCCCGGCTACCGGCTGGGGGGCGACTGCGCGCTTCGACGCGGGGCGGATGTATCTCTCGCCGGCCGATAACTACAACTACGGCAACCAAGCTCAGCCGAGTTTGCCGCTTCAGATTTGGGATTTGGCTGACCCGAAGAAGCCGGTGCTCGCGGGGGCTACCCAATTCCCTGGCGAAGTGTGGAACCTGATCCCGGCGGGGGATCGCTTGTTCGCGTTGGGCAATGAGTACACCGGTGAGCAATTCACCAATAGCCAAGTGTCGCTGCGCTACGTCGACGTCAGCGATCCTAAACAGCCGACGCTGCTGAGTACCTCGAAGTTCGGAAACGGCTGGGCTTGGACGCCCGCAGCCGGCACGTTCAAAGCCTTCACGATGGACAAGGCGAAGGGCCTCGTGGTCCTCCCGTTCAGTGGCTGGGATAAGACGAGCTACCAGTACAACGACGGACTGCAGCTGATCGAGTTCAACGCGCAGACGCTCACCACGGCGGGCGCTGCCAATTCGCACGGCTGGACCGAGCGCGGCATCTTCGTCAAGAACCGCTTGATCGCGCTGAGCGATCTCTCGCTCTCGGTGGTCGATTACAGCGATCATATGAACCCGCAGTTGGTCAGCGCGCTGACTTTGGCGCGCAACGTGGTCAATGTTCGACCGCTGAGCGGCTCGGTTGCCGAGCTATCCACTGATTGGTGGGGTAACCCAACCGATCACTCCGATTTGCGCATCGTGCCGGTCAGCGAGCTCGATGCGAGCGCTTCGGATTTGGCCAGCGACCAGATCGAGATTCGTGGCCAAAACGCGCGAACCTTCGACAATGGCAAGCTAGCCTACGTCGTGAGCACGGTCTGCGCCGAGTACACGGACGCCCCCGACCCAGGCGGTGCGGATGTCAAGGGTGGCTCGGCGTACTGCTCGGCTTACACGCAAGAAGTGCAAGTCGTCGACTACTCCAGCGGCAAGGTCGAAAAGCGTGGCGTAGTCGACTTGCCGGCGCTTGGTGGCTCCTACGGCTATGGTCTCTTCTACGGCTACTATTGGTACGACTGGTACAACGGCGGTGACGTCGTGCAGGTGGGCAAAGACGCGCTGGCCTTCCGCCGTTGGATGCCGGTCTACGACAATTCCGGGAACTACATCGACTCGCAGCAATCGCTGTACATGGTCGACCTGAGCGACGCCGACGCGCCCAAGGTCGCGTCGACGGTGATCACGCGAGACGCCAATGGTTGGTGGGGCAACATGCGCGTCGTTGGTGACCAGCTCTTCGCGTCGCACTACGAATGGCAACGTCAACCTTCGGCTACGAATGACCAATACGATCCGGGGATCGTGCGCTACTACCTGGATCGCATCGACTATCGCGATCGCAGCAATCCACGGGTTGGGCAGAAGATCAACGTTCCCGGGTTCTTGATCGGCGCTTCGGAAAATGATCCCTCGCTGATCTACACCATCGACTACCGCTGGAATGGCGATAGCTCGACCAACGAATTCGACGTGCTCAAGTTGGACGGCGACGTTGCTCGTCTGCAGAGCACCATCGAGCTACCGGGCTGGGTCGGCAACACCTTCGTCAAGGGTGACCGGGCCTACATGTCGAGTCAGAGCTACGGGCCGGACTCGAGCGCGATGAGCCTGGTCGAGCTGGATCTGTCGGACCCGCGTGCACCACGCGTGCTCAGCTCCGAGGCGAAACAGGGTTGGGGCTGGCTGGTGGGCATTGAAGGCGATCGCGCGCTGGTAAGCTCTGGTTGGTACAACCAAGGAATCGACGTGTATCGGTTGTCTGATACTGCGGCTCCCAGCTATGACCGATTCATCCGCACCCGTGGTTGGGGGGTGTCCTCTCTGGCGCGCCAAGGCAATCGCTTGTTCTTGTCGAGCGGCTATTGGGGAACCGAGGTGGTCGACCTCGAGCAGTAGGCCACAAAGCAACCTTACAGCGCCGCGCGAACGGTTGGGGGGCTTACGGGGGAGAAGCGTTCGACTCGGCGCCGGTGGTGGGGTTTTGGGGGGACAAACAGGGAGGATGTGACCAGGGGGACCGAGCCATGCTCAACTGGAGTCTGGCTCGGTTTTTTTTTGAGCGAGTCACTGGGTCACGACCCAAGGCCACGCTCGGCTCTGGCGTCTGACGAGCGACATGGCCGAACGGTGTGAAAGCTCAGGGCTACATTCGCTGGCGTCCTTGCATGAACACGAGAAGCGCCGCGCCCAGCAGCAAGCGGAAGCTGCTCGCGCGCGTGCGGAGGCCGAACAACGAGCGCGTCACGAGGCGGAACGAGTGGAGCGCGAACACCGGCTCGCCGAACGCGCTGCGCGAGAATCTGCGGAGTCTGCCCACCGCGCGGAGCTCGTGCAGCTGGAGAGCGCGAAGCGCATGCAATTCGAGCGCGCCGAGAGCCTATTTCAGGCGAGCGCTGAGTTGAAAACGGAGCTCGAGAGCGAACGCGCTGCACGGCGCAGCGTCGAGCTGGGGCTGACCTCGAAGCTGCTTCGGCAGCGACTGTTGACTCACGTGTCCGCGACGTTGTGCGCGGGGAGCGTGCTCGCGGTCATCGGCCTGTACTACGGCGCGCTGCGGCCGAGCGCCGAGCGTGCCGTAGCGAGCGCCGAACAGTCCCTGCTCGACGAGCGGCGCGCGCACAGTGAGGCCCAGCAACGTGAGACAAGGTCGCGACTTCGTGCCGACGAATTGAGCGCTCGTCTCACTTCACTCGAGCAATCGCTGAATGACGCGCGCGCGCGACTGGCTCAAAAACCGGCCGCGCCAATCCTGGTCCCGAAGCCGCAGCTCACGCGCGGAGGGAAAGATTCGCCGCCGTGCCGGGACGACGGTGATCCGCTGAACCCGTGCTTGAAGCATTGACCGCGACGCGGCCGAGCGCTCCGAGCTTGCGGAACACCAGCGCGTGCCCGAAGAACGCGGCCATGACCAGCACCGCGGGCAGCAGAACGTAGGGAGGCCGAGTCACCCATACGTTGAGATGATCGGGCCCGAAGGCTTGAAATGTTGGGGTAGCCGCGATCGCGATACCCACGATGTTACACAGTAAGAGCAAGCTGACGATGTTCCAAATCAGCGTCACTCGTTTGCCGGCCCAGCCAAGCGCGAGCGCCGCGGCTACGAACAGCGCGCTCGTGCCGCTCAGGATGTCGAAGTTGTAGCCCGAGTACGACATCTCGACCGGCATGATCCCGTCCGACGCGGCCTGATGCAGCACGAGCTCGACCGGCAGACGGAAGGCTTGGAATCCAACCAACGCCCAAAGCGGCAATCCGAGCGTCAGTCGCTCACCGAAGCGCGAGCGGGCGAGCGCGATCGTGCCGCTGAAGGCGAGCACCAAGAACACGAGCAGCGGCGGCGGGCGCGAGTCGAAGCGGGCAAGAACGCCGGTGTTCGCAACTCCTAGGCTGACGGCTACCCAGATCACGGCGAGCAGCGCGTTGCGCACCGCGCGTCGGTTGGCCAGCGCCAGCGCAGTGCCCAGCTTGCGCTCGGCAACGGCGGTCGCGATCGTGAGTAGCCCCACGATTAGCGCCGCCAAGCTCGGAATCCCCAAAAAAACCAATGTCGAGGCTGAATCGTTCGTCATGGCCCGAGCTCCTGGCTGTACGTTTGGACGACGCTTTACTTTTTAATAGTTATAAGTATAATTTCAGATAGTCAAGTCATGCCTCGCAAAAGCTATCGCCAGTTCTGCGGCGTAGCCCGGGCCCTCGACCGACTCGGGGAGCGCTGGACACTGCTGATCGTCCGAAATCTGCTGCTTGGTCCCCGGCGTTATTCGGATCTGGTCAGCGAGTTGCCCGGGATCACCACGAATCTCTTGGCCAAACGCCTCCGTGAGCTGGAAGAAGCGGGCGTCGTAGACAAGCAGCAGTTGCCATCGCCAAACTCGGTCAGCGTCTATCGTTTGACGGACGTGGGCCGCGCTCTCGAACCGGTGATCCTGGAGCTCGGTCGTTGGGGCAGCCGCTTCATGACCGTCCCGCAGCGCGGAGACACCGTGAACCTCGGTTGGGCGTTCTTGTCCTTGAAGCGCCGCTATCGCGGCGGACAATCGTTTACGGTACTCGTCGAGGCGGGCGAGCATCGCTTCACGCTCGAGCTCTCGGAGCGCTACTTGAAGGTCGAAGAGCGCGCGACAGAACGGGCGGACCTGTGCTTGCGTGGTGACGAAGCCACGATTCTGTCTCTGTTCTTCAAAGGCGTACCGCGCGAGCAGCTGCTCGAGTCCGGTAAGCTTTGGTCATCCGGCCCCAAGTCGCTCGAGCGCGCTCTCGAACGCGCCTTCGAACCGCCGAGGCCGCCCGCGATTGCCGACGCCTGAAGCGGCTCAGCCGCCAGCGACGACGCGCCGCAAGCTGTGGAGTAGGAACAGCTCGGTCGCGTCGAAATCCGCGGTGTATGCGCCGATTTTGGCCACGTAACTCTCGAGCGCCAGCATGTTCGGGTAAAGGCCTGCTTGCACCAGCGTGTGAATCACGTTCACTGCCGGCTCTGGCAGCGGGCGGTTGAGTAGTTGATAGAGCGTGACCGCGTAGTTCATGAACGCAGCGCTGCGTGTTTCGCTTGCGAGCCGCGCCGCAGAAACCACCACGTGCTCGGCGAGTTCGAGACCGCTCGGGTGGTTCTCGAGCAATAGCTCGTGAGCGCGCATCAAGATCGGCCCGAGCCTTCGCTCGGCGTCGCTCGTGTTGCCGGCGTTCAGCGCGTCGTCGAGTTGGGCAATGGCGGTAGCGAGCGAGTCACTGCCCGGCGGGCTCGAGCTTGGCCGTCGCGAAACGGGAACAGGCTCTGCGGCGCGCTGCACGCTCGACGTCGGCAGGCCATAGGAAGGCGTGTCCAGACGCATGTGCGGGCGGTACGTGCGCGCGGGCGACTGGCTCCGCGGATGTTGAACCTGCTCGAGCAAGGTCGTCTTGTCGGCGCCAGTGAAGGTATCGCCCGTGATGCGATAGCGATTGGGCTCTGGGGTGGGCTCTTCGACTGGCTCGACCAGCTGCAGTTCGTGACTGCAAATGCGGATGGTGTCGCCCGCGTGCAGCTCCCGCGGGCCCTGAATGCGCTCACCGTTGACGTGCACGCCGTTTTGGCTGCCGAGATCTTCGATGACGATCTGAGTTTGGCTGACCCACAGACGTGCGTGCCGGCGCGACACCGCTGGGTCGCTGATTGCCAGCTCACACTCCGGATTTCTACCCAGGTAAAGCTTACCGGCGCGTAGCGTGATTAGCGCTTGGCGGTAGCGCAGCTTGATCGTTACTGGTTCGCCGACGAACCGCTGTTCACTGACCGGGTCGTCCGTCTCTGGGAAGGGTGGTTGGTCAGTGCGGGCCACTTCGATCAAACCTTATTCGAATTTAGCATTGCACTACCTCGGGCCATCCGACAACGAGACTTTGACATTGGTTCAACGTTTGGCCGACGTTTCAGTGCTCACAGACAGAGTGTTGCTGTGGTTTTCCGGCTTTGCGGCAGTTGTAGTTGGTCGTGCGCGCATGGGGCGCGGCCGGCGCCAACTCGCGCTCGAAACATACCGCAAAGTCTCCCAAAACATCAAAATTGCGCAGGCCTTGGAATCGCGTCACAGATTGGGATTCGGTTTTTGATCTCTGCCCCCGCGGCTGGAGTGAGCGTACCCGTGTGGGTTAACCCCACCACTTCGATAAACGAGAGTGCGTTTTGGCTGGGCGAAGCGCGTAGTGGGACGTGTCATTGTACACGACCAGACGCGCTCGAACGGGGTCCTTGAAGTCGAGCGCGTTGAGGCAAGCCGGGGATTGGTCGAGACGATCGCGATAACCGCGGGCGTCGATGCCCAGCAGACTACACAGAACCAGCCGAATCGTCGCTTTGTGGGAGATGATAGCGACGGTCCTGTCGGTATTCGCCACCACGATGCGTCGAAGTACGGGCAGTGCGCGCGCCATTACGCTCAATCCAGATTCGCCGCCTTCCGGAGCAAACGTGAATGGGTCTGCTTCCCAATTGGCATACTCGTCTGGGAAACGCTGTTCGACTTCACGGCGCGTGAGCTGCTCCCAGCGACCATGATCGATCTCGCGCAACCCGGCATCGGTGATCACCGGGAGCTGATGCGGGGCTGCGACGAAATTCGCCGTTGCGATCGTGCGTTGCATCGGGCTCGCGTACACCGCTGCGATTTCGGCCTCGGCAAGGCGCTCGCCGAGGGCGCGAGCCTGCGCTTCGCCCTCTTCGGAAAGCGCCACGTCGGTCGCGCCGGCGAAGCGGTCTTCGGCACTGAGCACGGTCGCTCCGTGCCGAATCAGCAGCACGCGTGTGGTCATCGCTTTACCGGGCCTGCTTCGGCTGCGTCAGCTGCGTCAGCTGCGTGAGATCACGCACCGCGCCGCGGGCAGCGCTGGTGGTCATCAGTGCGTAGGCTTGCAGTGCTGTTGAAACGTAGCGGTCGCGGTTCGGGCGGAAGGCGTCGCGCCCGCGCGCTTCGGCGGCTTCGCGGCGCTTGGCCAGGGTGCGCTCATCGACCAAGAGTTCGAGCCGGCGGTTGGGGATGTCGATCAAGATGCGGTCGCCTTCTTCGACCAACGCGATAGCGCCGCCTTCGGCGGCCTCGGGCGACACGTGCCCAATGCTGAGGCCCGACGTGCCGCCGCTGAAGCGCCCGTCCGTGATCAGCGCGCACGCCTTGCCCAGACCTTTGCCCTTCAAAAACGAGGTCGGATACAGCATTTCCTGCATGCCCGGTCCGCCTTTCGGGCCCTCGTAGGTGATGACTACGATGTCACCCTCTTTGATCTGATCGTTCAAGATCGCGTCGCACGCGGCGTCCTGAGAGTGGAACAGGCGCACGGGGCCTTCGAACTTCCAAACCGACTCGTCCACGCCCGCGGTCTTCACGATGCAGCCATCGACCGCGATGTTGCCGTACAGCACCGCGAGCCCGCCCTCGGTGGTGTAGGCGTGGGGCACGTCGCGAATGCAGCCCTTCTCCTGATCGCTGTCGATGCTCGGGAAGTACTTGTCCTGCGAGAACGCGACCTGCGTCGGCACGCCGCCAGGCGCGGCGAGCGCGCGCTGCATGGCCTCGGCCGTCGCGGTCGGGCGTTGCACGTCGTTGGCGTCGATCGCTTCACCCATCGTCTTGGTGTGAATCGTATGCACTTCGCGGTGGATAAGGCCGGCTTTGTCGAGCTGGCCGAGGATGGTGAAGATTCCGCCCGCGTGATGCACGTCTTCCACGTGATAGCTGGAGGATGGCGCCACCTTGCAGATACTGGGCGTTTTGCGGGACAAACGATCGATGTCCGACATCTTGAAATTCACGCCCGCCTCTTCGGCGATGGCCAAGATGTGCAGCACGGTGTTGGTCGAGCCGCCCATGGCGATGTCCAGCGTCATCGCGTTCTCGAAGGCGTCGAAGGTCGCGATGTTTCGCGGCAAAACCGTGCTGTCACCCTCGAGGTAGAAGCGCTTGGCCATCTGCACGATGCGCTCACCGGCCGAAGCGAACAGCTCCCAGCGGCGCGCGTGCGTGGCGAGTAGGGTGCCGTTGCCGGGCAAGGCCAAGCCCAGCGCCTCGTTCAAGCAATTCATGCTGTTCGCGGTGAACATGCCGGAGCACGAGCCGCAGGTCGGGCACGCGGAGCGCTCCATCTCTTTCAGCTCGGCGTCGCTCACCTTGGCGTCGCTGGAGGCGATCATCGAATCGATCAGGTCGAGCTTGCGCACCAAGGCCTTGCCGTCACGGTCGTGCGTGCCCACGATTTTGCCGGCTTCCATCGGGCCACCGGAGACGAAAATCGTCGGGATGTTCAAGCGCATGGCCGCGAGCAACATGCCGGGCGTGATCTTGTCGCAATTGGAGATGCAAATCAGCGCGTCCGCGCAATGCGCGTTGACCATGTACTCGACGCTGTCGGCGATCAGATCGCGGCTCGGCAGCGAATACAGCATGCCTCCGTGACCCATCGCGATGCCGTCATCCACCGCGATGGTGTTGAACTCCACGCCCCAGCCGCCCGCCGCGTCGACCACCTTCTTCACGCGCTGCCCGACGTCGTGCAAATGCACGTGACCCGGAACGAACTGCGTGAAGCTATTGGCAATGGCGATGATCGGCTTGTCGAAGTCCGCATCCTTCATCCCGGTCGCTCGCCAAAGTGAACGCGCGCCGGCCATGTTGCGGCCTTGAGTCGTGGTGCTGCTGCGGTAAGTCATCAGGTCGCAGAGCGTACCCCGCCCTTCCCAAATTGTCCCCCAAAACGCCCTTTCCAAGCCGAAACCGACCCCTCCCGCGCACAGTCACGCGCGCCTCACCTCAAGCCCGAGTGAAGAGTGGGCGCTCACAATCCAGCCACGCACCTCGAATCACGCGCAGTTCCCGTCGCGGGACGCTGTGCGAAGGCGCGCGTTCGGGCACGCGATCACGTCCTTGGGACACGCGCAGCGAAGGGGGATTGGCCGCCAAAACGCCAGAAGAGGGAGAAGGAGATGGGGTTGCATTGTGCGGCACATCGCAGCGCTGGGTACCGCGCGTTTCCGTCAATGTGACATCCTCGTCGCTCGCGAACGTCGTACGCCATTCAGCGACTCCTCTTGTCGTGGATAGCGAACCCTAACTCTTTTTCTCTCCTCTCCCTCTCCTTGGCGTCTCTTATGATTGGTCACATCTCTGACGGCGGTGCGGGGACACGGGCGAGCTTGCGGCGTGCTCTCGGAGAGTAAGCGGCCACCCTCCCTTTCGGGTGCCGGTGGCGCGCGCTCCACCCTCCGCGCGTTCACCAAGCATCCCTTGCATGCGCGCACCACTTGGCGAGGCCGCACGACGCTGCCCGAAACCTCCCCGTGGAGCCAACGCCCCACAGCGGCGCCCCGAAATAACCCACGCCGCACGACACTCCCGCGCGCACCGTGACGAACACGCATTCCGACTTCACCGGTGGAGTCGCGCCGCATCCCACCCTCGCCGGCCCACGTCGAGCCAGTGCTCCCGCAGTGGTGCGCCGAAACAACCCACGAACCACCAAGGTGCCGCGCGAGCCGCGACGCACGCACATTCCGACTCCACCGGTGGAGTCGCGCCGCGCATCCCCACGCCCGCCGGCCCCCTCAGGGCCAGAAACCTCGACAAGCGTCTTTGTGTAGAATCATCAGTGGCGTTTTGGCGGCCAATCTTCTCCCGCGTCCGCGACGCCGAAGGCTGGGACGGTTTTGACGTGTTGGGTGACCATCAACAAAACACGGACTGTGCGTGGGAGCGCGGTTTGGGTTAGCGCTTTTTGGTGATGGGGAGGGAGGTGGATTTGGCTCGGGCGGCGGCTTGGGATTTGCGCTTGGGGGCTTCTTCTTTGGCGGCTTTGGCTTTGGCTTTTTTGGCGGCTTTGGCTTTGGCCGGATCGGGTTGGACTTGATCGGCGAGGGCCTTTGGCGCGACGGCGCAGTAGCTTTCTTTTACCCAGTCGCGCAGCATTTCGAATGAGGCTTGGGAGTGATCGTCGAGCTTGGCGGTGACCCAACCGCTTTTGCCGAGGCCGTAGCCGGTGGGCGACGTGAACGGTAAGCGGAGGGCGCTCTTGTTCGTGGTCGGCAGCTTCACGCTCAGGCCGAAGTCGGTGTCCATGTCGCGGCCGAGAAAGATGAACACCTTGTTCTTGACCTTCATGGCGCGTTCGCCCCAAGGCATGTCCTCGTGGACCTCGGGCAAGGTGAGCGCGTAGTCTCGCAGTTTGGTGCGCAGGGTTCGAACCGGAGTCGGCATTCCGCACACGGTAGCTCACGGCGCGCGTGCGCGTCGAGGCACGGCTCGCGCGGCGCTCACTCAGCCTGAGCGGTGGCCGGTTCGAGCGTGCCTGAATGCACGGAATGGCGCTTTTTGCGCGTGAATCGATCGAGCGACAAATAGGTCACGGGCGTCGTGAATAGCGTGAGCAGCTGCGACAGGATCAGCCCGCCGACGATGGCGATGCCGAGCGGGCGGCGCAGCTCCGATCCAATGCCGTGGCCGAACGCGAGCGGGAGCGCGCCGAGCAAGGCGGCCGCGGTGGTCATCAGGATCGGGCGGAACCGCAGCAAGCACGCCTCGCGAATCGCGTCGTGAGCCGAGATCTCGCCGTTTTGCCGGGATTCGATGGCGAAGTCGACCATCATGATCGCGTTCTTTTTCACGATGCCGATCAGCAGAATCAAACCGACCAGCGCGATCACGTTGAACTCGGTCTTGAACAAGAGCAACGCGAGCAGCGCGCCCACGCCGGCGGACGGAATCGTGGACAAGATCGTGATCGGGTGGACGTAGCTTTCGTACAGGACGCCGAGCACGATGTAGACCGTCAATAGCGCGATCATCAGCAGCAGTGGTTGGCTCGAGAGCGACGACGAGAAGGCCTGGGCCGTGCCTTGAAACGCTGCATGAATGCTCGGCGGCATGCCGATTTCCTGCTCGGCCTCGTCGATTGCCTTCATGGCGTCGCCGAGTGACTTGCCGGGCGTGAGATTGAACGACAGCGTCGTCGCTGGGAACTGACCCTGATGGTTGATCGCGAGCGGCGTATAGGTGAGAGACGAGCGAGTGACTGCGGGCAAGGGGACCTGCGCGCCGCCCGGAGCGCCGACGTACAAGTCTTTCAGGCTCTCTGGGCCGACTTGGAATTCGGGCTTGGTTTCGAGCACCACGCGGTATTGATTGAGCGGACCGTACATGGTCGCGATTTGGCGTTGCCCGTAAGCGTCATACAGCGCGCTGTCGATCGCCGCCGGTGACAGTCCCAGTCGAGCCGACGTGTCGCGATCGATGTTCAGCGCCAAGGTGAGCCCGGAGGTCTGCTGATCCGTGGCTACGTCTTTCAAGATCGGGATCTTCTTGAAGCGCTCCATCACGCGTGGCGCCCAGTCGCGTAGCTCGTCGAGGTCGGCGTCTTGCAGGGTGTATTGGTATTGCGTGCGCGAAGAACGCCCGCCCACGCGCACGTCTTGCACCGCTTGCATGTACAAATTGACGCCGACCAATTGGCCGAGCTTGGGTCGCAAGCGACCGATGATTTGATCGGCCGACGCTTGTCGCGGCGGGATTGGCTTCAAATCCACGAACACCATGCCCGTGTTGCCGGTCGAGCCATTGCCCGAACCAATGAACGACACGATGTTGGCCACGTCTGGATCGGCCTGCACGATTTGATTCACGGCCAACTGCCGCTCGCGCATCGTCTTGAAAGAGACGTCTTGCGGCGCTTCGGAGAAACCCATCAGTTGGCCCAGATCTTGTTGGGGGAAGAGTCCCTTGGGCAAGATGATGAACAGGAATACCGTCAGCGCGACCGTGCCGAGCTGTAGCACTTGCACGAGGCGTCGGTGCCCGAGCACCCAGTCGAGGGCATGCTCGTAGCCCCGTAAAAGTGCGGCAAAAGCCCGCTCCGAGGAGGTGTAAAGGCGTCCGTGAGCGTGGCCTGCCGGACGCAACAAGCGCGAGCACATCATCGGCGTGAGCGTGAGCGAGACCAACGCCGAGAAGCCGATCGCGATGCTCAGCGTGACTGCAAACTCGCGAAACAGTCGACCCACGATGCCGCCCATCAAGAGCAATGGGATGAACACTGCCAAGAGTGAGACCGTGATCGAGACGATCGTGAACCCGATCTGCTTGGCGCCCTCCAGCGCGGCTTGGAGTGGGCGTTTGCCGAGCTCGATGTGCCGCGTGATGTTCTCGGTCACGACGATGGCGTCATCGACCACGAAACCGGTCGAGATGGTCAGCGCCATCAACGACAAGTTGTCGAGGCTGTAACCGAGCAAGTACATCACGCCGAACGTGCCGACCAAAGACAGTGGGACCGCGACGCTCGGGATCAGCGTGGCACGCACGCTGCGCAGGAATACGAACACCACACCGATCACGAGCAGCACGCTCAGCAGCAACGTCATCTCGACGTCGCGCACTGAGCCTTTGATCGATTTGGTGCGCTCGACCGCGACGACGACGTTGATCGCGGGCGAAATGGATTTGACGAGCTCCGGGATGAGCTGCTTGACGCGCTCGGTCACCTCGATGATGTTCGAGCCGGGTTGTCGCCGAATGATCAATAAAACCGCGCGCTTACCGTTGTGCCACGCAGCGACCCGGTTGTTCTCGACGTCGTCGAACACGTCGGCGACTTCGTTCAGTCGCACGGGCGCACCATCGCGATAGGCGATCACTACGGAGCGAAATGCGTCAGCGCCAAATAGCTGATCATTGGCACCGATGATCGTGGTCTGTTGAATCCCAGCGATGCTGCCCTTGGCTTCGTTCGCAGTGGCTGAAGCGACCGCGGTGCGCAGATCCGCCATGCTCAGGCCCATGCCGGCGAGTGCCTTGGGATCGGCTTGAATGCGCACCGCGGGTTGCTGTCCGCCACCGACCGTGACTTGGCCGACACCTGGCACCTGTGAAATCTTTTGCGCCAAGATGCTGTTGCCAGCCTCGAATACCTGCGCGAGCGGCACCGTGTCCGAAGTCATGGACACGATCATCACTGGTGAGTCGGACGGGTTGACTTTGCGGTACGTCGGTCGGAACGGCAAATTGGTCGGCAGCTCACCGCCCGCTGCGGCGATCGCCGCCTGCACGTCGCGCGCCGCCGAATCCACGTCGCGGTCCAGATCGAACTGCAACGTGATGTTGGTCGTGCCGAGCACGTTCGTCGAGGTGATCTCGGTCACACCCGCGATGCGCCCGAAGCGCCGCTCGAGCGGCGTCGCAACCGCCGATGCCATGGTCTCAGGGCTCGCGCCCGGCAGGCTGGCGCTGATGGAAATTGTCGGGAAATCCACGCGGGGCAGGGGCGAAACTGGCAGCAGCGTGTACGCCCAGGCGCCGGCCAAGAGCACGCCAATCGCGAGCAACGTGGTCGCGATCGGTCGCCGGATGAACGGGCCGGCGATGCTCCCGCCAGAGGGTGCCGGGGAGCGCGTCATGTCGCTTCCGGCGCAGGCGCCCCGCCAGATGCGCCTGATGCGCGCTTGTTGCGCGACAGGTAACGACCCAAACGGTCCATGTACAGATAGATGACGGGCGTCGTGTATAGCGTCAGGACCTGCGAGATCAAAAGGCCGCCGACGATGGCGATGCCGAGCGGGCGGCGCAGTTCGGAGCCGGAGCCGGTGCCGAGCGCCAGCGGCAAGCCGCCGAGCAACGCCGCTAGAGTCGTCATCATGATCGGCCGAAAGCGCAACAGGCAGGCTTGATGAATCGACTCCTCGGGCGACATGCCCTGCTCGCGCTCGGCCTCGAGCGCAAAGTCGATCATCATGATCGCGTTCTTCTTGACGATGCCGATCAGCAAGATGATGCCGATCAGCGCGATCACGCTGAATTCACTGCCGCATAGCATCAATGCGAGCAGCGCGCCGATGCCGGCGGAGGGCAGCGTCGAGAGAATCGTGATCGGATGGATGTAGCTCTCGTACAGCACTCCCAGCACGATGTAGACAGTGACGAGAGCCGCCAAAATCAGCAGCGGTTCGCTCGCGAGCGAGTCCTTGAATGCCTTGGCCGTGCCGCTGAAATCAGCGCGGATCCCGGGAGGTAGGCCGATCTCGGCCTCGGCGCGATGAATCGCTTCCACCGCGTCGCCGAGAGAGCCATTGGCCAAGTTGAAGGACAGCGTGACCGCCGGAAATTGCCCTTGATGACTGAGCGCGAGCGGCGCCGTGGTGTGCGTCATCTTCACGAAGCCCGAGAGCGGGACTTGGCTGCCGCTGGCCGAACGCACGTACAGACGCTCCAGTGCGCGTGGATCTTCGCTCGCCTCCGCTTTCACCTCCAGGATCACGCGATACAAATTGAGCTGGGTGAAGATGGTCGAGATTTGCCGCTGACCGAAGGCATCGTACAGCGTGTCGTCGATCAGCTGCGGGGATATGCCGAGCCGCGACGCTGTGTCGCGATCGATCTCCAGACTGAGCTGTGGTCCCGCGGCCTGCTGATCGCTGGCTACGTCGGTCAGCTGCGGCAAGGTTTTCAACTTCGCCAGCATCTTGTCGGACCACTCGTTCAGCTCATCGCCGTCGGCGTCCTCCATCGTGTACTGGTACTGAGTTCGGCCGACGCGGCTGTCGACTTGCAGGTCTTGGACGGACTGCAAATGCGTGGAAACGCCGGTCACTTGCGCGAGCTGCGGCTTGAGTCGCGCGATGATCTCATCGCTGGTCGATTTGCGCCCGTCGCGCGGTTTCAGCGTGATCGAGAGCCGCCCGCTGTTTACGGTAGCGTTCGTGCCATCCGCGCCGATGAACGACACCACGTGGTCGACGTCCGGATCCTTGCGCACCACGTCCGAGATCTGAGTCTCGAGCTGCATCATGCGCGGAAACGAGACATCGGCGCCGGCCTCCGTAACACCGACGATCAGGCCAGTATCCTGCTGGGGGAAAAAGCCTTTGGGCACAATCCAGGCGACGAACAGCGTGAACAGCAGCGTGGCAACGGTGACGAGCAACGTGGTTCGCTGATGGCGCAGGACCCATTTCAGTCCGTGGTCGTACAGCGCGATCACCGCTTCGAACGCCTTTTCTGACCAGCGATGGAACGCGCCGCGCGCCGCTAGTGGGGGCTCGGGGCGCAGCAAAAATGCGCACATCATCGGCGTGAGCGTCAATGACAACACCGCCGAGACGCCGATCGCGACGCTGAGCGTGACCGCGAATTCGCGGAACAGACGCCCAACGATGCCGCCCATGAAGAGCAGCGGGATCAGCACGGCGACCAACGACACCGTTAGTGACACGATCGTGAAGCCGATCTGCTTGCTACCTTTCAAGGCTGCTTCGAATGGCGACTCACCTTCCTCGATGTAGCGGGCGATGTTTTCGATCATCACGATCGCGTCGTCGACCACGAACCCCGTCGAGATGGTGAGCGCCATCAGCGACAGGTTATCGAGGCTGTAGTCGAGCAGGTACATGACCCCGAACGTGCCGATCAGCGACAAAGGCACGACCAGACTCGGAATCGCGGTCGCTCGAACGCTACGCAAAAATACATAAATTACCGCGACAACCAGGCCGATCGTGAGCAGCAACGTGAACTCCACGTCCTCAACCGATGCGCGGACCGTCTCGGTTCGATCGCTCAGCACCTGGGTCTGAATGTTGGACGGCAAGGATGCTTGGAGCTGCGGCAGTAAGGCTTTGACGCGATTGGCGACCTCGATCACGTTGGCGCCGGGCTGGCGCTGGACGTTCAAGATGATGGCGCGCTTTTCATCCGCCCAGCCGGCGAGCTCGCTGTTCTCCACGCCGTCCTCGGCGCTGGCTACGTCGCGCAAGCGGATGGGCGCACCGTTCTTGTACGCCAAGATCAAGGGCCGAAAGGACTCAGCCTTGAACAGCTGATCGTCGGTCGCGATGGTGTAGCTCTGGCGCGGGCCGTCGAGCGTGCCCTTGGGCTGATTCACGTTGGAGAGTGCCACCGCCGAGCGAACGTCCTCTAGACTGAGTCCGCTGCCCGCGAGCGACTCAGGATCGACCTGGATGCGCACGGCTGGCTTGGCTCCACCGTTGAGGCTGACCAAACCGACGCCCGAGACCTGCGAAATCTTTTGCCCCAAAATCGAGTCGGCGTAGTCCGATACACGACTCAGTGCCAAGCTGTCCGAGCTCACGCTCAACGTGAGGATGGGCGTGTCGGCGGGGTTGCTTTTGCTGTACGAGGGCGGCGTCGGTAGCGTTTTCGGCAGTAGGTTTGCGGCCGCGTTGATCGCCGCTTGCACGTCTTGCTCTGCGGCATCGATGTTTCGTTCCAGCGTGAATTGCAGCGTGATCTGCGAGCTACCGAAGCTGCTCACGCTGGTCATTTGCGTGAGCGCCGGCATTTGCCCGAACTGACGTTCGAGCGGCGTCGTCACGGTCGCCGACATGGTTTGCCCGCTCGCCCCCGGCATGAACGTCGAGACCACGATCGTCGGGTAATCGACCTGAGGGAGCGCAGACACGGGCAGCGCGCGGAAAGCAACGATGCCCGCGACGAGGATGCCGATCACGAGCAGCGTCGTCGCCACGGGGCGACGCACGAAGGGCTCGGAAATGCTCACGGCTGGGCTCCGCCGTGCTTTCCTTTGCCCGAACTGGCGGGGCCTGCTGATGAGTGAGTGTCAGTGCCGCCACCCGGCGCACCGTTCGCCCCCGGCGCGCCGACTTGGCCGGTCACGCTCGAACGGAGCGCCACTTTCGCGCCCGGCTTGAGTTGGTTCTGGCCCTCGACCACGACTTGATCGCCGTCTTGAACGCCCTTCGTGATGATCGCCCATTGATCTTGAACGGTTTCGACATCGACCGTACGCAGCGCAGCGGTTTGCTCCGGTGACACCACGTAGACGAACGTGCCCTGCGGTCCGCGCTGTACTGCGGGCGCGGGAACCGACAAAGCACCTGCGCGCGTCGCCAGCAGCAACCGCGCGCGCACGAATTCATTGGGCCAGAGCGCCTTGTCCGGGTTGGGCACGACGCCCTTGAGTCGAACGGTGGCGGTCGTCAGACTCACTTGGTTGTCGACCAGGGTGAGTTTGCCGCGACCGAGCAAGCGATCGCCGTCACGGCTGTAGGCTTCGATCGCTAGGCCATTGGCAATCTCGCGATTGATCTGCGGCAGGTTGTCCTGCGGCAAGGTAAAGACGATGGCCATCGGGTTAAGCTGAGTCACGACCACGATGCCGTTCGCGTCCGAGGCATGCACGATGTTGCCTTGGTCGACTTGGCGTACACCGGTCACGCCGTCGACCGGGGAGCGCACTTCCGTGTAGTTCAGTTGTAGCTGCGCGTTCTCGATCTGTGCTTCGTCGGCCTTGATCGTGCCGGCGAGTTGATCAGCGGTAGCGCGCTGATCGTCGAGCTGTTCTTGCGTCGCGAGCCCTTGCTCGTGAAGCGCCGTGTAGCGCGCCAAGTTGACCTTGGCGTTCTTAGCCTGTGCCTGATCACGCGCCAGCGCGGCTTGCGCCTGATGCAGTTGGATCGCAAACGGGCGAGGGTCGATGCGCGCGAGTAGATCGCCCTTTTTTACCTGCTGTCCTTCTTGGAACAGAATCGAGGTGAGTGGGCCGTCGACCTGAGGCCTGACCGTGACGGTGACCAGGGGCACCGCGTTTCCGAGTCCGTCCAGAAAGACCGGTACGTCACGCTTAGTGGCGCGCGCGACCACGACCGGAATCGGTCGAGCGACCGCCGCGCTATCGGCGGGCGGCGCGCCCGTGCCGCTGCTGGTTGCCTTGCGCCCACGCGCGAAAATAATCCCACCGACGAGCGCGAGTACGAGCGCCCCACCCAAAACCCAGCGGACGGACTTGGGCTGCTCGACGCGTCCCGGGGCAACTTCCGAAGTCATGATTCACTTTCAATTGCCGGTTGAAATTCCCCGGCAACACTGTGCCATGCCACTACTAGGGCGGCCTTGCTTGTCAGAAAAGCCCCCTACAAATTTGGTTGCAGAACGATCGCAAAACTAGCGGAATTCATGAAGAATACGGGGCGTTTCGCCCCGCCGCCGTTTGGCTTCGGCCATCTGCCGACATGGCGAACGAGCAGCGAGACGCCCAACGACCGCGGGCCGTGTGTCAGTTCGTGTCGAGCGCTGGCGCGCGGTCGGCTCATTGGCACTCTCGGCCGGATTTCGGAGGGGTTGGGAGCAAGAACAGGCAAGGCGCTCTTTGTACGGAAGCGTGTCCGACATCTGCCCGCAACATGAACGGGCCGACTCTACGGCAAGTTATCCCCTCACAGATGAGGGCTCCCGCCGCGCAGCTCACGAGGCGAACTTCCATGACCTTACCCGCCAAAGTTCCGCAGTCGTCCGTACCCAAGAACGAGCCCTTGGCGCGTTTATTGGGGGTGCGCAAATCGCTCGATGCGCAGGCGCGGTTTTGGGTCGGTGTGTTGGCTTTTGCGCTACCGCTGCTGAGCTGGTGCGCGATCAGCTACGTGCCGTTCATCTGGCACCCGCAGGTCTTGGTCTCCGACGCGGGTGACACCAAGGTTCCGGGTGAACATAGCTACGTTGCCGCGGGTGAGCGCGTCGACCTGGACGTAGTGATCCTTCGCAACCGGGAGCTCGATGCTGCGCACGCCAGGCGCGTTACGGGCGAGCGAGTAAACCCAATCTATCTGCAACCACCGCACGCGGTCGCTCGCGCGTTGTACACCGCGTTCACGACGGCCCCCGAGCGTGATGGCGATGCCTGGTTGCACGAGAGCTTGATTCAGAGCTGCAAGGTGATTTTCTGGGGGTTCTTCTGGTCGGCGGTCATTGGGCTTCCGCTCGGTATTCTATGCGGAACATTCCCGTTCTTCGCCCGGCTGCTCGAACCGTTCGTCGACTTCGTGCGCTACATGCCAGCGCCTGTGTTCGGCGCTCTGGCTTTGACCGTACTAGGTCTGCAAGACGAGCCCAAAATCGCCATCATTTTCATCGGCACTTTCTTTCAGATGGTGCTGATCGTCTCCAACACCACGCGCTCGGTCGAGGTCTCGCTGCTGCATGCCGCGCAGACGCTGGGTGCCAACAAGCGACAGCTGGTTTGGAACGTGGTCGTGCCCGGTGCGCTGCCCGGATTGTATCGAGACATGCGCATCCTGATCGGTTGGGCTTGGACCTACTTGGTCGTGGCCGAGCTGATTGGTGAAAAATCTGGTTTGAGTGCTTGGCTCTATCAACAGCAGCGCTATCGACATTTCGACAACGTGTACGCGGCGATTGTGATCATCGGCTTGGTTGGCCTTGCTACGGATCAGTTTTTGGCGCTGCTCGGTCGCTACCTTTTCCCGTGGGAGACGGGCCAAACCAAGCTCGTGCGCATCATGCGAGCCGTGCGTCGCGCGCTGCCGCAGCGCGCGCGGCTCGTGGGCACTTGACGCTCTCTCCTCGAGCGGCACCGTCGATTCCATGCCGCGAAAGTTACTGACTCATGTTCGATGATGATCGCATTCAGTTACCGAGCTACCTCGACCAAATTCCCGAAGTTGTCGAGTACTTCGCCGAGATAGAAAAACGCAAAGTCGTGCTCAGTATCGAGCACTTGTTCCGTGAGTTCCCCAATCCCGAGAGCCCCAGCGGGAAGATGGTCGCGCTCTCGGACATCAACTTCAAGGTTCGGCGCAACGAATTCATCAGCGTGATTGGTCCTTCCGGGTGCGGCAAGTCCACGTTGATTCGCGTCGTCGCGGGGCTCGAGGATCCGAGCGCAGGCATCGTTGCGGTGGACGGCGTTCCGGTCACGGGCCCTGGCGCGGATCGCGGCATGGTGTTTCAGAACTACACGCTCTTCCCGTGGCTCACCGTTAGGAAGAATGTGCTCTTCGGGCCGAAGATGAAGGGCCTGCGTGACGACAAGGCGACCAAGGCCGCAGACGAGTGGCTCAAGTTGGTCGGGCTGACCGACTTTGCGGACCTCTACCCAGCGCAGCTTTCGGGCGGCATGAAGCAACGCGTCGCGATCGCGCGCGCCTTGGCCAACGATCCGCGGATCTTGCTGATGGATGAGCCCTTTGGCGCTCTCGACGCGCAGACGCGGGCCAGCATGCAGGCCCATCTGTTGCGTATTTGGCAAGCAGCGGGCGTGACGATCCTGTTCATTACCCATGATTTGGACGAGGCCATCTACTTGTCGGATCGAATCGTCGTGCTCGGCGCTCGGCCGGGTCGAATTCTGGAGATCATCGAGGTACCGGTGGCGCGGCCACGCTCGCCGGAACAGTTCCTTTCTGGTCATTTCTTAGCTACGAAAAAGCGCCTCGAGGATTTGATCCATCGCCGAGATCAAGCTTCGGACGCTGGAGAATTGATGCATGACTGAAGTGATTCGAGATTGGCTCGTCGACGAGCCCCTGCGTGGTGGCCAGATGTGGTCGCGCGTGCTGAAGCGCGGTCAGGTTTTGCGTGTCACCGACGTAGAGGGCAGCGGATCGGTGGCGGCCTTGCTGTTCAACGCCGACCGTCTGCTCGAGCGTTACAACATGCCCGACACGCTGAAGGCTCAGCACATCGCGCGCATCACCAAGGGCAACGTGCTGTACTCCGACATGGGGCGCGTGCTGTGCTCGGTAATCGCAGACACCTGTGGTTGGCACGATACGATCACCGGGCTCGAAAGCTCTGCCGCGAGTCGCACCAAATACGGCTCCGGTGACTACCAGGCGCTGCGCAATGACTGGCACCGCAATAGCCGAGACAACCTCTTGGTCGAACTCGGCAAATACGGGCTAGCAAAGCGGGATTTTGGCCCGAATCTGAACTTATTCGTGAAGGTGGCAGTCGACGCTGAGGGCAAGCTCAACTGGGTGCCGGGCAATTCGAAGCCGGGCGCGTTCATCGAGCTGCGCTCGGAAATGAACACGCTGGTCGTGCTGTCGAACACCCCGCATCCGCTCGACCCTGCGACCACGTACTCGAGCAAACCGGTGCACCTCGGCGTGCGCTTGGCAGCCACGGTGGCGGCCGATGACCTGTGTCGCGTTTCGTGCCCCGAGAACGAACGCGGCTTTGCGCTGACCGAAGCTTACTTTCTCTGAACGGATTTCTTCATGGCACTCTCTGAAAGCTCACTCGATCCGAAGCAAGCCATCTTCGACACCGTACTCGGGTCGGGGCTCGGTTTCAGTCACGTCATCAAGCGCGGGGAAACGTTCCGCATCGTCGATCTGGAAGGTAACCAGGCCGTCGATACCTTGTTTTACGACGCAAACGATCCGAGCGAACGCTACAGCGCGGTCGACACGATTCGCAGTCAAGGTGGCATCTACCTGAGCAGTGGCTCGCCGCTGATTTCGACCGAAGGCCGGGTCATGCTGCGCATCATTGCCGATACCTGCGGGCGTCACGACACGCTGGGCGGCGCGTGCGCCGCGGAGTCGAACCAGGTTCGGTACGCGATCGACAAGAAGTACATGCACAGCTGTCGCGACAACTTCTTGCTCGAAATTCAGGAACGCCGCCCACAGCTCACGCTTCGAGATCTAACGGCGAACATCAACTTCTTCATGAACGTACCGGTCAGCCCCGAGGGCGAACTCCATTTCGACGATGGGATTTCGGCTCCCGGACGCTACGTGGAGATGCGGGCAGAGAGCGATGTTATCGTGCTCATCTCAAATTGCCCGCAGCTGAACAATCCCTGCAATGGTTACAACCCGACCCCGGTCCGACTCCTGGTCTGGTCGGCGTAAGCAAGCGAAGTCGCGTCACGCCTCGCGCTGACGGTTGCCGGCCGCTCCGAAGTCCTCGAAGGAGGAAAAAGTCATGTTCGAAAAAGTTCTGATCGCCAATCGTGGCGAGATCGCCTGTCGTGTAATTCGCACCCTGAAACGGCTGGGTGTCGGGTCGGTGGCCATCTACTCCGAAGCCGATCGAAATTCACTGCACGTGCTCGAGGCGGACGAGAGCGTCTGCGTCGGTCCCGCTGCGGCGTCTGCAAGTTATCTGAATCGCGCAGCGATCCTCGATGCCGCGCTGCGTACCGGCGCAACAGCGATTTTCCCCGGGTACGGCTTTCTCAGTGAGAATGCCGAATTCGCCGATGCCGTCGAGGCTCGCGGCATCGCCTTCGTCGGCCCCACTCCGGAGCAGATGCGCCGCTTCGGCGTCAAACACACCGCGCGTGAGCTCGTGCAAGGTTTGGGGGTGCCACTCTTGTCCGGCACGCCGCTCTTGCCCGACGTCGACGCGGCCGTGGAGGCGGCTGAGCGCGTCGGCTATCCGGTGATGTTGAAGAGCACCGCGGGCGGTGGCGGTATCGGCATGCAAGTTTGCCGCGATGCCGGCAAGATCCGCGAGATTTTCGAGTCGGTTCGCTCGCTCGCGCAGAAGAACTTCGGCGAAGGCGGCGTATTCTTGGAGCGCTTCGTCGAGCGCGCTCGACACATCGAGGTGCAGCTGTTCGGTGACGGCCGAGGGCGCGTCGTCGCGCTCGGCGAGCGCGACTGTTCGGCCCAACGTCGGCACCAAAAAGTGGTGGAGGAGACGCCCGCTCCGCGGCTTCGTCCAGAAGTGCGCCAAGCGTTGCTCGCCGCCGCCGTACATATCGGTACGTCGGTCAACTACCGCTCGGCGGGCACGGTCGAGTTCGTGTACGACGACGATCGCGAAGAATTCTACTTTTTGGAGGTGAACACGCGGCTCCAGGTCGAGCACGGGGTGACGGAGTTGGTCACGGGTGTCGATCTCGTGGAGTGGATGATTCGACTCGCCGCGGGTGAGTCGGTGCCGCTCGAGCATCCGCCCGCACCACGTGGCCACGCCATCGAAGTGCGCGTGTACGCGGAAGACCCCGCTCGCAACTTCAAACCGAGCCCCGGCGTTTTGACCGAAGTGTCATTTCCGGAAGGGGTGCGCATCGACTCGTTCGTCGAGCGAGGCAGCGAGATCAGCGGTTTCTATGATCCGATGATCGCCAAAGTGATGGCCTTGGCGGACAGTCGTGAGCAAGCGATCGAAAAGCTAATCGGCGCACTCGAGCAGACCCGCTTGGCCGGAACCGAGACGAATCTGGCCTATTTGTCGTACATCTTGGGCACTGACGTCTTCCGTGAGGGGAAGACGACCACGGCGTTCCTGGGCACGCTCAGCTACGCGAGTGCGACCGTCGAGGTGCTGAGTCCGGGGACATTGAGCACGATCCACGACTACCCGGGCCGTCTCGGCTATTGGGACGTCGGAATTCCGCCCTCGGGTCCGATCGACGATCTCGGTTTCCGACTCGCCAATCGAGTGTTGGGCAACTTGCCCGGTGCCGCGGCGCTCGAACTGACCATCTCGGGTCCCACGCTTCGCTTCGCGACCGACACGCTGATCGCACTCACCGGCGCGCGCATGGACGCCGAGCTCGACGGCGAACCCGTGCCGTACTTTCAGCCCGTCGCCGTGCGCGCAGGGCAGGTGCTTTCGCTCGGCGCCATCCGTGGTGCTGGCTGTCGCGCGTACCTTGCCGTGCGTCATGGCTTCGACGTGCCCGAGTACTTGGGCAGTCGTTCGACCTTCACGCTCGGAGGTTTTGGGGGGCATGCGGGCCGCGCGTTGCGCAAGGGCGACGTGCTCCGGCTACTGCAGTCCGGTAACGTGGACGCCGAACCGAAGGCGCTCGACGAGCGGCTGCAGCCGGAGCTGACCGAGAGCTGGCAGATCGGCGTGCTCTACGGTCCGCACGGCGCGCCTGACTTCTTCACGCCCCGCGACATCGAGCTCTTTTTCAGTAGCGATTTCGAGGTTCACTACAACTCGGCGCGCACAGGCGTTCGCCTGATCGGACCGCAACCCGAGTGGGCGCGCTCCGACGGCGGCGAAGCCGGCCTCCATCCGTCCAACATCCACGACAACGCGTACGCGTTCGGGACCATCGACTTCACCGGCGATATGCCGATCATCCTCGGGCCCGACGGTCCGAGTCTCGGTGGCTTCGTGTGCCCCGCGACCATCGTGCGCGCAGAGTTGTGGAAGGTGGGCCAATTGCGTCCCGGAAACCGCGTGCGCTTCGTGCCCATCGCGCGGGCCGCAGCCGAACTCGCGCTCACCGACCAAGAACGCAGAATTGCGGAACGCTGCGCGCCGAGCGCCGCGCCGCTCTCCGCGGTTCTGGTAGCCGATGCCGTGCTGCGTCGGCTGCCGGCGCGCGCCGAAGCTCCGCGCGTCGTGTACCGTCCCGCTGGCGACGAGTTCCTGCTCGTCGAATACGGCGAGGCCGTGCTCGATCTCGAGTTGCGCTTCCGCGTGCACGCGCTGATGGATTGGCTGCGCCAGGAGCAACTCCCCGGAATCGTGGATTTGACGCCCGGCATTCGCTCGCTGCAAATTCACTTCGATAGCCAAAAGCTAGGATTTTCTAGGCTATTGGACGTGCTCGCGCGCGCCGAGACCGAGCTGCCCTCGGTCGACTCGATCGACGTGCCGACTCGCGTCGTGCATATGCCATTGTCCTGGGACGACCCGCAGACGCGGCTCGCGATCGAGAAGTACACCCAGATCGTGCGCAAGGACGCGCCCTGGACACCGAGCAACATCGAGTTCATTCGGCGCATCAACGGCTTGTCTGACGAGCAGGCTGTCAAGGACATCGTGTTCGGCGCACGCTATTTGGTGCTCGGCCTCGGTGACGTGTACCTCGGTGCGCCTGTGGCGACGCCGCTCGACCCACGGCATCGCTTGGTGACCACCAAGTACAATCCGGCGCGCACCTGGACACCCGAAAACGCTGTCGGCATCGGCGGCGCGTACATGTGCATTTACGGCATGGAGGGCCCCGGCGGCTATCAGTTCGTCGGCCGTACCGTCCAGGTTTACAACCGCTTCAAAGCCACGAAGCACTTCGAAGCTCGGACACCCTGGTTGCTGCGCTTCTTCGATCAGATCCGCTTTTATCCGGTGGACGCTAAAGAGCTCTTGGAGATGCGTGAAGCGTTGCCGCACGGCCGGCTCGAGCTGAAGATCGAAGAACAACGCTTCCGGCTCGCCGACTATCGACGTTTCCTGGCTCAAGAGGCGGATTCGATCGCATCGTTCCGCACCACTCAACGCGCTGCGTTCGCAGAAGAGCGGCAACGTTGGGTCGACTCGGGACAACTCAACTTCAGCGTCGAACAAGCCGAGACGTCCGTCTCGGAAGGCGGGCGCGCGGGCTGGGAAGGCGCGCAGATCGTCGAAAGCGGCGTTCCCGGCAGCATCTGGAAGGTGCTCGTGAGCGCGGGCAAACGCGTGAGCAAGGGGGAGGTCCTCGCCATCGTCGAATCGATGAAGATGGAAATTGCGATTGAATCACCGATCGACGGAGTCGTGATCGAGGTCGTCGCTGGCGAGGGCAAGCCCATCGCGCCGGGGCAACCGGTGGTGGTCGTCAGACCTTAGAGGCCCTGAAGCCCAATCGCCCCATGCGAAGATGCCACGGTGGGGCGAGGGGGCACGCTGGTAGCGATCGCGCCCGGTCGTTTTTTTTCGGCCGGGCCATGCGGTCCAGCCAGTCGGCACGCGCGTTGCAACCTGCTGAGGAATGAACCAAGTACCCAGCAATATCGCATCGGCCGGCACTGCGCCGCGTCCAGAAGAACACTTCTTCGAACTCCTACACGAGTTCGAGACCGCGACCGTCATCACGCGAAGCCGCACCGGAGAGCTTCACGGCAGACCCATGGCCATCGCCGATATCGACGACGAAGGAACGCTCTGGTTCATCACCAAGGTCGACTCGACCAAGGTGCTCGAGGTTCGCGATGATTCACGGGCCATGATCTCTCTGCAGAATGCGCAGAAGTTCGTGACCATGAACGGTCACTTCGAGCTGGTCAGCGATCGACGAAAGGTCGACAGTATTTGGAAAGAGTCGTACCGCGTGTGGTTCGACAGTCAGAATGATCCCGAGCTCGTGCTGCTGCGCTTCACGCCCTTCGAGGCCGAGTATTGGGACAACGCTGGCGCTCGCGGAATCAAGCATGCATTATCCGCGGCCACGGCCTACTTGAAAGGGCAAAAGATCGACCCCGCCGAGTTCGATCCCGAAGCGCACGCTAGACTGCAACTCTAACTGCGCTCAGCGTATGCTCTCGAGCCGTGGCCACCCCCACGCATCACGTCCTGCTGATCCCTGGCTTCTTCGGTTTCGGAAAGTTTGGCGAGCTGAGCTATTTCAGCGGGGTTCGCGAGGCGATCGAGCAAAGCTTCGATCGCCTCGGCCTGGCCGTCACGGTGACCGAGGTGCCCACGCTGCCGATGTCGTCGATCCGCTTTCGCGCGGCGCTGGTACTGGAGACGTTGGCCGCTGTTGCAAGCAAAGAAGACGGTCCAATCCACCTGATCGGGCACTCCACTGGCGGTCTCGACGCGCGCTTGGCCATTGCGCCCACGGCGTCACTGCCTTCCAAGGTGACTTTCGACGCTTACGATCGCGTGAAGACGTTGGTGACCGTGTGCACGCCCCACTACGGCACGCCGGTGGCAACCTACTTCACACGCCCGATCGGGCGGCTCTTGATCCGCACCGTCGGGCGCTACCTGATCTTCATGCTGGAGCGCGGGCGCGTGCCACTCAAGCTGCTGCTGCGACTCGGCTATCTTATCGTTCGCGCCCGCGACCCATTTCGCAAGCGACGTTCCGCGTTCGACGAGCTGTATGACAAATTGCTCAGCGATTTGACCGAGCCACGCATCCTCGAGCTGGCGACGTTCCTCAAGGCGGTGGTCAAAGATCAATCCCTGCTATTTCAGCTTACTCCGGCCGGTTGCGATCTGCTCAATGCGTGCACCGCTGATCCGAAGATTACCTACGCCTCGGTGGTCGCTCGGGCCACGCCGCCCAGTTTTCGCAACGCGTGGCGCTCGCTGCGCGACTTGTACGCGCAATTGATGTTCCCGGTGTACGCCTTCTTGTATCGAACGGCTCGCCGTGACGAACTCGGAAATCCGGCGCTGTCCAGCGCGCAGCTCGCGCAGCTCGGTGGAGACGCGCGTCCGCTGCCTGTGCGCGCCGACAGCGACGGCTTGGTCCCCACGCTGTCACAGGTCTGGGGCCAAGTGCTGTACTTCGCGCAGGCCGATCACTTGGATGTCGTTGGCCAGTACGGCTTGTCCGACAAAGCAGCCGCGACCGGCGACTGGCTCCCGAGCTACTCACCGTTTGGGCGCGAGCAGTTCCTGGAACTGTGGTCTCGGGTGGCGCACTTCATCGCTGGCGTGAAAGTCAGCGACTGAAAAGAAAGTCAGTCAGACTCGCCGGAAGAGGGAGGAGGCGGACACGCAAGCGTCAACGTGACGCGATGCGGTCCGCCCTTCTGTAGCGCCGTGCACACGCTACCCGTGAGGGTGATGTGTCCGAGTGAATCGAAGTCGTAGCCGTCCGCGCCTTGTGGGATTGTGTCGCAATCGAAGCGAACGCTGCGCGGTGGCCGGGTGAGATCGTTCGCTGTCGGGACCAATTGGCAGCTCGAGCCCGCGCCCTTCAAGGTCAGGCAGATCTGGCCGCATTCTGTGTGCTCGGCGCATGGGTCCGAGCACTCGCCCGCATCAGCGCTCGGCTGCGCTACATCCCCAAGCGGCGTGTCGCTCGCAGGCAGCGCACTGTTGACGTCGCTCTGGTACGTACCGTCGGTCTGCCCAAGGTGGTGCTCGTCGGAGGTGTCGACCGCGCTCCCGCACGCTCCGAGCTGTGTGCAGATGGCGAATAGATACACACAATGTAGGGGCGAGACCTTCACCCGACTCAAGGTGCACGCAGATCGTCGATCGCGCAACGGCGCAATTGCGGTTGCTGACAGGCGAGTTGCCTCACCCTGGGACAGCCGACAGGCAGCGTTTGCGAGGCGCGGAAACTTGAGCTGACCTTGAAAGAGACGCGCCGCTCCGGCTGACGCGCGTTCACCGCTGGCGGCATTTACCGCGGTTTTCGAAGTTTTGGCCGCGTCCGCGCGCGTCTCATGCTAGTTCGCCCGCCGTGATTCGGCTCGATTCAGTCACCAAGCAGCATGGTCGTCGCGTTTTGTTCATGGACGCTTCGTGCGCCGTTTTCAAAGGCGACAAAGTCGGTCTCGTTGGACCCAACGGCGCGGGCAAGTCGACCATCTTCCGTTTGATCGTCAAAGAGGAGACGCCGGACAACGGTCAGGTCGCGATCGATCGCGGCACGACCATTGGCTACTTCAGCCAGGACGTCGGCGAGATGAGCGGACAGAGCGTGGTCGCGGCCACGCTCGACGGCGCGGGACCAGTATCATCCGTTGCCGCGCGCCTGCGCGAGCTGGAAGCAAAGCTCGCCGACCCCGCGATGCTCGATCAGATGGAAGCGTTGATCGAAGAGTTCGGCGAAGTGCAGGGGCGCTTCGAAGAGCTTGGCGGTTATGCGCTCGACGCGAAAGCGCGCGAAATCTTGGCCGGCCTCGGCTTCGCCCAAGAAACGATGGATGCCGACGTTGGCACGCTATCTGGTGGTTGGAAGATGCGCGTGGCGCTCGCTCGCATCTTGCTCATGCGCCCCGACGCGATGCTGCTCGACGAACCAACCAACCATTTGGATCTCGAATCGATCCTGTGGCTGGAGAATTTCCTGAAGTCCTTCGAGGGCGCGTTGATCATGACCTCGCACGATCGCGAATTCATGAACCGCATCGTGAGCAAGATCGTCGAAATTGAAGCAGGCGAACTGACCAGCTTCACCGGTGACTACGAGTTCTATCAGAAGCAGCGCGCGATGCTGGATTTGCAGGCGGAGAGCGCATTCGAGCGCCAGCAAGCCATGCTAGCCAAAGAGGAAGCGTTCATTGCTCGCTTCAAAGCGCGCGCCAGTCACGCCGCTCAGGTGCAATCGCGCGTGAAGAAGATCGACAAGATCGAACGCGTCGAGCCTCCGCGTCGGCGCGAAAAGCTGAGCTTCGATTTTCAGAAAGCGCCGCGCTCGGGCGACGACGTAGCAAGCCTCGACAGCGTGAAAAAGGCTTACGGCCAGCGCGTCATCTACAACGGCCTCGACCTCTTGATCCGCCGCACCGAGCGCTGGTGCGTGATGGGCGTGAACGGCGCGGGCAAATCCACGCTGCTCAAGCTGATCGCGGGCGCCGCCGAAGCCGACTCCGGGCGAGTCACCGTCGGCAATAGCGTAAAAATGGGCTACTTCGCGCAGCACTCGATGGAGGTGCTCAAAGCCGATGAAACGGTGTGGGACACCTTGGTCGGCAAATTCCCCCACGCGTCGATCGGCTCACTGCGCACGCTCGGCGGCGTTTTCGGCTTCTCCGGTGACGACATCGAGAAGCCCTGCCGCATCCTCTCCGGTGGCGAGAAGGCGCGCCTGGTCCTCGCTCAAATGCTCTACGACCCGCCGAACTTCCTCGTGCTCGACGAGCCCACCAACCATTTGGACATCGGCACCAAAGAAATGCTGATCGAGGCCCTCGCGAACTACGAAGGCACGATGCTCTTCGTCTCGCACGATCGCCATTTCCTCAAATCCCTCTCGAACCGCGTGCTCGAAGTCAGCCCCGAAGGCGTCCGCAAATACGGCGGCGGCTACTCCGAATACGTCACCGAAACCGGCCAAGAAGCCCCCGGCGTGCACACCTAAGGGTTAAAGAAGGGGGCGCCCCCACCCCCGCCACGCACCTCTCAGAGCGCAGAGTTCCCGGCCCATTGCGACCCACGGAGCATTCGCAGCAGTCGTACTGCTCCTTCGAGCCACTCTAGGCGCTCCCAGAATTTTAAACCGCCGAGCCGCAGAGGCCGCAGAGCGCCAAGACCGGCACTGCGGGACTCAGGGCACCACAGAACGCGCAGTAGGTGTTGGGGTTAGCGCACCACGTCGCTCGTTTGAATTGTTTACGACGCACACCGCCGTTGCGTGCGAACCCAAAGATCTCTTTCTGATCTCTGCGGCCTCTGCGGCTCGGCGGTCAATCTTCTCCGAGCCGCTTTATGCCGAGGCGTGTCGGGAGTCAGCTGTCGACGAGGGCTTCGGCTTCGATTTCTACGAGCATGGCGGGGTCGACTAGGCGGCTGACTTCGACCATGGTCGTGGCGGGGCGGACGTCGTGGAAGAATTCGCCGTGGGCTTTGCCGACTTTCTCCCAGTCGTCGATATTTACGACGTAGATGCGCGTGCGCACGACGTTTTCGATGCGGCCACCGGCGCGCTCGATCGCCCAGGCGATGTTGCGTAGGGCTTGGGTGGTCTGTAAGCCCGCGTCGCCGGGAGCGGCGATCGTGCCGTCTTCCTTGGTCGCGGTCGTGCCCGACACGTGAATCGTATTACCGACGCGTACGACGCGCGAATAGCCGACGATGGGCTCGTACTTCGTGCCGCTGGAGATGTACCTGCGATTCATGCGCGCCAGTGTAGTCGCCTGGTTTCGCTTCGGCTACGGACTCGCGCCACGCAGAGTTGCGATTTTGCATGGGCTTCGGCGAAAGTTGCCGCGGACGTTGGAAAAGTGCGTTACTTCGCGTCCTCGTGCCCGCCCCGTTTCGTCCCGAGCGTCCGAACTTGGCTCCGCGTTGGCGCTTCGTCCGCGGCGCGGAACGACCGCGCGGGGTCGTGTGGTTCGGCGTGAACTCATTTTGGGGGCACTTGCGGCACTTCGCGTCGGTCGCGATCGCCACTGAAAACGTCGATTCACGCGACTGGATGACCGCGGACGATCCGCTCGAGCTGAAGGCGCGCGTCGCAGAAGTACTCGGGTCGAAGTCGAGCGCAGAGTGCCTGGTCGACGCGCTCGAGCGCGATCTGTGGCTCGATTTCGTGGCCGACACCGGGGACGATGTCGCGGTCAGTCGCGCAGTCGCGCGCTTGATCTTTGGGGAATACGAGCTGCCCGATCCAGATACCGAGGGCGCCACTTTGATCGCGCCGCGCGGAGAAATCCTGATCTTCGGCGGTGACACGGCCTATCCCGTGGCGACGGCGCAAGAGATCACCAATCGCGTGATCGTACCCTTCAATCAAGTCTTGGCGACGCTGCCGCCCGGGCCGCCGCGCGTGCTGCTCGGCATTCCCGGCAATCACGATTGGTACGATGGGCTCGATGGCTTCGCGCGCATGTTTCGGCGAAGCCCGGACGACGAAGAAGGCGTGGCTCGCCCGAGCGTGGTCGGCATTTCGCAGCGCATGATCGAGCGCTACGCCGAGTGGGCGCGCCAATTCGTGCGCGGCGGAACGATCGAGAAACCCAAGGCGCTGGCGCTGACCGGCTATCAGCCGGTGCAGGCCGCGAGTTACTTTGCGTTGCCGCTCACTTCACGCTTGCACATGACTGCGGTCGACCGCCAATTGAGCACGCTCGACTCGCGCCAGGTCCGCTACTTCGAGACTTGGCGCGCGCGCGCTCCGGTGCCGAGCCAGTTGGTCCTGTTGCCAGATCCTTTGTTTGCCTTTGGCGAGCCGAGCCGAACAGGCACTGCCATGGTCGAAGCCTTGAATTTGGATCTCGAGGCTGGTCCGAACTTTTTGCTCTCGGGCGATGTACATCACTACGAGCGAATCGAGCACGGGCGTGCGCTTCACATCACGGCGGGTGGGGGTGGCGCGTTTCTGCACCCCGCACCCATGCGCCGAGAGCAACGCCTGAAAGCCGAGGCCGAGTGGCCCACTGCGGCGCAGTGCCGGCGCCTATTGTTGCAGGTGCCGTGGAAGGTGATGCGCGGCAATTCCGGATTCTTGCCGCATTACGTGCTCGCGGTCTTGTTCCTGCCTGCGATGGGTATCGGGCTCAGTAGCTATCAGCAGCTCGGCTTCATTTTGTCCGCGCCGATCATGATCACCGTGCTGACCACGATCATCTATTCATTGATCGGTGACTTGCGAAAAGGCGGCCTGGTGGTGCTCGGGCTGTCTTTCGGTGCGGGCCTCGCGACGGCGACGATCCCCGTCGTTGCTTCGTTCGTGTTCGTGCGCGTGGCGCTGAGCGCGCACGTCACGCTGCCGCTGTGGTTGATCGCCTTGTTGACCTTCGGCGTTGCGGTGTTCTACGGCGCGTTCGTGTTCGGAGCGTTCTTGGCGCTGCTCACGCTGCTGGGCTTGGAGGAGACGCAAGCCTTCACCGCGCTCGATCATCCGGGGTTCAAACACTTCGTTCGCTTGCGGGTGCGCAAGGACGGCTCGGCCGTGGACTTTTGGACTCTCGGCTTGACCGATCCGCTGGCGTCCGACGCGAAGCCTGAATTGATTGACGCGGGCAGCTTCCGACTCGACCGCTGAGTCCGTCAGTCGCTCAGTCTTTGCTGGTGTCGTCCCAGACCATGCCTACGGCGTCGGTCGTGTCGGCCGCGGTCCGCATCGCCAAAAACGCGCCTTTGGGCAGCTGATCGGGCTTTCGCACCTCGCCGCCGTCTTTCAGGGCAACCCAAATGGGTGGGCGCTTGCGCCGGCTCTGCGCGTACAGCACCAGCACTTGCGGACGCTTGCGCGGAGTGGCCCAGAGGTCGAACGCGAACGCCTCGTCGTGCTTGTAGAAGCTTTCGAGCGCGAGTCGCGCGTCGTCGAGTGCTTTACCTTCGACCTTGCCGTCGCTCTGGACCGCGTTCTTCTCCTTCACCAAACCACGCCAGGCGATCTCGACCGCATTCTGGAGGGCGCGATGAGCGTTCCTGCGCGCGGCCGCGGTGCGCAAACGAACGCGTTCTCGCGTCAGATAGGAGACAATCGGGTCGCGGTGACTGAGCACTCGACTCAATGCATACGCGGTCGAAAGCGCGCCCGCGAGCAAGATGATCAGCAGCCGACGGCGCCGAAAGCTGCCGTGGTACCACACGACCGTCGTCGCGATTGGCATCAAGAGCGAGAGCACGAGCAACGTTTCGACGCCGAGCGAGAGCAGCACCGCGGGCAAGAAATCCCGCACGCCGAGCTGCGGGCGCCACGAGCTCTCGTACTGCCAGGCGAGCGACCCGAGCAGGATCGCAAAGCTTGCCAGCGTGTAGCCCCGGAACATCCAAAATTCCCGGCGCGCTTCGCGGTTGTACAGCCAGTATGGGAAGAGCAGCGGGTAGGCCACGTAGTACGCGAAGCGGCTCGGCTTGCGTTCGCGGTAGTAGTTCTCGAAGGCGAGCGCTTCACGCAGCACGAACGCGAGCGGCCGAAAACGCGCGGCCCCGCGCCGCGGCGCCTCGCCGAGCAGAAATACCAATAGCGCGAGTCCGACGTCGACTAGCGCGCCGCGTACTGGGAACAGCTCGGCCAAAAGTACGATCGCGAACGGTGCGCTGGCGAAGAACGCAAGGCGCGCCAGGAAGTCCGCCAGCGACAGCGGCGAGGTGAGTAAGGTTGATCGGCCTTTGCTCACGGTCAGCGCGATTGGTTCTTCTTGCTACGGGTATGCTTGCCGCGCATCAGCTCCGCCAGCACGTCGGTCGGGATTGGTTCGTCCTCGGCCCAGCACACGATCGCCGGCTCCCAAGACTCCTTCCAAATCGCGCTCAGTCGATCGCGCAGGAAGGCGGCATACAGACCATCGAGGTGTGAGCACAGTCGTTCGACGAGGGTCATGCGCTCTTGAAACGCATCGTCCGTATCCTTGGTCAGCACGGCCGGAATCTTTCCGCTCGACACGGCGAAGCGGTGTGCGACCAAAACGCAGGCAAAATCGCGTTCTTCGTTGCGAATCGCGATACGAGCTCGCACCGGAAATTTCTGCGCGCGCACCGCTTCCCGAGCCTCGGGGCTGCCCGAGGGCGCGGCTCCGCGCACCGTCACGCGCTCATTCGGATCGATGTCCGATTGCAGGACGATCTGGTTGTCGAGCCATACTTGGAAGTCGCCGAACTCGGGAAGTGGGATCGGCTTATCGACGAGCTCGGAGCGCAACCAGAGCCAGAGCAAGAATTCGGCGCCCAGGAAGCGGGTGCTCTCCACGCGCTCGAGCAGATCTTCTTCTTCGCTCGCGTTCGCCGGCGCTTCGCTTTCTTCGGGTTCTGGTTCGCTCTTGCTCTGCTTACCGAGCCGCTTGCGCCCGCTGGAAAAGCTGAGCGGCTCGATCTGTTTCAACGCGCGCTCGAGTTCGCGCGGAAGCTCCGCGCGCGTCGCGGCGGCGTGCGGGCTGTCCTCCAAGAGCTGCATGCCGAACGTCTTTTCGAACAGCGCCATGAAATCCAAAATCATGCGCTTCGAATGGCCGAAGAACAGCACCACTCCAGTGTCGAGATGCCAGCACAGGTCGATGGCTTTCGAAGTCGGGATCACCTTCTTGCGCAAGCGCATCACCACTCGATCTTTGATCTCGAGCTTTTCGTTGCGACTGAGTTTCGTCTTCTTGCCGCGGGCGAGCTGGCGCTGCTCTTCGTCCGCGATCTGCGACTTCAGCAGCGCGCCGGGGATGCGATAGCGATCGACACGGAAGCCCAGCAGCACGAAGCTGTCGTGGAACATCTTCGCCGAGTCGAGCTCGAGATCGAATGGCCGCTCCATGACGCACCAGCCCGTGGCCTCGAGCGCTTCGTCTTCCGGCTTCAGCGGCTCGAACACGCGCAGCTTGGCCGCCTCCAGGAATTTGCGGCGCAAGTCCTTGGGCAGCGCACCTTGCGTAAAAAAACGTGTAAATGTCAGCGTTCCGCCGCGGGCACCCAAAGAAGTCGTCCTTTCGTTTTCAGGGCCGCGGGCTTAGCACCGAGGCCGCCGTGCGTCCGGGGGGATCGATGCTATTCTTCGGCCCATGGTTGGCCGGTCGCGGGTGTTGGGGCTGGAGCGCGCGTTTGCTCCGGGTGCCGTCGCTTGTCTGGTGTTGGGCGTGGGGGCGTGCGTCGTCGAGACAGGCCCGTCAGGCACCGTCGTCGGAAGCACGGGGGTCAGCGGTTTTGGGTCAGGAGGCACGGCTCCGTTCCTCCCGGTCGGCTCGGGCGCAACCATCGATCCGGGCATCGTGGTCGAGCCCCCTATTTTGGTGCAGCCGTGTAGCCCGCCTGCGCTCACCGGGTCGGCGGTGTTCGCCGATCAGATGTTCGACGCGACGCGGGTCGCGCGCCGCGAATTCTTCAGCTGGACCACGGATGAGCAAGCCGCCGAGCTTCGCCGAGACCACGTCTTGTTTACGCGCAGCGAACGGCCGGGAATGGGGCCCGGTAACGCCTTCCAAGTGATCCAGTCGCTGGCGATGGACGGCGAGCAACCTGATCGTGCGGCGGTCGCAAGGTTGATCGGGGGGGAGCTATTTGCCAAGGCACGCTTCGCTTGGCTCGAACCCTGGGCCACGCGCATGGGGTGGCCAGGTGAAGACTACGGCGGAAACTTGCTGCGCATCGTGCTCAAGCCCGAGGCGTGGGTTGCGGTGATCCAGAACGGCGATCTAGCCGTGTTCGATGAGCAGAATCAGCACGTGCCGCTGCCTGACGTGCTGGCGACCCCCACGCGCCTCGGCGCCATTTTTTACGAAAAAGGCGCCACCTCCGGCGGCCCAAGCTGCGGTGGCTCCTTCGTCAGCGGGGCCAACGGCTATCGTGAGTTCATCCTCGGCAATCTGGCGATGGTCGATGAGTGGTCGCTCGGCACGCAACAGATCCGCGATCGATTGAGCGCGAACATCGAGCAGCTGACAACGTTCTTGCCGCGCATCCGCAGCTGTCCGGTCACGAGCAGCGCGCAGCAATGGAACTTGGCAGTCGTGTGCAGGTGGGATCTCGGTGGACTACCTAGTACAGAATCTGAGGCATACGAACGCGCGCTCGCGATTCCGAGCGACAACTATCTGGCGGTCCCTGAACGGATCGCCGCGATGATCGAAACTTTACAAGGCGATCTATTCGAACCCGACCCATTGGTCGTGACACCGGGGAGTCAGTGATGGGCATGCGAATTTTGCGACTTTCGACGTTGCTTGCGGGTGGGCTGCTGCAACTGGGGTGTGACGCTTTTTCGGATCCGGCCACGTCCTCCCCGGCACCGTCCCCGATGGAGACACAGAAGCCCCCCGTGATGGAAGAGGCTCCGCAAGTCCCGATTTTGCCTACCGCGCCGCCCGCGCCCCCTGCTTTGTTCGCTGGTAAGACCGTGCGAGCCGAGCACACCGCGCCCGTCGTGGGCGGCACGTTGTTGGTGACCCGTGACGGCTCCACCGTCGTCGCGGCCGACCCCGATCGCGATGCGATATTTCTGGTGAACGCGGCGTCCCACGCCGTGACCTCACTCGTGCTCTCTCGCGGAGACGAGCCAGGGCGCTTGGTCGAAGGTCCGCAAGGCACCGTGTTCGTCGCGCTGCGTCGGGCGGGCGCGTTGTTGTCGATCGACGTCGGCAACTCGCGGATCACGCAAAGAGTTCCGCTCTGCGCGTCGCCGCGAGGCGTCGCCTACGACGCCAAAACTTCGACGGTCTACGTCGCTTGTCGCTCGGGGCAACTGCTCGGTCTCGACGCGGCCACGCTCAGCCGTACGCGCACGCTTCAGCTCGATACCGATTTGCGCGACGTGATCGTGCGCGAGCATGACTTGGTGGTCACGCGCTTCACGAGCGCGGAGGTGATGGTGATTGCGGACGACGGCAGCGTTTCTCGTCGTGCATCGCCCCCGGCGACCTGCGGCGACGCCACGGTCATGTACCGAGCGCTGGCTTTGCCGGACGGACAAATTGCGCTCGCGCATCAAGTATCGAGCGACGACGCGGTGGGCGAGGGGTCTGGGGCATACGGCGGGAGCTCGTGCGGGGGCGGCTTGGTGAGCCGCATTCTCAGTACGGTCGATCCCGACACTGCATCCGATGCCGTTCCGCAATCCAATTCGGGTGGTGTGCCCTTCGACGGCATCGACCACTCGGGTGACATCCCGCATTCGGCGATGACGTTTCGCTCGTTCGCGCTGCCGGGTGCGGGGCCGCTCGATGTCGCGTTCGACGCGGGAGCAACGCGCGTTGCGGCGATCGCGCTCGATAGCTCGATGACGGAAGTTTCTTCCGGATTTTCCTCGCAAACGATCGACGGCGCCGCATTCGATGCTTCGGCCACACTTTGGTTGAGTGCCTGGGGCGCCAACGTGGCGGGGCTCCGTGATGGGGCTCCGTTCACCTCCATCAAGATCTCGGGTCAGCCGGTTGCGGTCGCGTTCTCTGCTTCTGGAAAGTACATCGTGCAATCGCGCGAACCAGCTACGCTCGAGTTCGAGGGCGGTGCGAGCGTGCGCCTGAGCGACGAGTCGCACGCGGACACCGGGCACCTGATGTTCCACATGAACAGCAGCCTCGGGATTGCCTGTGCGTCTTGCCATCCCGAGGGCGGTGATGACGGCCATGTCTGGCGCTTCCCCGAGGGCTTGCGGCGCACCATGCCGCTCGAAGGCGGCGTCCTCGAACGCGCTCCCTTCCATTGGGACGGCACGCTCGCCGACATGAGCTCGCTCGTGAACACGGTGATGGTCACGCGCATGGGCCTGCCGCAAAAACCGTCGGATCAGCAGATCGGCGACTTGGGCGCGTTTCTCGAGCAATTGCCGGAGCTACCGCCCGCTGACGGCTTGGATCCGGCCGCGGTCGCGCGTGGCGAGGTGCTCTTCCGTCGCGCTGACGTGGCCTGCGCCAGCTGCCACAGCGGCCCCCAGTTCACCGACAATCGACTCGTGGATGTTGGCACCGGCGGCAAGTTCGTCACGCCCACGCTGCTCGGCGTAGGACTTCGACCGGCGCTGTTCCACGACGGTTGCGCCAAGAGCATCGCTCAGCGCTTCGGTGTGTGCGGTGGTACCGCGCACGGAAAGCCCGAGCTGCTTTCTGCTGACGAACGGGCGGACTTGATCACATTCTTGCGCTCACTTTGAAGAACAAGAAGAAGAGCACCAGCGCCGCAGTCGTGTGCCCATTTTGCGGGGAGTCCGAGGAGCTGTATGTCGACCTCGGAGGCGGCGAGCAGCAGACCTATACCGAAGACTGCGCGGTCTGCTGCCGGCCGCGCGTGGTGCACGTGGAGCCCGGTGAATTTCCGGGCGAGGTTTCGGTTTGGCTCGAGCGGGAAGAATGAGGCGCGCTTTCTAAAAATGGCGCCGGACGCAGAGACCGCGTAGAACCGCGTGATGGCTCTGACCGCGACCATCTACCATTTCCAAATCACGCTCTCCGACGTCGATCGCGGCGTGTACGAGGCCCTCGATTTGCGAGTGGCGCGGCACCCTTCCGAGACGATGCGCTACCTTGTGACGCGCACCCTGGCCTACTGCTTGAACTACGAAGACGGTATTGCTTTCAGCAAAGGCGGTCTCTCTTCGGCGGAAGAAGCGCCGGTTTCCGTGCGCGATGCGACGGGAGTGCTGCGCGCCTGGATTGACGTCGGTTCGCCTTCCGCGGAGCGTCTGCACAAGGCCAGCAAGGCGGCGGAGCGGGTAGCTTTGTTCACGCATGTCGAATTGCCACTGCTGTTGCGTGAAGCGGGCGCGCGGACGATCCATCGCGTCGAAGACATCGAAGTGTATCGCTTCGAGCCTGAATTCTTGGACGCGCTCGATCGAAAGCTCGACAAGAACAGTAAGTTCGAGGTCGTGCGCACCGACGGCCAGCTGTACGTCACGATTGGCGGCGACAATTTGAACGGTACGCTGACGCAGTGCTCGCTCGTCCCGAGCGCGTGACAATCCGGCAAACTTTCGGCTTGCGGCGCGCGGTGACGTTTCGAGCAGGGCAAAGGTGTGGTCTGCTGATGAGAACGTGGACGAGGCTGAACGCTGGACAGATCGAGCGCTGCGCTTCGTGCGTGCGTTGGTGGTCGGCAGTGGCGCAACCTTGATCGATTTTTCGCTGTTTTCAGCGTGCATTCGCCTTGCCGGCATGACGCCGATCGCGGCGCGATTGCCGGCTCTGTGCGCGGGCGCCTCGGTGCAATTCTTTGGCAATCGCACGTATACTTTTCGCGCGCAGGCCGGCAGCATCTCGCGTCAGGCGCGCTTCTTCGTCGTGGCGGAGCTCGTCACGCTGCTTTTGAACTACGGCGTGTTCAGTTGGCTCGTGCCGCGGGTGCACGGCATCGCGCCCGAGCTGGTCAGCTTTGCCGGCACCTTCCTGGTCTTCGTGACCTTCGCCTATCCCATGCGCCGCCTGGTCATCTTCAAATTGCCCAGCCGAGGCCCAGGTCAAAACTGACCTCACCCCGGGAGCGGCCTGGTCACGAGTGACCTCACCCCGGGACAGGTTCCTGCTGCTGGCCTGGCCGGGCTGCGAGAGGGCGTGGGAAAGTCTGAAAATTCCGCGGCTTTGCCCGTCTCGGTGCGAGATGGGCGCATGCCCGCCGTACTAGTGCTAGGAGCGGCCGCAATATGGCTACGGTTGACTTCGCCGAACTGCTCGGCCCCGCGCTCGGCGCTGCAATTTCCGCAAAAGGTTTTACTGAGCTCACTCCCGTCCAAAAGGCGGTGCTCGACCCCGCGCTGGCCGGCCGCGATCTGCGAGTGACGTCTCAGACGGGCTCTGGCAAGACCGTGGCCATCGGGCTCGTGATTCGCGAGCTCGCGGGTCAGTCCAGCAATGCCAAAGACAAGCTGGCCCATCCGCGAGCCTTGGTGATCGTCCCGACACGCGAGCTCGCCAAACAAGTCGTTCAAGAGCTGACTTGGTTGTATGCGCCGCTCAACGCCAAGGTCGCATCGGTCACGGGTGGTGCCGTGTATCGAGATGAGCACCGCGCGCTGTCCGCGGGGCCGTCGGTCGTGGTGGGAACGCCCGGGCGCATGCTCGACCATTTGAATCGCGGTTCGATCGACCCGAGTGAAGTGGCGGCCGTCGTGCTCGACGAAGCCGATCGCATGCTTGACCTCGGCTTCCGTGAAGAGCTAGAGGCGATTTTGGGCAAGACGCCCGATGAACGCGCGACTCACCTCGTGTCTGCGACGTTCCCGCGAGAGGTAGAGGCGCTCGCCAACCGCGTACAACGTGATCCCGCGCGCGTCGAGGCCACGCGCTTGGGCGTCGCCAACGTGGACATCGAACACGTGATGCACGTGCTCGAGCCGCGTCAGCGCTTGGACGCAGTGATCAATTTGTTGCTCGCCAACCCTGAAGCTCAAACGCTGGTGTTCGCGCGCACGCGCGCGGACGTGGGCGATGTCGCCGAGCGCTTGTCCGAGAACGGCTTTGCGGTAACCGCCTTGTCCGGCGAGATGGATCAGCGCGAACGCGATCGCGCACTTTCCTCGTTTCGCCGCGCCGATCACCGCATTTTGGTGGCCACAGACGTGGCCGCGCGCGGTATCGACGTGCAAGACATCACGCTCGTCATCCACCTCGATCCGCCGACCGATCCCGACAGCTACACGCATCGCAGCGGTCGTACTGGGCGCGCGGGCCGCAAGGGGCGCAGCGTATTGCTGGTTGCGCCGTCCGCGGTCGGCAAGACCACGCTGCTGCTCAAGCGAGTCAAGATCACCGCGCGCACCGAGCAGGTGCCGAGCGCCGAGCAGATTCGAGCAAGCGCAGACCAGAAATTCTTCGACTCGCTGACGCGCGACGACGACGCGGAAGAGGTGGTTTCGGATCGCCAACGAGCGCTCGCCGAACGACTCTCCGAGCGTGAAGACAGTGTGCGGAGCATCTCGCGCTTGCTGGCCATGGCTCGCTTTGCAGGACCGACCGAGCCGCGCGAGATTCGGCGCGTCGATCGCGGTCCGGATCGCAAAGCGCCGCGCGAACGCGACGCTCGTGATCAGCGCGGCCCCGCGCCACGCGCGGGACAGCGCGAGCGTGACGAATATCCGACGCGCGGTCGTCCGGAGAGTGGGCGCTCACCTCAGCGCGCTGCCGAGCGCGATTCGGGCGAATGGGTTCCGTTCCGCATCACCTGGGGCGGCGAGCACGGTGCCGATGCGCGCAAGCTCTTGGCCATGGCCTGTCGCTGGGGCGAAATTCGCGGCACGGACGTGGGCGCGATCGAAATCGAGCGTGATTATTCGCGTTTGAGTGTGAAAGCTTCGGTTGCTGCCGGCTTTGCCGAGGCCACCAGCAAGCCGGATCCGCGCAATCCGCGCGTTTCGATTCAACTCGATCGCTCGAATCAGGGCTTCGCCCCGCGCACCATGCCGCCGCCGCGCCCGGCATTCAAAGAGGCACCCAAGGCTCGCGACGCGGAAGCCGAGGCCGATTCGGTGCCGCGCCAACCGGAGCGCGCGACGCACAAGAAATCCGAGCGCGCACGAGATGACGCGCCACGAGCACACGCTCCGCGCGAAGGCGCACACGCGCCACGAGCACACGCTCCGCGCGAAGGCGCACATGCGCCACGAGCACACGCTCCGCGCGAAGGCGCACACGCGCCACGAGCACACGCTCCGCGCGAAGGCGCACACGCTCCGCGCGAAGGCGCACATGCGCCGCGCGCCGGCGCTGGTCTGCCGCGCGAAGCGTCACGCCAACGCTCGGTAAAGGGCTATCCGCGCGACGCCAAGAAGCAGTCGCGCGACGCGGCTCGCCCGCAGCCGCGTTTCGCTTCACGGACAGCGGACGCACCGCCGCGTGACGGCGGCGAGCCGCCGAAGCGTCGTCGCGTCGTCACGCGCTGAGTTGGGACATGGCGGACTTTTCCCCCGAGGACATCGCGCGCTGCGTCGAGATTTTGGAGCACTTGGTCGAAGACCGCGCGCGTTTGGTCAACCTTTCGGGTGAAACTCGGACCGCGCTGCTGATCGCGGCCGGCCGCCTGTCACGACCCACGCGCCACGAAGGCATTCGAGAAAATAAGGCATTCCGTCGCTTCTCCAAGAAGGTCGCGCGCGAAGAGGACCGCGCCGCCATCGCCGAAACCGCGATTCGTCAGGCCCGGCTAGCCGCGGTGTACGAGGCTCCGCCGCAGCTCGCTGGACAGGTCGAAGGCGCGCCCGTTCGCGAGTTGAAGAACCCCCGCGGCTGTTACGTGTGTAAGGCCGAGTACCGGCGCTTGCACTTCTTCTATGACTCGATGTGCGAGGCGTGCGCGGAGTTCAATTACAAGAAGCGCTTCCAAAGCGCATCGCTCGTGGGCAAAACCGCGCTGATCACCGGCGCGCGTCTGAAGATCGGATATCAAGCCGCGCTGATGATGCTGCGCGCCGGGGCGCGTGTGATCGTCACGACGCGCTTTCCGCGTGACGCGGCTCAACGCTTTGCGCGCGAGCTCGACTTCGAAGCGTTCGCCGATCGCTTGCAGATCCACGGTCTCGACCTGCGTCATTGCTCCAGCGTCGAGCTGTTCACGCGCTTCCTCAACCAAACGCTCGACCGCTTGGACATCGTGATCAACAACGCGGCCCAGACCGTGCGCCGCCCACCTGGCTTTTACCAGCACCTCCTGGATCTGGAGCTCGGACCGTTGTCGGCGGTCGACGCGCGTGCACAGCGGCTGCTCCACGATCACGAAGCGTGCAAGACCGCGCTCAGCGGTACCGCGGCACCGCCGCTGCAGCTCGGTTTGGGCCAAAACACGGATTTGAGCGCGCCCGCGACGAACGGCGCTGCGCAGGGCATTTTTTGCTCCGCGGCGCTCTCGCAAGTCCCGCTCGCCTACGACGCGACGATGACCGAAGGTGAGCTCTTTCCGCTCGGTCGCGTCGATGCGGATCTACAGCAAGTCGACCTGCGCGTGATGAACAGCTGGCGCATGGCGCTGGCGGACGTCCCTGCACCCGAGATGCTCGAAGTGCAGTTGGTGAATGCGGTCGCTCCCTTCATTTTGTGCAGCAAATTGAAGGCCTTGATGATGCGCGTGCCCTCGCGTGACAAGCACATCGTCAACGTGTCGGCGATGGAAGGCCAGTTCTCGCGCCACACCAAGACCGACAAACACCCGCACACGAACATGGCCAAAGCGGCGCTGAACATGATGACGTTCACGTCCGCGCCTGACTACGCCGAGCACGGCATCTTCATGAACGCGGTCGACACGGGTTGGGTCACCGACGAAGATCCGCTGCACCACGCGGAACGCAAACAGCGCGATGCCGGCTTTCAGCCACCGCTCGACATCGTGGACGGCGCCGCGCGGGTTTGCGATCCGTTCTTCTCCGGGCTGCTCACCGGCGAACACGTGTTCGGTAAATTCTTGAAGGACTACACCCCAGTCCCTTGGTGACGGCGAGCGTGACTCCTCGAACGCGATAGCGAAGCTCGAATGAGAGGAGAGAGATTGGGTTGATGGTCACGCGCCACGTCTGATCGCGTCGTAGCCTTCGGCGTCGCGGACGAGAGAGAGTGAGAGGGACTAACCGCCGAGCCGCAGAGGCCGCAGAGATCTGAGACAAGATTGGGGGTTGCTCTTTGCGGCGGTTTGCGTCGTGACAACGTGCCTCTTTCGACTTGAATCGGGAACCCAGATTCTCTTTCTGATCTCTGTGGCCTCTGCGGCTCGGCGGTTCAAACTCTGGGAGGCGATCTGGGACGCTCATGGGCAACTCCGTCTGCATTTGGCGGCCGGGCTGCGGCGGGAACCCGGCCGCGTCACGAGGTGCGTTGCTGGATCGCGAGCGCCCCCCAAATTCACTTCGATAAGCAAAGTCAATGCGCGCACTTGGACGCTGCATGGACCGACAATGTCCGTGCGCGCGCCCGCGCCGCCTGGCGCACTGAACGGAAGTGCAGTATGCCTGGGACCATGCTGCAGCGCCTGAGAATCCAGGGCTTTACGCT
>Ga0164309_10000047_pt1 | contig 66525 bp, 67 predicted proteins | sample Whisoiple_247_MG_FD_109984 | JGI IMG/M metagenome (GOLD analysis project Ga0164309, IMG submission 109984) | Soil microbial communities amended with fresh organic matter from upstate New York, USA - Whitman soil sample_247_MG | ecosystem: Environmental > Terrestrial > Soil > Unclassified >... | reverse complement strand
TTGGTTGCGCTCGGCGGACGATTGGTCGGCTTGGTTGGGCTACAAGATGGCTTGCGCCCAGGCGCGCGCGCGGCAGTTCAGCACCTCTTGGACGTGAACGTGGAGCCGGTGTTGCTGTCTGGGGACGCGCGCGAAACCTGCGAGGCGATCGGCAGAGCGCTCGACATCGATCACTTGCGTCCAGAGATCCCACCCAACGAACGCGGCGACGAGATCCGACGCTTGGCCGACAGCGGCGCTGTGGTCGCAGTCGTCGGCCGTAGCCCCGCGGACGACAGCGCGCTGGCCGCGGCGGACGTATCGATTGCTTTGTCAGCGGCGGGTTCGAGCACGGCAGAATGGACGGTCCAGCTCGCCTCGGACGACGTTCGAGACTCCGCCTATGCCGTGCGTTTGGCCCACGACACCCGCCGCGAGGCTCGCTTGGGCCTGGCGCTGACGCTCGCCCCGGCGCTCGTGGGCGCGCTTTTGGCAACGCTCAATCTGCTTCCGGTCGCACTCGCACCCGTGTTCGCGCTCGCTGGCACTCTCGCGGCGCTGCTCCGGGCCCGTCTCTAATTGAGCGCATGCCGCCCATCGGCCGTGAGGCCGGCAAATCGCGCGCGCTGCTCTTGACCGCTCGCGCCGAGGGGGGGACAGTTGCTCCGTGAAAAGCGGGGAAACCCACAGCCCGCACGGCGGAAAGAAACTGAAGGCACCGGACACCGAGCGCCTGCGAGCGGATCTCGAGGCGTACATGACGCGCCGCGGCCTGCGCTCGACCGAACAGCGGCGGGTCATCATCGACACGTTCTTCGGCGCGACCGACCACATCACGATCGACACCTTGTTGCGCGAGGTGCGCGCGGTGGATTCACGCGTTGGCTACGCCACCGTGTACCGCACGATGAAGCTCTTGACCGAGAGCGGCGTGGTGCAAGAGCACAAGTTCGGTGATGGTTTCACGCGTTACGAGCTCTCGGACGACGCCGCACACCACGATCACCTGATCTGCATGGAATGCGGCAAGATCACCGAGTTCGAAGAAGACGCGATCGAAGAGCTGCAAGCCAAGATCGCCAAACGCCACGGCTTCTTGGTGCGCGCGCACAAGCACGAAATGTACGGCGTGTGCTCGGAGTGTCAGGGCAAAGCCCGTGTCGGCCGACGCTAACTAACGCAGCACCGACGCACTCGTTTAAAGCTGCAAGCTCCTGCGATCGGTCACGATCAGCTGACTTGCAACGTCACCATTCGTGACGGGCAACTCGCCGAGCAGCTGAAAATCGAACACGACCACTAACGCCCGCGCAGGCGGACAAAAATCCGGCAGCGTGGCGTCGTAAAAGCCGCTGCCGTATCCGAGCCGATGTCCGTCGGCCGAGACCGCCAAGGCGGGCACGACCAAGAGTTCGATTTGACCTCGTTCGGCATGTGGTGCTTCACGCGGCGGCTCGAAGAAGCGTTGCCCGCGTTCCGCCAGCTCGGAGACCGCCCGCACCTGCGCGAAGCCAGTGCGAAAACCGCTCGCCGTGGGCTCGAGAAACGGAAAGTAGACTCGCTTATCGGCAGCCAACGCCGCGGCGGCCAGTGGCCGCACGTCGACCTCACGGCGCTCGAGTATCGGCCAAAACAAGCCGACGCCGCGCGCGGCCGAAAATTGCGGGTGCGCGAGGACACTCGCGACGATGCGCTCGGATGCTTGCGCGAGCACGTTCGCGGGGTGCGCCGCGCGCAAACCGCGCATCCGCATGCGAAGCTGCTTTTTCGCCCGATATTTGAGATCGGCCAGCGTCTCGGGGTCGAACAGGTCCACGCCGCGATTCTTAGCAGATGCGGGCGCGGGTGCGGGGCAACTTTGCCGTCGCTGCCGTGCCGCGAGCACGCTGAAGATAGCTGAACGGGTGTCGATGCATGGCGCGCGAATTGCGATAGGCTGCGCCGCGGTGAAGGTTGGTTTCGTCGTCCCCGCTTACCAGGCGGAAAAAAGCGTTGGCAGCGTAGTCCGTGGTCTGTTCGAGGCGGTTGCCGCAGAGGACGCTCAGCCACTCGTGCTGGTCGTCGACGACGGTTCGACGGATGGCACGAGCGACGCGGCTCGCAACGCCGGCGCGCGCGTGCTGCGCCACGCGCAAAATCACGGCAAAGGGCGTGCCTTACGCACGGGCTTCAGCGCGCTGCGCGAGGCCGGCGCCGATGCTGCAGTGTGCGTCGATGCCGACGGCCAGCATCCGCCGGAAGAAGCCGCACGCTTGGCGCGTGACTCGGCGCCACGTAGCGCGTTGGTACTCGGCGTGCGTGATCTCGTGCGCGATGGCGCCCCGCCCGCGAACGTGTTTTCGAACCGTTTTTCCAACCGTTTTCTGTCGTTTGCGCTCGGGCGTCAGTTATCCGATACGCAATGTGGCCTACGCCGCTATCCGCTGCCGGAAACACTCGCGCTCGGCGGGCGCGCCGAAGGCTACGGCTACGAAGCGGAGTTGATCCTGCGTGCTGCGTTGCTCGGTTGGGACATCGTCGAAGTGCCGGTGCGCGTGATCTATCCGCCCGAGAGCGAACGCGTCACGCACTTCCACAGCGTGCGCGATCCCGCGCGGATCGTGTATCGCGTGCTGTTTACGCTCGCCAGCGCGCCAAGGCAGCGGCGATGAGCTTCATCCGACGCCACGTGGGAAAGCTGGTTTTGGCGGCGCTGCTCGGTGGCTCCGCGTGCGCGCACTTTGGCGTCAATGCGCGCGCCCGCATCGACCCGCCGCCGATCGCCGACCCGCGAGGCGATGCGAGCCGTCCTTCCCCTGCGTTGCGCCGCTTCGGTGATTCGTACGCGTTCAGCCGCGGCAAGCTGCTGGAAGTCGGTCTGCGCGGAACGCCGCAGCAAATTGGTTTTCAGCATGCGCGCCTCCTGTATCCGGAAATGGTGGCCAACGAGGGCATCTTGCTCAGCCGCTTCCAGGAGCAAGTCCCGAGCACGCTTTTGCGCGGAATGCTCTTGGATTTGGCCGAGCTACGCTACGCGCACGTGGATCGAGGCATGAGCCTGTCGCGGCGTGAAGAGATCGCGGCGGGCGCGCGCGGGTTTCAGCCCGATCCGTACTCCGGGCTGTTTCCGACGTACCAGCGCTTCGTCTATCTCAACGCGCTGTACGACATGGCGCTCTCGTTCGAGCATTCACCGTTGATCGGCTGCACGACAATTACCCTTGGGGGTGACGCAATCGAGGGCGGCGGCGGCATCTTGGCGCGCGCGTTCGACTTCGAAGTCGACGAAGTGTTCGATCGCCGCAAGGCGATCTTTCTGGTGCGCGAGGAGGGAAAGATCCCGTTCGCATCAGTGGCCTGGCCCGGCCTCGTGGGTGTCGTCAGCGGCATGAACGAGAGCGGTGTCGCGCTGGTCGTGCACGGCGCGCGTGGCGGGTCGCCCACGGCGGAAGGCGAACCCGTCGTCCACGCGCTGCGTCGGGTGCTGTCCACCGCTCACGACACGGATGAAGCTCTGCGCGCGCTCGCCGAGCAACCGGCCATGGTGAGCCACATCGTGATCTTGAGTGACGCGCTGGGCCACGCCGTGGTCGTCGAGCGCGTGCCCGGCAAAGCCAACTTCGTGCGCCAATTACCGAGCAAAGCCGCGACCACGAATCACTTCGAGGGCCCGGATGCAGCCGATCCCAAGAACCTCGCGGTGCGCGAAAAGACGTCGACCTTGCCGCGTCGTAGCCGCGCGGATGAGCTCTTGGCGCGCCTCCCCGCGCGACTCTCTCCCAGCGACGCGGTGAACGATGCGATCGCCATGCTCCGCGATCGCAAAGGGCCTGGTGATCGCGAGCTCGCTTTGGGCGATCGCTCGGCGATCAACGCGCTGATCGCGACGCATGGCGTGGTGATGGACACCAAGCAACGCATCCTGTGGGTGAGCGAGAGCCCGCATCTGCTCGGTCGCTTCGTGGCCTTCGACTTGAAGCGCGCGCTGGCCGCGGACTACGATCCCGAACATTCGGGGGAGCTCGTTGCAAGCTCCGAGGATCCGCTGCTCACGAGCGGTGAGTACGCGCGCTTCCGCCCGAACAGCAATTAGCGCTGCGCGGTGTCCTCTGGTCGCTCGAGGCCGATCCAGGCGCCGCCACAGGCCATGCCAAACGCCAACGGAGCCACGGCGAGCGCGAACAGAACGCCGATCGGCGCGGTCATGAACAACATGACGATCAGCCCTGCGAGCGCCAAACCCGCGGCCAAGGCCGGCTCCAACACGCTGTGGGCCGCGCTGGCTTTTGCCACCAAATAGCCGGCGATCGGGAAAGCCGCGAGCACCGCCGCGCCCAGCAAAATCAACGGCCCGGACGAGCGCATGTCCGATTCATCGGCGAGCGAAAAGTCCACGCCGAGCCGATGTCCGAGCACGACGGTCATGGCCAAGAGCGCGATCACCAAGCCGAGCGTCGTGAACGCGCCGATCACGATCCAACGCACCATGATTCGATGGTCGACGGGGCGCAGTGCCGCACGCAACGCACGCAGCGACGGCGGATCCGGCACGGGGATCCAGTGCTGATGCGAGGGCGGTTCGGGGGCGACGTCACGCAGCGCAATCCACGCGCCCACGCCCATGAACACGAATAGCGGAATGACCGACACTAGCAACCCTGGCCCACGCCCCCACACGATGTGATCGTACAGACCGTGGAGCAGGGTCGCGATCAGCCAAGCCAGCGAGAACCAGTGTCCACGACGGTTTGGACCGCGCGCGCCCAGCGCGTACCCCCAGACCCCGGCAAAGAACAGCTGCGCCGGGACACTGACCAGCGCCCTCAGCACGGTGACGCCACCGGGAGTGCCGAGCAGCACCGCCATCAAGCTTTTCACGGCGGAAAAGCCGGCACCCGCGGCGCTCGCGTAGCCGACGCCCAACCGCGAATCGGAGATGCGACGACTGCGGTAGAGCGGCCAAACCACGCTGACTTTGAGGCCCTCCTCGAGCGGCGCCGCGAGCAAGAAGGTGGCCAGGAGCGCCCCGCCTGCGCCGCTGGTCGCGACGTCCAGGGACAAACCAGTGTACGCAAGCACGACGCGCTCGAAGTAGGCGGCAAACAATGCCGCCAGCGCCCCGCCCACGGCCATCACGATCGTCAAGCGACGCGAGACGTGACCGAGCACGCTGACTCGGCGCCAGACCAAATAGCCGAGCCCGAGTGGAACCAGGACCAGCAGCGGCGCGGCTAGCGCGAGCATGACTCCCACCGGATAGCTCGCGGCCCGCGCGACATCAGAAATGCAGACCGAGCACCAAGCTCAATGTCCCGCCCGCACCGATACCCGAGCCATCTTGGCCTCCGTAGAAGGCATTGGCCGCTTGCGATTCCGGGCTCGCCCCGCCGGGGAGCGGCAACGCGCCCGACGCGGAGCGGCTGAGGAACAGCAAATCACCGCTCAGGTTCGCGCCAACAGAGAACGTGTTGCTCAGGTAGTAATCCAGGCCCGCAGAGCCACGCACGTCGAAGCCGTGAGCGCTCGGCTTGTACGGAGTGACGGCATCCGGCTTGAAGCCTCCAAGTGAGGCGTAGCCGGCGCCTAACGTGAAGTAGGGCTCGAGGCGTCCAAGCGGAATGTGCATGCCTGCCTCGGCGCCCAACGTCCACAGCTGCCAGTCGGAAAAATTGCCGAAGCGAAAGCGCGCCCCGAGCGTGAATGCCAAGAGCCGCACACCCAAGCCCGCGCCGTAGGTCATACCGACGCCCTTCGAATCGACCAAGGTGCCGTCGACCAAGTTGTCGGCCTTCAATGCTTGCAGGCCGACGTATTGCGGACCGAATTCGGCGTTCAGCCAGGCGAATTCCAAGCCGCGACCGCTGTCTTCCTTGTCTGCGCGGTCGAGCTGCGCCTCGGTCTGCGTTTCGGGCGTGGGATTCGCCGCGTTGGGGTCGCTCTCCACCGCGTCTGGTGGTTTGAGCCCGCCTGCCTGCAAGTTGGACCCGGCGGGCGCATCCGCGGCAAGCGCTGGTGCGCTGAAGCCGAGCAGCGCGAACGTGGCACAAATGACGAAAGCGCCGTACTTCATGATCGTCCCTCAGCCTAGCATCGCTCAGATGAATTGCGGAACACGCTCGAGGAGCGCCGAATCCGAGAGTTCGGTAGCAAGCGCTTCGAGTACTGCCCGCGGCGCCCCGCGGTAGCGCAGATCTTCCAAATTTTCGGACAAGGGCACGTCCACACGCAAGGTGGCGAGGCGCTTGTAAAGGAGGGCATCCGCGCGCCGCTCCGCCAAACTCGCGGCGAGCGCGGCCGCGCCGCGCACCGCGACACGCCACGACGTTGCCGAGTCCGGAATGGCGTCGATTGAACCGTATTCGCGCAACACTGCGGCGGCAGACTTCGCTCCCCAGCGTGGAACTCCGGGGATGCCGTCGGCGCTGTCGCCAACGAGCGCGAGGTAGTCGGGGATCTGGGCGGGCGTGACACCGAACTTCTCGTTCACGCCTGCTTCGTCGAGCAGCTTCTTGCGCATGCGATCGAGACACACCACGCGCGTACCGACCACGCATTGCGCGAGGTCCTTGTCCGGCGAAGCGATCAACACTTGCTCGACTTCCGCGGCTTGCGCGAAGCGAAACGCAGCGGTCGCCAAGGCGTCATCCGCTTCGAACTCGACCATCGGCCAAACGACGATTCCGAGCGCCGCGCAAACGCGTTCAGCGAGTTCGAACTGGCCCCACAGATCGGGATCGATTCCCTCTCCCGTCTTGTAGCCGGCGAAGAGCTGATTGCGGAACGACTCGATTACGTGATCGAAGGCCACCGCGACATGGCTCACGCCGGGTTCGCGCAGCAAAGCGAGCATGCTGCGCGCTAGGCCGCGCACCGCTCCGACCTCGAGACCGGACGCGTTTTTCGCCGAAGGCACGGCATAAAAGGCGCGAAAGAGCTCGTAAGTGCCGTCGACCAAATGCACGTTCATGGCTGAATTTCCGTGGCAAACCGCAAAACCAGTGCAGAGTAACTCGCCCCCCTTGCGTTCGCGTCCCTAACTTGCGAAAAATGACGCCCCGCAAAGTTCATTCGCGGTAAACGGCGGTTATCCCAATGCGTTCAGTCAAATTCACGTTAGCGCTGGCTTCCCTAGGCGCACTGGTTGCGTTCGCGAGCTGCACGCTCATCACGGACGTCGATCGCAGCAAGATCCCGGCCTCGGATGCTTCACCGGGCGAAGCTGGCGAAGGCAACAACGGCGGCTCCGGCGGCAACGCGGGTCACGGAGGCCATGCTGGCGGCGGCGGCATGGAAGAACTCGCCGGCGGCGGCGGTGAAGCCGGCTCTGAAGCGGGTGCTGGCGGCGAAGCGGGCAGTGTCGGCGGTGGCAGCACCGCGGGCAACGGCGGAAGTCAGGCGGGCGGCGGCGGTGCAACCGGCGGCTCGGGCGGAAGCAGCGCGGGTTCCGGCGGTCATGCGGGCGGCGTTGCAGGCCACGCGGGCACCGGTGGTGCAACGGCTGGCGCTGGTGGCAGTCATGCGGGTTCCGGCGGTAGCGCACCAATCGGCGGCAGCAACACCGGCGGTAGCGCACCAACGGGTGGCAGCAACACCGGCGGTAGCGCGCCAACGGGTGGCAGCAGCAGCGGTGGCACGGACAGCGGCGGCGGTGGCGGCTCCGACAACGGTGGCGGCGGCGGCACCGACGGCGGCGGCACCGGCGGCAACATCTGAGTCAATAGTCGCGGTGCAAGTCCAAGCGCCGCCCGAAGGCTTCCAATCTCGCGTCGAGCAGGCGCTGAGCAGCTTCAATTTGCCCGCCGTCAGCGCCCGGGCAAAGGGGCAGCTCATCGCCTACTGCGAGCTCGCGGTCACTTGGAATCAGCGCGTCGATCTGACGGCGGCGCGCTCGGCCGACGAGCTCGTCGATTTGTTATTGGCCGACGCATTCGCGATCAGCGCGGCCCGTCTTGGGGACCAAGGCGAGCGCTGGTTCGACGTGGGCAGCGGGATCGGCGCGCCTGGCATCCCGCTCGCGCTGCTCGCCCCAGTCAACATGACGTTGATCGAGCCCCGTACCAAGCGAGTCGCGTTTTTACGCACCGCGGCCGGCGCGCTCGGTCGTCCGGATATCACCGTCAGCCGTTCGCGCTCCGATGAATTCGTAGCGGCTAGCTGCGACGTCGCAGTCTCGCGTGCCACCCTACCCCCGCCCGAGTGGCTGAAGGAAGGCGCCCGATTGGCGACGCGCGCGGTGTGGCTGCTGCTGGCGAAGGCGGCCGTACCAGATTTGGACGATCGAAATATCCTGGCAGACGTCACTTACTCATGGCCGCTCACCGGCGCACAACGACGCGCCGTCTGCGTGACAGCGCAAAGTTCACGTGAGGTAAAAAAAACCTGACGCAAAAATTGCGTTAGACCCCACGCGCTGTTTCGCTTGAGTACCGAGCGCGTTGCGCGCATCCACTGCCGCGACCCCGTGCAGGAAATGCAAGACGTGATCGATTTCACTACTTTTGCCGCTAAAAATCTCGGTGATCGCGTGGTGACTTCCGTTGACTCGCAGTAGCGGTGAAGGGCAAGCTGCAGCCATGCTGAAAGGCAGCGGCACACGCAAGCTCGGCGGCCGCGACTCATTGCGAGCGTTTCAACGGTTCCTAGGCTGGTCTCTCGTCGCTTTGTTCGTCTCGCTATTTCCGAGCCGAGCTCACGCTTACACGTGGATGATCAAGCATGGCTATGCCAGCTGTCCGGTGTGCCACGCCGATCCGTCGGGCGGCGAGCTACTCACCACTTACGGCCGCGTGCAGAGTGATGAGCTCTTGCGCATGCGCTACGGGAAGTCGAGCGAGAGCTCGCACAACGAGCACAAGGCACCGCGCCTCGTGCGCGACGTGCGCGATCTAAAGACCGACGCGCTCTCCGGCGAAGATGAAGAAGCCAAGCCGGACGAGGCCACGGCAGATGAAGAAGCGCCCACCGCCGCACCAACGGAAGAAGCCGCGCCTGCCACGAGCAGTGAGGAGAGCAGCAGCTATCCCGGTGAGTTCCTGTGGGGCCTTGTCAAAACTCCGGATTGGCTCTTGCTGGGCGGCAGCTATCGCCACTTGATGGTGTGGCGCCCGAGCTCGGAGGCCAAGAAGTTCAGCACCTTCCCGATGATGGCCGATCTGTACGGCCAACTTCAGTTCGGTAACTTCAGAGCCGAGGGCAGCCTTGGCGTCGTTCGCGTCGGAGAGGGCTCTCCGTATGCCCGCGCAGCACAGCTGACCACGAATCAAGGCGATCAGTGGAACCTGCTCTCGCGCACCCACTGGCTCGGTTACGATCTTGCCGACGGCACGATGACCCTGCGCGCAGGTCACATGAACCTGCCCTTCGGCGTGCGTATTCCCGAACACACCATGTGGGTCCGCCAAGCAACGCTCACCGATCGTGAATCGGCTCAGCAAGACGGCGTGGCGTTCGCCTACAACGGTGAAAAGCTACGCGGCGAAGTGATGGCCATCTTGGGCAACTATCAGGTCAACCCGGACAAGTACCGCCAACGCGGCTACAGCCTGTACGGGGAGTACCTGGTCGGCGAGCGCACCGCGGTAGGCATCAGTTCCATGGTCACCAAGGCCAAGCAGGATCGCATCACCTTGCACCAGGACCCTCTACGGCAAGCGCACGGCGCGTTCGTGCGCTCCGCACTGACGGACGAGCTCGTCCTGCTCGCTGAAGCGGATGCGCTCATCACCAGCGATCATGACCCTGGCTACGTTGGCTTCCTGCAAGCTGACTACGAACTCATCCGCGGCCTACATCTGATGGCCACTGGCGAGGTGCTGAACGGCGGCTACGATAAGCTCGTCGGCGGTGACAAGACCAAAGGGAACGGAAAACCCAAGTTTGGCGTCTGGGGGACAGTCGATTGGTTCTTCTTGCCGCACTGCGAGTTCCGCGCCGACGCATACAGCCGGCAGGAAGATGACTTCACCGTCCTCGGCCAATTGCACGTGTTCCTGTGAGCTCAAAGATGATTTTCGAAAGCAAATCCCGCCTCACCCGTGCCCCGCTCGTCGCCGCCGCGCTCGTCGGCTTGGCGACGCTCGGTTCAGCCCCAAGCGCGAAGGCCTCGTCTTCATTTCCTGCGGCTCTTCAGAAGGCGCTCAACAACCAATTCAAGAGCCAGAACATCAGCTTCTGTGTTCCGACCTGTGCAGCCTGTCATCTCACGACCAAGGGCGGTCCTGGCGACCTGAATGTCTTCGGTAAGAACCTCGAGAAATACCCGACATTTCCGAATTTGATTTTGGGCAACGCCGGCGACGTAGACGCAAAGGTGCAAACCGCAGTCACCAACTACTTTGCCTCCACGCCCCCGGCAGGCGTTCCGACGGCGCCAGCCGCCTTTCCTGAAGGCACACGTGCATCGTACGACTCGGACAGCGATGGCGTGAGCGACTACGACGAGCTTGCGAAACTCGACTCCCCGTCAGTCGCTTTCCCGCTCGGCGTGAGCGAGTTTTGCCCGGACATCGCGTACGGCTGCTTTGCACGTGTCGCCGCCGCGCCGCCGCCCACCGATCGCTGGGGGCTGTTCTCTGCTGGTTTGGTGGTATTTGGTCTCGCAGCGTTCCGGCGCCTGAAACGCAAACGCAGCTAGCGAGAAGGGGAACGAAGGGGGGAACGCTCGTTTGGGGAAACGAATGAAAACGAATACCGGCCGCGCTACACCGTTCGCAATTTCGCTACTCGTCGCGCTGACCAGCCTCGGATCTCCGCGAACGGCACACGCTTCGCCCGACTATCCGCCAGAGGTCCGCAAAGCGTTGAATGCACAATTCAAGGTGGATTCGTATTGCGTTCCCCAATGCACCGTGTGCCACAACACGAACACTGGCGGCTTCGGCACGCTGAACGTCTTCGGTGTCAACCTGAAGTACTACGGCAAGTTGGTCGCGTACAACCCGGGGAAGGTGACGGAAGCGTTCGACACCTATTTCAAACTGACCCCACCCGCCGAGGAACCCCAAGTAGCCACGGTGTTCCTCGACGGCACCTCGCGTCCGTTCTTCGACAGCGACAGAGACGGCATCAGCGACTACACCGAACTGCAAGACTCCGACTCTCCATCCTTACCCTTGCCGCGCGGTGAAAAGGAGTTGTGCCCCGACATCAAGTACGGCTGCTTCGCGCGTATCGCAGCTGCGCCGCCACCCGCGGACCGGTACGGCGTGTTCGCCGCGGGCTTGGTCGTGCTCGGTCTCGGCGTTTTCCGCCGGCTCAGCCGCGGTCCGAGCCGGCGACCAAATAGGTAGTTTCGCGGCGAATCGTCAGTGATCTAGCCAGTTACGGAGTCGGGCAGTAGAGTCTCCGCCAAAGATTGTGGCATAGTTGCCGGTGTGTCACTGGTAACTTGCAGCCAAAATCTATGATTTCACTCGGATTTTTTCGATGACAGTCATGGCTCCGGAATCGAAACCGAATACTCGCCGAACCGAAGGTGTGCGTGTCAAAGGGCGGGCCGCGCGCGTCGTTTCTGATGTGTTGATCGCCACTGCGGAGGAGTTGAGCCGCGTGGGTTACTCCGCATTGCGTGTAGAAGATGTCGCAGCGCGCTCTGGCGTGAACAAGACCACGATCTATCGCCGCTGGCCCACGAAGCCGGATCTAGTGGGTGCGGCGTTGCGCGCCGTTTGGGAGTCGCCCGAGGTGCCAGACACGGGATCACTTCGCAATGACTTCGTGAGCTCGCTGAAGAAGACAGCCGCGTTTGCCATGTCGCCGATCGGACGCGGCCTGACGCGCGTGATTCAAATCGAGCGTGCGCACCCCGAGGTCGAGCCCATCGCGCGTTCACTGCGTGAGGAGTTCCGAGATTTTCGACAAGTGCTCGTGCAGCGCGGTATCGATCGCCAAGAGTTGCCGCTCGATACGGACGCACGCTTCCTCACCGATATGATGGCCGCGCCCATCTTCTATCGCTTGTTCACGGAAGGTGAAGCGGTTTCCGCAGAGTACATCGAGCAAGTGGTCGACGTTGTATTGTGTGGCTTCAAGGCGTGCGAAAAGCACGCCTGAAGCGCGACCGCGCAACGCATGTCGATCTCCACGCCTCCGTTCGAATCGCTCGAGCCGCTGCTCGAACGAGCCCTGGGCGACATTCGCCCGAAGCTCGAAGAAATCGTGGGCGGCGCGTCCACGCGCCGCTTTTTCCGCGTCACTTCTGGCGCCGGACGCAGCGCTGTCGCGATGTACGTCCCGCTGCCCAGCCAGGAGCTCAGCAAAGCCAAAGAGACCGGTCGACGCTGGCCCTTCTTGGAAGTGCGCGAGTTGCTAGCCGATCGCGGCATTCGCGTACCCAAGCTGCTCGCGGAGTCTTGCGACACCGGTTGGCTCTTGGTCGAGGATCTGGGCGACACGCTGGCTCAGCACCTCGAACATTCACCGCAGGACAAACCCGCGCTGTATCAAGCCGCCGTGCGCGATCTCGCGCGAGCGCAACGAGCGCTGGCGGTGCTGCCGGAAGACTCAATCGTGAGGCAGCGCGCCTTCGACGTCGATCTCCTGCGCTGGGAGCTCGATCACTTCCGCGAGTGGGCGCTCGACGCGCGTGGCATCGAGCTCGACGCCGAGCAACGCGCAACGTTTACTCGCGCCACGGAGTACCTGGCTACGACGATCGCATCGTGGCCACGCGGCTTCGTACACCGCGACTATCAGAGTCGCAATCTGATGGTCATTGCCGACGAAGATGGCGCGCGCGATCTGGCGTGGATCGACTTTCAGGACGCGATGCTCGGCCCACGCGTCTACGATCTCGTGGCGCTGCTCGGCGACAGCTATCAGACCTTCGACCGCGCGTTCATCGACTCACGCCTGCACGAGTTTTGCCGCGAGCTGTCGCTCGACACCGCACGAGAGGTCGAGCTAACTCGGCAGTTCGAGATGGTGATGGTTCAGCGCAAGCTGAAGGATGCCGGGCGCTTCGTGTTCATCGAGCGCAAGAACGGCAACCCGAGCTTTTTGAAATTCATCGATCCGACCATCGCAAAAGCTCGAGCTTCTTTGGCCCGCTTGGCAGATGATCCCGAGCTCCAAGGCCTGTCCGCGCTACTGGCTCGAATCTTCGGCTAGCGCGTGCGCTCTCGGGGCTCGGTGAGTGGGCGAGTGTCAGCTCGCTGAGGAGCTGACACCGCGCCGTTCACCGTCGCAGAAATCTCAGCTCTTGAGGTCGAACTCGACCTCGATGTCGACGTGCGCTTTGGCACAGATCGACTTGGTCTTCGGTTCGAAGCACAGGTCCTCTTCCTTGACGCCGTGCTTCAGCACATCGATCCCGAAGCTAGCGCTGACGTGCTTGTCCTTGATCTCGTACTTGACCGAGACCGGCTTCGACATGTCGTGGAAGTTGAGCGTGCCATCGACCGTGCCACCCTTGTTGGGGTCGAGCTTGTCCTTGGGAACGGTCAGGCGGATCTCGAAATGGTCTTCCATTTCGACCTCGCCCTTCTCGTTCTTCTTCGGCTTGCCGTCGCTATCCTTCTTCGGGATGCGCCCGAGGCGCTGCTGCATGTGACCGTTGCGCCCGCTGTTCTTGGTGTCGATGGTGTTGAGGTAAGTCTTGAACGTGACGTTCTTGTCGTCCTCGTCCACCTTGAGGGTGCTGGACGTCCCGTCAATGCTCATGCCCGCGGGGCCCTTGGCGTGAACCTGAATCTTGGCATTGCTCGCCCCGTACTTGGCCGAGGCAACGGCGGCGACCGTCAGGACGGACGAGATGACGGCGGCGAGGTAGGCAGAACGCATCTTGAACAACATCACGGGTTTCCTCGAAAGTATGACTGGGCGGGTTGGAGGTTGGACGGGTTACAACCTTACTTATTCAGTGTCGGACGTCGAGCATTCCGGATCAGCAAAAGCGCGACGACGAGGCAAGGTAGACCGAGAATCGGAAATCTAGCCAGGCGAATTTTTCCTCGCGATGGCTCGATTGTTGATGATTGTACGTTACGCGCGCTTCAGAAATTCCCTCGGCTGCCACACTGCTTCGTTTGTCGAGACGGCGAACGTTTTGGCACACCAGGTGCGCGATTTCAGCCGCCAAATGGCCGGGGTGAGTCAGAATATACCGGCAAAAATTCGGAATTTAGCTCGGTGTCGCAGAACAAGACCCAGCTCTGCTTCGAGATCGACGCTCCGCGTAAGGCGGGCAAAAGGCGTTGCCGTGCGCAGTCTGGATCCGCCAGCAGCAGGTCGATGTACCCGTACCGCCTGCCGAGACCGAAACCAACCATTGTCCCATCGCGTATCGGAATGATCCGCTCAATCAGCTGTTCGAACTTGGAACGCTCCGCGAGCCGTGCTTCGAAGCTCGTCTCGTTGGTGTCGTATTTCAAATACGTGAATAGTGCGCTGGAGGCCGTGAACCTCCCTGAAAAAAACCGCTCACCGTGTAAGAAGCACTTTTTCGGTTCTGGAACACGGGTGGTACAGAACAACAGATCGTCCTGCGCGGCGTAGTCCGCGGCGGGTTCGGGTGAAAGCTCGAACGCGAACCAGTCCTCACTGCTCGAGCCGCAGGCGAAGGGGGATTGCTCGAGCCCGCGCTTCAGCCCGGCGATTGCGGCGCGCACGCTCTCGAGCAGCGTGTCGAGCGGGAGCGCCGAACGGTCTTCGGCAGATTCATTGATGACCGTGAGCAACCCTCCGCGAACCGTAGGCGTTGCGACGACGTTGCCAATCCAGCGCTCGAATAGCTCTTCACCGACCAAAAGCTGCACCAGCTCTTCGGCGGCTTCAGTCTCGAGGGCATGCCCGTTGCCCCCGGGCAAATACACGACGACATCGAGCAAGTGACCGCGCGCAAAGCCGACACGCGCGCGGGCGCGCTCGAAGTCCAGCCCGCTGCGGGCGTGGACCTGGGAAAGCGCGAGCTCGCGCGGAAGCGGTGCGTCAAAGCGGGTCGAGTTGAGGATGGATAGCGCGCGCTGCACGATCAGTGTTTCCGCTTTTTGCCATATTCCACGACCTCTGCGCGCACTTCCAGCACGCCGGCTCGCAGCTTCCCGAGTCGTTCGAATGCGGCGCGGGAAAGATCCAAGATCCGTCGCTCGCTGCCGAACGGACCGCGATCGTTGACGCGCACCACGACCGTACGTTTGCCGTCGCGGCGCGTCACGCGCAAGACCGTGCCGAGCGGCAAGCTGCGGTGTGCGGCGGTGAGTGCCTCAGGGCGATACCGCTCGCCGCTGGCCGTCTTGTGTCCGGCGAGCCGGTCACTGTAGTAACTCGCTTCACCCTCGAGGGTGCTGATGGCGGGCGCCGCTTCGAACCGCGTGCTGAGCGCGGCATCTTCAGGGGTGAGCGGCGTGGGCTCCGCGGTCGGCAGAGTCGTGGAGCTCGAAGTCGCTGCGGGCGCGCCATGCGCTGCGCTCGGCGTGTGCGGCGCCTGCCGACTCGGCTCGTGCGCACACGCGGCCAGCGCCACGAGGAACAGGGCGGATCCGAAACGCCTCACCGTGCCCGAGCGTATCAGACTCAGACACGGTGAAGGCTCCGAGTTCAGTTGCGCAGCGCGACTTCCTTACGATTCTCTAGAGTCAGCTCGGAAAGTTGGTCCTCCATTGCCACGCGTTCGGTCAAGCGCTTGGCCTCGAGATCGGCGGCGTCAATGGTGGCCTTTTGTAGGCGTTGGCTGATCTCCTCCATCTTCTTGGCCAAATGCCGGCTCAGTTCGCTCGCTTGTGCGACCCGGCGCAGCGACACGAGCTGCGCGTTGATCTCCTCGATGCGCTCCCGATACACGTTGCTCTGCGCTTGAATCGTGACCAGACGCTCGTCGAGTTCGACCATCGCGCGGTGGCGCTCGACGATCAGTGAAAGCTTGCGCGCGAGCTCCGGCTCGAGCTTGGACGCCGAATGCAAATACAACCCGAGCTCGCCAATGCCGGATTCCGTGCGGATGTCGAGCGACTTCTGCATCGGAGTCGATTCTTCGATCGATAGGTTCACGCTCTCGTTCGCTGGAACGTTGACTGCGAACAGGTAAGCACCACCGAGCTTTTCGACGCCGGTGGCGGGCGCCTCGAGCTTGAAGCCTTCCGTGATCGGGTGCCGCACGTAAACAGTTGCGGCTTTACCGTCACGGTTGGCCAGCGACAATTTCGTGGTGCGAATGCTGCGCGCCTCGCTGTGCACGATGCCGCGCTCGATGGTGACCAGGCGATCGATTTGCTCACGAGTCGCCTGCTCGGTGTCGACAATCAATTTGCGATCGAGCGCAAACGGCACGAAAGCCCGGCTATCCGGCAAGATGGCGTCCGACAAGCCTTCGCCCAGAAACTGCCCACCTTCGTAGACCGTGACCGGTCCGGCATCCAGCGTGTGGTGAGTCGGGTTTTGTAGCAACACCGAGCGAAACGCGTACTTCTTCGAGCCACGCGACGAGATCGGGTCGTAGAAGTAGACGTCTTTGGCTTGGGCTTGTGCGGTCAACATGCTGACCATCGCCGAGTGCCCTTTTTCGATCGTCAACGGTGACGGCGCGAGGAAGTAGGCGCTACCGAGCGGCGCATCGCCATTCGTTTCGGTCGCGCTCTTGCCTTGTACGGGCTTCGGCCCCTCACTGTCGGCAGCGACGATGCGCACGCCATCGCCGCTACTGACTTGACCGGTGGCAACGACTTCGACCTGATCTGCCCGCACGCCGGATTCGAGCAGCTGATCGCGAATCGAGTTGGCGCGCTCGAGTGACTTGGCTGCGCTGTCCTTGTCGCTCGCGCGCGCATAGCCGAGCACTTTGACTTTATTTTGATTGCCCTTGAGCTGCGCGGCCAAGCGCGTGATCGCCGGCATCGGGCCACGCACGGACGGCTTCTCTTCGTCGACCGGCATCTCCGGGGCTGCCGCTGCTGCTGCGTCGTGCATCGCGCGCCCCGAGCCACCAGACATGCGCGGAGCACGCTTGGGTGCGGGGCTGTCCGCCTTCTTCAAGTCGTCGACTGCATCCGCGCCGAAATTGCCCAAAACGCGTACTTCTTTGCTGGCCACCGCGTACGACGAGCCGCCGGGCGGGGGCGCGAGGCCGAGTTCGCTGGTGTCACTCAACGTCTCTCGCTCCACGTAACGGACGCTCTGCAAGTCGTACTTGAAGGACAGCGCGGAGGTCGAACCGACCCCTACCGCCACCTTGGTCCAATCTTCACCGGAGACGTTGTCGACCACGGCCCAACTCTGAAGTTCAGCGGGACCGTTGTCCTTGAGCTGCAAGCGATAGGTCGGTTTCCACGCGGGACTCTCCGTCACGTACGAGATGCGCAGATCGTAGTCGCCAGCTTTGGGCAAATTGACCATCACGGTGGTCATGCCCTCGGCGTGCTCCAAAGTCGGAAACGAGATCGGCACCGCGTTGCCGGTTCGCGCATCGACGACACTGAGCGACTTCAAAAAGTCATCCAAACGCTCCGCGGGCACCTCGAGCGCAAAACGATCCCCATGCACGACTGCGCGTCGTTCGAAATACGCAACGCCGTTTCGATACACCACGACCCGCCCGAGCGCAGCGTCCGTTTGAATCGGCCGCGGCATGGAAGCCGCGCACCCCGACAACAGCGCACCCGCACACACCGCCAGCAACGAAGCCTTGAGGACGAAAGACATGTTCAACACCTTGCTCGATTCGGAAACCAACTTTTTGCGACCTACGCCGTCGGTATGCAGAACGCAGACGGGCTCGAGCTGCTTACGCATCGGGAAGCAAAACGATCCCGCGGTGGCCGAACCGGGCGCTAAGTTCGTGATCTCACGCCAAAACTTGGCCTGCACCGGAGCCCAAAACCGCGGCCAGTAGTGCTAGCTTGCCGGCCGCCATGCCTGACAGCCCGGACGCAAACCCCGAGAGAGTGAGCCTCTCCACGCGAGGACTACGACTCGGAACGCGCGAGGTGCCGTTGATCTCGGGCAGCGTGCACTATTGGCGCCTCGACCCACGTGAATGGCTGGCCGCGCTCAGCGCGCTGCAGAGCATGGGTATCGAAATCGTAGATGTGTACCTACCTTGGGGCGTCCATGAGCAGACCGACGGTAGTCTGGATTTCGGAGCGCGCGATCCTCGGCTCGACGCGGCGCGCTTCCTCAGACTCGCACACAGCTTGGGTTTGCTCGCGATCGTGCGACCAGGGCCGCACATCAACGCGGAGCTCACATTTTTCGGCATTCCGGAGCGAGTGATCTGGAGCCGTGATTGCCAAGCGCGCTCACCGCGCGGAGCACCCGTCGTGTTGCCGGTGCCGCCGCTCGCCTTCCCTGTGCCGAGCTATGCGAGCGTAGCGTTCTTGGATGAGGCCGATCGCTGGCTCGAGGCGGTCGCCGAACAGCTCGCGCCGCTGGTCTGGCCAGCGGGTCCTGTCGTGCTCTGCCAAGTGGACAACGAAGGCGCGCTGTATTTTCGGGATGGCGTGTACGACCAAGATCATCACCCGGACGCCGTCGCCACTTATCGCGCTTTCTTGCTACACAAGTACGGCAGCATCGAGCGCATCCGCGAAGTGCTGCACGATCCCGCCGCAGATCTGAACCAACTCCAGCCACCCGCGCGCTTCGCGGCCAATTCACCGCTCGATCTCGCGCGTCATTTGGATGCCGCTGAAGCGCAGGAAGAGATCATCGCTCGGGCATTTTTGCGTATGAAGGAAACGCTGCAGCGCGCAGGCCTCGCCGGTATTCCGACCATGCACAATCTGCCCTTCGGCGAAGGTTCGACACCGCTCGATCCGGAACGAGTGAATCGCGTCGTCGAATTACTCGGGCTCGACTACTACCATGTCGCCTCCGAGACCACGCGCGCCGAAATTGCGCGGCGCACGAGCGACCTTGCGGTGCGCGCGCAAGCACGAGGCTACGCGCCATTCGCTTGCGAACTGGGCGCGGGCTTTCCGCCGTTCTTCCCGCCAATCAGCGAGGGCGACAGCGCGTTCACGGCCATGACCGCGCTCGCCTACGGGCTGCGTGGCTTCAACATCTACATGGCCGTCGAGCGTGACCGCTGGATCGGCGCGCCGATCGATCGCCATGGTCGTCGCCGACCGTTTGCCGATTTTTGGGAACGCTTGGTGGGCGCGCTCGAGCGCTTGAACTTTTTCGATCTCCGAATCCGGGCCGCCGTGCACATCGTGGTGCCCCGCAATTTGCGACGTTTGGCGCGCGCGCTGCACGCTTTCGGGCCGGTGACCTTGGCCGCCTTCCACGTATCCGGCGGTGGCGCCGAAGAGGCATGCTTCGAGGATGATTTCGGCATGGGCAGCCCGGTCACGATCGACGCCTGGCAGTTCGTCAAACGCCTGGAGGCCGCGCTCAGCGCCGAGCGAATTCCATATGCGGTGGTCGCGGGCGATCTGACCGAGCAAGCGTTGCAGCAAGGCCAGTGGACAGTGGTTGCCAGTGCCGGCGGACTCGAACCAGAGATCCGGGAAAGGCTTTTGCACGCGCAGCGAGACGGCCGCGCGATCAGCATCGGACCTCATCCGGTCGAGCGCGACGCCATCTTCAAGCCGCTAGCAGAGCCGTTTTGCATGCCTGATGGCGGTGCTGTGCCAAGCCGGTTGGGCCTCGACGAAACAGCGCTGCGCGAGGCCGTACGTGCGGCGAAAACCGCGCTAGAACTGCCGAGCGTCAGCTGTTCACCGGACGGCATTTCAGTCACCGTGCACCATGACGATTCCGGTCTCGCGCGAGTGGCGTTCGTGATCAATCCGACCACACGAGCGTTGCGCGCAGAACTGTCACTGCCGGGGATTGCACGCCTAGTCGACGCTCTCGACGGCAGCGAGTTTCGTGCTAAGCAAGGCCAGTTCGAGCTGCCGTTGCCAGCGCAAACGGTCCGCCTGTTCGAACTTCATCCTTTGCTTTTCTCCGCGTAAATGTTGATCGAGATCAATCCGGTTCATCCCGAACCCCGCAAGATTCGCCGCGCCGTCGATGCCCTCGAAGCCGGTGAGGTGATCGCCTACCCGACCGACACCGTGTACGGGCTGGGCTGTGATTTGTTCAACAAGAAGGCCGTCGATCGGCTGTATCAAATCAAGAACCTAGAACGATCACAGATGCTCGCCTTCGTCTGTCAGGATCTGGCGGATGTGTCGAAATACGCCGTGATGCACAATGACGTGTATCGCACGCTGAAGAAGTACCTGCCGGGCCCCTACTGCTTCATCTTGGAAGCGACCCGCGAGGTGCCTCGCATCGTCCAGTCGAATCGCAAGACCGTCGGCGTGCGCATCCCCAAGCACCCGGTCGCGCTCGCGCTGTGTAAAGAGCTCGGACGCCCCATCATCTCCAGCACCGCGGCGCGCCACGGCGAGCCAGGCAATCCAGATCCAGCGGACATCGACGATATTTTTCCGGGTCTGGCGCTAGTTTTGGATGCTGGTCCCGGCGGAATCGAACCGACCACGGTGATCGACCTGACCATGAATCCGCCCACGGTCGTGCGCGCCGGAGCGGGCGATACGGCGCCCTTCGAGCGCTGAAACGGCCGCCCGCTGCCGTCACGTCAGGGTTGCGTCGGACTGCGGAGTCCAGAGTTGATTCCACCGACTTGTGGGGCTATCTAAGCCCCATAATGACCTTCGTAGTCACGGACAACTGCAAGGGCTGCCGCTTCACTGATTGCGTAGCGGTGTGCCCCGTCGATTGCTTTCACGGCGACGACGACATGCTCTATATCGATCCGGCCGAGTGCATCGACTGCGGCGCGTGCGTTCCGGAATGCCCGGTCGAAGCGATCTTCGACGAGACCCAGGTTCCGAACGACCAGAAGCATTGGACCGCGATCAACGCCGAACGTTCGGTGGCGCTGCCCGTCATCAACGTACAGGTCGATCCGCTGCCGGGTGCGCAAGAGCGCAAAGAAAAGCTCGGCTTCTGAGAGAAGGTGCCCGCGCCATTTCGCGCGGGCACAGTCTTGGTTCGGGTCAGGGCGCTGCGAGCGTGAAGCTGGCGCGCGTCTGAACCTGGACACCCATACGCTGCTTGGCGTCCAGCGGGCCCAGCGTCGCCCCGATCAGCGACTGGATTTCGCCTCCGTTCGGTACGGCTTCTCCGCTCGCCACCGTGACCTTGCCCTCGCCCATCGAGCGGAACTCGCCCATCGCTCGCGGTGCATCCGGTGGCATCCCCTCGAGATCGAACGAGGGCGACGCCGCATAGCGCTTCGTGTTCACGCTCAGGTTTACCTGGGTGCCCTCGATCTTCTCGACCTTCACCATGCGGTAGGTCACGACATCGAGCCCCATGATCATGTCGCGGCTGGTGACCATCCAAAACGCGCCGAGGCCAATCGGTTTGTTCGGGTACGGCAAGGCCACGTTGAGCAGCAAATCACTCAAGGCTTGCACGGGATCTTTGAACCCCGCGTCGATGCCTTTGGGGATTTCGGTACGCAAATTCACGGCGCTGCCGTCCGCGCCGACTTGATATTCGACGCGCGAGCCCTTGAGCTTGCCGACTGCGCTGGCCAAATCCGCGGGCACACCGGGCGCGTTGATCTTGGCGTTCGTGACCTTGACCACCACGGATGTCAGCGCAGGAGTTTCGCCCTCTTTGGGCTCTGCCTTGGGCTTGAGCGCTTCCAACGTCACGGCGAATTGAATCGGAATCGCGCCCTGTTGAGGATCGCTCTGCGTCGCTAGATCGATGGTTCCAGTGCGCTTGAGCCCAGGCTTGGGTGCGGGGCCGAGCGAGACGCGCGGTTCGCTTCCATCACTCCCGAGGGTAACCGTGGCCGGCGAGCCCTTGGGCGCCGCTTTGTCGGCCTCGCCCGGACCAAAGATCCCGGTCGGAGGCGGGCCACCCGCCGCATTCGCCGAACCAGCGGCGCGAGCCGACTCGACTGAGCCCATGGCCTTCGCCAAGTCAGGTTCGTCCGCCGCCACCTTGCTCGCTTTGCTGGCGCCTGCGTCGCTCGCGCTCTCACCCTCGGAGTCGCGCGGTTTTTCCTTCTTGTCGCAGCCGCTGGCAAACGCGCTCGCCAGAGCCACGGCGGACAGAACCAGGGCGGACCTCATCATCGGTGTCTTCATTGTCTAGTCCGGGGATTTACTTCGGGTAGAGCGGGCTTGGAAGGGCGAGCTCAGAACGGCGGCGGCGAAACAGCGGGCACAGCGGCGTCATTCCCCGGTGGCGGTGCAGCGTCGGAAATGCCGGCATCTTGCGGCATTTTTGCGGCTTCTTGCTCGTCGTTCGGGCCGCCGTCCGGTGCGCCTGCTTCGACGCCGGCATCGGGCTTCGACACATCCGTCGGCACGGTACCGTCGAGGAATTCTTCCTCGATGGCATCGGTCTGCCCGGGATACGGCAAGAGTCCGGTCGCAGGATCCACGTTCGCCGTGACGATGCTTCCGGGCTTTGGAAATTCGGTCGGCGGCTTGCCCTCACTGGCGACCTTCATGAAGCTCATCCAAGCGGGCAAGGCCGTCGCCGCGCCGGCCTCACCCCAACCGAGCGGCAGTGGTTCGTCATAGCCGACCCAAACCGCCGCCGCGATGTCCGTGGAGTAACCCACGAACCAAGTGTCCTTGGCTTCATTCGTGGTGCCGGTCTTGCCCGCCAGCGGACGGCCCAGGGAACGCGCACGCTGTGCGGTGCCTCGTTCGACGACCCCGCGCAGCAAGCTCGTGATCAGGTAGGCCTCGTCTTGCGTGAGCACGCGGCGGACCGGAGGCGGCACGGGCAATGCCAACACTTTGCCCCCCGGCGCGACGATTCGCGTCACGAGCTTCGGCATCTCGAATTCGCCACCGTTGGCGAAGGTCACGTACGTGTTGCAAAGCTCGATCGGAATCACCTCGTACGCGCCGAGCGCGAGCGAAGGTGTCGGTTTCAACGGCGTGGTGATGCCGAGCGCGCGCGCCCATTCGACGACGTTGGCCGCGCCCACTTCTTCGATCAGCTTGTCCGCGGCAGCGTTGTCGCTCTCCGCGATCGCGGTGCGCACGCTCTCCCGATAGTTCACCAGCTCTTTGCCGTTTTTCTTGGTCAGGTCCAAGACGCTCGCGGGCGTGAAGCGGCGCGAATGCAGCGCATAGCTGTACAAGAGCGGCTTGAACGACGAACCTGGCTGGCGGCGTGACTTCGTGGCGCGATCGAGTCCGCCGCTGATGGCTTCATAGCTGCCGACGAGCGCCCGCACTTCGCGCCCGCGCACGTCGAGCGCGACCAGCGCCGATTCCGGACCCAGCTCGAGCCGCAACGCGACCGGCGGCGCTCCTTCCGGCGATCCAAGTAGTCCCACGCGCAGGGCCGCACCTGGTTTGGCGAATTCACTCGGCGGCAAGTGCTTCGGGTTGTATCGCTCTTCTGCTGCGAGCACGACGCGGCCGAGTACGTCGCCCACTTGAACGTCGACCGTACCGGCCGCGTCATTCACGGCCACGACTTTGCCGACGTAGATCTTGTTTTGGTGCGGCACGCCGGAGAACAATGGGCCCCACAACTTGCGCGTTGCCTGCGTGAAGGGTGGCACGAGTTTCTGACGTGTCGCGTAATTGTCCAGGTTCTCGCGCACGGCGCGACGCGCGGCGGCCTGCAATGCTGGATCGATGGTCGTTTCGATCACGTAGCCGCCGTGAACGGCCGCTTCACCGGCGACGTCGTCGAGCAGCTTTTTGACGTAAGACACTACCTCTGGCGCGAGTTCGGATTCACCGTCGGAGGCCGGCGCGAGCCGCACCTTGGAGGCCTGCGCCAAGTCGTGCAAATCCTGCGTGATGAAGCTCTTTTCGAGCATCTGATCGAGCACGTAACGCCGGCGAGCGAGCGCTTTGGTCTCGTCACGTCGCGGCGAGTACTTCTCGGGCGAAGCCACGAGTCCTGCCAAAAGCGCCGCTTCAGGCACGTCCAAGTCCTTGGCCTTTTTGCCAAAGTAATAGCGCGACGCCTCTTCGATGCCGTAGCGACCGTGACCCAGGTAGATGGTGTTGAGGTAGAGCGAGAAAATCTCGTCCTTGGTCAGCTCCTTTTCCAGCCTGCGCGCGAGGATCGTCTCGCGAATCTTGCGCTGGTAGCTGCGCTCCGCGTCGAGCAGCACGTTCTTTACGACTTGCTGAGTGATCGTGCTGCCACCCTGACGCTTGTGGCCAGCGCGCAGGTTCGCCATCAGCGCGCGCAGCATGCCGAAGTAGTTGAGCCCTTGGTGCTCGTAGAATTGCGCGTCTTCCGCGGCCAAGAACGCCAGTTTCGCGTGGCTCGGCACGTCGGCGAACGGGATCACCGTGCGCCGCTCCACGAACAAGCTCGCGAGCACCGTGCCGTCGCGCGAGAGCACGCGCGTGACTTGGGCCGGCTGATAGTGCGTGCGCAAATCGTGCACGTCCGGCAAACCGTTCTCGAAGTGCCGGATCACGAGCAGCACCGCGATGACACCCGCGACAGCCAAACCGGCGATTGCGTACGCGGTCAGCTTCGCATAGCGAAGCACCGCTTCACGGGGAGGAAAGCGCATCAGCGGCCCAAAAGGCGCATCACCACTACGGCCAAGAGGACACCTGCTACCAGGCACAACGCGGCAACGCCGATCAAAAGTCCCGGACCACCCGACTTTTCTGCGATGGAGGCAGGCCGATTCGTGCGCTCTTCCAGGACGGGCGTCTGCGGGCGCGCCGAAGCACCTTCGGGGCGGAGTGAAGACGGCAAGGCTTGCGCGGCAGCACCACCGAACGGGCGCAGCGCCTCGGCGAACTCAGCCGCGGTTTGGTAGCGCTGCTCGGGCTTCTTGGACAGCGCGCGCGCTAGCACTTCATCCAGCTCTTTCGGGAAGCGCCGCTCGGGCACGCGCTCACTGAGCGGGATGATCGGCTCGGTGACGTGCTTCTGGATGTACTCCATCGGCGACTTGGCCGAAAACGGCAACTTGCCCGTGAGCACTTCGTACAAGATCACCGCCAGCGAGTAGATGTCGCTGCGCGCGTCGAGCGTTTTGCCCTGTGCCTGCTCGGGCGACATGAACTCGGGCGTACCGAACACCATACCCTCTTGGGTGAGTATGATCGACCCGGGTTGCATCTGTCGCTCGGTCACCTTGGCCAAGCCGAAGTCCAGCACTTTGGGAAAGTCCGCAATGCCCCCCTGCTTGGACAGGAAAATATTCTCGGGCTTGAGGTCGCGATGCACGATGCCAAGTTCGTGCGCCTCCTGCAACGCACCGCACACCTGAATCAGAATCGGAATCGCGCGCTCAGTTGGGATGGGCCCCTCTTTGCGCACCGCCTGATTGAGATTTTTGCCCTCGAGCATCTCCATCACGATGTACAAGGAGCCATCCTCCTCGAGCTCACCGTAGACGAAGACCTTGACCGTATTGGGGTGCGTGAGCTGACTCATCGCGCGCGCTTCGCGGCGGAAGCGCGAGGTCAAATCTTTGCGATTGGCCAGCTTCGGATGCAGGATCTTGATCGCCACCATGCGCTTCATGGCAGGCTGAGAAGCCTTGTACACGGAGCCCATGCCGCCCGTGCCGATCTTCTCCAAGATCAAGTATTCGCCGCCCAGGATCTCACGGCCGATAAAAGGGTCCTTGGGGCGCATTCAATCCGACAGATACCAAAACTTAATGCCCGCTACGAGCACGCTGAACGCCGACCGTACCTTGTCCCGCGTCATCACTCGCTTTCCGCGAAGGAAACTTGCTTTGCAGGGCCCGCGGGCCGCATGAATGACCAGCCATGACGGACCACGCCGAATTTTTGGAAAGTGCGCTCTTGCGCGGAGCCGGTTTTCGGCATGCCTTTTTCACGCGCAAGGGCGGGGTCTCGCAGGGCGCCTATTCGAGCCTGAGCTTCTCGGTCGCAGCCGGCGACAGCGAGCGCAACGTCGCGCAGAACGTGGAGCGCGCGGCGACGGTGCTCGACGTGGCGAGCAGCCGCATCCATTTCCTGTCCCAGGTCCATGGTCGCGTCACCATCAACCTCACGGGGAACGAAACGCAAAGCGAGCTCATTCAACGCGAGGGAGACGCGCTCGTCAGCCGAACGCCAGGCCTCGCGTGTGGCGTGCGCAGCGCTGATTGCGTACCAGTCTTATTGGCGGATCGCCGAAGCGGCGCGGTCGCGGCTGCCCACGCCGGCTGGCGAGGAGCGGTGAACGGCATCGTGAGCAGCGCTGTCGAGGCGCTGCGAGCGCTAGCGCCAAACCCGGACCTAATCGCGGCAATTGGTCCTCACATTTCGCTCGCCGCGTTCGAAGTCTCCGAGGACGTGGCGCAGACTCTCCTTGACGCATCGCGCGATCCACTAATCGTCGATCGCTCTCAGGCGAAGCCACACGTCGACCTCCGGCGCATGCTCCGCGCGGAATTGCAGGCCCTCGGCCTGTCCCACACTGATATCGACGACGTCTGGGGGTGCACGGTGCTTCAGCCAGAGCACTTCTTTTCGTTTCGGCGGGACGGCAAGGCGAGCGGGCGTCACCTTTCCGCAATTGTGCCCCGGCTGTAAGGGGTCGCATTGCTTGTGACTGTTGTCGATTCGATCGATCCTTTGCGAACGGGGGCTACAATGTGTGTGCCCGGGCACCCGGGGGAGTCTTGCGCCAAATGCCCATCACCGTTTCTTGTCCCTCTTGTGGTTCGCGGTTTTCACTGAGCGACGATCTATATCGACGCAGGGTCGCCGGTAGCCTGGTGAAGGTGAAGTGCCGCACCTGCAGCGCCGAAATCGCCGTGGACGCGACCGAGTCCGCGACCGCGACGAGCAACGAGTCGCCACGCAAACAGGTTGCTCCGCCGCGTCCCAAGGCCATCACGCAAATGGGGCTGGGCACGCCGCCTCCACCCTCGGGGTTGACGCCTACCCCCGTGTACGGGGACGATGATCTCACGCTGATGCGGCCAACTCTGCCGCTCAACGCAACAGTCACTCCATTGCCTATCGCCGCGGCGGCTCCGGTCTCGGTCGATCCAGATTCGATGTGGGCTGACGAAGAGACGATCGCCATCAATGTAAAGGCGAAGGCGCCGCCGAAACCGGAGCCCGTCCAAGCGACGCCAGTCGCCGGTGAGACGGAAGAGATGGAACAGATCGACGCCGAAGAAATCCCGGTGAGCTCGTCGGGCGCCCCAAGCCTCAACACGCTGACGTTGGAAGCCGGCGGTGCGCACGTTCCGCATGGCAGGCCTCCAGCGGATGAATTCTTGGTTGGCTTTCACGCGAGCGATGGCAACGAAGCGCTCACTGGGCCGACGATCGACATGAGTGGTATCGACTCGGAGGCTGAAACACCGCTGAATGCGAGCACGCTCGATGTGACCAACTTCGCTTCCGAGATCGACCCACCGAGCGTCGATGTGCCGGAAGAAAAGCAAGAGTTCGAGTATCGGCGTACCCGAAATGGCACGGTTCCGCAGTTCGACATGAACGCCGTCTCGTTGCCCGCGTCCAGCACGACCGCGGCGAACGCGAGCAGCAGCGCCGTCTCCACTCCCGTTGCACCGCGGAAGCCAGCGGCGAGCGCGTCGTCAACGGCGAGCGCGTCGTCAACGGCGAGCACGTCGGCGGCAAGCGCGCCGTTTGCCGAGAGCCGAGCACGCGAGCGCAAGTTCGTGATCCCGCCGCAAGACTCGGTGACGGCGAGCGCCGCACCGAGGAGAGCGCAACGTTCGCGCGCTCCGCTGTGGATCGCGTTGATGATGGCGGCGGGCGCGGTCGGCGCTGGCTTCGGGTACCGCGAGCGCGTCAGGGCCGCTTCACTCGCGGAGCTGCCGCGGCCCGTGCCCTCGCCCGTCGTGAACACCCAAGCCGCGCTGCCCGCCGAAGAGGTAAACGCAGCAGCGAGTGAACCGGCAAACGCCGCGACGGCGAGCGCCGTTGCGGCCGAAGCGCCCGTCGCGCCAAGCGCCCCCGTCGCGCCGAGTGCCCCCGTTGCGACTGTCGCACAAACGGTCGCAGTTGGAACGACGCGCAACATCGCTCCGCCCCCCGTGGCCGCGGTGAAGACCAGCGCAATTTCGGCCGGCACGGGAACGCGCGGCAGCAACGCAGCAGAACCCGCCGTAGAAAAGCCGGTCGTCGCCGACAAACCCGTCGAAGCGCACAACGCGCCACCCCCTGCCGCGCCGGACACCGAATTCGACCGCGACGCGGCGCGCAACGCGCTAGCAAGCGCCGCTACTCAAGCGTCAGCGTGCCGCAAAGAGGGCGATCCGTCAGGCACTGCCAACCTCACGATCACGTTCGCGCCCTCCGGTCGCGTCACGAGCGCGCAAATTCAGGGACCGCCATTTTCCGGCACCGCGACCGGCGGCTGCATTGCCAGCACGATGCGGCGCGCGAGCGTGCCCGCGTTTTCAGGTGACTACGTGACGGTCAGCAAGACCATCGTCGTTCAATAGCGCCGGGGAGCCGAGCCGTGCATCGATTTGCACTCTTGCTCACGCTCCCCGCGTTCTTGCAGCTCACGACTGCAAATGCCGACGGCATCACGCCCATCGAGCTGACCATGGCCGGTCCGAGCGCGGTGCGTGTGCGCGTCGCGCAAGGCACCACCTTCCCTTGCGACTCGGGAGACAATCACGTCATCCTGGAAGGCAAGTTCGAACCTGGGAACATCGTACGCCTGACGACGCCCGACCATTGCGTCTGCATGCAGCAAACCTACGCGCCGTTTTCCGATGTGGACTGGGGCCCATCCCATATGGTCTGTCGGCCGATGAGCTGCAGGTTCGTTGGTCGCGTCAAGCGCTGCTTCCCGGTGCCCGACCCCACGATTCGCGTCAGCATTCGGTCGACACGACCAAGCTCGCTATAATGCTTGGTGATGGCCACGCATCTGCTCGTTGGAAACCCCACCGCACAAAGCGGGAAGAATCAGGAGCGAATCGATCGCGCACTAGCCCTGATGACCGACGCGGGGTTCGCGACCGAACTGCTACCGACGCTACCGGGCGGCAAAACCATCGGTGCTGTTCGCGCTGCGCTCGAAGCGGGAGACTACCGCGCAGTGATTGCCATGGGCGGCGACGGAACGTTCCGCGAAGTCGCCGCTGGGCTGTACACCAGCACCCGCCGTGAAGACGTCGCGCTCGGCATGCTCCCGACGGGCACCGCCAATGACCAAGGCAAAAGCTTCGGCCTGCAGGCGGATGAGAGCGCGCTTGCTCGCAATGTCGATGTAATTCGAGCGGGCCACGAAACGCGACTCGACGTGGGGATCTACCGTGCCGGTGGTGCTGATGGCCCGGCGGACTACTTCTTCGATTCCTGCGGTTGGGGCCTGTGCGCGCGCGTGCTCGCGCAGCGAAATAAAGATCGTGCGCTGGTCGAGACACTGGGACCGCTAAAGGAGCTTTATCGCGACCACGCGGTGTATGCGGGAGCGTTCCTGAAAACGTTCCTCGAGTCTTACGTGGTCGACGACAAATTGCGCGTGATCGCGACGTTGGACGGCAACCGCGTCGAACTCGATGGCCTGACCGATCTGATCGTGAAGAACACGCGCATCTACGCTGGCGCTTGGGTGTTCGACGAAAGCTCCCGCCACGACGACGGGATTTTCGAGCTCGTGCCTTTCGTCGGCAAGAATGATTGGGTTTCCAAGGCGATTCGGGACTTGGAATTCGTGCCGCTCAATGAGGGCTTGCTCGAAGATCTCGGGCTCCAGCACTCGAAAACGCTGCGAGCCAGCACGATTGATCTGGAGATCTTCGACCCACCGGGCGGCAAACCGCTCGCGACTCAGCTGGCCGGCGAAGAGTGGCCGGCGAATCCACGCGTCCGTATCGAGGTCGCGGCGCGGGGAATTCGACTGATCGTTCCTGCAGCGTGACGACGGCGAAGCTTTCCCGAGCCGACAGAGCCGCTGCGCCAGGCTCAGCGATCGAGCGAGATTCGGCTGGCTTGAGGCCCTTCCTGATCGTGGTAGTGGCTGCCCCGCTCGCGACCGTATGGTCTCTCAGCCGGTGAAGTCATCGTTTGAAAGACGATCTGCGCGATGCGCATGCCCGGATACAGTCGAACCGGGATCCGTCCGATGTTGCTCAGCTCGAGCGTGATCTCGCCTTCGAAACCGGGGTCGATGAAGCCCGCCGTCGCATGCACGACAATCGCGAGGCGACCGACACTGCTCCGTCCGTCGACCCTCGCCACGAGATCATGTGGGATCGCGACTCGCTCCACCGTTGACCCGAGCACGAATTCGCCGGGATGGAGAATGAACGCTTCACCTGCGGGCACGGTCATGCGCTCCGTTCCAGCGGTCAGTGTTTCCGGCTGCCGCGGGTCGAGACAACTAACCTGTGCAGGCTTGTACGTCAGGAACTCCGCTGACAAGCGAAGATCGACGCTCGCGGGCTGCACTTGCTGCGCTTCATCGATGATTCCGGAGATCTTCAGGCTACCCGAGTGAAGGCGCGAGCGAATGTCTCGGTCGGAAAGAATCATCCTGCGATGTTACTCCTTCCCCGACCGATCAATTCTACTAAACAGGTTCCCATGACCACCCCCAAATTCGACCAGGACTTCTGGGAGCAGCTTTGGTCAAAAACGCTGCGCGAACAGGCGGACAAGGTCGCGCGGCGGCCGCCGAACGCGCATTTGATGGCCGAACTGGCGGAGCTTCGCCCAGGACGCGCGCTCGACGCTGGATGTGGGCACGGAGCTGATGCGCTCTGGCTCGCGTTGCGCGGCTGGCACGTCACGGCCGTGGACTTCTCTGCGGCAGCGCTTGCGCACGGTCGCTCGATGGCAGTGGCTGCCGGTGAATCAATCGCGGAGCGCATCGAATGGATTGAGGGCGATCTCGCCACGTGGCACGTGGAAACCGAACGCTACGATCTCGTGGTGTGCCAGTTCGTTCACGTGGCGGGCTCTGTCGAAGAGATGGTGAAGCGGATGGCCAGTGGCGTCGCTCCAGGTGGCACGTTGTTCTTGGTTGGGCACCTTCCCATCGACCCACGCACGGGCGCGGCCTCGGCGGCCGCGAATCAAGTGCAAGTCTCGGTCGAAAGCGCGGCTCCAGCGCTCGATCCTGCGACCTGGGACTTGGTTGTCGCGGAAGATCGACCCCGGAGCGCTGCAGGTTCTGGGGTGGACGCCGTGATTCGCGCCCAGCGCCGGGCTAAGGTCGAAGGAAACCGATGAAAGCAGCCGTGGCCAACATCGACACGATAGTGTTCGATTTGTTTGGGGTGCTCATTTCGTTCGACAATGACTTGGTGTACGCGCGCCTCGCCGCGCATTGCGCCGCCCCGAACCAAGCGTTGATTCAGCTCGAGGGCTTGATGGCGCGACCCGAGATCATCACCGGCAAGCGCACCCTGGTCGAGATTCATCGGGAACTCGTGGAGGCCCATGGCCTCACACTGAGTTTTCCGGCATTCGAAGCCGCCTGGCTCGCGCCCTATCACGAATCAATGGCCGGAATGCGCGAACTAGTCGCTAATCTGTCGCAGCGCTACCAGCTGGCACTGCTATCCAATATCGATGGCTATTACTGGCCGATCGTGAGGGACTCGCAACCAGAACTGGCGCACTTCGCGGCGCTCTTTCTGTCCTTCGAGCTCGGCCTCGCAAAGCCGAACCCCGAGATCTTCGGTCGGGTTTGCCAGCTCAGCCAGACGTCGCCGGAGCGCTGCTATTTCGTCGACGATACGCTAGTGAACGTTGAAGCAGCGCGCGCTCTGGGATTCAAGGCGCATTGCTTTGGCGGCATTGACGCCCTGACCGCAGAGCTTCACGCGCTGGGGCTCACCGGATAGCGGTCACGAAGTCCGGGCCGCTTCCTCGCGCAGCATTGCAAAGAGATCGGTCACGCCGGGATCACGGCCTTGCTGCGACAGGAGCGTGGTGATTTGCCCGCGATGATGGGTCTGATGGTTGAAGACGTGAGTGACCGTCCCCCACAGCGGAGATTCCAGCTTCAGCCCCCCACGCATGAACACGAGCGGCGCAACCAGCTGCTCGTGGCTCAGCTCCGAAACGAAGGCAGCCAGCTCCTGATCCGTGAGTTTGCGCTGCCGACGCAGTTCCTCGAAGTCCGCATACAGCTCGCGATCGAGCGCGACGACGCCACCCGGCCCGACGACACCGTCCGGCAGCGGCAGCCCCTTGAAACGCGAGAGCCACACTCGGTCGGCGACGAGCAGATGGTTGAACGTGCCGTGGATCGACTTGAAGAATGCTCCGAGGTCACGCTTGCGCTGTTCATCGCTCAAAGTGGCGGCGACCGTGTACAGCTTGTCGTTCATCCAGGCGTTGTAGCGAGCGAGGGTGCTCAGCCATTCGGGGCTCATCATCCCTCGAAACGTAGGACGATGCGGCATCGACGCCAAGGGGCGCCCGCCCAAATCCCAACGGTTACCTAGTCAGCCAACTCGGCCATCAGACGCGGGCGGTGTTCGACACCTCGGTTGCGCTCGTGGCGCTCGCTGCAATGAACTCGCGAGCGAAGCGCTCGACGGCCGAAAAGTCCGTGTATTCGTAGTCGCGCGAGGTGTCGGTGTCGCCGCCTTCTTTTTCGGCGATGTGGCGCATGACCAAGCGAACGAGTGGATTGTATCGAGAGTACAGCAGCGCGCCCGCGATCAATTCGACTCGTTGAGGCCGCCAGCCGGTTTCCTCGATGAACTTGTCGACGAGCACCATCGTTTGAGCGCGCCCATCGGAATGATTGCTTTCCACCGCGAGGCCCACCGAGAAAAACGCCGAGGGAACGCGCTCGAGGAACGCGCGGTTCTTGCGCACGAAGCGCACGATCGAGCGCGGATAACCACCCGCGTGGATCGGCCCACCAACGATCGCGGACTGAAAGCGAGTCAAGTCGAAGCCCCGCGTCGGGTGATCCGCGTCGAACAGCTCGCTCTTGTGTCCAGCGGCACTGAGCGTCTGCGCGATATGACGCGCAATCTTTGCTGTTTGCCCTTCCTTCGTGGCGTAGACGATCAAGACGTTTGCCATAATCCAGCTGCGTGCAAACCGGGTGCCACGACGCGCCTGTTGGCAAGCAGCGCTACAGACGCCAAATCGCAGTGACCGGAAGCGCGCTGCCCGGCTCTCTGCGCATCGTTTGCGCCGAGAACCTCACCCGGCGCACGAGCTGCGCTTCATTGCGGTGCGCCGCAAGCCAGCCACTCGCCGAGCTTTCGCCGCTCGGACTCCGCGACAGAGCCACCGTCCGGCATATAGGTGTTGACCGCTTTGGGCCCAGCAGCTGCCGAGCGATCGATCACGTCGGAATTGGCGCGGATCTGGTCGAGCGTGCTGAGCGTGGGCTTCTCGGGCCCACCGGCGCGATGGCACGACAGACAGTTACTCTGGAAGAATGCTTCTCCGAAGTTCGCGTAGGTGAGCGTCGAATCAGTGGGACACGTGCTTCCGGTCGAGTCACCGGGGCCGTCACCACCACAGGCCAAAGGGAACAGCGAAATCAGAGCAATCGCGAGGAAAAGGTTGGTTTGCATGGCTAATTGAGTGTGTCATGTCTCAGGCGAACGTGCCTGAGGTCGGGATGACGAACGCACTGGGGAACTCGAGTTGGACGCCAGCCTCGCTCGCTGTTCTCGAACGCGCGTGTGACTACTTTGGTGGCTTCGAAACTTGGCGAGCGTTGCATCAAATCCGTCTGTTTGGTGAGCGGCTTTCCGGATTCGTGCCCTGGTTGAAGGGTAACGGACACACATTCGTTGCGCCGCGGACGTTCGAAATTCGACCTCATCGGCGTTGGGCGAGGTTTTTGAGCTATCCCGACCCGGACCACGTCGGCATCTTCGACAATGGCAAGGTTCGCCTACAGCGAAACGACGGCAGCGCCGTCCGCGTATTCGCAGACGAACATCGCCAGAGCTTCCGCGGTTTGGCGATGAACCGACGCTGGTCTCCGCTGGATGCGCTGTATTTCTTCGGTTACGCGCTGACACACTACCACTCGTTGCCTTTCAGCCTCGTCGACGCGCGGCTCATTCGGGCAACCGAGGTCGGCTCGGGCAAAGATCGACTGAGCGTGCTCGACGTCGAGCTACCGGCAGATTTGCCGACGCACTGTCGCCGACAGCAATTCTATTTCAACCAATCTGGCGCGCTCGAGCGGCACGATTACCATGCCGAAATTGTCGGTTTTTTCGCGCGAGGCGCGCACTTTTGGCAAAGGCAGACGCGCCGCAGCGGATTCCCGATCTCGCTGACACGCCATGTGACACTCAGACTCGGCGCGTACTCTTGCCCATTCACTGCCCTGCACGCAAACTTCGTCGACGCCGAAGTCGAGCTCACCCCGACCATCACCGCTGCGAGCACATAGCGCGTCCGTTCGTAGTCCCGGTCGCGTGGCGAGCGCTCAGGCGCGGGCTTCGATTCTCCAGCACGCGGCACCAAAGCGAACGGTGTCTCCGTGGACGTACGGAGCGAACGCCGGGCGAACCTCGGCGAAGATACGAGCCTTCATCGCCGCGTCCGCTTCGCGAAGCGCGCGACCGAGAGGACCGAAGCGCGTCACGTGGCCCACTAGTTCAGTCTCTGGAAACGAACATTCAAAGTCGATTGGTCGAATCTCGACGTCAGACCAGCCGCTATCCAGGAGGATCTGTCGCACGCGCTTCGAGTCCGCAAAGTGGAACTGACCGGGAGCATCGAGATCTCGTGCGGCGAGGCCTGGTACGAACGACGCGACGGCATTTTCGGCTGCGGTCATGAATGAATTCTCCGACACGCTGCGCCACGCGATCACGCACAGTTCGCCATTTTTACGGGACGCGTGCCGGAGGTTCTCGAATGCTCGCACCGAATCATTGAAAAACATCACGCCGAAGCGAGAGACAATCAGCTCGAAGGTACTCGGCTCGAAGGCATACTGTTCGGCGTCGGCACAGATGAACTGAGCTCGTGAATCAGCTCGTTTCGCGCGGTCGCGCGCGTGCTCGAGCATCGGTTCCGAGATGTCCACGCCCACGCACACCGACTCTCGTCCGAGCCGCCGTTCGACGGCGAGAGTCGTGCTGCCCGTGCCACAACCCACATCGAGCACGCGAGTTCGCGGTTTGGCGGCTGCGACGTCGACGAGCAACTCTTCGAACGGCAAGAACATCTGGTCCAGCAGCACCTGTGCTTCCACCCAAGAATGCCCGGAAGCTCCATTCCACAATGCCGCCTGTTCGTCACCGCTCTTACGTGAATCGTTCATCGATCTACTCCTTCCACTTGCTGCTCGGCGAGTGCGATCCTACCTTGGCACTTCAAGTCGACTTGAGGTCAAGCGTGAAAAGCCTAGACATTGCAGAGGTCGGTCGTTCCTCCGGCTTGCCCCCTTCGACGCTGCGATTCTACGAGGAAAAGGGCCTGATTGCCTCGATCGGTCGTCGCGGTCTACGCCGACTCTTTGCGCCTGAAGTGCTCGAACGTCTCGCTCTGATTGCCCTCGGTCGCAGCGCGGGGTTCTCGCTCGATGAAATCGCGCGCATGTTCGCGTCCGACGGAAAGCTACGCGTCGACCGCGAATTGCTTGTCAGCAAAGCCCTAGAGCTGGACAAGACCATCCGCAAGCTCAGTGCTTTACGCGACGGCCTGCGCCATGCGGCCGCGTGTCCTGCTCGCAGCCACATGGAGTGCCCGAAGTTCCGACGCTATCTCAGGGTCGCAGCCGCAAAGTCTCGTGGAACTGAGAAAACTGCGCGTCACAGTCGGTGACTGCGCGGGTGCCTATGGCCGCGGTTGCGAAGCGACATCCGGCCTGGACGAGCGTCGCCACAGCGACGAATCACCAGTGCGCGTCAGATCCAGCACGTAGAGGCGTTCGGGATCTGCCTTTCCGTTCTGCGCGCTCTCGAGCTCGACAACCAACGCACCAAACGAGAAACCCAGCCGCGTGTCTCGCCCATAGGCGCGCGTCGCGTGTTGGGTACCGAGTACGCCGGCTGGGCCGAAATCCACAGCCAGCTCGGCCACCAGCGAGTGCAAAGTGCGAAACAGCGATACGGTCGCCGAATGCTGAAAGCTTCGACCGGCAAACGCGACTTCTTGCTCGTCGACTTTGATCGATACCGATCGGTTGTTTGCCGAGACCACGATGACATCGTTGTCGATGTTGAAGCGCAGTGGTTCGGGGGGATCGATCAGCGGCCACGCCTTGGGATCGCGGGAGAGACTGCGCAACGCGGCGTAGAGCAACTCGATCGCCGCGATCGTCTCGTAGTCATTGGATTGGAAGATCTGCGAACAGCATTGCTCGGGTGATCTGAATTGTTGCGCATGAGCGAGCCAAGCACTGGCACGGTCCTCGACGGGCGGCTCGGAGGTCGACTCCGAACTCGGGGCTTCGGTCGGCGCGTTCGAGCCTTCCGGAGCGGTGGGAGGTTGCGCCGCAACCACCGCGGTTGGTGTCGCAGCAGCGCTTGCCGTCGTCGAAACCGGGGTGAGCGCGCTCGTGAGCGGTGCACTGCGCACGCAGCTCGAAGCAACGAACGCGATCAGGAGCAACACGCTCCCACGGCAGAGGGCGACTCGACTCACGCCCGCAGTATACCCGTAGCAGTTCTAGGGTGGGTCGGCTTTCTCCCCGAGGGGATAAGTACGGGTTGATGCAGCGCTTAGAAGCCTGTTCACGCGCGTCAGCAGGTCCGTTATGTCCGCGTCGGGGGAGCGTTCGTTAAAGGTTGCGTGAAAGTAACGCGGCTCCGGACCATCGAGGATGGCAAGGAGCAAGCGATAGGAGAACTCAGCATCGGCACTCGCCGAATGCGCAGCGGTCGACGGAATCCCCGTGTGGATCGCCGGCGAGGCGGCGAGTTCATCGAGCAATGCCGAGGCCTCGGCCGCGCTGACGAGACCGGTTGCCTTGCCGGTAATGCGCGCATGCGGCATCACCAGCGAATTCACGCGCACGCCGTCAGAATCCTGAACCAGCGACGCAACATGGAACGCCCAGAGCGGCCCGACCGGCCCAACAATGAGGGCAGCGCGGAGACGAACGCCGCAGACGGTTGCCTGCTCCCGAAGGCCGCTCACGGAATCGAGCTTCTTTACGATGTAGCTCCCTTTTGTATAGGCATCGAACCGAGGCGTACGCACCGTGCGCTCTGGAAACAGGACTTCTTCGAAGAAAGCTGCGCGCGATGGCGAGAGATCCCCGGGATCGCGCCGGCAGCGAGGCAACGCTTCAACGGGAGGAGCCTTGGTCTCGACTGCTAAACGAGGCGATTGAGTCGGCCGGACCGAGGTCGAGTTGCCAGCGCATGCGCCTACCACGCCAAGCAGCCCGGGCACCAATGCATGACGACAGCGCGCGGCAAGTCGCAAGATCGTTGGCATACCGCGTCAGACAACGACGGTGCCGGTTGGTTCCCACTCATGCTCACTGGTCGCGTCGATACGCGGCAAAGGCGGCCTCTACGCCCAGTCTGGGGCTGCTCAGCACATGAACGTCTGAACGGCGTAGAAGCTGAGCAACCGGCGCCATCGACGCCTGCGCGAGAAGAATTAGGTCACCCGAGGAGGCGGCGCAATTGATGCTGTCAGCGACCGCGGCGAGGTACGCCGCAGTATCGCCACGCTCGAAAAAAAGCCAGGCCCGCTCACACAGGATGTCGACGATTTCTGGCGCGCGATGCCCGTCATCAGCCACCTCACGCAGCAACGAGCGGGTTTGCAAGAGCGCCGTCGGCAATGCGGCGACCACGAGGATTCGCCGCCCGCTCGAGACCGCTTGCTCGGCGACTGGACGATCGACGCGCAGCACCGTGCAGCCGGGCACGACGGTCGCCTCAGCCAGCCCGCCCAGCGTCGAGCACGTGCAGAGTATGACTCTTGCGCCGTCGCGCGAGAGCTCTCGAAGAACGACGCTCACGGCTGTCTGAACCTGCTCTGGTGGGACACCCGCTGTCATCGCCATGGCAAGCAAGTCCGGCCGAACCTCGTGCCGCACGAAGACGGAGTCGTCGACTTGTCGAGCGAGCAGCCCAAAAGTCTCGACGTGAAGCTGTGCGGTATGAAGAAACGCCAACACCATGGATAGCCGATTTAAGGTTCGACCTTCACGAGCCGACCGAACACCGCATTCGGGCCGATCCAACCGTTGATCAGTCCGCGGTTGTTTCCAATCTGAATTCTCTGTCCCTGAACGGCTTTGACTAGGTGGAGGTACTCATTGCCGTTGACCTTGCATAACACAATGTCATCAACGCGGAGCGTTGCAACGTCGACGGGTTCGACCGTACAGAGTTGCCCTGATTCGATCTTCGGAGACATCGAACCACCGCGCGGACGGAATGAAACGACCTGTCCCGCTTTCAGCTTCGCGATATGACCCGTGGCCCAACCCATGCCGTAGCTTACAGCTCTCGAAACTGCGGCCCGAGCATTAATCGTCCACGCCTGGGTCGAGGTCTTCAGGCTCAATTGGCAGCTCGAGGTCGTTGATGTAGCGCCGCAACTCAGGTGGCTCGACGAACTCCGCGCGGAACAGACGGAGCAAGAGCTGCGCAGCAGCCTTTCTGACGCGATCGCGCGCGGCGCCGAGCTCTTCGGACGGGATCCGGCGTGGGCCTTGCGGGGTGCCAGGGCTAAATTCGCACTCACCTTGGCAAACTGGGCAGTAGAAAGGAATGCTCACATCCTGCGAACTCACCCATTCGACCTGCGCATCGTGCAGCCGTCGAAACCTTGCTGGGTAGTCGTTGATGACGGCAATCGCGGAGGCCGCTTCGCTCATCCAAAACTCCAGATTGCTCAATTGACCCACGAGTTGATGCGCATGCTGCGTCGAGAGCCGACTCAGCTGATCGGCGATCAGCTCTGCCTTCGCGATCGAGTAAGACATATTGCAGCTCGTGCCTCCGCTTGCAGGTCAGTTTCGCATCGAAGGAGGCGCATGCCTAGTCGGCTCGCTCGTCTTCGAGGTTCCGAGAGGGCATCAGCTGTCGCAACGCTATTGCTGCGTCAGCAACGAGAAGACGCCGAGAGTCGTCCGCTCTTCTGCGCCGATGCTCTTCCAAAACTCGCGGCCCGCGCCATTCTCGTCAAAGACGAGCAAGTGGCATTTCTCGATCCCCTCCGCGCGCAACGCGAGCAGCGCGTGCGAAACGAGCGCGCGACCGAGCCCTTCGCGGCGATGCGGCGTGGCGACAGCAAGGTGATGAATCAAACCGCGACGCCCGTCGTGCCCACAAAGAATGGTCGCTACGACGACCTGATTCTCGACGCCCACGAAGCTGAGTCCCGGATTCCGCCTCAGAAATCGCGCAATATTGTCGAACGAATCTGCACTACTCAGGCCGACGCCTGCGGTCGCGTCCCAGAGCGCGAGCGCCTGCGCGTGGTCGTCAGGTCGGAAAGCGCGAATCTCGATTGCCATCTGTCGCCACCGCGCAACTTAGCGGTGTTCGGCAGCGAGCGCCAGGGCGACCACGCGCAACTCACCGCTAGCGCGGCTCGAGCTTTGCGCCGATCCGCGCGCGCCGCGCCCGCTTACCAACCCCAATTCGAACTAGCGAGTGTGCAATGTCGGTTTGGTTGTTGTTAGCGGGCGAGGCGCGCACTGCTCGTCGGTAACTCTGCGGGTTATGGGCGTGAGTTCGCCGACCTCTGCGGGACTCGCATTCAGCCGAAACCTTCGGCCACACGTTGTCTCGCAATGATGTCCGTGGAATGCTCACGCGGTGCGGCTCAACACACTCTCGAATTTGCTCGTGCTGGTTGCAGCGGTAGAGCTGGTCGTGATTCTAGGGACCGGGCTCAGCCGTTACTGCCAGTCGTATCGAATTCAGCGCGAGTTGGCGTGCGTTTTCGGCCCTTGAAGGCTCAGCGAGTCGAGGCTAGCTGAGACCGAAGGTCTTGCAACGCGCCAGCGTCGATCGGCTCGAACGCGGTGATTTGGTGACTTTGGTCCAAGTCGGCGAGCACGATGCCCGAAGGAATGTCGAAGGGGATCGAGAACGAGTAGCGCCGCTCGAGGCGTCCCGGCACCGCCACGCTAAACTTTCCGCCGCGGTCCGCGTCGGCGGGCCAACGGGTGAGAACCAGAGTGTCGAACTGCGCAAGAAGCACGCTCGGAGACACACCGTCCATCTCGTCTGCAGGCTTGGCGGCGATGGCAGCGCTAGCTTCAGCGCAAAATCGGGGAAGTGCGTCGCGCAGGAGCGTTCCTGTATTGGTCTGCTTCGACGCTGACTTTCGTTGACGGGGAGGCATTCCAGTTCACTGTTTGTTGCGCACGGCCTGCACGAGCTTGTTGAAAAACACGCACGCTTCCGCGTGCGTCGGCGGAGGTAGCAGCATTTTGTTGCCGGGGTCGGTGGGATCCCCACCAAGAACGATCGGATGTCGCTCGTGCACTTCGAGACCGTGGGTGTTGGGGTTCGCGAGCCGCGGTTGAAAGCCGACGGGCACCGCGAAACACGCCTCGAGAAACGCGCTCCAACTCGGAAAGCGCGTCGTCGCGTACTCGGGATCGAGCGGAATGAAGGGCTGAACCAACACCGATGTATCGGGAGCAGAGCAGTCAAAGAGCAGCGCATTCCCGCCGCCGTCAGACCCCAATAGCAGGTGCCGGGGCAAGTAGAGCTCAATCGCATACGCGGAGGTTGCCGAAGCGATTTGCTCGAGTGGGTAAAGACGGATGAAGCTCGTGCCTACGAAGCCTTCACCCGAACCTACCAGACGAATGAACTCGAGGTAGTCTGCCGGCAGTCGCTCGTCGACTCGTGGCCCAACGGAAAAGCCCGGAGACGAGGGGCGCCATTCCGAGCAGACAGCGCGAAACCGCGCGAGAAGGCGTTTTGAATCGGAAAACCGCTGCGGCACCTCGCTCATCGGCTCACTCAGCGAAGCGGCAAACGGTGGCGAGCCACGAGGTTGCGAAGCTCGGTGACGAGTCCGTTGAGCCGCGTCACGTCCTGTTCGCATAGCGACGAACGGTCAACCTCTTGCTCCAAGACCGTCAGCCACGCTTCCTCGCCGTCACCTGCTGCCACAAGCTTTGATTTGCGTGTTGGGTCTGTCCCCTCCGACAGGAACAACGCCTGATAGGTTCGGTCCTCGATTCGCGTCCACGATGACACCTGGAGCCAGAGGGAAACAACGCGCTTTTCGCGGCTCAGCGTCACGGAATACGAGCCTCCGTCACGCCAAAACTCGCAGCTCGCCAATTGCCACATCTCGTCGCCCGCCCATCGCCACGTGGCACTTTCGGTCCGAGCAAAGGTACCGGCGTTCAGCGATGGGCGCCAGCGAAAGCGTCGCTGAATCCGCATCAGTTTAGGTGAGGCGCTTGCCGTCACGGGCAGAAACCGTGAACGGTTCCCAACCGCCCGGTGGATCCCATTCCCCGTCGCCTTGGATCAAATCGGGGCCCGCCTCGTGAACGACAACACCGTCGATCCCGAGCACGTCACTCGTCCACACCACCGAGCGATCCGCGGCAAGCCGAAATAGACGTTCACCGGAAGCAATGAGCAGATAGTCCGCGGTCGGGTACACGTGTCCATAGTAGGAACCGAGTTCGATAGTAACACTCGATCGGTCTGCCATGCCGATGACGTGGACATGGCTGCCAAACCCAACAACCACGTTGCCCTGCCAAATGATGGCATCTTGGAACGCGAAGCAGTCCGGGCCGAACGAGTACACGTCAACGCGCAACAGTCGAACGTCGCCGTCGCTCACGATCACATAGCGGTCGGGCGTACCACGCCCGGGAGGAACGCGCCCAACGCAGATCGGCTCGAGCCGAAGAGCTTCAGCCTCGACAACCTCGGTAATCGTCGCAACCAACATTCCGCTCAACCTTGCTCGACGACCTAGCCTTGCACCAAGGTACCGTCTGAACCTAACGCAACGGCACGCTCGTGGGAATCGGCGCGACCGCGCCGTCAGGCTGGAACTCGAAGACCAAGACGAGCTCTCGTTCGAAGTCGATCTCGAGGAAGCAGGGCGAGTGTTCAGGAATGAGCGTGCCTGCGTTGATAATCGTCAGACCAGGGAAAGCGCGAACCATGCGACGGTGGGTGTGGCCGTTGATCACCCAGCGAAAGTAGCCGTTCCGAAGCAGATTTTGCAGATCGTCATTCGTGTCCAGCGCGTAGCCGAAGTCGTCCGGCCCTACTTTGGCCATGTCGTTTGGCCCGAGTCCGTGACAGAGCAGCGCCGTGCCCTTTGCGGTCGAGATTTCGACCATCCGAGGCAGACGAGCTAGGTACGCCCGCGAAGCCTCTGAAACATCCGCAGGCAGCGTCGCGTCGCGCAGCTCACGCGCGGTGCCTGCGAGCAACCAGCGATCGTGGTTGCCGCACACCGCGACGACGTGGTGGTCTTGGAGCAGTTTGCAGCATTCATCAACTGAACCGACTCCGTCGGCGACGTCACCTGTGGCGACGACCAGCTCGACGCCCCGCTTCTCGAGCGTCGCAAGTGCCGTAGCCAGGTGCGTGTGCCGGGCATGAATGTCGCCAATCGCACCAATTCGTTCGACCGCCACGCGCGCGCACCTTTCCCAACCCTACACTAGAACGCGGTTCCGAACGTATCATTCGACAATTCATCGCGGGCGCTGAACGCGGCCCAAAGCATCCCATCAGCGCAGCCTCACGGATCGCATTGCGCAGGCAACGCAGCCAATTCATCCGGCAACGCTTCAAGGCAACGCTCGGCCCAGCTCGCGAAATCTTCGGATTTCGTGGCACTCGGCTCGAAGTAGCTCTCCAAGAACGGCGCGGGCCAAGCCGGGAGCAGTTCCGAGTCCCAAGCCGAGTCGTTGGAGTCGATGAAGCCGCCGCACAGGGTGGCTAGCTGTGCCGCAAGCACCCCGTACGCGAGATTGATGAGCACGGGTTGCCCCGCAGAGCGACGGAAGCGCCAGGTGTGCCCGATGCGCAAAGCAGCACGGATCGAGTCCGCCCACGGAACATACTGCTCGCTCTCGAGCTCATCCTTCCAGATGGCGTGGTCGTCCTCGTCAAAGAACTCGAAATACGCATCCGTCCCACCCTCTGCCCCAACGACGCTAAACCAAGCGTACGCGGAATCCGGCCACTTTGCTGGGCCATCCAGCTCCAAAGGCAACGGTTGATCGCTTCGCTTCTCGCGCAACGACACAGTCAGACGGACCGGCGCCGTAATACCAGTGCGCTCATGGATCAGCGCGACCAACTCGATCTCAGCGCGCTCCAAGAGCGAACGGAATGAGGGGATCCTGTCTTCCGTGGGAAGAACTTGAAAGATGGTGCTCACGGATTGCCACCGATCGCACTGCGGGCAAGAGCCAGCAGCCGTCTCGACACCGCAGCGGCACCGTCGAACTCGTACCAAAACGGCGCGCCCGAGCTCTCACCGTGAATGTTGTTGCACTGCCAGCACACAGAAGCCTCGACGAGTAGCGCGCCGCGGAGGAAAAAGCGGAATCCGAACGGCGGGATGTGGCAGCGTGCTTGTCCGTCAGCCGGAAGATCATTCCAACGCGACACGATCTCCGCGGCTGCCTCTCCAACCACTCTCGCACGAGGGGCGCCCTCGATCGCCGCCGCGACCATGTAACCGCTTACGCGTTGAGGGCTCAAACCCGACAAGTCCACGACCTCGACGGCATCCGCAACTTCGATTCTGGCGTTCGCAATCATGGCTGTTTCCCTGCCCCCAATTCTAGCGTGCAGCGTCCGCGCTCAATACGTGTGCGCCGAGCTTCTCGGCGAGCTGAACCGCGATAGCCCTGTGCTCGGGGCAGTCATCGAGCTGGCCCCTCCCGTAGTGGAACGAAGCGTAAGCGCGCTCGCCCTTGACCGTTCTTGCGAGACCAGGACTGTCTATCCGAATGGTGTCCCCGGTGAACGGGTTTCTGCCTTGTCTATATCCGACGTGAACGATTCCGTCGGTCGCCTCAACCGCAGCAATCCAATCGGCAAGCTCGATCGGTAGCAAGATCGATTCGCCGTAGCTGTCTGAGCGACAGATGTAGAGCCTTCCAGGACTTGGCGGCCAATCGATTCGGCACAGTTGCTCGGTTTCACGAAAATAGGGCCCCAAAAGCAGCGCGGGATCTTCGATCCCTGGAGGATCGTGAGACCATAGGAGCACGCGACTTGCGAAAGCGTCGAGTTCCGTGAAGTAGTAGTTGCCGCAGCCATCGCCATTGAGAAAGAATCGCCCGGTACACTCGACGTGCTTATACGTGCGCAACTCGAGGTTGAGCACTAGCAGCGTTTTGGGATCGAACCCGCGCGCCTCGAGAGCGGACGGCGTCTCGGACCCAACCAACGCGCGGTAGGCGGTCGGCACAACCCCCCCGAGGCGCGCCTCGAGTTCGGACAGGTCAACTTGCTTGGTAGCTGTCATGGCCTTCGAAACCCCGTCAGATCGATGGAATCGGGCGAAAAGCCGTCACGTTCGTCGTCCCAAGAGACCGCAGTGATCCGCCAGCCATGTGCGCAGCGAATGAACTGAAATACCTTGACCCCGCGCGTCTCGAAGCGTGCCCCGTTGAGGAGGCCCGACTTGCGGTAGATGCACGAACGCTGTGCGACGTTGCCCAACACTTGGGTGTACTGCGCGACTTCGGTCTCCTGAAAGTCGGTCAATGTGCCGTCTGAAAGCAGCGCCTGGCGGGGCGCAATGAATGCCTCGAGTGACGTCACCACAGGCGATGATCCGACGCATTTCGAGATGATCGCCTGATGGATACAGAGCTCGAAGATGGCATCGAGATTGAGCGCAACTTCGCCTCGATTCGTGAAAAGGTCGAAGAACGCACGCACGAGCTCATCAATGGCTCGCTGGTCGTTGTCGAGCGGTGCGTGCAGAGGGGTCATGCTCTTCTCGTCGGCGTGTCGTGCGTCGCCTCACCGAGCGCAGCTTGCGGGCAATGCATACGATCCCTCCGTAGCCACCGCGATGGCCGTCGCAAACGCCGCAGCGCACGTCTTGTCGCGGCCGGTTGCCATGAGACATGCGAGGCCAAGTGATTTTTCGCTGGCCGCCAGCGACGTGCAACACGCGACTAGCTTGTCGCAGCCTTCCCCCTTGGGAGGCCAGATGGGCGCACCGTTTAGGCTCATCGCGAAGCCGCCGAGTCCGCCGGATTGAGCTTCGCTGATCTCGTATCGATCTGGGCTGTCGGTCACGTCTCGAACGAGCTGTGTGCCGACGGGCCCGGCTTCGTGCGGCGAATCGCCGGGCGGCGCTCGATGCGGTGAATCGCCGGCGGGAGGCGCACTGTTCGCCGGTGATTGCGCCGGCGGCGTGGACGAGGAGCACGCGCAGAGCGAGCAGCTCAACAAAGATGACAGCCATAGAGTCTTCATGACGATAAACCCTTGAAGTTCCGCCCAACTTATCGCGCTTCGGCTGCGCCGGCCACGACGCAATTGCGCGCTTGTTTGCCGCTCAGCGTACACTCTCACCGCTAGTCCGAGCTTTGAGACGCTCCTCGAGCGCCCTGCCCGCTCGCCCAACCCAAGAAATCGAAACTTGCGTTATCCGCGATGTCGATGGGTTTGGGTTAGCGGGCGCGAGTCGCGATGCACGTCGCGTAGCTCGCTCGCGCAGCGCGTGCACCAAACATCGCGCGCGAAGCTCGATTATGGCGCGACGGGGCCAGTCGTGGACGCGGGGTGATTCGTCAGGTCCGTCGGGCCGTAGGTCTTGGCTTCGACGCGCGACGCCTGGCTGAGGATGTCCGGGTTCGTCGAGATGTCCGTCTCGTAGCCGCTGATCGAGCCGTGACAGCCGGCGCAGATGCCGTTGAACAGCGAGGAGCGGAAGCCCTGGCGCACGACTTCACCCGGGTAAAACTGCATTTCTTCGCGTTGGAAGTGGTCGGTGGGTTTCGAGTCACCCGCGAGCATCACGCGCGTTTGCAGGACCAAGGGAATGCCACCGCGGATGCTCGCGCTAGCGGAGCCATCGCCATACAGCGTGGGCGAGCCGAGCAAGCCGCGACGCACATAGACCTTCCCGTAGTCGTCACTGAAGACGGAGTTGGGGTTCGCCGCGTCGATGCTGGTGATGCCGGGTTCCGGGGGCAAATCTTCCCACAGCGAGAGCGCGAAGTTGCTCTTGGGCACCACGCGGCCCGTGCGCGTATTCTGGAACAAGAGGCTCGAGAGCAGCGGCGCGTCGAGGAACGTGATTTGCGAGCGCGCGCGATGAGCTTCGTCGTCGATGATTTGCGTCGCGCCGTTGGGTTCGTCGAGGCGCGACTTGAACAGGCGCAGGTTGTAGCGCGGCGCAATCGCGACCGGCCAAAGATCGTCTTTGGCATCGGTCACGAGCGGCAGTCGCTCACCCGTCGCTGGGTCGACTTCAACGATGTCGAAGTTACCGGCGAAGTTGTCGAGCGCAACGACGTTCGCGGCGTAGCTGACGAGCAGATTCTGCGACGGCAAGAGCGACGGACTGCGGTAAGCCCCTTGCGTACCGCTCAGCTTGCCCGTCGCGGCCGCGTCCAGAATGCGCACGGAGTGCTGGAAAAACGCCGGATTTGGCCAGCTGATCGCTTCCGGGTGCTGAACATAATCGTCCGGGTTGGTGCTGAGTTGGTCGATGCCCACGCTGCGGTTGATCACGGCCAAGGTGCCCGCGCCGTGGACCGCGCCGTTGTCGCTCAAGATCGCGGCGAAGTTCTTGTCGGTCAGCTCCACGAGATCCGTGAGTTGGTCGAAGTTGATCGTGTCGCGCTGGCCGAACAGCGGATGATAGTCACCGCCGTCGAGATTCATGCGCCGCCCGGCGAGTTGGTAGAACCCAGGCGCCCGCTTTTCGGAGACCATGATCAAGCGGCCGTCCCTCATGAACGCGGGCGACAGCTCTTGGTTCAAGAGGAAGGTGAGCTGACGGATCTTGCCGGACTCGAGCACGTACAGGTTGGCATTCAGCCGAGACGGATCGGCGGGTGTGCGCTGCGGGCCGTGGTAGCTGAAGGCCGAGTCATTCTTGGTGTTGCCGCGCGTGGACACGAACACCAAGCGACCGTCGGGGGCGTACGCCGGATCGAAGTTGTGAACCAGCTCGCCATTGTCCGTGAAGGCTTCGCCATCTTCCAGGGTCGGAACGGCGTTGATTGTGGGCTCGGGCGCGCAAGTGCCGCCATCGACGACGTAGACTTGGAACGGGCTATCGGCAGATTTTCGCGCAGAAAACGCGATCTTCGTGCCGTCCCAGGACACCGTGGGGCGACGCGCGTCGGTGGTCGCGGGCGACAGGCCACAGAGCGTCGACAAGCTCGTCTCGGCGCCAACGGTCACGTGGTTGGTCTGGTCCAGCGAAGCCGCCACACGGATCACTTCTGCACCAGGTGAATACGATTCGAAGCTCTGCGGCAGATCGGGCAGCGCGGCAGGAGGACGTCGCACGAACACGATACCGCTCAGCGCGGGCGGCGTGGCGAAGCGCGCGGCGCGTTCCTTCAAGAACCAAGCTTTGATTACGCAATACGGCGATTGAGTGTCGAGCGGCGCGGTCAGATCGACGGCGGCCGTGAGCTCTTCGTCCGTACAGTCGTGTTTTTCCGCGAACAGCGAGCCGCCGCGGTGAACGAGCCCGCCAAATTCGGGCGGCAGATTCTTGCGCGCCACGCGACTCGCGTTGAAGTCCGGCGATTCGAGCGCCAGTTGTTCGAGCGTGAAGGCGTAGTTCTTGCGCGTCGCTGGCAAACCGAAGTGCCCGCCGCTGCCACCGCGCAAGCGATAGTCGTGGCCCATCGAACCAGAGTGGCAATTGACCATCATGCAGCCGCGCTTGACGAGCATCGGCTGCACGCGATCGGCGAACAGCAAGAGGCCGTCGTCTTTGCCGGGTTCCACCTGATCGGTGGGTCCGCCTTTTTCCGTGGCCCAATCGACGAGTGCCTTGTAGTCGGGGTCGGTCGTGGCTTCGAAGACCGTGCCACCTTCGTGGTACACACCGCCCGCCGCCGGCGACAAGGCACGGCGCAAGATCTCGCTCGCGCCCGTGTCGACCGACACGTAGTCACCCACGGCAAAGTAGTTCCAACGCGCGGCCTCTACCGTGGTTCCACAAGTGAGGTACAGCGAGTTCGCCGCGGATCCGTGGCAATTGCCAGCCGCACAGCGCTGACCGAGCACCGGGTTGACGGTGTTCATGAACGTGCCGAAGTCCGCGTTCGGCGGATCGGCGCTCGGGTCGAACTCTGGATCGCTTCCGAGGTCGTTGGTGCATGGGCTTTGGTCGAAGACGCGCTCGGCGGGGGGCGCGTTGTTCTCGGTGTGCCCGTTGCTGATCCACGTATCGAGCGAGGTGAACGCGGGGCTCGTCAGGTCGAGCAAGCGGCCGCCGACGTGGGCGATGTCGGTCGTGACCAGCGTGGGTTCGGAGCTTTGCCAGGTGGTCACCGAAACCGGGAAAGGTTTGGCGACTTTGAGCAGCAGCGCAGGAAAACCATACGGGCCGTAGCGCAAGAACAGGTCCTGACGCTTGCTCACCGCGTCGTAGCTAGTGACGTTCAAGCTGCCGAGCGCGTTACCGTGGTCATCCGCAGCGACGTGGCAGCCCGACTTGGTTGGACTGGTCGCACAGGTTTGCACCAACGTGACGCCAATCTTGCGATCGTAGTACGTGGTCCGAGCGGCATGGTCATCCCGTTGACAAGCCGAGGTGAGGAGGACGAGAGCGAGACCGGAAGCGAGTCCCGCGCTGGCAAACCCGTTCCTTCCGACCAAACTGCGAAGCATGTCGCGCGCACGCATGAGACGCTCAACTCTACTCGACCAGCTCGAACAAAGCAGCACGCCTGGCGCGGCGGGATTGCCGCGCCAAAGCCGAAATTCCGAATGTGCGCAACGGTGCGCGCGCTGAACTCAGAGCCGGAGTGACGCGATGTTCGCCGCGTCACGCACTGCCGAGTCACTGTCGTTCTCCGCCGCGAGCACGGCGTCGAGCGCTTGCGTGTCGGCGATTTGCCCGAGCGCCCACACCGCCGCGGCGCGTACGCCAGCGTCCGGCTCATTTGCTGGCGTAGTGAGGGCGATCAGCCCGACCACCGCGTCGCTGTTCTTGAACGTGCCGAGGGTCTGCGCAGCGCGCCGACGCACGACCGGCGAAGCATCACTGATCAGGTTCACCACGCGATCGAGGTTGCTGAACACGTTGATGTGCGTTGCGGCGTTCAGCGCGGCCAGCCGCACCTCTTCGTTTTCGTCCGAGAGCGCGCCGGAAAGCTCGGAGTTCGTGCCTTGGTTGTTCAAACGGATCAGGGCGTTGACCGCGGCCAAGCGCACCTTGGACGAGCCGTCATTGGCGAGCGCTTGGGATACCGGATCGATGCCCGCGCCTTCCAAGAACTCACCGAGTGCGTTCACCGCGTATGCACGAGAGAGCTCCGAGGCCTTCTGATCGGTCGCGGTGTTGACGGTTTGCTCGTAGACCTCACCCTTGCCGAACACGCCGAAGATGCGCCGGCGCAGCCACCAAGCGCTGATTTCGCGTGATTTCGGATTCGAGGAGTAGAGCAACTTCGAGACGAAAGGCACGCAATCCAAGCACTCGACCCGCTCACCGTGCTCGAGCATCGTCCAATACTGGGTTGGGGCGAAGCTTGCTTCGACGTTGGCGTAGCGTTTGCCGGTGTTCTTGTCTTTGGTGCTGAGCAGATTGAGCAGGCGATCGGAGGTGCTAATCGCCTCGAGCGAGCTGTTTTTCAGATTCTCGTACACGGTGGAGCGGCCGAGATGGGTGGTGTCCGTGTCGTCCGCGGCGTTCGAAACCGAACCCAACGCGGCAACCGAGAGCGCGATCGAAGCAGTCAGAAAGCGACGAAATTTGCTGGTCATGGTTTGTTCCTTCGCACCCTTCTCAGTACTTACCGCTGACTGGATCGCCATCGCTGAACGGTTTGAAGTCGGAATTTTGACGGGCGTAGTATTGACCGCCCATATCGATGGCGCGGATCAACTTCACCAGCTCGGCGCGCGTCAGCCCCGCGAGCTTGGCGTGATCGGTGCGCTTGCCACCGGCCACGTTCGGATCCGTGAACGCCTCATCGAGCGGCCAGGCGTACAGATTCGCATCCTTGACCGAGGTCACGTTCAGCTTCTCGATCACGAGACTGTTGCGCGCGTCGCTCGGCACTGCCCACTTCGGCGGCAGCGTGCCGGTAATCGTCACCTTGCCCATTTCCATGGACATGGCTGCCGGGTAGAACAGCGACACGTACGATGACGGCCAGGTCGCCACGCGGCGGTCGTAGTAGACCGTGACCGGCGTATCGGTCAGATCCATGCGCGCGATCTTGTAGTCGGTCATGGTGCCCTTGACCGCATTGGTCATGGTCACGGTGTAGAACTCTTGCGCCTTGTCGCCGTTGGTCGTGCCGTTGTGGCAGGACACGCACTTGGCGTTGAGCAGCGCCTGGATTTCGTTCGGATTGCTCGCGTCGTTGGCCTTTGCCCAGGGATACTCCGTGCGCATCTCGACCGGCTTCATGAAATTCTCCGGACCGCGTCCGGCCGCAACCGTCAACGCGCCCGAGCCCACGCTGGGCAAGTTCGCCTTGTTGCGGTCCTCGTGGCAGCCACCACACACGCGGCTCTCGCCGGGCATGCCTTGAATCCAAGTGGTTTGGCTGCGAATCGACAAATCGAACTGGTCGATCGGCTGCAAGTGGACGGGCACGTAGGGCGGAATGTTGGCGAGCCAAGATCCGTCCTTTTCGACCTTGGCTTCACCCAAGATCGCCGCGCCTTCCGCCATGGTCAGACCGAACATGGTGTGGTTCGGCGAGCCCTCGGTGGAAAAGCCCTCGATGATGCGCACGCGATCGGCCTGCGCTAGAGCTTCTTCGGTGGGCGTGCTGGTCGTGAACTGCGCGCCGGACACGGTGTCGTTGTGGCGCGCGGACAGCGACGTCTCGCGCACGTTGATCGAGCCAAAGGTGGCCGGCTTGGACGAGTCCGCCGTGACTTGGCTGGTGGGAATGATGCGCGGCTCGGGACGCGCGGTGATCGCGTGCGCGTACAGCTCCCACACGTCCTGGTCGTTGACGATCAGCTGATTTTGCGCCTTGGCTTCGTTGTACCAATACACGCCGTAGTCGGGCGGGCTGAGTGATAGCTCGTTCGACTCGTCCACATTGCCTTCGGCCCAAGACACCATCACGCGGCCATCCGGCAGCGTGGTTGGCGAACGGTAACGACCGATCGGTGACGGTTCATCCCCGCGCGGCACGCCCGGAGTGAGTACGCGGTATGCGTCTTCCAACGACTTTTCTTCGTCGAATTGGCCTTGAGCTTGCGGATTGTCGGAACGCGCGTCGAGCTTGACCAGAGCGCCGGCTTGAATCGTATTCTCGCGGTTGGTGACGATGCCGTAGAACACGTTGGGCGTGGTGCTCTCGGTCACCTGCACCATCGAATTGCCCGGCTTACCGTGTTGCCCGCTGAGCGCCACGATCTGCGTGCAGTCCGGGTTCATGGCGAACACCTTCACGTCATTGACGTTCTCGAGGTGCTCCCAGCGCGAGAAGCCGACGCGACCGTCGTGCATCGGGAAGAGCGTGATGATGTGCGACAGATTTTGCGAGCACAGCTTGCGATCCGCGTCGCCACCCGTGGTCGTGATCGTCGCCAGCTGCGTCACGGCGCGTGCGTGGTTGTACTCGTCCGCGCGAGTACCCATCTCCGTGTACGCCTGATTGGTCGTGAACACGATGCGCTCACCCGGCGAGAAGATGGCCTGCTGATCGTCGTACACGCCGAAAGTGAGCTGCTTGACGGCAAACTTTCCGTCGATGCCGCGATCCACGGGCGCGGTGTACACGTGGTAGCTGTCGTGCTCGTCCCTCTTCATCGTGAACACGACTTTGGTGCCGTCGAAGCTCACGTCCACGCTCGACACGTCCGCAGTCGGGTAGTCTTCGATGATGTTCGCCTGCGGATTGCCGGTCTTCAGATCGAACACCTGCAGCTTGCCGCCGGGCACGTAGCGGCCGTAATCCATGACCTGGCCCATGCCACCGGCGACGTCGATCTTGACGGTGCCGTCGGCGTCGATCGTCGTGTGCTGGCGCACCGCGTACACGATGCGTGACACGGTGCCCACGCCGTCGTCGTCCGAGCTCTTGCTCGAGCAGCCGGGAAGCAGCGCGAGCCCGGCAAGCAGGGAGAGCACGCCAGCGCTGCGAAAACGGGTGAGGTGTCGGGACATTCTCAAAAACTCCTTGAACACGGCAGTGCGGAGCAACCGCGTCAGCCTTAGATAAAGCAGGAAGCGGGCCAGCCATAAAGAACAATCATTTCATGTACCTAATGGCGAAACTCGTGGGCCTGGACCCCCGAACCAGCGGCCCATCGCGCGGCCCCGAGCCCCCAGCGTACATTGGCTGATACCGGCGCCTGTTCCAGCCGCACCCCGCGGGCGAGAGCACATGGAACCTAGGCTCATCGTCAGCTACAGGGGGTGTCGCAAACATGACTCTCCAGTTCAATGAACAAGGCTTGATCCCCGCCCTGGCTCAGGACCGCTTCGACGGCCAGGTGCGCATGCTCGCGTGGATGAACCGCGAGGCGCTCCAGCACACCTTGGAAACTGGCCTTGCTACCTTTTTCAGCCGATCTCGCGGAAAGATGTGGGTCAAAGGCGAGAGCAGCGGGAACGTCTTGCGCGTCCATTCCGTCACCGCGGATTGTGATGCCGACACCCTGCTCCTGCTCGTCGAACCGGCCGGCCCATCGTGTCACACGGGTCGTCCAAACTGCTTTTTTCAGCGGGTCGAGGCGGACGGCAGTCTGACCGAGCAATCATTCGAGGTGACGCCATTCATCGAGGAACTCGAGCGCACGATCCGCGAGCGCCAAGCCAGCACGGCAGCGAAGAGCTACACGAAGAGCCTGCTCGACGGGGGTATCACCAAGATAAACTCCAAGATCAGTGAGGAGGCCGGGGAATTGGTGGCCGCGCTGGCCGACGAAAGTGACGATCGCGTGCTCAGTGAGGCCGCTGATCTGCTGTTCCACATGCTGGTAGGTCTGCGTGCGCGCGGGCTCGACTTCCGACAAGTCGTGGCGTCGCTCGCGAGTCGCACGACGCAAAGCGGACACGAAGAGAAAGCGAGCCGACAAAAACCCACCAACGCTTAGCGAAGTGCGGTTGGGGGACTCTACTTCTGCTGCGCTTGGCCGTAGTCGGATGTAGGTGCAAACACGTGTCGCATCGAGGCTGCAAATTGCCGAGCAGCAGCTGCGGGGGCAGCTGGCCTCAGCGGGTTTGACCCCCTGAGGAGCGCTCGTTATCGTTGTCTTTCTCATTCTGAAACGCGCGCGCGCCCTCCCCTACCTGATTGATCGAGATGCCCATCAAGATTCTGGTTTTCGAGAGTGATGCCACCTTCGCTGCGCAGCTCAAGAGCGGGTTTTCTGCGCTGGGTTGTGAGACCACCGTCGTCGACGACGCCAACCTCGGTTTGCAAGCGGCGGCGCGAGAAAAGCCGGAGTTGATCCTGCTCGCGATCGAGCTGCCGCGCATGAACGGCTTCTCGGTGTGCAACAAGCTCAAGCGTGACGCGGCGTTGAAAGACGTGCCGCTGATCATCATGAGCTCGGACTCTACGGAGGAGACCTTCGAGCAGCACCGCCGTTTGCGTACGCGCGCGGAAGACTATTTGCACAAGCCGATCAGCTTCGAAGCGCTCTTGGGGCGCATTCAGCCATTCGTGAAGATCGGTGCGCCCGAGCCCGCTGCGACGTCAGACGAGCCGAGCGCAGAAAGCGCGATCGTGCTCGATGACGACATCGAGATCGAAGAAGCGGTCGAAGAAGAAGTGGTCGAGGTGCCGCGCCCCTTGAGCTCCCGGCCCTCGGCCCACGAAAGCATCGTCGACCGAGACGTGAACGAATTTGCGGATCAAGCGTTCGGCGCTTTGGAAATACTTTCGCCCAGCGTCGCCCCGAGCGAAGTCGTGATCGACGAGCCCGAGGCCACGGACTCAGAGGTCAGCGAGGCAGAAGTTACGGATGCCGATGCCGAAGTCACTGAGGCGGAAGTGACCGAAGTCGAGATCGCGGCAGCGTCGATCGCGCCGATCTCCGGCGATGCCATCACCGCGCCGCCCGGAGCTTCTGAACCTGAGGTCGCACAAGCGAGCGTGGTTCCGGAACTAGACGAGATCGAAGTCGCCGTGGCGTCGATCATGCCGCAGCCGCCGCCGCCCGCCGACCTCCAGCTCGGTTCGGTGCCACCGCCACCCGCGGCTACGTCGCGCCCCCCGATGCCACCGGCACGCATTCCGTCGCTGCGCCCATCTGCGACCCCGCGCGCCGCCGAAGTGGGCGATACCACGAAGTATCGCGAAGAGATCGATCGCCAACGCTTGCGCATTCGCGAGCTCGAAGACCTCGTGCGCAGCGCGGACGCCAAGAGCGCGGATTTGGAAGACGCGCTCAAGCGCGGCGGCGCCAAAGACAGTGAGGTACAGCGATTGCAGCGCGAGCTCGACGAAGCCAAGGCTCGCTCGGCGTCGATTGCGCCGGGCAAAGGCGCAGGCTCAGCGCGCGAGTTCTTGGATCTGCGCGAGCAGCTGAACAAGAAAGACAAAGAGATCCTCGAGAGCCGCGATCAGCTCTCGCACAAGGAGAAGGATCTGATCGCCCTGCGCGACGGAGCGATTGCTCTGGAGCGCGACAAGGCCGATCTGCACGATCGCATCAACGAGCTCGAAAAGCAGGCGATCGAGCTACAAAAGGCCACGGACGCCGCCAAGAGCGACAAAGAGCAAGCCGCCAAACGCGCGGACGATTTCAAGCGCAAGGCGGAGAAGACCAAGACCGATCTCGACGCCAAATCGGCCGAACTGTTCGAAGCCAAGAGCGCGCACGAAGCCACGCTGGCCGACTACGACGCGCGCACCGCGCAACTCAGCACCGACCACGACGCGCAGCTGGCCCAGGCCCGCCTCAACCAGGCCACGGCGATCGCCGCGGCGGAAGCGGCTGGGCGTGAATTGGCCGAGCAAAGCGCGGCGCGCGCGCGCCGCGAAGCGGAAGCCGAGCACGAGCAAGCATCGGCCGCACAACGAGACGCCGCAGCCGCCGCACAACGAGACGCCGTGCAAGCGCGTGAAGCCGAACTCAAGCGCGAGCTCGACAACAAGCTCGCCGCATTGCACCGGGCCAACGAAGACGCGATGAATCGGCTGCGCGCCGAGCACACGCAAGACATGTCCGACGCGGAAGCGGCGGCCAAGAAGTACCTCGAAAGCCGCGAGCAAGAGCTGAGCGGGCAGCACGAACGCGCGCTCGGCGCCCAAAAGACCGAGCACGAGGGCATGCTCGCGGCGCTCGCCTCCGAGCACACCAACGCCATCGCCTCGCTCACCTCGCAGCACGACGACACGCTGTCGACCATCACCGATCAGCACTCGAGCGCACTCGCGACGCTCGGCAGCGAAAAAGCCCAGAGCGAAGCCACGCGCGACGCAAAGATCGCCTCACTCGAAGCCGAACTGAACACGCGCACCGAGGAGCTCGCTGCGGCGCACGACTCGATCACCGCGAAGGATCGCACGATTGGTGACTTGGAAGCCAATCTGCTCACCAGCAACGACGAGCTGAGCGCTGCTCGCAGCAACGGCGAGAGCCAGGCCGCTTCGATTCAGAGCCTGGAGAGCCAGCTGTACAGCGTGAATGCGGAGCTGAACACGGCAAAAACCAAGCTCACCGACTACGAGTCGAAGCTGACTCGCAACGAAGCGGCGCTCGCTGCGGCCAACGACGACCTGCGCAGCACTCGCGATGCGCTCACCACCGAGCAAGGCCGAGTCGGCCGTGCGCAAGCCAAGTGGACGGATGATCGCGCCTCGCTCGAGCGCGCCAAAGACGCCCTGGCCGCTGCGCTGGCGCAGATCGAAGAAGCCGAGGGTCGCCCGCTCGATTGAGCTCACGACGCTGACCGCCGCACACACCCCTACACCCTCGAGGGTGTTTGGTTCACCCTAGACTTATAAGTCGTGTTTTCATCGCCGCGCCTCGCACTTGTCGCTTAAGCAGCCACGCGGCCGGACGTTTGGGGTGCCAATGTCGCCTCACGACACGTCCAACCGAAATAGCGACGCTTGGGCTCGCCTCCGCAAGTACGCCGAGAAGACGAACAATGTCGAAAGCGGCCGTGATCGGCCCGGAATCGTCAGCTGCAAGCGCGCAGCCGTAACCCCGGCGGCTTCCGCCGCTGACGACGAAGATGACGGTCCGATTACGACTCGCTGGGCAGTAGGCTAAAAACAGCCACTTTTCGCCCTGTTTCTGCTCGCTCGTGACGCTGCATCACGAGTGTCGTGTCATTCACCCGGGTTCTCGGTACCCAGCGTGCGTGAAAGAGTGAGTTCATGACCGTCGATGAACTACACGCGCGCCTGGGGACCGGCCGGACGGACACAATGGACGATCGCGAGGTCGTGTCATTTCACCGTCGGCGAGACCTTTCAGGGGTGGAAGTCCGCTCGCTGAAAAACTCGAAACGAACCTTCCACGCCTACAGCACGGACTTCGAGTTTTTCGCACCCAGTACGTGGCAGGGTGAGCTCTGGCACCGGCGCCGCCAAACGGTGGTCGGCCCGGGCACGGTGCTGTGCGCCCACCCCGGCGAGGTCTTTTCGGCTCGGCGAGTCATCACGCCCGGAGCGGGGAACTTTCTGACCATCGACGCTCGCGTGTTCCACGAATACTTGTCCGAGCAGGCACAAGTCACGAGCAAGCTGCGGCTACGTGCGGTCACCAAGATGTCGCAGCCGCTCGACGAGAAACTGCGCGAGGTCTTCCGGGTACTGCGACCGGGACCGACCGCACTAGAGATCCAAAGCGCGCTGGTCGAGTTCGTGAATGCCATGCAGAGCGAGTTGCTCGAGGACTCGAGTGGAGAAGCGCCCAGCCTCGACTCGGGTCTGCGCACGGCCGAGCGCGTCCGCGAATGCTTGCACTTCGACTCTTCGGCGACCGTCGATCTGTCTACGTTGGCCAAGCAAGCGGGAGTCAGCCGCTACCAAGCGCTGCGCTTGTTCAAGCGGCGCTACGGATTGCCACCGCACACGTATCAACTCAGCGTGCGCGTTGCGCTCGCACAGAAGGCGTTGCGCGAGGGACAACAACCCGTACACGTGGCAACGCACTACGGCTTCGTCGATCAAAGCCACTTCACGCGGCACTTCAAGCGACTACTCGGCGTGACCCCGGCGCAATACGCGCGCGTCGGAGCACGCCCGCACGTCGGCAAAGCTCGCCCGCGCGCAGAAGCATTCCTCGGCAAGGCGAACAACGGCGTGGACTCGAGCCGAACTATAGCGCGCGAGATTCTCGCGTGAAGCCTGGGAGCCCCACCAAGGGGCGGTCCCAACTCGGCGGATCTTTGAGGTGTTCCGCCAGGAAATCCACGGTCGCGCGCACCTTGGTCGAGAGCTGACGCGCGGAGGGATACACCACGAAAACCGCCGTACTCTCGAACTCCCAGTCGGGCAACACGCGCACCAACTCACCCGCACACAACGCGGGACCGACCACCAAAGTCGCGCCGACGGTGATGCCATGACCGCGCTTGGCAGACGACGCGACGACGTCGGCATTGTTCGACGACATACGCCCCGACACGTTGACCGTGACGGGCCCCTCGGGGCCCAGCAGCTTCCACTCGCGGGGTCGCGCAAAGCTGGTGAAGAGTACACAGTCATGATTGCTCAGCTCGGATGGGTGCGTGGGCGCCCCGCGCCGCTCGAGGTATTCACCCGAAGCCACGAGCACGCGATGATTCGTGCACAGCCGTCGCGCAATCAGTCGAGAATCAGAGAGTGAACCGATGCGCAGCGCTAGATCCATCCCTTCGTCGATCAAGTCGACGAAGCGATCGGTCAGATTGAGCTCGATGTTCAGCTCCGGATACGAGTGCAGCAATTGGTCCAGCAGCGGTGCGATGTACGTCTGCCCGAACACCACGGGTGCGCTCACCCGCACTTTGCCGCGCGGGCGAAGCGCAGTCTCCTGAACCTCGGCCTCGGCGTCCGCCAAGTCGACCATGATCTGCACGGTGCGCGAGTGAAACGCGGCACCCGCCTCGGTCAATGACAGTTTGCGAGTCGTGCGCTGAACCAGCCGAGCACCGAGTCGTTCTTCGAGTCGTGAAACGATGCGACTGACCCCCGACGGACTGAGCGAAAGCTCATCGGCCGCTTTGGCGTAACTCGAGTGCTTCACTACGCAGTGAAAGACAGTAAGTTCGAGGGTTTCGGTAACCATGCGCGGCGCGCGGGAGTCTAAACCAACCTTTGGGGGCTCTGCACCTGAGGGTTTTCGCTACTGACCGCCAGTTTTCACGGCCGAATACGGCTCGGACCGTGCGCTCGGCGACTGTGCGCGCCCTCAAAAACTATTTGCTGTCCTTTGATTTGATGGTCACGGATTATCGCCAATCTCGGCGCAGCCTTCGGCGTCATGGCCGAAACTTCCGCTGAAAGCAGCCGAGAAACGGCCGCGCTAGCGCGTGATAGAACAGGCGGATGCGGCGAACGGTGGTGGCGCTGACTCATTGTCTGGCATTGCTGACAGCGGCCTGCGGCAAAACAACCACTGAAGTACCAGGTGCGTCAGGTCGAGCAGGCAGCGGCCCGGTCGGAAGCGACACCCCAGTCGGCGGCGACGGCGGCACCGAACCCGCCACTGACGCGGGCGTCAGCGCGCCGAGCGCAGACTGCAGCCATGTCGACATTCCGGATCCGGAGCTGGCGCGCGCTGTGCGCGACCGATTGTCGCTCTCGGCGAACGATGAAATCACGCCCGAGCGTCTGCTCCAGCTCAATTACCTGAACGCGGGTCGGATAGGCGAGACACCGATTGTCAGTATCGAAGGTCTGCAGTGCGCGAAAAATCTGACCTCGCTCACGGTCACGTACGGGGTTGTCAGCGACCTTTCTCCGCTAGAGCGGCTCGACAGACTCAGGGACCTCAATCTTGCGCACAATCGCATCGAAGATCTGAGTCCGCTGCGCGGGCTTCCCCTAGAGCGGCTGTTCGTGGACGACAATCCTCTCGATGATTTGGCGCCACTCGCCAACAGCAAATCATTGAAGGCGTTCGGCGCGGGGCTGTCGAACGTGAGCTCGCTCGCAGCGCTCTCCGGCATGCCGCTACTCGAGCAAGTTTGGGCCGAGCAAGCGCAGCTCACTCAGCTCTCGGATTTTGCGCCGCCACCCGCACTCGAGGAACTCTGGGTCGGCGGTAATCGCATTGCCGATCTCGCTCCGCTGCGCGCGTTCCCCAACTTGATTCGGGTCGATGTGAGTGAAAACGAGCTCCAATCTCTCGAGCCGCTCGCTGCGTTGCCGCTGCTCGAGTACCTCAATGCCTCGAACAATCCGCTCATCACCCTCCACGGCTTGGAAACGTCGCTGGTATTGAAAGGCCTGGACGCCTCGCACTGCAAGCTCAGCGATATCTCGGCGCTGAGCTCGATTCATGCGCTCATCGACCTGACGCTCAACGACAATCAGATTTCGAACATTTCGCCGCTCCTCGAGCAGCCGTCGCTCGATCGGCTGACACTCGCCGACAACCCACTCGGCGATGCGACGAGTCTCGCCACTCTCGTCAGCCTGAATCAACTCGATTTGTCGGGCACGCAGATCAGCGAGCTGCCCAACTGGCAAGCCGTTTGTCAGTGGGGATGCCGCGTGATCATCGCCGAACGCACCTCGCTGAGCCAAAGGACGCTAGACGTCGAAATCCCGGAGCTTTGCGATCAGTGGCGCGTCAATGTCTTCACCACCGAGCAGAGGTGCGCGGTGTGCGACACATCGCTGCCTCATTGAAGGCTCGGTGGGCCGCGGCTGGCTGCGCCCCGTCTTCCCGTGTTAGCGTCGGAGTATCGGTAATCGACCAAGGCGAGTCTTGCCAGAAAGGGAAAGCCCAATGTCATTCGAGAAGACCGAGCTCAAGGCGCGTATCGAGGCCAAACGTAAGGAGCTAGAGGCGCAGATCGCCAAGCTCAAAGCCGATTCGATCGGCGGCGCAAATGACTCACTCGTGAAGTTACAAAAGAAGTTGTCGGGCCTCGAAGAGGACCTCCACAGCGGTTGGGACAACCTGACGGAAGCCGCAGCGGGAAAGCTCAATCGCTGGCTCTCCGACAAAGATTGAGCTCCACGTTCCAGCTCAGTTCGCGTCGCTCACGCCGCCCCAAAACTAGAAACCCCAGCAACTGCTGGGGTTTCAGTGAACGCATCGGGGGTTGAAACTCGCGCTCCGTCTAGCGGGCTCAGATCGCGCCAGCGTCGATCCACGCGCTGATGGTCGCGATGTCGCTCGGCGCGAGCGCTGGCTTGTTGAGCGGCATCTGCTTGCCGCTGAAGCAACCGCCATCTTGAGCGGCACCCAAGAGCTTGTCGACGATGTAGCTGTGCGCGGCTTGGCCGGGCACGATGCGCAGCTTCGCCGCACATCCGCCGGAAGCCACGTTCACGGAAGTTCTGATGTCCGTCAAATCCAAACCGCGCGCGGGGCGCGGCGGAGCATGACAGCTGATGCAATTGGCATCGATGATGCTCTGCACTTGCGCGACGGTCGGAGTGCAGGTGATGGTGGTCGTCGCTTGCGCGGCACAAGAGGCTTCGGGGTCTCCGTCCGAGACACTCAGTGAGAGCGTCACTTGGCCGGGAGCCGTGCACGTAAAGGTGGGCGCCGCCAGCGTGGCGTCGTCGAAAGTGCCGGAATTTGCGGTCCAGGCGTAACTGAGGGCAGAGGGCGCTGCGTCGGCGTCGTGCGCGGTCGCGGCGAGCGAAATCGAGCCGCCCACGAGGACCTCCGCGGGGTTGCTCGTGACGCCATCGATCACAGGGCAAACATTGAACGTTCCCCCGACTTTCACGCTGCCCGTCGTCGACAATTGATGACACAGCAGGTGAACAGGCACGACCGTCGTTTGATTGGGCGCGATGTCGAACGTGCCGGACCCCGAGCAGCTCATTGCGCCGTCGGTCGTGGTTCCGCTCAGAGTGATGGTGTATCCGCTCCCCACCGGAAGCCCGCCCAAGACGGCGCTGAGTACGGTGCTCTCCGCCACCTTGAAAGTACCGGACTTCACGTACTCGTTTGGCCCGACGATGCTGTAGCTAACTTGTTCGAGCGTCCCTCCACCTACCTGAAGGTTCAACCCGATGCTCCCAACGCCCTCGCCCCCAGAGTCCGACACCTCGGCGCCAGCGGAACAACCGACAAGCCCGGCCGAACCGGCGAGCCCCACGATGAGCGCAGAAATTCCTGCGTTTCGAAGCAAGCGAACCATGTAACTCCTCCTTGTGAGAAAAACCCCAGTTGTGGCAAGGCGATAGGCATGAATCGCCTCCCCGCGGCGCGGACCATACCGTGAGTCGGCCGTCACGGGCAGTAGGATTATTGCCAATCCAGCGGCACCGCGAAAACACGCCTTCTAAACGCTCAATTCTTTACGTCACCCCAACCGGTGATCAGGTAAGACTCGAGCTCACGGCGCCACGATCCACTCTAGAGGCCCGAACCACCATCGGTTTGGGGTGATCGAGTGCTCACGGACTGCGACTTCGAGCTGCCTCGCAAGTGTCGTTTCGAGACGACATCGTGCAGACTGGGAACGACAGCTCGATCGCCCTCTATCCGCGATTTCGGCTCAGAATTGCTCGTTGCACGGCGAGCGAACGCGATGGCACGTTCCGTGCTGATACGCCGTCCGTGCCGAAAACCAAGAACGCCAAGCAAACGTCCGTCACCAGCCGCGACTTGCCTGTGGTCAAGAAGCCAATTCGCCCGTTGTCTTCGCGCCCACCAGTCGCGGCGCGCGTCGATGTCGTAGTGGCTGATCTCGAGCGCGACCCGCGTCGCAAGTAACACGGTGTGTCGGCACAGACGGCTTCACGGCCAAGCACGTTTTCAGCCTCGGAGTTCCAAAGATGGCGAGACTGACTCGTTGCCAGCGCTCGTGTGAGATGATGGTTGGACAATGTTGAGGTTCGCGTACTGGGCTGGGTTGGGGGGCGTCATTTGCTCGCTCGGCTTGGCATGGTTCGCGTGGTCCGCGCTGCCCTTGGCGAGTCATGGAAGCCCGTACGTTGCACTGTTCCTGAGTGTTTTCGTCTCCTTTGTTCCCGCGATCCTGGCCCACCCCGCGCGGACGAGCTCTGGCGGAAATTTCGAATTGGATTCGAGCGCACTCACGGTTGCGGAACCATGGACGCTCGCGCTGGCGATCGCGAGCTTCATTGCGATGTGTGCGACCGTGCTCTGGCTTCCGAGTGATCACTTTTCAATCGAAACCGCGTCGCTTGTCGGTCGCGTCGACCGACAAGTGTCGCTCTGTGCATTCTTCGCGACGTTCCACGCGTCCGCGCTGTGCATAGCGAGCTCCGGACTGCGTTGGGGTCTCCGTTCAACGGGCGTGCCGACGGGTTATTGGCTAGGAAAGCTATTCCGTTCGAGACCGAGTCTGCAAACGCAGACTAGCCGCCCGGGGGCGCCACTCACTTACCGAACCGCCAAGGTGGGCTGGCTCGCCATCGTTCTGGAATTCGTGGGCTCGGTGGCTGCGATCGCGTTTGCCGGAAACGAGCTGCCCGAAGTCTTGCAGCTGCCGCACGTGAATTTGCTGGCCCTGGTACTGCTGATCGTCCCTTTTTGGCATTTGTTTCTCAAAAGCTGTGGGCACGTCACGTTCGTGCTCGAAGGGGACAGCCTGGTCACGCAGCACTTTCCGTTTGGCTCGCGCAATCGCCGCATCCCCCTCGCCGACATCCGCGGCATCCAAGTGAACGCCGAACTGGACGCGGAAGGACGGTTGACTCACTACTCACTGCTGCTGATCCGGGATCGCACGAGCATCGACCGCCTCGTCGACCACTTGCCTTCCGCCGAGCACGCGCGCGCCCTCGCGCAGCAGATCGACGCCTTGCTGCGCGCCTCAGCACGCTTTCGCTGAGAGAGCTGCACACGCTGGGCGTCCAGCGCTTGGATTCGTGCCCAAAGACGGTACTCTGGCGGCGACCTAAGGGCCCCGAGTTCGTATGCAAAATCCCCAAGCGATCAAGATCAACAAACGAACGATGCTCGCCACCAGCGTGGCGCTCGGCGGAGCGGCACTGACGGGCTGCGCAGGCGTGAGCGCTGCCAACCCGGCTCGCGTGCCGTCGGACTCGACGCAAACCGGCTTCGTGCGCCGCGACGGCACGCGGCTCACGCTGGACGGAAAGGCCTACCGTTTCGCGGGTGCCAACATTTGGTACGGCGCTTACTTGGGTGCCGACGCCGGGTACGGTGATCGCGCCCGACTCGGTCGCGAGCTCGATCGACTCAAATCGCTCGGGGTCAGCAACCTGCGCATCCTCGCCTCCGCTGAAGAAGGTCCGCTCCAGCATGCGATCAAGCCGGGCTTTCGCAGCAAAGATGGCTGGAACGAGACTCTGCTCCGGGGTCTCGACCAGTGCCTTGCCGAGGTCGGCAAGCGCGGCATGAAAGCAGTGCTCTACCTCAGTAACTTCTGGGAATGGTCCGGAGGCTTCGGCACCTACCTCTGGTACACGACGGGCAACTACATGAACATGGGCGATCCCGCCCATCCTTGGCCAGAGTTTCCCGATCACAATGCCGGCTTCTACCGAACACCTGCCGCTGTCGCGATGTTCCACGAGCATGTGCGGAAGCTCGTCGCGCGCAGCAACCACGTCACCGGCATTGCTTACAAAGACGATCCGACGATCATGGCTTGGCAGCTGTGCAACGAACCGCGACCCGGCGGAACGGAGCCGGTGATCGTCGAGACGCTGCCGGCTTACTATGAATGGATCCGTAGCAGCGCCCAACTGATCCGCTCGCTCGATTCCAATCACCTCGTCTCACTCGGGCATGAAGGCACCATTGCCACTGGTGACCGCGAAGAGCGCGTGGCCGAAGCTCACTCGCACATCGACTATGTCACCGCGCACATTTGGCCGCTCAACTGGGGCTGGGTGAACGGCAAAGACTTACGAGGGACGTGGGAGGCCGGCGCGGCAAAGGTAAGCGCCTATTTGAAGGTCCATGAAGGCATCGCCCGCAGCCTGAACAAGCCTTTGGTATTCGAGGAATTCGGCTTCCCCCGCGACGGCGAGCTGTACGATCCGAGTGCTGGCACGAGCTTTCGAGAGCGCTATTACCGGATGATCTACGACGCGGTCGAAACGAGCGTTGCGCAAGGCGGGCCCATCAGCGGCTCGAATTTTTGGGCGTGGAACGGTGAAGCGCGCGCGCAGCACGCGGATCACCGGTTTCAAGAGGGTGACCACCAGTACATGGGCGATCCGCCCCACGAACCGCAAGGCTGGTACGGCAACTTCGATAGCGACCAGCCGATGCTCGAGCTGATCCGCAGGCACGCGGAGAAGTTGCGCGGCTGAGCCTGGCTGTCGTCGGACGGCTCAGGGGTCGCGATCGAAGGTCTGCCAAGTACCGTCGATACGGCGCTGATGCGGCAGGAAGCGCGCCTTGTATTTCATGCGCTCGGACTCGGCGATGTACAGGCCCAGGTACAAGTAACGCAGTCCCCAGCTCTTGCAGAGTTCGATTTGTTTGAGCACCGAGAAGGTGCCGATGCCGAGCTTTTCGTAGCTCGGGTCGTAGTAACAATAGACGGCCGAGAGCGCTTCGTCGCTGCGGTCGACGAGCGCGACGCCGATCAATTCGCCGTCGAGCAAGTAGCGCAGTTCGAAGGTTTCGCAGCAACTCACGACCAAGAACTCGCGGTAACCTTCGAGGTCGATGCCGTCGCGATCGCTCGCCAAACCGCGCAGTTCTTTGTGGCGATTGTACAGCTCGACGCGGCGCACATCTGCGATCGGATCGGCGACCTCGACGGTCAGCCGCGCATTGCCGCGCTCCAGAGCGCGGCGCTGAGAGCGATTGGGCTTGAACTGTCCGACCTCGATGCGAATCGGTTCACACGCGCGACAACCGGGACACGACGTGCGGTAGAGAAAGATGCCTTGTCGGCGATCGCCGGTGTCCAGGCGCTGTTCGAGCTCGGTGCGTTGCAGCAAACGAGCGGGAATACGCAGCGGCATGCGCGCGATGCGCTCCGCTAGATACGGACACGGCTGCAAGCGGTCGTAGACGATCAGCTCTGGCGGATCCCCGGGCAGCACCCGATCGTGCGGCAGCAAACGCGGCTTCGTCATCGCTCCAGCATGAAGGGTTCGGGGAAGATCTCGGCAAAGCCGAGCACCCGCTGCTGCCGCGGGTTGGCGACGACCAGGCGCGCATCGCGCTGGAACTCCGAGATCACCTGCCGGCACAAGCCGCACGGCATGGCCAACGTGTCAGCGTCCGTGAAGACGGCAATGCTCGTGATCGCGCGCTGGCCCGCGGCGACCATGGCCAAGATGGCCGAGCGCTCCGCGCAGATCGTCGCGCCGTAACTCGCGTTCTCCACGTTGCACCCGACGAACACTTGGCCGCTGTCCGTGCGCAGCGCGACCCCCACCAAAAAACGCGAATAGGGTGCATAGGCGAGCTCGCGTACGGCGCGCGCGCGCGCCACGAGTTCAGCCAAATCTGGGCTCAAAGCAGCGGCAAATTCGCTCACGATGCGCTCGTTCCTGCCGCAATCACCCAGCGCGTCAAGAGGGCAGTAAATGCGTCGCGCGTACGGCGCGCGGTCGCTTCCACTTCGCTATGATCCAATAGTTGTGCCGATAACCCCGCGGCTAAATTGGTGATGCAACTGACCGCGCCGACGCGCACACCGCGTTGACGCAGCGCGATCACTTCCGGCACGGTGCTCATGCCGACTGCATCGGCGCCGAGCGTGCGCAGCATGCGAATCTCTGCCGGCGTCTCGTAGCTCGGACCGAGCAGCGCGGCGTACACACCTTCCCGCAGCGTGACACCAGCTTGCTGCGCGGCGTCGCGAGCGAGCCCTTGTAACCCGAGATCGTAGGCCTGACTCATGTCGGGGAAGCGCGGTCCGTCACCGAAATTGGGACCAGACAATGGGCTCTGACCCATCAGGTTCAAGTGGTCCGTGATCAGCATCAGATCGCCGGCAGCAAAACTCGAATGGATCCCGCCGGCCGCGTTGGTCAGCAGCACGACGCTGCAACCGAGCTCCGCCAGCACGCGAACGCCAAACACCGAGCGCGCCGGCGTGTTGCCTTCATAGATGTGCGCGCGCCCTTGCAGACACGCGACGTCGGTCGCACCGAGCGAACCCAAGCACAGATTGCCGGCGTGCCCCACGACACTCGAACGCGGCATCTCGGGGATCTCGGCGTAGGGGATTCGCAGACCCGAAGTCAGTTGGTCCGCAAACGCGCCGAGGCCCGACCCGAGCACCACACCTACACGCGGACGCGCGGGCGCGCGCTCGGCGACAAAGGCGGCAGCGTGTCGCACGCGCTGGAGTTCGCCGTCGAGCATCGGCCTCATCCTAGCCTGGCTTCGGCCCGGGCGACCGCCATGCGTCGATTTGCCTACGAAATCGGCCAAACGGGGCCAGAAACCTGCACCGCGAGCGGGCGGCTGGACGACTCGGGGGGTTCAAGCTAGGTTCCGCGCCCCCAAATGGCCACCAAGTTTGCTCAATTCCTCCAGGACAACAAGATCGACCCGCGCCGCATCGTCGTCGCTTCGCAAGAGCTCGAGCGGCTGCGCCCCGAGGA